>Ga0137409_10005371_pt1 | contig 13363 bp, 17 predicted proteins | sample CZODoug1_16funga_FD_122059 | JGI IMG/M metagenome (GOLD analysis project Ga0137409, IMG submission 122059) | Vadose zone soil fungal communities from Angelo Coast Range Reserve, California, USA - CZODoug1_16fungal (Hybrid Assembly) | ecosystem: Environmental > Terrestrial > Soil > Vadose zone...
AGACCGAAAACATCGGCGCGCGGCGCCTGCATACCGTGATGGAAAGACTGCTCGAGGAGATATCGTTCGATGCCGGCAGGCACGGCAAGGAAAGCATCAAGATCGACGCCGCGTTCGTCGATGCGAAGCTCAAGGAGCTCGCGCAGAGCGAGGATCTCGCTCGCTACGTACTTTGACCTCGAGGCATCGCGGGCAATAGCAGGAGTCGCCGGCAACCGGCTCCGGGAGTGTGGGAAATTCTTTGCACCAACAGGATTCGTGGCCGGCTCGCATTCCACACTCGAATTCGGCGCCGCAGCCGGGGCAGAGGTTTTTGCTAGCGTCCTTCGTGATCATCGGGGCCCGGGAAGGCTTTCAGCGCGCGCCGGAGAAATTTCACCTGCGAGGTGAAGCGCGTGCAGGCGTCGCAGATGCGCACGTGCAGCCGCAGCGCGATCCCTTCGGTCAGGGACAAGCGTCTGTCCATTCCCTGGGAGATCAGTCTGCTCGCTTCCTTGCAGGAAAGGCGAAGGCTCACCTGTCATTTCTCCTTATCCGGCCTTGGCCGCGCCCGCCAGGAACCAGGTCCGTTCCAGGCAGGCGCGCAGGCTCATCCGGGCGCGATAAAGCATCACCCAGCAGTTGGACGTGGAAATTCCCAATTCCTTACAGATCTCCTCCGTGTCCAGGCCCATGACTTCGCGCATGGTGAAGGCTCTGGCGGTGTTCTTGGGCAGAGATTGCAGGCAGCGCTCGAGCACCTCGAAGAAGCGGCGCTCCTCGAGCGATCGTTCCGGGCTGACCCATTCCTCTGGCGGTTCGGAAAAATGGCCGTCGCCGACAAAGAAGGTCTCCAGGTCCTCGGCGCCCTCGCTCTCCGCGCGCATCTCCAGCGGCCGTTCACGCGAGGTCTTGCGGATGCTGTCTATGATCTTGTGCTTGAGGATGCCGACGAGCCAAGTACGCACGGACGATTGCCCGGCGAAACTTGTCACGCCCTGAAGGGCGGCGAGCAAGGCGTCCTGGACCGCATCTTCGGCGGCGCCGCGGTCGCGCAGCTGCAGGAGCGCGAAGCGCAGTAGATAGGGGCGGTGCCGCTCTAGTTCAAGAGACCTTGGAGCGGACGATTCGGGGGACATGAGCGCGAGGGCCGGGAGGGGCGCTCAAATCTATCGTTTTGCCCCGGCGATCGCAAGCACTCTTGAAATCGGATCCCGTGGTCCCCAGCTTGTGACGCACGGGCATTGCGCTCGAACAATTTCGAAAGGACAGAACATGGCAAACATCACGCGTTACGATCCCTTCGGGGATTTGGTCGACGATTTTTTCCGCGGTTTGGTCGTACGGCCGGTCGGCCTCGATGCGGAAGTACCGGTACGCCGCATGAAAGTCGACGTCGCCGAGCAAAACGGCGACTATAAAGTCGTTGCCGAGCTTCCCGGAGTCAAGAAGGAAGACATCAAGGTGAACATCGACGGCGACGAAGTTTCGATCACCGCAGAAACTCGCGCCCAGAAGGAAACGAAGGACGGCGAGCGCCTGCTCCACAGCGAGCGCTACGTCGGCAAAGTCTCGCGAGCCTTCAGGCTTGCCCAGGAAATCGACGAGTCGCGGGCGAGCGCGAAGTACTCCGACGGCGTGCTCGAGCTGACCCTGCCCAAGAAAGCGGCTGCGTCGGCGAAGCAGCTGGCAATCCAGTAATACGCGGTAAGGCGGCGCGACGCCGCCCGGCGCTGCGACAAGGCGGCCATGTCGGCCGCCTTTTTCTTGCGCCCAAAGGTACAATCGGCGCTCATGATGCGCGCGCCGATGAGCGATTCCGTCCCGACAGCGGTCCACAAGGCTAAGGTTCTGTCCGAGGCGCTTCCCTATATCCGGCGCTTTCACGGCAAGACGATCGTCGTGAAGTACGGTGGCAACGCGATGACGGACAACGTGCTCAAGCGCAGCTTCGCGCACGACGTCGTGCTGTTGAAGCTGGTCGGTATGAATCCGGTGATCGTGCACGGCGGCGGCCCCCAGATCGACGAGCAGCTGGCGCGCTTGGGCAAGAAGGGCGAATTCGTCCAGGGCATGCGCGTCACGGACGCCGAGACCATGGATGTGGTCGAGATGGTGCTCGGCGGCCAGGTCAACAAGGAGGTCGTCACGCTGATCAACCAGGCCGGCGGCAAGGCGGTGGGCCTCACCGGTCAGGACGGCGCGTTCGTTCGTGCCAGGAAATTGTTTCTCTCGGACAAGAAAAACGGCGGCGACAAGATAGATATCGGTCAAGTCGGAGAAATCGCCTCGATCGACCCGAAGGTGATCTGGGCTCTTCAGGAGGGCGGCTTCATTCCCGTGGTCGCGCCGATCGGTGTCGGGGAGGACGGGCAGTCCTACAACATCAACGCGGATCTGGTTGCAGGCAAGCTCGCCGAAGTGCTCCGCGCCGAGAAGCTCGTGGTGCTGACCAATACGGCCGGCGTGCTCGACAAGGACGGAAAGCTCCTGACCGGCTTGACCCCGAAAAAGATCGAAGCGCTCGTTGCCGAGGGCACGCTCTCTGGTGGCATGCTGCCCAAGATAAGCTCGGCGCTCGATGCCGCAAATGCCGGCGTGAAGAGCGTGCACATCATAGACGGCCGTGTCGAGCACGCGGTCTTGCTCGAAATTCTGACCGACGAAGGCGTAGGGACGCTGATCCGCTCGAAGTGATCGCCTAGGCGATTTGCTTTCCGTCTTCGTCCCAAAGCCCCGCGAGATAACCTTCCTTCTCGTCGTAGATCGTCAGGATGCGACCCCGCGGCGCGTCGCCGAAGGACAGATGCACCCAGCGGCCATATTCCAGGATGCACTGGTCGAACGGCACGCCCGATGCCTGGATCGCGCGCGCCACCTCGAGGGGCGTTCCGAAGCCGGGGCAGGCGAAATCGACCGCGAGCCCCAGCAGGTGCTGCGAAGCGCCCGAGCCTCCCACCGCCTCGTTCAGCGCCGCGCAGCGGTAGCCGCTCGAGATCTCGAGCGGCGCGCCGAGCAGCGCCCGAACCGTCTCGAGTCCGGTGGCGAGGCGTTTCAGGTTCTCCACGATTTCCGGGGGCGGCGTGTTGTCGATGCCGTTCTTTTCGGCGGTCTCCGAGTACACGAGCTCGCTCAGAGAAAAATTGGGTGAAAGCTGCATGGTCGCGGTGTCATTGTAGAAGGGATGCAAGCGGACGCGACAGACGTCACTAAATGGCCCAAATAGCCGGCAGCAAGCGCTCACCCAGAGTCATACAATAAACGCTTGCTCACGTCTGGGGGAGCGCCCATGCCCGCCGCCAAACCCGGTGCCCGCCGTCTGCAGATTCTGCAGGTGCTGGCACGGATGCTCGAAAATCCGAAAGGTGAGAAGGTCACGACGGCGGCGCTGGCCAAGGAATTGGACGTCTCCGAGGCCGCCCTGTACCGGCACTTCGCGAGCAAGGCCCAGATGTTCGAGGGCCTGATCGAGTTCATCGAGCAGTCCCTCTTCGGCCTCGTCAACAAGATCACCGCGGAAGAGGACGACGGCCTGAAACAGATTCAGGCGATTCTCTCCTCGCTGCTCGGGTTCGCGGAGAAGAACCCGGGAATGACGCGGGTCCTGATAGGCGACGCGCTGGTCAACGAAGACGAGCGGCTTCAAGTCCGCATCAATCAACTGCACGATCGGCTCGAGGCGACACTGAAGCAGTGCCTGCGCGTTGCCGCCACGCAGGGCGGGGGAACCGCAGGATCCGATCCGGCGCTGGATCCCGGACCGCGCGCGAACCTCCTGCTTTGCTACGTGATCGGGCGATGGCAGCAATACGCAAAGAGCGGTTTCAAGCGCCTGCCATCCGAGCTGTGGGAGAAACAATGGCCATTGCTCGCCTCACGTTAGACGCGGGACACTCTGGTCAGACGCGAATCTAGACGGTAACCCGGGCACACACCGGGCAAGCAGGATCCTTGGCGAGCTTGATCGTCCGCCATTGCATGGTGAGCGCATCCACGATCGCAAGCCGCCCGTTCAGAGTTTCGCCGACTCCGGCAAGCAGCTTGAGCGCTTCGGCCGCCTGCATGGTGCCGATGATTCCCGTGAGCGGAGCAAAGACACCCATCACCGCGCAGCGCATCTCCTCGAGCTCCGCGTTCTCCGGGAACAGGCAGTGATAGCAGGGGCTGAGATCGTCTCTCAGGTCGAAAACGCTCAGCTGCCCGTCGAATCGCACGGCGGCGCCAGAAACGAGCGGCTTGCGGTGCCGCACGCAGGCGCGATTCACGGAGTGGCGCGTAGCGAAATTGTCCGAGCAGTCGAGCACGACGTCGCTCGACGCAACCAGCGGGCCGAGCGCCTCGTCGCTCACGCGCTGCCGAACGGGTACGACCTTCACTTGAGGGTTGATCCGCGCGAGCGCCCTGCGCCCGGACTCGGCCTTGGGTTCGCCGAGCGATTCCGTGGTGTGCAGGATCTGCCGCTGGAGGTTGGTGAGGTCGACCTCGTCACCGTCGACGAGCGTGAGGGTGCCGACGCCGGCGGCAGCGAGATAGAGCGCCGCGGGCGAGCCCAGCCCTCCGGCGCCGATCACCAAAGCCGACGCCGACAGCAGCTTCTCCTGCCCTTCGACGCCTACCTCGGGCAGCAGGATGTGCCGCGAATAACGAAGGAGCTGCTCGTCGGTCATGGCTTGGAATCAGGGCGCAGAATGAACTGCGCTTCGCGTCAGTTCCATTCTGCGGAGATCAAGCGGGCGCCGCGGGCGTCCGCCTCGATCAGTTCTTCTTGCTTTCCACGGGCGGCGCGCTTTGCGCGGTGGCGAGGGGCACGCCTTTCAGGAACTTGAGCGCCTGCTGGAACTGGAAATCCTTGTCCGAGGCGAACTCGAGCGGCGCCGGCGGCTTCTCCTCGGCCTCCGTCGACGGCTTTACATTGGTCTTCTGCGTCTTTTCCGCGGGCGTGCTCTGCTCTTGCTCGTTCAGGAGATGCTTTTCCAGATCGGCTTCGCGGAAGCCTCCTACTGTTGGCGAGGTGGGATCCTCGACGACGATATCGGGGGTGATACCTTTCGCCTGGATCGAGCGGCCGCTCGGCGTGTAATACCGCGCCGTGGTGAGCTTGATGGCGGTGTTGTGCCCGAGAGGCAGTATGGTCTGCACCGAGCCCTTGCCGAAAGTCTGCGTGCCTATCAGCGTGGCGCGCTTGTGATCCTGCAAGGCGCCCGCCACGATTTCGGAAGCGGAGGCCGAGCCGCCGTTGACGAGCACCACCATGGGCACGGTCTTCACCGCCGCGGGGAGGCTCTTCAGGTAATCGTCGCGGTTGCCGCGTAGGTAGTCTTCGGGGGCGGCGATGAACATGCGCTTGGCATCTTCGGTGCGGCCGTCGGTGGAAACCACTGCCGCCCGCGCGGGCAGGAAGGCAGAGGAGATACCGACGGCGCCGTTGAGGAGGCCGCCGGGATCGTTGCGCAAGTCCAGGATCAGGCCTTTCAGGGGCCCGCTCTTGTAGAGCGCGTCGATGTGCTTGACCATGATCTCCCCGGTGTGCTCCTGGAACTGGGAAACGCGAACCCACCCATAGCCGGGCTCGATCAGCTTGGACTTCACGCTCTGCACGCGAATGACGTCGCGGATGAGCGTGACCTCGAAGGGCTTGGGTTCGCTCTCGCGCAGGATCGTGAGCCGGATGCTGGACCGGGGCTTCCCGCGCATGCGCTTGACCGCGTCGTTCAGTGTCATGCCCTTTACCGAGGCGTCGTCTATCTTGATGATGAAGTCCCCCGGCTTGAGACCTGCGCGAAACGCCGGCGTATCCTCGATCGGAGAGACCACCTTCACGACGCCTTTTTCCATTCCGACCTCGATGCCGAGGCCGCCGAACTCGCCCTGCGTGCCGACCTGGAGCTCCTTGAAAGCGTCCGGGTCCAGATACGCCGAGTGGGGATCGAGCCCGGTGAGCATTCCGCTGATGGCTTCGGTGATGAGCTTCTTGTCCTCGACCGGCTCGACGTAGTTCGACTTGATGGCCCCGAATACCTCGGCGAAGGCGCGCAGCTCGTCGACCGGGAGCGGCAGGCGCGCGGCCTCGCGCTGCGCCACCGCGGAGAAATTGAGACTGAGCAGAACGCCCGCCAGTACGCCGACGAGCACCAGGCTGGCTTGTTTGAATTTTGTCATCATGATTTTGGCCCTAGGCAATGCGCCGGCGCTCCTCGATCATTTCAAGGACACCCAGCGCATGGGATCGAACGCTTTTCCTTCGTGCCGAATTTCAAAGTATAAACCCGATTCCATATTGCCGCCGCTTGCTCCAACCGTTGCGACAGTGTCCCCGGTGCTCACCGTATCGCCCACTTGTTTGAGAACCGACTCGTTGTTCCCGTAGATGGTGAGATAGCTCTTGCCGTGGTCGATGATCAGGAGATTTCCGAAGCCCCGAAGCCAGTCGGCGAATACCACTCGTCCCGCCGCGACCGCCCGGACGTCCTGCCCGGCCGGCGAACGGATGAACAAGCCTTTCCACGAGGGGCCACCGTCCGAGCGTTGGGCACCGAATCGGTTCGCGAGTTCACCCTTGATCGGCAGGCGCAGCCCGCGCTTGAGTCCCGAGTAGGAGCTATCGGCCCCGCGGGGCTCGGGAATCTTGTCGTTACGCAGCAGCGGCGGCGCGGAAGCGAGCAGCTTGCGCAGCTCCTCGACCAGGCGCGACAACCGCGACTCGTCGCGTTCCAGATGCTTCACCTGACGGCGCTGCTCGCTCAGCTGGGTGGACACCCGGGCGAGCACTTTCCGGTGCTCCGCTTGCTGCCGTATGAGCGCCGCGCGCTCGGCGCGCCGAGCCGACTCGATCGCGGTGATCTCCGCGTTTCTTCCCCGGGTACCCGCTTCCAGTTGCTTGAGCCGCGCGAGCGTGGAGCGCAGCTCGCCGATGAAGTCCGACTGGGCGCGGGAGACATAGCTGTAGTAGTGCAGTTCCCGCGCAACGCGGCCGGGCTCCTCGCCCGAGAACAGAAGCTTCATGCCGCCTTGCTCCTTGTTGATATAGCGCAGCGTGAGGAGCCTCTCCAGGGTTTGCCGGCGCGACGCGATTTCGGCCTCGAGCGTCTGGCTTCGGTTGGAGAGCGACCGGAGCTCTTCCTCCGCCAGTGCGCGTCTGGACGCGAGAGTGCGAAGCGACCGGTTGGCCTCGGAAATCGCGCGCTCGGAGTCCCGCAGCTGGTCGCGAACCTCGGTGCGGCTTTCTTCGGACTCGGCGATTTTCGCGCGCAGACCTTCGATTCGGGACCGGAGCGCCTCGAGCTTCTCCGCCTCGCTCTGCGCCAGCGCCAGCGCCGGGACCAGGACGAGCGCGACCCCGATCCAGCGCGCGAGCATCACGCTCCGGCCTTGCCCTGGGCGGCGACGGCGCGGGCGCGCGCTTCGGCTTCGGCCGGGTCTCCTAGATAGTAGTGCCGCAGGGGCCGCAACTGGGAATCCAGCTCGTAGACGAGCGGAATTCCAGTGGGAATATTGAGATCCACGATGTCGCCGTCGCTGACCGAGTCCAGGTACTTCACCAGGGCGCGAAGGCTGTTGCCGTGGGCGACGATGAGGACCCTTTGGCCCGCGCGCACGGCTGGGGCGATAGTCTCACTCCAATACGGCAGGAACCGTGCAACCGTATCCTTCAGGCATTCGGTGAGCGGCGGTTCGGACTCCGCGATCCCGGCGTAGCGCGGATCGCCCCGCGAATCGCGCGGGTCGCCGCGTTCGAGGGCGGGCGGGGGTACGTCATAGCTCCTCCTCCAGAGCAGCACCTGCTTCTCGCCGAATTTCGCCGCCGTTTCGGCCTTATTCAGCCCCTGCAGCGCACCGTAGTGACGCTCGTTGAGGCGCCAGGAATGGTGCACCGGTATCCACATCAGGTCCATCGCCTCCAGGGCGAGCCAAAGGGTCTTGATGGCGCGTTTCAGGACCGAGGTATGGGCCGAATCGAAGACGAAGCCGGCCTCCTTCAGCGTCTCGCCGGCGCGTTTGGCTTCCCCCGCGCCGCGTGGTGTGAGGTCGACATCGGTCCAGCCGGTGAAGCGGTTCTCCATGTTCCAAACCGATTCGCCGTGACGCAGCAGAACGACTCTGTGCATGGGCTCTCTCGAAGCGGCCTATTGTCACATCGCGCCGCAAGAAAGCATTTTATAATGAGCGCTCATGGAAATCCGAGAGCAGCGAATCCCGCGTCACCCCCGGGACATCTTCGAGCTGATCGGCCGCCGGGAGCAGATCGACCGCATGGCGCATGCCATGCGGGCGATCGCCCATCCCCTGCGGCTGAAGATCCTCTGCGTCCTAGGGGAGCAGGAGTCGAGCGTGCAGGATATCGTCGAGGCCGTGGGGACCTCGCAAAGCAACGTCTCGCAGCATCTGGCGATCCTCCGGGAGAAAGGAATTCTCGGCACAAGGAGAAGCGCCAACCGCGTGTACTACTCGGTACGGGACCAGCGCACTCTGCAGCTCATCGCCATGATGCGCGAAGTCCTGTGCGGCACCTCCTCGAGGTCGTGACGTGGCGGAAGTCAACCTTCTGAAGTTCGTCACCCAGTGGCCGAACTATCTGTATATAGCCGCGGCCGTTGCCAGCGGCGCGATGCTCGTGTGGCCTGCGATACGCCGCGGAGCGGGCGGATCCTCGATCTCGACCCTTCAGGCGACCCTGTTGATCAACCAACAGAACGCTCTGGTGCTGGACGTGCGCGAACCGGCCGAATACGAGAGAGGGCACGTGCTGAACGCGCGCAGCCTTCCCCTGGGAGATCTCGCGGCGCGTTCCGCCGATATCGAAAAACACAAGGCGAGACCCGTGATCGTGGTGTGCGAGAGCGGTAATCGCTCGGAGAAGGCCGTGGCGGCCCTGCGCAAGCTGGGCTTCGGGCAGGTGTTCTCGTTGGGCGGCGGCATCGGGGCTTGGCGGCAGGCGGGGCTTCCCGTCGAGAAATGAGCCTGGAGAAATGAGTCTGGAGAAATGAGTGCCGAGGGTTAGAATGTACTCGACGGCCGCGTGCCCCTTTTGCGTGCGGGCGGAGAAGCTCTTGAATTCCAAAGGGGTTGCCGAGATCGAGAAAATGCGCGTGGACCTCGATCCGCGACTGCGCGAGGAAATGGCGAACAGGACGGGCCGCCGTACTGTGCCGCAGATCTATATCGGCGAGACTCACGTGGGCGGGTTCGAGGACCTAGCCGCGCTCGAGCACGCCGGCGAGCTCGACCCTTTGCTCCAAGCCTAGGCTTCTTGCTCTCAACTATTTCAATCCTGACGGGGCTCCGATGAGTGATCCGCAGCAGCCGACTTTTGGCATCGAAAAAATCTACGTGAAGGACCTGTCCCTCGAGGTGCCTGGCGGCCCGCAGACGTTCATGCAGCAGGAGGCACCCCAGCTCGAGGTGCAGATCACGCAGGAGTCGCAACGCGTGAGCGATGTCCTCTTCGAGGTGACTTTGGTCGTCACCGTCACCGCAAAATCCGGCGACAAGACCTTGTTCCTGGTGGAGGCGTCCCAGGCAGGTGTCTTTCAGATCCGCTACGTTTCCGAAGGGGACCTCCCTCCGGTGCTTGGCATCGTCTGTCCGAACGTCTTGTTCCCCTACGCGCGCGAAGCCGTGTCGGATCTCATCACTCGCGCCGGATTTCCTCCGGTGCTGCTCGCCCCCGTGAATTTCGAGGCCATTTATCAGCAGCGCGCCGCCGCCTCCGCGAAGCCGGAAGGGCCGAGAATCGAGGTCGCCCACTGATGCGAGGTTGTACTGCGCTCGTCCTCCTTGCCGTCGCGCTGCCCGTAGCGGCCGGGGAGTTTCGCTCGATAGCGGAAAACGGCACCCCGATGTACGACGGTCCATCGGCCCGCGCCAAGAAACTGTTCGTCGCGAGCCGTTACTACCCTGTCGAAGTCGTGGTCACCCTCGATCCCTGGGTGAAGGTGCGCGATCAGGCGGGCGATCTCACCTGGGTGGAGAAAAAGGGGCTCTCGGACCGGCGAACAGTTGTCGTCACGGTTGCGTTCGCCGACGTGAGACAGGCGCCGAGCGAGCAGGCCGCTCTGGTATTCCAGGCGAAAAACGGCGTCGCGCTCGAGGTCGCAGAGCCCCAGTCGAGCGGCTGGGTCAAAGTGCGCCACGTTGACGGCCAAGTCGGTTACCTCAAGGTCGGTCAGGTCTGGGGCATCTGATCCCGGATCTTTGCTCGCGCCGGGATGAAGATCGCCATTCTCGGCGCCGGAGCCTGGGGCAGCGCGCTTGCGATCGCACTCTCCGAGAAGCATGGCGTCACGCTATGGGCGCGAGACAAGGCATTGGCGTCCGCGATTGCGGCCGTGCGATGCAACGCGCGCTACTTTCCGGATGTCGCGTTTCCCGATCGCGTGGTCGTTACAGCCGAGCTCGGTGCCGCGCTTGCGCAGCGGGAGCTGGTCCTCGTCGCGACCCCGACGGCCGGGCTGCGCGAGGTGCTGGTGAGCGTTCGCGCGGCGGGGTTTGACGGGCCGGTCGTCTGGGCGTGCAAGGGGTTCGAGCAGGCGAGCGGGAAGCTTCCTCATCAGGTCGCGGCCGAGGCGCTCGGGAAAGGCGCCGCGTTCGGGGCCTTGTCCGGCCCGAGCTTCGCGCTGGAAGTGGCCCAGGGACGTCCCACGGCGCTCACGCTCGCCGCGGGGGACGCCGGGTTCGCGAAGCGCGTGGCGCGCGAGTTGCACCAGCCGACGCTGAGGGTGTATTTCAGTACCGATCTCGCGGGCGTAGAGATCAGCGGGGCGGCGAAGAACGTCATGGCGGTCGCCGCCGGTATGAGCGACGGCCTTGGACTCGGCTTGAACGCGCGCGCGGCGCTGATCACCCGGGGGCTTGCCGAGCTCACGCGGCTCGGTGTGGCGCTGGGCGGGCGGCCCGAAACATTCATGGGACTCGCGGGAGCGGGGGACCTCATCCTCACCTGCACCGGCGAGCTGTCCCGCAACCGGCGCGTAGGCTTGCTTCTCGCCAAGGGCGAGTCGCTCGAGGCCGTTCTCGAGCAGCTCGGTCATGTTGCCGAGGGGGTGTTCTCCGCGCGAGCCCTCGAATCGCTGGCGGCCGCAAACAACGTGGACATGCCGATTACCCGCGCGGTGTGCGGCGTATTGTTCCGCGGGGCTTCGCCCCGCGAAGCGGCCAACGCCTTGCTCGCCCGCGATCCCCGAGAAGAGAACTAGGGACCTCCGCGATCTAGCGCAGGACCGAGCGCGCGATCACCAGGTTCTCGACCCGGGCGGCACCCGCGCGCTTCAGCACCTTCGCGAGCTCGTTCAAGGTCGCGCCGGTCGTCATGACGTCGTCGACGACGGCGACGCATTTTCCGGAGAGATCGAGATCGCAGGCGAAAGCGCCGCGAATGTTTCTCGCCCGCTCCTCGTAGGGCAGCTCGGTCTGCGGGGTCGTGTCTTTCACTCGCCGGGCGCCCCGAGACGAAAGCACCAGGCCGCTCCGCTTCGCGAGCATTCGCGCGATCTCCGCCGCCTGGTTGAAGCCGCGCTGCGCGAGCCGCTCCGGATACAGCGGCATGGGTATCAGCAGATCGTAGGGCGGAAGCGGCCGCCGAGCGAGGCTGCGCGCAAAAAAGGGCGCGAGCGCCAGCCTCGCGCGGTATTTGAGCGCCTGCACCAGCCGGTCGCACGGAAATTCGTAGAGCCACAAGGCCAGCGTCGCGTCGAATTCCGGTGGGCTGGCCAGGCAGGTCCCGCACACCGACCCGCAAGGCGAGGGGAGAGCGCACCGGGGGCAATGCTCGGGCAACACGGGCAGGCTTGCCGCACAAGCCGCGCACAGTAGCTCCGGACCGCTTTTCGCTCCGCAGAGCTGGCAATCCTGCCCCAGCCAACTCAGAGCCGTCACAGCGCAACGGGCGAGCCAGCGACTTTCATTTGACATGCTTGAATCTTGCCGCGATGATTTCACGACACCATGCGAATCCCGACACTCGCCCGTTCCCATAACGAGCCAGCGGCCTCCCCGGTTCACAGCGACTCCGCGCGATCCGTCTCGCCGGACGCGTGGACTCGCGCGGAAGTCCTGGCGCTGTTCGATCTGCCTTTCAACGACCTTCTCTATCGAGCTCAAGGCGTTCATCGCCAGCACCACGACGCGAACCGAGTGCAGCTCTCCACGCTGCTGTCGATCAAGACCGGGGGTTGCCCCGAGGACTGCGCCTACTGCCCGCAGTCCGCGCGCTACCGCACCGGAGTGGAAAATGAGCCCCTGCTTCCGCTCGAGGACGTGCTCGCGGCGGCGAAGGCGGCCAAGGCCAACGGCGCCACGCGCTTTTGCATGGGCGCCGCGTGGCGCGGTCCCAAGCAGAAGGACCTCGAGCAGGTCGCCGAGAGGGTGAGCGCGGTCAAGGCGCTCGGCCTGGAAACCTGCGCGACGCTGGGCTTGTTGCGGGAGGGGCAGGCGGAGCTGCTCAAGACCGCGGGGCTCGACTACTACAACCACAATCTCGACACCGCGCCCGAGTTCTACGGCGAGGTCATCTCCACGCGCGAATACGGCGATCGTCTCGAAACGCTGGAGCGCGTGCGCCGCGCCGGCATCAAGGTCTGCTGCGGAGGCATCGTCGGGATGGGTGAATCGCGCGCGCAGCGCGCGGGCCTGATCGCGCAGCTCGCGAGTCTTTCTCCTCCCCCAGAATCGGTGCCGATCAACGACCTCGTCCAGGTGGAAGGCACCCCGCTTCACGGATTGCCGAAGCTGGACTGGAGCGAATTCGTGCGCACCGTCGCCTGCGCCCGCATCACCATGCCCGCCAGCTTCGTTCGCCTGTCCGCCGGACGGGCGGAGATGCCCGAGTCCGTGCAGGCGCTTTGTTTCCTCGCCGGAGCGAACTCGATCTTCTACGGCGACAAGCTGCTGACCACCGGCAATCCCGAAGCGGCGCGCGATCGCGCGCTGCTCGACAAGCTGGGAATTCACCCGCTCTGAGCATGGATGCTTTTCGCGTCGACGCGCGGCAGGCGCGGCGCGCGTTCGAACGCGCCGCGCGCAGGGGCGTCGATGCGGCGGTGCTGCAGAGCGAAGTCGAAAGCCGAATGTTCGAGCGTCTCGAGTACGTGCGCCTTTCCCCGAAGCGCGTGCTCGACGCGGGATGCGGTGCCGGACGCGGCCTCGGGCTGCTGCGCGGCCGTTATCCGAAGGCGGATTTGCTCGGCGTCGATTTCGCCCACGCGGCGGCCCGCTCGGCGTCGCGCTCGGAATCTCTGGCCGCGCGCCTGCGGCGCTTTATCGGTGGAGCGCTGCGTGCTCTCATCTGCGCCGACCTCTCGCGTCTGCCGCTAGCATCCGGCGCGTTCGATCTGGTGTGGTCGAACCTCGCGCTGGCATGGGTGGAGGACCCGCTCGCGGTGTTGCGTGA
>Ga0137409_10005372_pt1 | contig 13362 bp, 14 predicted proteins | sample CZODoug1_16funga_FD_122059 | JGI IMG/M metagenome (GOLD analysis project Ga0137409, IMG submission 122059) | Vadose zone soil fungal communities from Angelo Coast Range Reserve, California, USA - CZODoug1_16fungal (Hybrid Assembly) | ecosystem: Environmental > Terrestrial > Soil > Vadose zone...
GCGGTCGATTTGGGTGGCCGGCCCTTTTGTGTAGTGAACGCAAAAATCGGAAGCGCGCGCCTCGGCGATTTTCAGACTGAATTGACCGAAGATTTCTTTCAAGGGTTCGCGCAGGCCGCCCGCGCCAATGTACATCTCCGCGTTCTGTACGGGCGCTCCTCGCATCATCAGGTAGAGGCCATGTTCAAGGCGTTTGCACGCGCTTTGCGTTTTGCAGTGGCGCGCGACAAGCGATTGCGCCGCGTGCTCCCCAGCACCAAGGGCTTATTGTGATTACTCTCTTGGATTGCGGCGTGAGCAACCTCGCTTCTGTCGAGCGTGCGCTGCACCGGTTGGGAGCAGATTCGCAACGCGCAACCACACCGGAATGCGTTTCAACCGCACACGCCCTGCTACTCCCGGGCGTAGGTCATTTCGAAGCCCTCATACGAGTGCTTGACGACCGCAAATTGCGCGCGCCCCTCGTGGACGCCATCCGTCGCGGCATTCCATTCCTCGGCATTTGTCTCGGTCTCCAGGCCCTCTACAACACCAGCGAGGAGGCGCCCGAGCTGACCGGCCTTCAGTTGTTGCCGGGAGGCGTTCGCGCACTGCCGGCCGTCGCCAAGCTGCCTCACATGGGTTGGAATCGCTTGCTTAAAAAACACAACTCCAGGTTGCTTGAGGGCGTCGACGCGGACGCTTACTTCTATTTTGCGCACACTTACGCCGCCATGGAACTTGGCGAAGAAACAGTGGCTGCATGCACTTACGGAAGAGAGTTTGTCGCCGTCCTCGAAAAAGAAAATATGTGCGCGGTTCAATTTCACCCAGAGAAGAGCGGAGAAGCCGGCGCGCAAGTTCTGCGAAATTTCCTGAGGCTGTGCGCATGAACTTGGCTCGACGCATCATTCCATGCCTGGACGTCGATGGCGACCGCGTGGTGAAAGGCGTGAACTTTGTTGGCTTGCGTGATGCCGGCGATCCCGCACAACTGGCGGCTCGCTATAACGCAGAAGGCGCCGACGAACTCGTCGTGCTGGACATTGCAGCTTCGCGTGACCAGCGCCCCACATTCTTGGAGACGATTCGGCGTGTTGCCGCGGAACTGGCGATTCCCTTAACCGCGGGCGGGGGCATTCGCAGCGCGGAAGACGCTCGAGCCGTCTTACGAGCAGGCGCAGATAAAATCACGCTGAATACCGCGGCCGTAGCACGCCCCGAATTGATCTCCGAAACATCGCTCGATTTTGGCGCGCAGGCCATCGTGCTGGCCATTGACGCCAAGAGAGAAGGCGACCGCTGGACGGTGATGGTACGAGGAGGCCGGGAATCCGCAAACCGCGACGCGATTACTTGGGCAAAGCAAGGAGTTGCCTTGGGCGCCGGCGAAATTCTACTTACGTCCATGGATCGAGACGGGACAAAGAGCGGTTTCGATATCGCGCTGACCGCGGCGATATCCTCCGCGGTTTCCGTGCCGGTCATTGCGTCCGGTGGCGCGAAGCTACCCGGTCATTTCGCCGAAATTTTTACCGCTGGGTGTGCCGATGCAGCCTTGGCGGCCTCGATCTTTCACGACAATATTCAGCCCATTCGCGAGCTCAAAGAATTTCTGGCCGCGCGCGGAATTCCGGTCAGATTGCCGTGCTAATTCCCTGCATTGACTTACAGCGAGGGCAAGCGGTGCAGCTCGTGCACGGGAGAAGGCGCGAACTCGCGATCGCGGACGTAATGTCGCTGCTGCTGAAATTCAAGAAGTACAAGTGGCTGCACGTAATCGATTTGGATGCTGCCATGGGACAAGGCAACAACAGCGAACTTACGCGAAAACTATGCGAAGAAGCCGCCCAGCGATATGCGATGAAAGTGCGCGTGGGCGGAGGAATTCGCTCCGTTCCGCGTGCCGCGGAAGTTGCAAAATGGGGCGCGCATCAAGTTATTGTAGGAAGTGCCGCGTTCAAGGACGGCAAGATAAACGCGCCATTTCTGCGGCGGCTGCGCACGCGAGTCGGCCGACCAGCAATTGTTATAGCGCTCGATACATCCAAGGGCCACATTGTGATTAAGGGATGGCGAGAAAAACTGCGCATTCGAGCCGAAGAAGTAATCAAAAAACTTGAGCCATTTTGCGCCGCGTTTCTCTGCACGGATGTGGATCGCGAGGGAACGATGGGCGGAGTCAATCGCGAGTGGTTCGAGCAGTTGCGCACCGCCACTTCGCATCCAATTGTTGCCGCCGGCGGCATTAAGTCGCAGCGGGAAATAGACGCTCTCGAACGGATGGGGATCGACGCGGCGGTAGGCATGGCACTCTACAAGGGCCGGTTGCGCTAAAGCCTCACGCCACCCGCAGGCTACTTCGCCCGGAGATAGTTTGAGCACTAGAGCTCCCCGCAATCCGCGTAATCCATCAGGGAGCGATCAATCCATTACGCAAAGCGTATTGCACGAGCTGCGACAAAGAGTTCAAGCCTAGCTTCAGCATGATTTTCGCCCGGTGTGTTTCTACAGTCCTCACTGCCATCCCAAGCTCCGCGGCGGTCTGTTTATGGGACTTGCCCGCTCCAAGCAGGCGGATGATCTGCCGCTCACGCGGGGTTAGTTTTCGCTCCGACAATTCCGCTGCGGGAGCCTCGGAGGCCACGTCGGCTCCCTCCAAGAATCCATTCAGAACAATTTCAGCGGCTTTGCTGCTCAAAAAGCGCTTGTCCCGAGACACCGTTCTGACCGCTTTCACCAACGAGCGTGGGAAGTCAGACTTTAGAACGTAGCCACTTGCCCCAGCTTCCAAAAGTCGACGCACCATCTGTCTGGATTCATGCATGGTGAGGATAAGGATTTTGGTCTCCGGAGCTGCCTCCCGGATCTGCCGGGTGGCTTCAATCCCGTCCAATTCGGGCATGGTCACATCTAGTACGGCCACGTCTGGCTTCAATTTTTTGGCCTGTTCTACCGCTTCTCGTCCGGTCCCCGCTTCGCCTACAACTGTCCAGCCGCGCTGTGTGTCTAGCATGCCGCGGACGCCGCGCCGCATGAGAGCGTGATCATCCGCGACCAAAATACGCAATTTTTCAATGTTTTTCGACATCAACCGTTATTCTGGCACGCACCGTTGTGCCCGCGCTGGTCGACTCAATTTCCAGTTCCCCGCCGATTTGTCTGACCCGCTCGCGCATGCTGGAAATGCCCACCCCTGGAAGAATCTTCCGGATTTTTTCTCCCTTGCGGCCCATCCCCGTGCCTTCATCTCTGATTTCCAATGTGACCTGATCCTCTATCCGATTCAGCCGCACAGCTGCGCGGCGGCTGCGCGAATGGCGTTGAACGTTCGTTAGGCTTTCTTGCACCACGCGAAACAATACCATCTCTGTGTCTCGGCCGAGGCGTCCAAGATGCCGAGAGACTTGCACATTCACCTGAATGCCAGTGCGTTCACCGTAGCCTTCTACATAATGAGAGATGGCGTCTTCTAAGCCGGACTCATCCAACATCGGTGGATACAGAAGGTAAGAGAGCGTACGGACCTCATGTAGCGCCAGCGCCGTTAACTCTTGGGCTTCAGAGAAAACCCGGCGAAATTTAAGACTCTGGGCCTGAGCCGAGTTTTGCAGCCGCTCCAGAGCAGCGCTCAAGAGCACCAGATGTTGCGCCGTAGAGTCATGCAGGTCCCGAGCGATCCTGCGCCGCTCCTCTTCCTGCGCACGGAATAGTTGCCCGGAGACGCGTCGCAGTTCCTCTTCGGCCTCCTTTCGACCTTCAATATCGGTGTTCGTTCCATACCATCTGACGATGCGCCCTTCCGCATTTCGCAGCGGTACGCCTCGTGCCAGGAACCAGCGGTAGGTCCCATCGGCTCGCCGATGTCGCTCTTCTTGTTCGTAAGGCGTTCCAGTTATCACCGATTCGTGCCAAGCCTTAAGCACTCGATCGCGATCTTCGGGATGCAGCATTATCTGCCAGCCATCGCCTTGCAGATCCTCTAGCTCTAGTCCTGTGTAAGAGCGCCAACGCTCGTTGCAATAGTCAAGTGTGCCGTCAGGCGCGCCGCTCCAGATCTGCTGCGGGATCGCGTCAGTCAACGCCTGCCATTCTCTCTCCGCGCGCTTACGGTGTTCTATGTCGATCGATAGTCCGTACCACTTGATTAAATTCCCTTGCTGGTCCCGCAACGGCACTGTGCGAACCAGGAACCATCGGTATTCCCCGTCAGCCCCCCGCAAGCGCATTTCATCCTCGGACTGTTGCCCAGTGGACATGTCCGTGACCCACTTTTCCATCACACGAGGAAGGTCTTCGGGATGAACTACACGCGTAGGGTTTTCAATTTCTTCCTCCAAAGAAAGTCCCGTATAGTCCACCCAACGCCGATTAACGAAATCCACCGCCCCGTCCGACCGGACGGTCCACGCCATCATTGGCATTGTGTCAATGATCAGGCGAATGCGATCTTCCGCCCTTTTCAGATCTTCGATGTCGCTGCTTGTTCCATACCATTTGACGATGTTTCCGCGCTCGTCTCGCCGCGGCACGGCGCGCAGCAGGAACCAGCGATATTCCCCGTCAGCACGGCGGAGACGCACTTCCGTCTCAAAAGGTTTCCCAGCCGCCAAATCCGCGGGCCATTTCTCCATCACATGGTCGTCAGGATGGAACACCTTCATCCATCCCCAGCCCATCGCATTCTCTAAGGAAAGGCCGGTATAATTCTCAAAATGCTTGTTGAAGAAATCAGCCGAACCATCAGGTAATTTCCGCCAGACTATTGTGGGAATCGTGTCAATGATGAGCCGAAGGCGCTGCTCGACAGTCTTCGATTCCCCCTGGGCATCGCCATTGGGCGTTCTATCCGTCTGGCTCACGTTTGCGTTCCCCCACATGGTACGTCGTGCCCAATTCGCTCGGTCAGCGGCTACATCCGAGCCTCTCTCTTGTCTGATTGCCTACAAACGGTGTCACCAGTGCGAGCCGGTCAATCGCCTCGGCTGCGCGCATAAGCGAACCCTGCAACTCGCATTATGGCCCTCAATTGGGTCTGCCAAAAAAAGATGTCGAAACGGAAGTAAAGGTGAGAGTTTTGCATACAACTTAAGTACGTACGTAAGCGTACACGGAAAATCCCGTACGTAATCTTCGTCCTTGATTAACTCGCACCCCTCAAACAGCATACCGTCAGAACGCTCTGGGGAGGGGATGAGACGGAGAGCACCTGAAGACCCATTCAAATCAAGTAAATCGACAGCGTCCGCTACTGAGCAGAAGTTGAAAGATCTGCTTCCGCCAGCCCTCGCGAATTCACCTGCTATTGGTTTCGCCGTTTGCGATCGCCGTCTGCGTTTCCGGCTGGTCAATAAAGCCTGGGCGCGGATGGACGGCGTAAGTCCCAATGATCATCTGGGTGCCACTATGCGGTCCGTGCTGGGGCCTGCGGCGAAACAGTTTCAGTTGGCTTTCGAACGTGTATTTTCTTCCGGCAATCCCTTGTTGGGCTATGAATTCAGCGCCGAGTTCCCCACGCGAACTGGTGAAGCTCACTGGATTACAAACTGCTTTCCCATCAAGGACTCGTCCGAACGCCCGGCACTAGCCGCCGCATTGGTATTGGAGACTACACACCTTAGAAATTTCGAGATGTGGTCCAAGAAGTTCTTAGCCGATTCTGTGCCGATCTTGGGAACTCGGTTTGCCGCCAAAGAACGTATCGGCGACACCTCTTTGGCCCCGCCAACACGAGCCAATAAAGTGCGGCGTCTGGAAAAGCTCTCGCCTCGCGAGCGGCAGGTCATTCAGCTCCTGGCGCTCAGCAAAGGCAATAAAGAAATAGCCACTGCATTGGGAATTAGCACGAGAACTATAGAAACATACCGCGCGAGAATCATGCTCAAGCTACGCGTTCGGTCTTTGCATGAGCTCGTACATTATGCTATTCGGAACGGCATCGTTGATCCGTAAAAACACGAGTGCTTCCTCTTCCTCCGGAGACCAGATTGCTGGTCCAAGCATTAGCGCACCACGCCTGGTCCAAGCCCAAGCCATCACATCGGTTCAAGGGGATCTGCGGGAGAGGAGGGAAGCATGTTCATGGAAAACGACCCGGCGGAAAACGATGTTGAAACATTGCGCCAAACTAAGGGAGTGTTCCGCCACTTAGCTGAGAACATCCAAGAAGTTCTTTCGTTATAGAGCGGAATCCTCCGCGGATGGCCTATGGTCGGTCATCCCCACAATGCCGTTCATAGCCGTTCGGATTTCGTAGTCTATCTTATTCAGGAATTCGCTCTTGGCCTGGCTGGTGGCCTCGGCAGTTTCCTTTGCCGCTGCCATCTCGTCCTCCTGCTCAATACCAAGATGAACCCGGAGCAGGTCGAGTACGTTCAAATGGTAAAAACTTCTGCTGACCTGTTGCTCACGACCGTCCGGGACCTTCGCAAGTTGTTTCCTTAATCCGTTCGGCGGTTAATTACCGGACTTGATCCGCATCCGTTGCTTTTCCTATTGCGTGCGAAAATCCTGATCTGTTCCCCCCTGCGATTCTATTAGCCAAAAAAAGTGTAAGATGGTCGCCGTTATCCGCAGAGCCGGAGCTGCCGTCACCGCAAATTTAGGCCTTCAACCATGGACAAAAGAAGCTTCATCAAATTCCTCTCCGCCATAGTGGCTGGCCCTATCGTTTCCCCATTATTCGCCAAGTTGCCGGACTCGAAACTCAAGAACTGGGCCGGTAATTTAGAATACAGCACCGAGAATTTGTACCCCGCTACTTCCGTCGATCAAGTGCGGCAGTTCGTCAAAACGCAAAACAAGTTCAAAGTGCTGGGCACCCGTCACTGCTTCAACAAAATAGCCGACAGCGCAAATCAATTCCTTTCCTACAAAGCGGCGGACGAAGTCATTTCGCTGGATCCCGAGGCACATACCGTGACCGTTGCCGCGGGCGTTACATACGGTCACCTATCCCCTTACCTCGATAGCAAAGGCTTTGCGCTGCACAACCTCGCTTCGTTGCCCCATATTTCTGTTGCGGGCTCCTGCAGCACCGCCACCCACGGTTCCGGCGACAAGAACGGCAATCTTGCAACCGCCGTTTCTGCTTTGGAATTCATCACCGCGAACGGCGATTTGCTCAAACTGTCGCGCCAGAATGACGGCGAGAAATTTTCAGGAGCTGTGGTAGGGCTCGGCGCTCTTGGCGTAATTACAAAAGTCACCCTCCAGATCCAGCCGACCTACATCATGCGGCAGTACGTCTACGAAAATCTGCCGCTAGCCCAAGTCAAAGATCACTTTGATGCCATCGAAGCAAGCGCCTACAGCGTCAGCCTGTTCACCGATTGGCAAAAGCAGCGTTTCAACGAGCTATGGATAAAATCGCGCCCAGAAAAAAGTCACACGTTCGAGGCACCTCCGGAATTTTACGGCGCTAAACTCGCCACGAAAAATCTTCACCCCATTGCTGAACTTTCCGCCGAAAACTGCACCGAGCAGATGGGCGTGCCCGGCCCATGGTATGAACGGCTGCCCCATTTCAAAATGGGCTTCACTCCGAGCGCCGGCAAGGAATTGCAATCCGAATACTTCGTTCCCCGTCAGCATGCCGTCGAAGCAATACTTGCCATAGAACGCCTCCGCGATCAGATAAGCCCGCACCTCCTAATTTCAGAAATCCGAGTGATTGCCGCAGACGATCTCTGGATGAGTCCCTGCTATCAGCAGCCCTGCGCCACAATCCATTTCACCTGGAAACAAGATTGGCCCGCCGTCAGCAAACTCCTCCCAGTGATTGAGAAGGAGCTGCGTCCATTCCAGGCCCGTCCCCACTGGGGAAAACTATTTTCCACGCCTCCCGCCGAACTGAAATCCATCTACAAAAAATTGCCCGATTTTATCGAACTCTGCCGAACCTACGATCCCCAAGGCAAGTTCCGCAACGATTTTCTGAACACCAATATTTTTGGCAGCTAACCTCGCAGAGATTTTCCGATGTGCGCTGCATACTTAACCCTCAGAGTAGAAGACTCAGTGACGCCCACATTAACGACGTCCCGCCTGCTCCTCCATCCGTTGGAACTTGACGACGCCCCACAGATTCAACTCCTCTTTCCCCATTGGGAAATCGTTCGCTATCTAGCCGCCCAAGTTCCCTGGCCCTATCCCGCCGACGGCGCATACCGCCACATACGAGACATGGCCCTACCCGCCGTCGAACGCGGCGAAGCCTGGCACTGGACTCTCCGCCTCAAATCCGCTTACGATCAAATCATCGGCAGCATCGATCTCCGCAAAAAAGAAAATGACAACCGCGGCTTCTGGCTCGGCCTCCCCTGGCAACGCCAAGGTCTAATGACCGAAGCCTGCCAAGCCGTCACCGATTTTTGGTTCGACACCCTCAACTTTCCGGTCTTGCGCGCCCCGAAAGCCGTCCCCAATGTTGCCTCCCGCCGCCTCTCCGAGAAGCAAGGAATGCGCCTCGTGGCCACCGAAGACCGCGACTACGTCTCCGGCCGTTTCCCCTCCGAAATCTGGGAAATCACCGCCCAAGAATGGCGCGCCCGCAAGCGCTAAGTCCTTTCCTTGCCTCACGATCACAATTTCTGACGCTTCCCACGTTTTGCTTTCATCCAATCTTCGCGTATCATCAAAGATTGCTTCGCGACCTAGCGACGCGGCCGTAGTGACCGGGCTTCCTCTCGGTCGGCCGTGCAGACCGGACGCGACAGACTGGAGCCTCATGAAACCCGGTATTCATCCCGACTATCACCAAGTAACCGTACATTGTGCCTGCGGCAACGCCTTCCAGACTCGCTCAACCATGAAGGGCGAGATGCTGCGCGTAGAAATCTGCTCGAGCTGCCACCCCTTCTTCACCGGCAAGCAAAAATTAGTCGACACCGCCGGCCGCGTCGAGCGCTTCCAAAAGAAATACGCCGACGCCGCAGCCAAATCCAACGCCGCCAAAAAGTAATTTCCCGGTAGGGGCGCAGCACCGCTGCGCCCCATCCACTAAAAGATTTTCCATCACCTCGGTCACTCCTCTCTTCTCTGTGCCCTCTGCGCCCTCTGTGTTAAATTCTTTCGCATAGTGGCCGCCCAATCCCGCATGTTCGAAAATCCCCTCCCGGGCGAACTAGTCCACTCCGCTCCTCCTCGCGTAACTCTCCGCAACGCCTGGGCACATCCATTCGACTCCGCCATCGCCGCCGCCCGCACCTGCTACGCCCCGCGCCTAATCGGCCCCGAAGAAATCACCGACAAGCAGCGCCTCAACATTGGCGCCGCCACCTTCTACAGCGGCCATCACACCGTTTTCCAGCACGCCCATTTCGAATTCGGCCTCGAAAATATCTCCCGCCAATTCGTCTGGTCCTTCCTCCACGCCCATCCCTTTTACAATTCCGAGCAGCAAAGCCAGCGTTACGTCCGCCTCGACCGCGCGCAAGCCTACATCCCTCCCGAATCCCTTTTCTTCGACGCCGCCACCCGCACCATCTACGAACAAGCCATCGCCCGCGCCTGGCAGCACTATCGCGAACTTTCCACTCTCCTCGTCACCGACGCCCGCGAAATCCTCTCCGACATCTGGCACGTCAGCCCCATGTCCCATCCCAAGCGCATCCAGAAAATCGAGCGTTCCGCCGAAAAGCGCGCCATCGAAATCGCCCGCTACGTCCTCCCGCTCGCCGCTTTCACCACCATGGTGCACACCGTCTCCGGCATCGTGCTCCATCGACTCTGGCGCATGAGCGCCGCTTCCGACACGCCCAGCGAAGCCCGCGCCGTAATCGGCGAAATGGTCGCGCAAGTCCGCGCCATCGACCCGCAATTCTTCGATCGCTTCGATACCGAGCCGCTGGAAGAAATCCCCGAATGGGCCGACCGTTCAAGCTCCACCGCACAAAACGATAACGCCGCCAGCACTGTCAGCGAACAATTCGCAAAAGAATTCGACGCCAAACTAAAAGGCAAAACCTCCAAGCTAGTCGACTACTCCCCCAACGCCCCCCGCGTAATGGCCGAAGCCTATCGCGCCGTAATCGGCCAAACCGAATCGCAATGCAGCGACGCCGAAGCCATCGACCGCCTGCTAAATCCCGCCCGCAATCTCTATCGCCTAGAAACTCTAAACGTCGGCGTTCACGCCCCCACCATGCGCGCTCTCCAGCACGCCAATTACACCTTCGCCAAAAAAATCAGCCATACCGCCGATAGTCAGGATCAGCGCCATCGCATGGTCCCCGGCTCCCGCCCCCTGCTCACCCTTGCCGACACGCACGAGCCGGACTACATCACGCCCATGCTCCTGGAAAATAATCCCCGCGCCCGCGAACTCTACAATCGCGCCATGCAAGAAGCATGGTCCGCCAAAAATGAACTCCTGGACCGCGGCGTCCCCGCCGAAATCGCTCTCTACGTTCTCCCCAACGCCAAATCCATCCGCCTCGTCGAATCCGGCTCCCTCCTCCATCTCCTCCACAAATGGACCATGCGCACCTGCTTCAACGCCCAGGAAGAAATCTACCGCGCCTCCCTCGACGAAGTTTCCCAACTCCGCGAAGTCCACCCCCAACTAGCCCGCTACATAGGCCCCCCATGCCACCTCCGCGCCGGCATCACCACGCCAATCTGCACCGAAGGCTCCCACTTCTGCGGAGTAAAAGTCTGGCTAGATTTCCCGAACATAGAGCGCCGCATCTAATTTGGAGTGCGGCGGTCTTGTTCCCGCTTTTGAGGTCTAAGGCGGTGGGAAAAATTCAGATTAGGATGGGGGTCGGAGCTTCAGCTCCGACATTAAGCTCATGGCATGAATGCGCTTTAGCGCCTGAGGAAACGTCTTACCATTTTATTAGCAGATGCCTAGCTGCGATGGCAATTCTTTGACAGTCAGTCCGTAATCCCTCACCGCACCGCCGTCAAATCGAAATCCACCCAAACCTCCGGCCCCATCGGCGGTACCACATGCACCGTAGCCGAATCCGAATCAAACGCTTCCGCCGGAAACTCCATCCGAATCGTCGCACCGGTCAATTGGCACCCGCCCTCACTGCACAAATATTGCGGCTCGCCGCCAAAATGCGAAGCTTTCACGATCCTGTCCCTTACCGTGACCTCCACCTCTATATCTCTCCAGAAATCAGGCGAGCGAAGCGCGTACCCGACCGGCGACCCAGAACGCCCGCTGGTAGGCCGCGCAATGAGCGGACCATAAGAATCCGTGAGCAGCACTTCAATATTCATCGCCATGCGCTCTTCTTTCCCGCGATGCGCCGCCTCCGCTTGCTGTGCGCTGTAACCCGTCGTCTGTTCGCTTGACACCAAGACCTCCAGCGCAAACGGCGTCAGCAACTCCACGGAAGCGATGTACGGCCCAGTCTCTGGCGCAGCCAAATGTTGTTTGTATTTGTCGAGAAAGCGCGCTGTGCTTTCGTCGCGACGCTGCCCTAAAAAATAAGCCTCGCGCACAGCCTCTTCCGAGAGCGGCAAGCTAAATGCAAATACTGCAGGACAAATAAGAAGGATAGAGAACAACACCGCAAGAAAGGAGCGGAATGGCTTGAGCATGGGTAAGGCTCCTGTCGATTAGACGCCCACCGCCAGCACCAAGTTTCCCGCCAGTTAAAGTGGGCACGTCAATGCTGGCTTGCGTCATGTAGGGGCGCAGCACTGCCGCACCCCATCTTGGTAAAAAGTTGACTCGCAAGAAGCCCGGAGGCTGCCGAAGAATTTAGCCCAACACGCCAGTGCTGGGCTCACCGATCAATCAAATATCCGAGAGCACCAGCGCGGCGCCGAAGATCTGTCCTGCGATTTCGCGCCATGGCTGGGCCGGAATCACCTCTTCCCTTTCAACCCTGCACCTCAACTTCCCTAGGACCTCCACCGCAAAGTAACCGGCCCCTCCAACGGATGCACCGTCCCCACCCCCGTCCGCCGCGACTCGATCAAATTCGCCTTCAACCCGAAATACCACTTAGCCGGCCGGTCCGCATCATCAATCAGCATTAACTTCGGATCATGCCTCAACCCTTCCGCCTGCCGAATCATCGTCTCCTGATCCTGCCGCAAAAAAGTCTTCCCAAACATCCGAAACAAAAACATCGGCAAAAACGGCAAATTCCAAGCCGCCACAAAATCAATCCGGCACAAATCCCGCCGCACCGGCGTCACCGTAGCCCGGCTGGAGAACCACATCTTCCCGCTATGAATTTCCTCCAGCCGCATATTCGGCAAAACAAAATCAATAGTAGTGGTAACGCCTTCCCCTGTGATCCGCTTCAGCAACTGATAAGGCGCGCTATTCGAACTAGGCGAATGCGGACTCATCCGAAATCCAAAAGGGATCGGCTCAAACTGTTTCTGCTTCTCGTGAATGCTGTGCTTGCTCCGCCAAAACCAAGATTGATGCACAAACGGCCCATGGGCCGGGTCCATCAACCCAATAATTCCCTGATCCACATGCGAAGGCAGCTCGCACTCCAAATGCGTAATCCTGTATTTCTTGCTAAACACCGGAAGCGGAGGCGCAGCCGGCATGTTCTCCGGCAATCGCGATCCCGGCGCGTTGTCGACCGCTTTGCGGTCGCGCGAAGTCATGTAAACCCAAACGTACCCATCGCGCTCTTCGCACGGATAATGCCCCGCAAAAATCCGCTCCACCTTCAACTTATCCTGCGAAGTCAGCGAAGGAATCTCCACGCAACGCGCCGTGCAAGCATCAAACCGCCATCCGTGATAACTGCACTCCACCGTTGCGCCATCAAAGTGCCCATAAGAAAGCGGAATCCCCCGGTGCGGACAAGAATCCCGCATAGCAAAAGCCCGCCCCTCCGCAGTCCGCCCCAAAACCAGCGGCACCTCCAACAACATCGAGGTAACCAGCCGGTTGCCGCGAATCCTGCTACTACGCACCGCCGGATACCAAAAATCCCACAGAAACCCTGCATCGGCTTGGTGATCCGGCTCCTCGGGCACCACGCCATCAGCCCGCAAAATTGTGCGCACCGCTTCGCTCATCATCTCACGCGAATCCTAATACAGCGTCTCACAGAAGAGCAACGTTGAGACAGTCTTGAGCACTGATATCGTTTTGTGACTCCAATATTGGGGTATTATCTGCAAAGGCGACGATATGAACCAGTTTCGAGAAGCCATCGCTCGCGGCCGGGAAGCATTCTTCCGCGAATCATCAAAAGCAGGATCTCTAGTCGCTTTCTTTTTTATCGGAGCGGTCGTCGCCATAGTCAACTTATTCGTAGCTTACAAGGCACATAGCATTTTTAAGGCTATCGCCGCAGTAGTGCTTTGGATGATTATATTCCCACTGTTTGGTCCATTGCTTGGACGTTGGACCTCTTCAGCGAAGAAGTAGGGATCTGTGCCGGTTTGCAC
>Ga0137409_10005373_pt1 | contig 13362 bp, 8 predicted proteins | sample CZODoug1_16funga_FD_122059 | JGI IMG/M metagenome (GOLD analysis project Ga0137409, IMG submission 122059) | Vadose zone soil fungal communities from Angelo Coast Range Reserve, California, USA - CZODoug1_16fungal (Hybrid Assembly) | ecosystem: Environmental > Terrestrial > Soil > Vadose zone...
CCCTTGCTCACGAGGTAGAGCGCGCTGTCGCGCGGCGACACATAGATCGCTTCGACGTCGTGGGCGCCGTCCGGGTAGCGCAGTTGCAGGATGGCGGGAGCGGCCGTGGTGCGCAGCGTGTCGCCGCGCCCGGTCGGCGGCTCCGGCTCGGGAACGGCATACACCGTGACCGACGCGCGCGATTCGAGATTGTCGCCGGTATCGGCGAGGTAGACACAACTGCCCGCGCGCGTGTGGGGGGGACACGGGCCGAGCCCCATGTCCTCCCAATCCATCGCTTCCGCCCCGGGGACGAGGAGAAAGCCGCGGTCGTGCCCGCGCAGATCCGTCGCGTACAGGTAGGGGCCATCGCCCGAGTCGTTATGGGTCCACAGCACACCGGCATGCGCGCGGCTGACCGCGACGCCGGAGCTCTCGCGCAATCGGGGACTCGCGAACTGGCCCGTCTGAACGGCGGTTGCGGTCTGCACGACGAGCAATGCGGAGAAGAGCATGGCCCACAACAGAATCGGCTTGCTCCCCCTCCGGCAAGGGGTGATAATTCGCCAATGCTCGATGCGCTGCGGGCGCGTTCCGTAGAGAAACTGCCGGCCCGGGTGGGACTCGAGGGGCGCATCCTCTTTTTGTGCGAGGACGCTGCCCTGGTAAAGGACCAGCTCGCGGGCAGAGACCTCGCTTGGACGCCCGCGATCAAGCTGCGCGACGACATTTCCACCGACGAAATCACCCCCGCCTACATCTGCTACTATTACGACGAGACGCTGGGAGAATTCCCCTACCTCGGTCTCAAGTGCGGCCAGGAGTTCCCCATCACCCGAGGCTCGGTCAAGCGGGGCGGGTTCGTGGTGTCGGTCAGCGGCAAGCGCCGTGGCAAAGGATCGTCGCGCGAGCAGTCGCCCTACGCGGAAATGTGCGCCGGCGTGAAGCTCGTCGTGGCTGAGAACATCGAACGCATCTACCGCGAGAACTGCCAGAACCTCGGCATCTTCACCACGACCGACTTTGGGATCTTGGACAAGATCCGGCGCGGCGAAGCGATCCCGCTGTCAACGTTCACGGATGGCGAAGGAGAGATCACCCGCGGGATCGTCGAGTACGGCGGGTTGTTCAACTACAACGTCGCGCGGCTGCAGGGGGCGGTGGTGCTCACCCCACCCCGCACGTCGCAGCGCCCGATGACGCTCGGTGAGAAGATCCTCGCGCGCCGCTGGGTGGTGGACCCCTCGAAGGGAAAGATCGGGGTCCCCGCCGTGAAGCCCGGCGATGAAGGGTTCGTACTCACCGACATCCGCTTCAGTCACGAGTACGTGACGCCGATGGCGGCGATCTTCTTCGAGCAGCTCGTCGGCAAGGACGCCAAGGTCAACGATCCAGCCTCGATCCTCATGTTCCGGGATCACCTGACCTTCTTGCCCGAAGCGATGACGCCGGAGCGCATCAAGGAAGGGTTGCTCGACGTGGCGTTGCAACTCGAGAAAAAGCAGCGCGCCTTCGCCGAGGCGCAGGGGATCAAGCTGTACGGCGAGTTGCGGCTCGGCCACCACGGCTCGGAGGCGATCTGCCATTCCAAGATCCTCGAGGCGCACGCGCTCCCCGGCCAGGTCATCATCGGCTCCGACTCGCACACGCCGCACGCCGGCGCGGTCGGATGCGTGGCGTTCGGGGTGGGCACGACCGCGATCTTCAACTCCTGGATCACGAAGGACGTGCGGCTGCAGGTCCCCGAGACCGTGAAGGTGGTGGTGCGCGGGAAGAAGCCCGCCAACGTGACGGCTAAGGACTTCATGCTCGAGATCCTGCGGCATCCGTACGTGAAAAGCGGCAAGGCGATAGGCAAGCTGGTGGAGTACTGTGGAGATGCTGTCGAGTCGCTGTCGGTGGACGAACGCGCCACGATGACCAACATGACGGCCGAAGTTGGTGGCTTCACGGGCTACGTGGCGCCCGACGCGAAGACCGTCGCATACCTGATGGACTATCGCGGCCTGTCGCGCGCCGACGCGGAGCGGCTGGGAACGGGCCTGGCGAGCGATCCCGACGCCGAGTACTGCGAGGTGATCGAGATCGATGCCGCCGCGATCCGGCCGATGATTGCCCTGCCCGGCGACCCGGGAAACGGCCTCCACATCGGCGCGACCGAGACCCGCATCAAGGTGGACATCGCGTACGCCGGCTCGTGCACCGCGGGCAAGAAGGAGGACATGGACATGTACGCCCGGGTGCTGCGGGAGGCGACGGCGCGGGGGGCGCGGGTGGCGCCGTGGGTGAAGTTCTTCATCCAATGCGGGTCCCAGGATGTGAAGCGGTACTGCGAAGAGCGGGGCTACCTCGAGATCTTCCGGCAGGTCGGCGCTACGTTCCTCGAGCCGTCGTGCGGTGCGTGCATCAACGCGGGGCCGGGAGTGTCGAAGACGCGGGACGAGGTGACGATCAGCGCGATCAATCGCAACTTTCCCGGTCGCTCGGGGCCCGGCCAACTCTACCTCGCGAATCCTTACACCGTCGCGGCGTCGGCCCTGACGGGCTACATCACGCCGTGGGAAGCTCCCGCCAGCGAACGCTAGCTCGCGCGGATCCGTACCTTCAGCGCCCGCACTCCGCTCCCGAAGTCTTTCGTCGACGTCACCGTGGTGGTTGAGTCCGGCACCAGCTTCGCCGTAATCGCGACGTCGCCGCTCACCGTTCCTCGGAACGTCGTCCAGCTCAGCCCGGCGCCGCCCAGCTTGTGGCCTGAGCCATAGCTGCTCGCCATCGTCCGGAGGTGACCGGCGCGCGCGAGCCACCGGGTGATCGAGTAGCTCGCCGTCTGATGGATGACCAGCCCGGTGCCCGTCCCCGCCGTGTCGATCGCAAAATGGGCGCGCAGCGAATCGTTCACCGGTGCGCGCCCCGACCCGACGATGAAGTACACGGAATCGACGCTACCGGTCACGCGATCGAACCCCGTCCAGCCCAGCAGCATCGTGAAGTCGGCGATGAGGGAATCGCCGGTGTCGCTCGGCATACGGATGTCCATCTCAATGGCGACCGCGCGGGTGGTATCACTGCCACTCACGATGCGGGAGGCGCGGTCGATGTACGGAAACACGAGGGCTGCGAGCGTCGGGTAGAGGGTGGTGTCGCTGCTGAGCAGCGTATCACCCGCCAGCGCCGAGTCGAGCGCCCGCCGGACCGCGTAGAGCTCCGGGCCGCTGATGGCGTCGGGGTCCACGCCGCCGGCGTCGGAGCACGCGGCGATCATCGCGCCGAGCGCGGTCAATGTGAGCATCAGTTTTCGCATGCGGGAAATATGGTGCTACGGCGCGCCTTCGGAAGACGCCGTTCGCACTTCGGTGCGGTAGGGACGTAACGCATCGCGCTGGTACACGCTGCGGGGATTCCAGAGCACCCACGATGTGATCCCCAACTCCTCGGCGGCACGGATCTGCTCGCGGATTTCGTGCGGCGTGTAGCGCGGCAGCCGCCGGCCGAGCGTGAACGCCTGCAGGTACGGCCGGATCGCCGCGGACCGGGGGTGCGGTCGCGACCGCTCGAGAGCATCGCGCAGCGCCTTCTTGACGATCGCGTACGGATTCGCGTTGGGCCGCGCATAGCCGTAGGCGCCGGCGTAATAGTGGCTGGGATACACCATCGGCAGCACCACGTCGGCCACCGTAATGAAGTCCTCCCACACCTGCCCGATCCCCAGATCAGCCTCCCCGGTTGCCGATGCCGTCAGGCCGAAGATGTCAAACGTCACGGGCACACCGAGCGGCTGGAGGCGCTCAGCCAGCTTCGCCACGCTGGCCCGCACGGCTGCCCGCTGTGTCTCCCCGTGCCGGCGGGCGGGGAAGACGGCGTTGGCCATCGCCTCGCGCGGCTCGTCGGGGAAGCGCACGTAGTCGAACTGCACCTCGTCGAACCCCATGCGCACCGCCTCTTCGGCGATCTGCGCGGCGTAAATCCACACTGAGTCGTTGTACGCGTCCACCCAGGCGCTGCCGATCCGGTCGCGCCACAATCCCCCAACGTCGCGCCGCTGCACCGACCATTGCGGCCGGTGCTCGGCGAGCAGCGGGTCCTTGGCAATGACGATGCGCGCGATCGCGTAGATGTCGTGCTCGTGCAGGGTATCGAGCCGCGCCCGCGCGTCGCGCGCACGGATGCAGCGGGTCGCTCCGATGTCGCGCGCGACTTTCACGTTCGAGTCGTACAGCAGGCAGCCGGTGTCGTCCTTCACGTCTACGACGAAGGCGTTGATCTCGGTCGAGTCGGCGAGGCGCACCAGGTGCCACAGCTTCGGCGATCCGAATGCCCAGGCGTTGACGTACAGGGCCTTGATCGGCGGCGGCGGCGGGGGTGCGTTGAACAACGGCTCGGGGAGCATGTAGCGCAGCTCTACGCCGCGCAGCTGCAAGCTGTCCGGCGACGCGGGCAGCCCCCCCCCCTGCGCAAAAAGGCCGCGACTCGAGATCGCGGCCCAGACGAAGAGAGCGCTTGCCTGCCGAGCCAACTTCATAGGGGGTATCACTATAGGAAACGGGCCCTGACAGGGCAAGCAGCTGGTTCCCTACCGCACCTGTAAACTATTGAACAGCAACGGGTAAGTCACCAGGCTCTGACCCCGGTACTGGGGGCGGAAGCCGAACAAGATGACGCGTCCGGAACCCTGCCGCACTTCGAGCAGACTCGCTTTGCCGGCGATGCGATCGGGATGCAGCACCCACCCGGAGAGCAGCACACGATCCGGGTCGTCGGGCCAGCGCCCAATCACCTTGACTACGGAGGAGTCGAGCACATCGAAGGCGGGTCCACCCTGGAACCAGGCGGCGATCTCGCGCGCCACGCCGCGGGTAATGGGCTGCGTCGGGTCCAGCTCCAGACGGAAAATCGAACCGGGGGCGTAAAAATCCTCTTCCGGCACCGCCTCCAGCACGTTGCGCACCGGGAGCAGCAGCGCCTGCACTACGAAACGACTCGCCTCGTTCAGCGCGACGAGTGTGCCACCGTCGAGCACGAACTGCCGCAGCGCCTCCGCGCCATCGGGACCGATGCCGCCGGCGTAGGGCGACGGGTAACGCGGCGACGGTAAACCATCCTGGATTTCGCTCGGCGCCTGGTCGGGCAGTACGATGACGTCGAACCTGTCCTTGAGCTTCCCGGCGCGCACCGTCGAATCCACCAGCGACTGGTACGGCACTTTCCAAGTGTCGAACACCCACCTGGTCCACCCCTCGTCGATCGCCGCGTCGTACGATCGGTACAGCCCGATCCGGGGGACGGGTGTGAGGTCCGTCGCGGTGAATCCGGAATAGCCGGGAGTGGCCCGCGGCGCGGCGACCGGCGCGGAGAGCGGCACGCGCAGCGAGTCGGGTGCGACGATGGCAGTCACGCCCATCAGCAGCGGCAGGGTGTGCGCGGTGACGTCGTACGGCCGCTCCGGGGGTCCGTTCGGATACAGACGGCGGTCGGGGTAGCGCTGCGGCTCGAGCAGCGTCTTCGCGAACGCGGCGTACGGTTGGCGCAGGACCACCACGTACGTGCCCGCCGCGTGACGCTGACCTTGCAGCGTAAACGCCTGCTGAGCGGCGCGGACCTCCACCTGTCCCCGCTCGAGAATGCCGAGCAGCGTCGCGAGGGCGATGGAGTCCTGATGGGCGGGGATCACGTACGCATACGGCCAGTCCCGCCAGCCGCGCACCGCGCGCCATTCGACAGAAAGGAAGCTCGCCAGCCACCGATCGCGGTCGCGAGCCGCGTTGACGAGCAGCGAGTACGCGCCGGCGGTCTGGTAGGACACGATGTCCCGCAGCGTCCAGCGGCCGCCCGGCCACGGGTGCGTAAAGTTCCACGAGCGCTCGCGCGGGTTGTATCCACGGGAGCGGGCCTGCAGACGGTCGAACGGCATATCGACGGGCGATGCGAGCTGGCCGCTCGCCGTCTCCGACAGAATGCGCACGCCCCCGTGGTAGTGCTGGTAGGCGCGCGCCGGCGTCCACGCATCGTACGTCGAGTTGATGGAGATACCGGTCTTGCCCTGGCCTGCGAGCTCCCAGGCGATGGCCGTTCCGAGCGCGTTGACGCCGTCGATGAGCAACGGGTCGACGTTCGGCTCCACGGGATCGAGGTAGGGCGGCAGGAACAGACGCGCGCCGTCCGAGCTCATCTGGTGGATGTCGTGCACGATCTGCGGGTGCCACACGTTCTGCAGCGAATCGACCGTGAGCTGCGTCTCGACTTGCGTGAAGGCGTACCAGTCGCGGTTGTTGTCGTGGCCCGTGTAATGGTGGTACAGCTCCGGCGGCGAGCTGCCCTCTGCCGGCGTGCCGAGCGTCCGGTTGTACCACTTCGTGACGATCGTCACGCCGTCCGGGTTGAGCGACGGGACGAGCCAAAGGATCACGTTGTCGAGAATCGCGCGTGTAGTGGCGCTCGTGTCGGTGGCCAGTCGGTACGCGAGCGCGACAGGCGTCAGATGGCCCCCCACCTCGGTCGAGTGAATGCTCGACGTGATGAGCACGATCGTCTTTCCGTCCCGCAGTGCCTCCTGCGCGGCGGCGCTGGTGCGCAAGCCGCGCGGGTCGGCAAGACCGGCGTTGAGACGCCGAAAGCGGTCGAGCTGCCGCAGGTTCTGCGGGCTCGAGATCACGAGCGCGACGAACGGCGCCCCCAGGGTCGTCTTGCCCAGCTCGCGGTAATCCACCCGGTCGCTGGCGCGCGCGAGTGCCTGGTAATAGCGCACCAGGACCGGCCATTCGGCGAGCTTGCGGTCGTCGCCCGGCTCGAAGCCGAGCACGGAGCGCGGCGTGGGAATGCCGATCCGCGGCGCGGCCGGCCGGGCGGCAGGGCGCCGTGCGGGAGGTCGCGTGGGACGCTGAGCGAGAAGCACCGCGGGCGCGGCGATGAGAGCCGCGGCCGTGAGGCCCGCGAGGCAGACGAAAGCGCGGCTTCGCGGAGTCAACGCACGCTGCCCGCCGCGGCGGGCGGCGCATCGCCCGTCCCGATCCAATGGGCGAACCAGGTCCGGATGCGCTCCAACCGGTCGACGAGCAGCCACGGAGGACCGGTGCGCGACAGCCCGTGGTAGGATCGCGGGTAGCGGACGAACTCGGATGGAATGCCGCGCTTGCGCAGTGTCACGAACAGCTGTTCACCATCGGTGATCGGCGTGCGCTTGTCGTCCTCGCTGTGCACGATCAGCATCGGGGTCTGGATCCGCGCCGCGTACGTCATCGGCGAATAGAACTTGTAGATCGAGTCGTGTTCCCATGGCGCGCCGAAAAATTCGTAATCCGTCAGGCCCTGCGCGTCCGACGAGCCGTACCAGGAGTACCAGTTGAAGATCGACCGGTCGGTCTCGGCCACCCGGAAGCGGTTGGTGTGACCCACCACCCAGTTGGTCATGAAGCCGCCGTAGGATCCGCCCAGCACCGCCATGCGCGTCGTGTCCACGCCACCCCGGGCGATCACCACGTCCACCGCCTGCATCAGGTCCTGGTAGTCCTCCATGCCCCACCGTCCGCGGGTCGCGAACGTGAAGGCCTGTCCGTACCCGCTCGAGCCGCGCGGGTTCGTGAACAGCGTCCAGTACCCCTGGCCCGCGAGCATCTGGAACTCGGGGAAGAGCACGTTTCCGTAGTTGGAGTGCGGACCGCCGTGAATCGAGAGCACCAGGGGGTAGCGCTTGCCCGGCTGGTATCCGTACGGCTTCATCAGCCAGCCCTCGATACGCATCCCGCCCACCCCGGTGAACCAGAACGTGTCAGCGGGAATCATCGTCACGCGCGCAGCCAGCGAGTCGTTGAACGACGTCACCCGCCGCTCCCGCGCGGGCGTCGCGAGCGGCGCCACCCACAGCTCGGCGGGATGCGTTACGTCGCTCGCCGTATAGGCGAGTGAGCGGCCGTCGCCGCTCTGCGAAAACCCCCGCAGCTGCCGCTCGCCGCTGGTCACCTGCCGGACGGGGCCTCCCCCTGCCGCAGCGACGGCGAAGCGATGCACGTTGCCGCGCGTTTCGGCGTCGACGTACAGCGTCTTGCCGTCTGGGGACCAGGTCGGCGACCCGGGGTCGAGCGCCCAGTCGACCGTCAGATTGCGCGCCGCTCCGCCCGTGACGGGGATGACGCAGAGATCGTTCTCGGCGCCGCGGCCCTTCGAGCAGAGGAACGCGATCGACTGGCCGTCGGGCGACCAGGCCGGGTCGCTGTTCTCGGTGAAGCCGGTCGCCAGGCGACGGATCGCGCCGCCCGCGACTGTGAGCAGGAACAGCTCGGGGCGCCCCTGATCGCGCACCTCGACCGTCTCGGTCGAGTCCTGGACGAAGACGATCGTCTTGCCGTCGGGTGACCATTCTGGCCCGTTCTGGCTCAGGTCCCCGCTAGTGAGCTGGCGGGGCTCAGCGCCCCCGATCGGGACGAGGTACAAATGGCTCGGCCGGCGCGTCTCCCGCGGCGGCAGGAATCCGCGCTCATCCGCCACGATCGGGATCGACGTGTACACCCGGCCGTCGAACCGCTTGGGGTCCGGCCCGCGCGTGATGGCGACGGGCGAGACGCGCGTCCGCCAAGGCTCCTTCTTGGCGCTGTCAGGATCGGCGCCGCGCCACCCGTACAGCAGCCATTGCCCGTCGCGCGAGAATTGCGGCGCGCCGTGCACGCCCTTGATCTGAAAGGCCTCGCCTCCCGGGGCTCCGGTGCGTAGGAACCAGACGTCGTCGTCTGACCCCTCGCGTTTGCTCGAGAACGCGAGCAGCGACCCATCCGGCGACCAGGCGGGACTCGACGCCTCCGTGGAGGGGCTCGTGTAGCGATACGCCGGCCCCGACCCGTCGGCCGCCACCATCCAGATCTCGCTGTGCCGACGGTCCTTGTCCTCGACGACGGTCGTGACCGTGAAGGCCACGCGGCGACCGTCGGGCGATAGCTGCGGGTCGGCGACGAACGTCAGCTTGTAGTAGTCGGTCGACTGCCAGGGCCGCGGCTGCTGCGCGGAGACGGGGACAGCGAGCAGGATGGGCGCCGCGGACCAAAGCCAAGAGCGGAGACGCATACGAGGACTCGTCATCGTCGGGGGGCAGGAAAGATATCAACAGGAACTGCAACGGCTAGACGCGTAGACGCTCGGCGGTCGTCCCGAACCCGCCGAGCGTCTCAGCGCTGTTGCGTCTGTGCCACTAGCCTTTGCATGTCCCGTTTACGGGAGTTTGTGCAACTCTACGCGCCTGTTCTGGGCACGCCCTTCTGGCGTCGTGTTCGTCGCCACCGGATTCGCGGGGCCGTACCCACGCGCGGTCATCCGGCTCGGGCTCACACCCTTGCGGGCCAGATAGAACCGTACCGCGATCGCGCGATTGCCCGACAGCCGGCGGTTCAATGCCAACGATCCTGTATTGTCGGTGTAGCCGGCGATCTCGATGCGGATCTGGGGATTGGCGACGAGCGACCCGGCCACCTGATCCAGCACCGCGTACGACTGCGCCGTCAACACCGATCGCCCAGTTTGGAACGTCACGCCCGAGAGAATGAGCGTGGGCCTGGACGGCCCTGCTGGGGCTCCCGGCGCCGCCGGCGCGCGCTCCTCGAACAGGAGCAAGCAGCCGAACTGGTCCACCCGCGACCCCGCTGGCGTGTTCGGGCAGCGGTCCTTTGGATCGACCACGCCGTCGCCGTCCGAGTCCTTGGCGAGGGGACAACCGTTGCCGTCCACCTGCGTCCCCGCCGGCGTATTGGGACATTGGTCCAGACTGTCGGGCACGCCGTCCTTGTCGCCGTCGGCCGGACAGCCGGTCGCGTCCACCGGTGTGCCGGCGACGGTGCCCGGACAGCGGTCGATGCCGTCGGCCACACCGTCGGCATCCGAGTCGACGGGACAGCCCGACGCGTCTACGACCGCACCAGCGGGCGTGTTCGGGCACTTGTCCAGGCCATCCCATACCAGGTCATGGTCGGAGTCGATGGGGCAGCCCGTCGGGTCCACGGTGGCGCCCGCCGGTGTGTCGGGACACTTGTCGAGCCCGTCGTTCACGCCATCGCCGTCCGAATCGGGCGGACAGCCCTTGGCGTCCACCGCGACGCCGGCGGGCGTGTCGGGGCACTGATCGAGTCCGTCGAGAACTTTGTCATTGTCCTGATCGTGGGGGCAGCCCGTGGCGTCGACCGTCGCGCCATGGGGCGTGTCCGGGCAGGTATCGATGCCGTTGAAGACCCCGTCCGAATCGTCGTCGCTGGGGCAGCCACGCTTGTCGACCGTGACTCCGGCAGGCGTGTCGGGACACGCGTCGCGCTTGTCGCCGACGCGGTCGTGGTCGGCGTCAGCCGCGGGCGTGGCGTCGGCCTGGAACATCGCGAATCCGACCGAGCCCACGAGGTGCGTGGCCTGCTTGTTGGCGAAGAGACCACTTGGCTGGGGCGTGGCATTCGTGGTAGGAGTGTAAATGGCACGGCCTTCGACGCGCAGCGCGACGCGGCTACCAAGGAAGAAGCGGGCGCCCGCCCCGCCGTGCACCCCGCCGTCGGTGAAGCGATAGGGGTTGGTCCCGCCGAAATCGAGGCGGGAGTAACCGCCGAGCACGTAAAACGACAGCCGATCGCGGTTCATGACGTTGAGCACGAGGCTCCCGGCGCCGATGACCGGCTCGATGTTTGTGGAGGGTGCGACGGTGTACGGCGGCTGGAACAACGCCTCGGCCTCGAGGCTCACCGCCGGGGAGAAGGCGTAGGCGAACCGCACGCCGCCGCCGATCTTGTCGGCCAGGCCGAAGGCTTTGTCGTACTTGGTGAACGCCCCGAACAGGCCCACCTCGTAGCGCCGCTCGAATTGCGCCGCGAGTGCTGAGGTGCACAACGCCAGGGCCAGTCCCACCGCCGCGAGTGTCCGCACGGATCCCTCCGCTCTCTTAGAGCTGGCGCAGCTCGACGCGCCGGTTCTGGGCCCGACCCGCGGCCGTCGTGTTCGGGGCGACTGGGACCGACGGCCCGTATCCCTTCGCGATCATCCGGTCGGGACCGACGCCCTTCTGCGCCAGGTACGCGCGTACCGCGTCAGCCCGGCTTTGCGACAGCCGCGTGTTGGTCGCCGCCGAGCCAGTATTGTCGGTGTGGCCGGCGATTTCGATCCGGATGTCCGGATTGGCGACCAGCGACGCCGCGACAATCTCGAGGACCGTGAACGATTCGGGCTTGAGCGCCGATTTTCCGACCTCGAACGTCACACCGCGCAGGATGACCGGCGTCCGCGCCTCGGTGAACAGGATGGGGCAACCGGCGGCGTCGACTCGCGTGCCCGCGGCCGTGCCGGGGCACTTGTCTTTCGTATCGTCCACGCCGTCGCCGTCGGTGTCCTTGGAGCGTTGGCAGCCGGCGCTGTCCACTTCCGTGCCGCCCGGCGTGCCGGGGCACTTGTCGAGCCCGTCGAACACGCCGTCCTTGTCGTTGTCGGTCGGACAGCCGGTCTGGTCGGTGTTGCACGTCCGAAGCTCGCCGCCGCTGCATTGGAACTGCCCCGGCACGCAGGGGGCGGCGGTACAGGCGCCGCTGGTCGCGTCGCAGTGCGCGGCGTTCGTGCAGATCGCCGTGGAAGCGGGGCTGGATGCTTGGGGTCAGGATCCAGCCGTGCAGAACGAGTCCGACCGCGTGTATCGCGGCGATCTGGTCGACGTTGCATTTCCGACCGCCGACTTCGACGCGGTGACGCTCCACGATGTACTGGAGCACGTGCCCGATCCGATTGCATTCTTGACCGAGATCAAGCGCGTCATGAAGCCGGGTGGTCGGCTCATTATTGACTTCCCACGGTTCTGGGACGAGGCTGGGGTACATCACTGGAAGTTGGTCGAGCATCTCTTGATGCTCACGGGCAATCAGTTGATGGGTCTGCTCCAGCGTACAGGCTTCGAGGTCGAGACCGTGAGCAATCCGATCCCGTCGAAGATCGTCATCCTGGTGCGATTGGCGGCCGTCTTCCCGTTCCTGTTCATGAATTACGCGTTTGGTCTGACCGGCATCGGGACGCTGCAGTACGTGATCGCCACGTTCATCGGCATTGCGTTGGCATTGTCTTTGCCCATCGCGCTCTTGATTTGCGCGAGCTGGATCGTGATGGCGCGTGCAAGCCGCTATTCGTCCTTGGCCGCGCTGTTCGCGGCGGCGCTGGCTCCGATCTATTTCCTGTTTATCGGCGCAACGCTTTGGGCCGCGTTGATGGCCGTGCTCGCGGTGCTGATCTTCATTTCGCACCGTGCCAATATCGCGCGTCTTATCAGGGGCCAAGAGCCTCAGATCGGTGCGCGGTGAGCACTCGGCGAATCCTAAAAGGAGAAGAACGGCGTGCGTGGCTGAGGCTGGCGCGCAGCGAGACCATCGGGCCAGCCACGTTCGCCGCCTTGATCTCGCGTTTCGGCGATGCGCGCGAAGCGCTTGTGGAGGCGCCGCGCCTGGCGCGCCGCGGCGGCGCGGACAATCTCAGGACACCGAGCGATTCCGAGGCCGCCGCCGAACTGGAAGCGTTGGCCGCGCTCGGCGGCCGCATGATTGCCTCGATCGAGCCCGACTTTCCGTCCGGCCTCGCGGCCCTTGATCCGCCTCCGCCGCTGATTTCGGTGCTTGGCGACGTCGCAATTCTGCAGCGCGACATGGTGGCGATCGTCGGCGCCCGCAATGCCTCGGCACTGGGGGCCAAGTTTGCCGCGCGGCTCGCGAACGATCTCGGCCAAGCCGGGTTGATCGTCGTCTCAGGATTGGCGCGCGGAATCGATTCCGCCGCCCATAGCGGCGCTCTGGCGTCGGGCACGGTAGCCGTCGTCGCCGGCGGGATCGATGTCGTCTACCCGCCCGAGAACCAAGCGCTCTACGAAAAGATTGCAGCCCAAGGCGCGGTCGTCGCGGAATTGCCGCTCCATATGGCGCCTCTGCCGCGTCACTTTCCCCGTCGCAACCGGCTGATCTCGGGACTGGCGCGCGGCGTCGTGGTGATAGAGGCCGCGGAACGATCGGGCTCCCTGATCACGGCGAATTACGCGCTCGAGCAAGGCCGCGAAGTCTTCGCCGTGCCGGGCTCGCCGCTCGACCCCCGCGCGCGCGGCGCCAACCGCTTGATCCGCGACGGCGCGACACTGACTGAAAACGCCGAAGACGTGCTCTCCGCCCTGCGGCCTTTGCTCAAGCAGGCATTTCGGGAGGCTCCGGAACACGAGGTCGAAGCCCCCGCAATTGGGCTCGGAGCATCGGAGAATGAGGTGGATAAAGTGCGGGCTTTGGTCGCCGAAAAGCTCGGGCCGGCGCCGGTGGAAGTCGACGAACTCATTCGCCAGTGCGGTGCGTCCGCCGCGGCGGTGCTGATGGTGATCCTGGAATTGGAGCTGGCGGGACAAGTCCAGCGTCAGCCGGG
>Ga0137409_10005374_pt1 | contig 13361 bp, 10 predicted proteins | sample CZODoug1_16funga_FD_122059 | JGI IMG/M metagenome (GOLD analysis project Ga0137409, IMG submission 122059) | Vadose zone soil fungal communities from Angelo Coast Range Reserve, California, USA - CZODoug1_16fungal (Hybrid Assembly) | ecosystem: Environmental > Terrestrial > Soil > Vadose zone...
GCGCAGGCCTTACTCGGCTCGAAGATCAAGGTGCGCACCCTCGACGGGAAGCGCGTGGTGCTCAAGGTGCCGCCCGGCACCCAGCACGGCCAGAAGTTCCGCATTCCCGGGCAGGGGATCGAGCGCAACGGCCGGCGGGGCGATCAGTACGTGGAGATCCACGTTCAGATCCCCGAGAAGCTCACGCCCGAGCAGGAAGCGGCGGTACGCGAGTTTGCCGAGAAGAGCGGGATGAAGCACTAGCTCACAGCTGCTTTACCATCACCAAGGCAGACTTCGGGCAGGCCGTGGTGAACTCTAGCGACCCCAACACGACCGGCTCCACCTGCGCGCGCGTGATCGCCGTGAAGCCGAACTTCGGGAAGAACTGCCCAGCGGTCTCGGTGAGCAGATACACCGTGCGCACGCCGCGACGCCGGGCCAGATCGAGGGCGGCCACGGTGAGGGCTGCCCCGAGCCCCTGACCGCGGACCTGTGTCGCGACGGCGACGGAGCGTAGCAACGCGGCGCCGCCGTACAGCTCGAGCGCCGCAGTCCCGACAACGCCTGGCTCCTGGCGGGCCACTAGCGTGCTGGCGACGTGGTCCTCGATGCCGGCGCGCGGCAACTTGCTCGCGGCGAGCAACGCGAGGATAGCCGGCAGGTCGGCGGGGGCGGCGGGTGTGATGTCGGGCTTCATGTGGATGGGCCTTCGCCCCTTGCTCGGGGGAGGGGGTCGTAGTAGTGTGTAGGCCCTATGCAGACGTTCGCCGGTCCGGGCGCAAATCGCAACCTGAACGCCAACCTCCCGAATCCGGGGGCCCGGGCGGCGTAGCGTTTGCTGGTTGTGTGAGCGCGCGCCCCCGGCCCTGCAAAGATCCGGGGGCTTTTGATTACCTGGGCGCTGACATCTGCTCACCGCTGATGCGTCTGTGCGTCAGTTCTCTGTAGGCTGTTCACGGTGGGTGGGGTGGTGGCGGGGCACATTGGGGTGTAGGTCAATTGGCAGACCGCCCGGCTGTTAACCGGGAAGTTGGAGGTTCGAGTCCTCCCGCCCCAGCTCGACACAGGTCAAGATCGGTGTTAACGCGGGCCAGTCGGGACTGCCTCGGCTCTCATCAGTAATCCCCGACGGTGCGCTCCGTCCGCGACGGTCGCGGTCGGCCCCGCAGCAGACGCTGCGAAGGCGGCGCCTGCAGCTGTCTTGGTCGTGAAGGCGAAACGCTCCGATAGGGTCTCGCCGACGTCCCCGCCGTCCAGGTCGGCGATCAGGCTTCGGAAGCACTCGCTCGCGGCACTGTCAATTGACGCCACGGGAAAAAGTCGGCCGATGTGCCAGAGGTAACTCGCCCCCGCCGGCAGTCCCATCGCTTCGCCCGCCAGGTCGGGGATCTTGGCGTCGGCTCCTGTCGTGAACACGAAGTACGTCGGGTTGGCGGCGTCGTCAGGCCACACCTTGAAGATGTTCACGCCAGTTTGTGTTCCCTGGCTCCACCTGAACGGTGTAGTGGAGTCCACACCGGAGGCACCGTTCGCCGGCGAGGCGAGCTGAGCGGCCGCTGCAAGCTGGATGCTGACGTTGCTCGTGTTCCCGCTGATCCCGCTCGCAAAAAAGGACGACCACCGGGAGGATCAGTCAACGGCGGTCGCCGCCACGTCGAATGCGACTCCGCTCAGATCCGGCACGGTGTACGTGAACGCATTGGCGAGTGGATTCTTTTCTTCCCAGGATCCACCCGCGCGTTCCACGGTAGCCGCGAGCGGGCTCGCGGTGGGCGCGCGGGTGGAGATCGAGTGCATTGCGGTGGCGGGGTAGGGCGAGTGGCCTAGCGCAGTGCCAGCACCGTGCCGAGGCTGGCGGCCCAGAAGAGGAACATCCAGCGCACGAGCCGGCCTTCGAGCGTGCCGAAGCGACCCTCCAGGATGCCGATGCGGGCGAGGAGTCGTCCCTCGAGCGACGCGAGACCCGTCTGGAACTCCGCTCGCAGTTCGGTGACGCGCTGCTCGAGCTTTGCGTCGAAGCGTGCGAAGTTCAGTTCGTTGAGCTCACGCAGCTCGGATCGATAGGTCGTAGAACTTCCTTGATAGCCTGGCCGTCACCGGCATCGAGGGCTCCTCCGGGCGCGCGTTCGGAGCCGCTTAGCGCGCCGGCCGACTCACGGCGACAACGAGCAGGCCGTGCTCCGTGCCACTACCACTCCGCCCGTGCTCACCACCGCGTGCCAGCCCAGACTCCGCAGCGGGTACAGCCACCCTGAGCCGTAGATGATGTTGGGATTGGCAAACAAATGGACTTCGACGGGGACGGAGTCCGCAAAGCCGCTGACCGTGGTGCAGGCGCTGTCGTTGGGAGGGAGGTGCGCGATGCCGGGGTAGAGGGATTCGTCCCCTTCCGCCCTGACGACCACCGCATCGGTGGTAGTGTTGACTAGAAGCAATTGCATCTCAACGGGCCAGCTTGGCGCCGTCGTCGGTTGCTGATGGCACGCCGACAACAGCACCGTGATGCAGACCACGCGCCTCAGACGGGTTCGGAGCGCCCCGATTCGCACGGCCGCTCTCACTCCTGTCCGCTCGGCGTGCGGGTGGACATGTAGAGGTCGTTGCCGCCGGAGCCGCCCGGACGATTGGACGCGAAGCTCAACGTGCGCCCGTCCCATGAGAGGCTAGGCGTGACGTCGTCGAACACTGAATTGAGGGCCGTCCCGGCGTTCACCGGCGGCGAGCACGAATCATGGATCGTCTGGCGCGTGGACATGCAGAGATCATTCCCGCCCGGGCCACCGGCGCGGGGCGACCAGAACAGCAGCTCTCGGCCATCGGCGCGGATCGTCACGTTGGAGGACGAGTTGACGACGGGGCCCAGGTTGACCGGCTCGAACCACTCGGAGTTGGCGAAGGACATGGTCTGGAGCTTGGGCGCGGCCGGATCGGACTCCGCTCGACAGCCGGCGAGCAGGACGAAGGGGGCCAGCAACACGGGTCTGTAGATCGCTTTGGTTGTCATCGAGCCTCCTCATGCACGCGCGAAAGCCGGTTTACGGGCACTGCTAGCGCGGGGCGATCGGGAATACCTCGGACCTCATCACGAATCCCCGACGGCCCGCTCCCTCCGCGGCGGCCGCGGTCGGACCCACAACGGACGCTGCGAAGGCAGCGCCGGCGGCTATCCTCGTCGTGAAGCCGAAACGCTCCGATACGGTCTCGCCGACATCCACGCCGTCTAGGTCGGTGATGAGGCGTCGGAAGCCCTCCCCGGCAGCATCGTCAACGGACGCCACAGGGAAAAATCTATCGACGTGCCAGTAGTAACTCACGCCCGCCGGCAGTCCCATCCCTTCGCCTGCCAGGTCCGGGATCTTGGCGTCGGCTCCCGTCGTAAACACCAAATACGTCGGGCTGGTGGAGTTGCTAGGCCACACCTCCAAGAGGTTTACGCCGGTTCCCTGTCCTTGAGTCCAACTGAACGGGATGGTGGTGTCCACACCGGAGGCGCCGTTCGCCGGCAAGGCGAGCTGTGGGGCCGCTGTCAGGGGGATGCCGACGTTGCTGGAGTTTCCGCTGATCCCTTTAAAAAAGGACGACGACCGCAAGGAACCATCGTGGGCGTCGGCCGCTACGGCGAATGTGACTCCGGCCTGAGCAGGCACGGTGTACGTGAACGCGTTGGAGGACGCATTTTTCTCTTCCCAGTACAGCGCGCCGCGCCCGAAAATGACGTATAGCCGGCGGGCGTTGAGCGTGTAGCTCGCGGGCACGGCGATCGCCCCGCTGATACTCTGCTCCGGTGGATCGGTCAAGTCGGTTGCGGCGAAGTCATTGCTGGAGAAGTTCCCTCCGGCACTGATCGTGACTGGTCTACTCGCATACCCGTCATAGCTCGCCGGCAGTCCCGTAGCATCAGTCGTCCACCGAAACCGAAGCAGCGAAAGCTGTCCCGGGTCCGTGTCGTAGGAGCCGTGCCACCGGACCGTGAAGGCGTACTGACCGGTCGTCGCATCGGCACGGCCTGCGCCGAAGGCGTAGCGGCCGCTGCTGACGAAGAGCACAACCGTCACGCTGCCAGCCGCGGGAGGCACCGTGCCGCTGATCGTGGCGGTCCGCTCCGCGGCCGCGACGTCGGGGTACAGTAGCACGGGGTCCGATCGCGTGAGCCCCTTATAAACCACCGCCGTATTCTGGGCGGGCAGGATCGCGGTGATGTCGTAGGGCACCATCACGCCCGGAATCGAGAAGGTCCCATCCGAGCGGCTGGTCACCGAGCTTTTGCCTACGAGCACCGTCGCGCCGCTGATTGGTTCGGCGACCCGGTCTTGCACCAGTCCGCTGACCGTGATCCCCGGGGGTGGTGGCATCGGACCGTCGCCCGCGCACGCCATCAGTAGGCCGAGACTCACCACAGCAACGGTTGCTGAACTGCGGCGCGCGTTCATGATCCCTCCTCGCGCGAAGGCGTGGTGCTTCCGGTCAAGGCGTGGTCATTGGCCACTTGGTCGTCCGCGTCGTCCGGCCCAAGCAGATAGCGCCACGCGTCGCGCAGTAGCGGCGCCCCGTCAGGACCAAGGGGCGTCCGTGTGTCGACTACCGAGGACTGGTGCGGATTGGGGGTCCCGTACCCCCCCTGGGGTTCGAGGTCGGTGACGAGGATGTGCGTGCCGCCGTATGGCGACTCACCCGCCTCCGCCAGGGCAGGATCGCCGAACCTATCCATGTCGAACGCTGAGAGATTCGGGCGGATCCCCTGGGCGAAATGGTCGCGGACGTGGAACAGCGCGAAGTACTTTGCTGCGGGCGTCTCGCCGATCGAGACCCACGGATCGGTCTCCCCCGGGACACGCGCGTCGGGAGGGCCGGAGAACATGATTACCCTGTGCACGCGGCGGATCTTCCCTATCAGCGCCGCCTGGCCTGCTCCCTGTGAATGGCCACCTACGACGATCCGCGACCATCTCGGTTCGCCGTCCTTGAGAAACCTCGACCACCCCTCGCTCTCGTACTGCGCGTCGAGATAGAGGAGCAGCTTTATCAGCCTGTTGTCGATGCTGTTTGCCTGATTCACATCCACGAGGCTCGAGCGATCAGTACCGTCGATGATCTCCAGCCGTACGTTTCCGGAGCATGCTGGGTCCGGGCTACCGGTGCAGACATCCACCACCGCGACATTGTTCTTGTACATGAGGCCGATCACGCGGTAGCCCAGGCGCGCGGCCTCCTGCTGCACCAGTTGATAGCCCCGCGGCCGGCCGCCGGTGCCCGCCATGAACACGAACAGCTTGCCGTTGGACTCTTGGTCTGGGTCGAGCCAGACGAAATGGTGATTGAACTGAGGATTGACCGCGGGGATCCAGTCGATGGCCGGATCGGTCGACTGGGGCGCGATGATGCGCGGCACGAGCGGCGCCGGCTCGGCCGACGCAAGGGACATGATTGAGGTTGGGCTCAGCGGACGCGTGGTGTCGCGGCAGCCTAGCGACTGCAGCGCGGCGAAAGCGGCCAACCCGACGATCTTCACTGTGCGAACTCTCATGACTCATCTCCGTTCTGTTATGATCGTGATCAAGGCAGCGCGCTCGGTTTGCGTCCGTTTCCGTGTGGTTCCTGAGCGTTCATGCGTGTCTCCTTTCCTCCCGGTATCAGCTGGCCTTCACGGGATTGTCGCCACCTCGGCCCAATCCGAATACGCGCCGGCCTTCGTCGCAGCCACGAGGTAACCGACAATGGGGCAGTCTCCGAATCCGGCGGCTGTCGTGGAGGTGGCATCGGCGGGGAGAACGGCGATGAGGGCGGTGGGCTGAACCGAACAGTACGGACCGAACTGGGCCCAGACCTCGTAACCGTCCTCGATCGAAGAGTTGTCGGTCCAGGCCAGCCCGTCGGTCAGCGTGAGATTCGTCGGGCCTAACAGGGGAGCCGTGCACGCGGCGGCGGACGGCGAGTCGCCCGCGGCGTTGAACGCGAAGACGCGGTAGCACGCCTGTTGCTCGATCGTCCATGAGTCGTCGATGAACAAAACCGCGGCGTCGCGCGACGGAGGGACGGTCGCCAGCGTAGCCCACGTTACCTGGTCCCCCGACCGCTCCACGCGGAAGCCAAGCTCGTTCGTGGAGTTGTCGGCCCACTGGACCCGGACCGTGATACCGGGCACAAGTGCCGCGGAGACGTTGCTGGGCGCACTTGGTGTCGGTGGCGGGGGCGGCGCCTGAGTGGTGACACACACGACGACCGAGAACGCCGAGAAGTACGTCTGGCGCCCCTTCGTCTGATAGGCGCGCACTTTGTAGCAGTACTGGGTGCTGGCGGTGAGACTGGTGTCTCCGTACGCGATCGTGTTCGCCGGGAGGTTGGCCCGCAGCGTGAACGCGCTGCTGGGCCAGGGCGTGGCGCGGTGGACCTCGAACCCGTCTTCATTACTCGAGTTGTCCTGCCATGAGAGGCTGATCCGGCTGACGGAACCGGCGATGGCGTTGATGTTGGACGGCGCCTTCACGCCCGCGCCCGATCCGGCGCTGGCCTCGACTACAGGCTCGACCGGCTGGGTGCGCTCGCAGGCAATGAGCGACAACGCCAGGACCGGCCACGTTAGGTGATGACGACGCAACGACATAGAACCTCCGTGCGTGCAGCATCCATCGGTGTAGCGCGGCCACCGCTGCTCCGCGCCGATTTGCGGCCCTCCAGGGAGGGCGTATGTTCCCTGAAAGTGCGGCGGTTCGGTGTGCTGGCTCTTCGCCATCCCTTAGCTGACGGCTAAGAGCGGCCCCGGCCAGAGGGAACGCGTCATGCTCCAGTTCCGGATGCTTGGGTCTGTCGAGCTCAAGGACTCACAGGGCCGCGAAGTGGACGCAGTGCTGCGGCGCCCCAAGCTGCTCGCCCTCCTCGGTTATCTCACGATTGCTCGCCCCCGCGGCTTCCATCGACGCGACACGCTCGTGGCGCTCCTCTGGCCCGAGCTCGACCAGGCGCATGCACGCAACGCACTCAGCCAAGCGGTACACGCCTTGCGACAAGTGCTCGGGCGCGAGGTGTTGCGGACTCGCGGTGAAGAAGAGTTGGGGACCAGTGAGGAGGGCCTGTCGTGCGACGTCCGTGAGTTCGAAGCGGCGCTCGAGGGGGGAGCGGCCGAGCGTGCGTTGGAGCTCTATCGGGGGAGCTTGCTCAACGGCTTTCACATCTCGGAGGTGCCCGAGTTCGAGCGCTGGCTCGATGAAGAGCGGGAACGCGTGCGGCGACGGGCGTGCGACGGGGCCCAGCTCCTCATCGACCGAGACGACGGCGCTGGGAACCCGGTGGGGGCGGCACGCTGGGCGCTGCGACTGACCGAGCTGTCGCCGTTCGACGAGACGGCCGTGCGTCGCCTGGTCGAGCTGTTGGACCACGTGGGCGATCGGGCGGGCGCGGTCCGGGCCTACGAGGAATTCGAGCGGCGCCTCGGGCGCGACCTCGAGGTCGCGCCCTCATCAGCGACTCAGGGCCTCATCGCGGAGATCAAGGTTCGCCGGCCCGAGCTGAGCGAGGGCGTTGGGGTGCCCGTGCCGAAGCCACGCACCGTGATACAAGCCCTCCTTGGGCGGACGCGACGTCCACACGCCCGTCGGCGGCGCACGCTCCTCGTGCTCGGCCTGGTGGTCGGTGGCCTCCTCACCGGTGGGTGGTTCCTGTTCGCGAGCCCGTTCCGCGCCCGGAGCGCCGAGACGACGCGGGAGGCGAAACGGCTCGTGGTCCTTCCTTTTGCCAACCTCGGACCCGCGGGCGACGAATACTTCACGGAGGGGGTCACGGAAGAGATCACCGCACGGCTCTCGGCCATCGGTGGTTTGCGCGTCATCGCGAGCACCAGCGCCAACGCCTACAAGCACAGCCACAAGGGGATTCGGGAGATCGGCACGGAGCTAGGGGCAGACTACGCTCTGGAGGGCAGTGTCCGTTGGGAAAAATCAGCGCACGGCGGAGCCCGCGTGCGCGTCACGCCACAGCTGATTACCACGACGGACGCGACGCATCTGTGGGCCGAGGTATACGACGAGCCGCTGGATGAGATCTTCCGGGTTCAGGGGGACATCGCGCAAAAAGTGGTGCGCGCCCTCGACGTCCGCTTGTCCGAGCCGCAACGCCGCGACCTGCCGACCATCCCGACTCGCAGCCTCGAGGCGTACGACTATTACCTGCGCGGCAACGACTACGAGCGTCGTCAAACGGGAAAGGCTGCCATCCTCGCGGCGGTGCGCATGTACGAGAAGGCCCTGGAGCTGGACCCCAAGTTCGCGCGGGCCTACGCGATGCTCTCGCGGATGCATACTCGCATCTACCAGTTGGGTTATGATCGCTCGCCAGAGCGACTCGCCACGGCGAAGCGCGCGGTTGAGAGTGCCCTGACGCTGGACCCCGGTCTGCCCGAGGCCCATCACTCTCTGGCGACGTACTACTTCCTCGGCCAGAGGGATTACGACCGCGCGCTGCGTGAATTCGCCGTGGTCGAGGCAAGTCGGCCCAGCGATGATCGTGTCTTCCTTGCGGAAGGCTTTCTGCGAATGCGTCAGGGGAAAATGCGCGAGGCGCTCGCGGCCTTTGACAAGGCGCTTCAGTTGGACCCCCTTTCGGAGGGCGTTGCCAGCCAGTACGCGCAAGTCTACGATCTGCTCCGGGATTTTCCCCGCGCCGAGGCGCTCTACAATCGAGCGCTCGCCCTCGCGCCCGATGCGTCCGTTCTGTACGCGTTGAAGACCTGGCTGTATCTGCGGTGGGACGGAACCACACGACGGGCGCGCGATGTCTTTGACCAGGCTCGAACGGCTGGTGCCAGCGACCATCAGCAACTTCTTTTTAACCGAGTTCTGGTCGAACTCGTTGATCGTCGCTATGACGACGCCATCGCCCGCTTGTCAGAAATTCCCGTGGTCGTCGACGGCCAGGCGCGGGTCGTCCCGAGAGCCCAGCTCTACGCGCAGGTCTATGGGCTGATGGGACGCCACGAGTTGGAACGCGTCTACTACGATTCGGCTCGGACCTACATTGCACGGAGAGTCGCCCAGCGTCCTGATGATGCTCGTTTGTATAGCGCCTTGGGGATTGCCGACGCCGGCCTGGGCCGCAAACAGGAAGCGATCCAGCAGGGTGAGCGCGGGGTGGCGCTCCTCCCGATCAGCAAGGAGGCATACCAAGGCTACTATCGCGTGGTGGACCTGGCCCGCATCTACACGATGGTCGGGGAGTACGACGCAGCGATCAACCGACTCGAATACTTGCTCTCGATCCCGGGATTTCTTACGCGCGCGTGGCTGCGCGTCGATCCAATCTGGGGCGCACTCTGGGGGCAGCCCAGCTTTCAAAGGCTCGTGGCTCGGGGCCCATGAGGCGGGCGGCCCAGCTGCTGGTCGTCGCGCTCCTGCCGCGACTGCTCGCCGCCCAGGGCGTTACGACCGCTGCGATTCAAGGGACTGTGGTCGGTGAGGACGGTGCGCCGATCGCCGGGGCGAGCGTCCACGTCACGAACCTGTCGGATGGCCGCCGCTGGGAAGTCACGACACGGTCGAGCGGCGGTTACCTCCTCGAGGACGTCGCGGTGGGCGGGCCATATCGGATCGAGGCACGTGCCCTGGGGTTCGCGCCCCAAGCCCGGACCGGCATTATGCTCACCCTCAACCAGCGCCTCGTCGCCGAGTTCACGCTCCTGCCGGCCGCCGTCGAGTTGACGCCGGTCACCGTCGACGCCACGGCTGATCCCCAGCTCAACCCAAACCGCACCGGACCCGCCGAGGTCATCTCTGCGGCACGGATCGCCGCGCTGCCGAATCTCGGTCGTGACTTTTTCACGTTGACCGCCCTGAGCCCGCAAGTGGCCGTGTCCCCTTCGTCGGCCAGAGCTCCCACGGGAGGCATCGCCATCAGTGGGCAGAATCGGCTGCTCAACGAGTTCCAGATCGACGGAGGCGTGAACCACGACCTGTACACGGGGCGGCTCCCAGGACGAGGAACGCTGCCTCGGCCGATCGCCATAGAGGCCATCGAGGAGATCCAGGTGCTGGTGGCGCCGTTCGACGTTCGCCAAGGGGGCTTCGCGGGGGGCCTCGCGAACGCCGTGACGAAATCGGGGACGAATATCGTGCACGGCTCGACGTTCGCGTATCTGGCCGACGGTGCCCTGGTCGGCAAGGATGCGACCGGAGATCCAGTGGCGGGGTTCACCACCTGGCAGTATGGGGGGACGATTGCCGGGCCAATCGTGCACGATCGCGCCCACTATTTCCTGAGCGTCGACGCACAGCACCGCGTGGTTCCGGATCCCGGCCCGCTGATCGCGGATACCGCAGGCGGCGCGGACCTTGCGAACATCGGGATCCGTTACGCCAGCGCGACGCGCTTTCAGGACATCCTCAGAAACACCTACGGACTCGATCCCGGAACGCTCAGCTCATCGAACGGGCGCGTCCCCGCAACGGACGTGTTCGGCAAGATTACCGTCCAGCTGGCGACGAACAGTCAACTCGAATTGTCGCATCACTACAGCGACGGCGACCGCTCGGGTTTCATCGATCGCGCCTACCGGTTCTACTGGCTTTCTTCGACGGGTAAGCGTGATGTTGCCACCGCCAACGCGTCCCGGCTGATCTGGACGAGCTTGCTCGCGGGCCGGTGGTCGAGCGAGCTGATCGCGAGCCATTTGCGGCTGCGCGATGCGTGCCGGCCCAACGTTTCCTACCCGCAGATCAACGTCAACGCCGATCAGGGTGTGCTGATGGCCGGGACAGGAATGACCTGTCCAACCTCCTTCGGGCAGGACGCATTCGAGGTCCAAGAGAATCTCAGCGCCGCCTTCGGGGTGCACGTCCTCACACTGGGCACGCACGTTGAAATGCTCCGCTTCGAGGATGGCCAGCTGCTCGGGGGCGCCGGACTATGGAGATTCCGCCACCTCGACTCGCTCGAAGCGGGGCGCGCGTTCCACTACGAGCGCACGCTCCCCGGTCCGTCGCGTACCGGCGTGGTCGTATTTCACGCCCGCCAGCTCGGCCTGTACGTGCAGGACCGCTGGCAGCCCGCACGCGGCCTCACGCTCACGGCCGGATTGCGAATGGAGCTTCCGGTGCTGCCGGACGGCAGCGCCACGTATGTTCCGCTCAAAGACTCGCTCGGCGCCGACACCGGACACTTGCCAGGGGGGAAGCCGCTGTGGTCGCCGCGGTTGGCCCTCAATTACGATTTGCGGGGGGCTGGGCGCACGTTTCTGCGCGGGGGCATTGGCCTGTTCAGTGGTCGTCCGCCGTACACGTGGCTCGGGAGCGCGTACCGCGATGAGGGGACGCAGCAGCTGTTTCTGCTCTGCGTCGGAGCCGCCGCACCGGCGTTCGACCCCGTGAACCAGCCAGCCACTTGTGCGAACGGGGCGGGACCCACGCCGCAGCTCAGCTACTTCGATCCGGACGTGACTTTCCCTCAGAACCTGAAAGTGTCCCTCGGGGTGGACCACCGGCTGCCGTGGGATGTCGTGGGAACAGTGGATGTACTCTACACGCGAGCCACACACCAGTGGTACTTCAGCCCCGCCAATCTGCCCGCGCCGGTCGATTCGGCACGTGGCGAGGGGAACCGCCTGCTGTACGGTACGATCAATACGTCGGGGGTCGCGACGCCCGCGTGGCTCGTACCGGTCCTCGGTCAAGTCGTCCGCGTGTCGGACCGGAGCGGCGACCGTTCGCTTACGCTGTCCGTGCAAGTGCGCAAGCGGCTCGGCGATCGTGCGGAGCTGAACGCGCTGTACGCGCACACACGGGCCCAGGACCGCATGTCCCTCGCCAACTTCCAGGCGCGGCCCAACCTGCAGAACACGCCCCTCGATGGTACCCTGGAAGGTCGACGCTTGCGGACGTCGTACTTCGAGATCCCGCACCGCCTCGAATTGAGCGCTGCCGTACGGCTGCCGTACCAGGTCCGACTCTCCCTCCTGTACGCCGGCTCTTCGGGAATGCCGTTCACATACACCGTCACGGGCGATGCCAACGCCGACGGTATCGGCACCGCGCAGCCGTTCTTCAACGACATCGTCTATGTGCCACGCGACCGCACCGACATCGAGCTCGACGGTAACGGTGCGGCACCCGGCTTCGGGACCGCGGCGCAGCAGGACTCGGTCTATGCCCTGCTCGACGGCTTCATCCGGGCCGAGCCGTGCCTGCGCGAGCAGCGCGGTGGGATCCTCACGCGCAACAGCTGCCACAATCCGTGGTCCGGCCTGCTCAACGCGCGTCTGACTAAGGCGTTTGCGACCCTCTCGAGCCACTCCGTTGAGCTGACGGCCGACGTCTACAACGTGCTCAACCTGCTCAATCGACGGTGGGGACAGTCTCGCTTCACTGCCGGTAACCCGCCCACGCTGTCTATCCTGCAGTTGGCGGGTTACGATGCCGGTGCGGGGCGCGGAGTTTACCAGGTGCCGCTACTCCCCAGGCTTCGCCAGGCTGCGGACCTGGCATCGCGGTGGCAGATGGAGCTGAGCGTCAGATACGTCTTCTAGGCGCGGATGCCGATGACGGTTTGGTGACGGTTTCGGGGTCAATTTTCTGTTTGGCAGGGGCCTGTTTGACGTTCGACGGGTCGCTTAAGTTCTTGTCCTGTTTGGGGCGACGCTGAGCGCGTCGGCCGCGCGAAATTGGAAGTTGGAGGTTCGAGTCCTCCCGCCCCAGTTCTCGCCGCAGCCCGTGCGCGTTTGTGCGCCGGCCCGCCGTGTGATAGTCTCCACGTTCCATGGAACCATCGGGCCTCGGCGCGACGCCTGGCGGTGTTCGCGACGCGCTGCGGGCGCAGCGATTCCTCCTCCCGGAGCTCCTCGTCGCGACGGCGATTCTTGCCGCCGGGTTCGCCGGGCTCCTGCCGTTCAGCGCGACTCCGTTCCTCGTGGTCTTGGGTGTCGCCTCTCTCTGGCTGCGCGGCGAAGGCGCGCGCGCTGTCGGGCTGGCCCGCCCTGATTGGGGTCGCACCGCGCTCGTGGGCATCGGGGCCGGCATCGGCTATCAGGGCTTCAGCCTCTACGTCGCCGAGCCCGCGATCGCTCGACTGACGGGCAGGCTCCCGGACGTCAGCCTCTTTGCCCCGCTGGCGGGCAACGTCCACGTTCTGCTCATCTCGCTCGCCGTCGCCTGGACGCTCGCTGCCGTCGGCGAAGAGTTCGTCTATCGCGGGTACCTGCTCACGCGGATCGCGCGCGTGCTGGGTAATACGCCCCGTACGTGGGTCGGGGCACTGGCGGTCACAGGCATTCTGTTCGGGGCAGGTCACGGATATCAGGGGGTGTCGGGCATGATCAGCGCAGGGCTGGGCGGTTTCGCGTTCGGCCTGCTGTACCTGGTCACGGGCCGCAACCTCTGGGTGTCCGTGATCGCTCACGGCAC
>Ga0137409_10005375_pt1 | contig 13361 bp, 16 predicted proteins | sample CZODoug1_16funga_FD_122059 | JGI IMG/M metagenome (GOLD analysis project Ga0137409, IMG submission 122059) | Vadose zone soil fungal communities from Angelo Coast Range Reserve, California, USA - CZODoug1_16fungal (Hybrid Assembly) | ecosystem: Environmental > Terrestrial > Soil > Vadose zone...
ACCGTCCTCGGAGTCTCGATGGACGACGAAGGCAAAGCCGCTGTCGCTCCGTTCCTCGCCAAAGAACGCTTCAACGTCAACGGCCAGAAACTTCCCATGAACTATCCCATCGTCCTCGGCAACGATGACGCCGCCACCAAATTTGGCGGCCTGCTCGGCTATCCCACCAGTTTCCTCATCTCCAAGGACGGCAAGGAAATCAAGAAGGTCCAGGGCCTTATTCCTTACCAGGAGATCACCAAAGCCATCGAATCCCAGCTCTAGGCTGTGTACATCTTCGCGTCGCCCAAGACCTCTGCTAGAATCACTGCCATGAAAAGACGAACATTGCTTCAGTCGCTTCCTGCAGCAGCGCTTCTCCCAACGGCAGTATGGGCCTCCCCGGAACGGGAGAAGTCTGTCCCCGGCCCGGCCTCCACCACCGTCTATGAGCTCCGTATCTATCATACGTTCGAAGGCAAGCTGGACGACTTGTTGCGGCGTTTTCGCGAACACACCATGCAGCTCTTCGAAAAGCATGGAATCAGAAACGTGGCCTATTGGACGCCCACCGACGAACCGCTGAAAGGCAAGACTCTCGTCTACATCATTGCGCATTCCAGCCGCGAAGCCGCCACCGCCAACTGGCAGGCCTTCCGCGACGATCCCGAATGGCAGAGCGTGCGCGATAAATCCGAAGCCAACGGCAAGCTCGTCGAGAAAATCGATTCCACGTATCTCGCCTTGACCGGCTTCTCCCCGCCGCTCCATTAATCGGTTGGATACACCAAATCTTGCCGCACGGTGCTGAAAATGGAAATTTATAACCCCGAGTTAGGCACCTCCTCCATGACCATGAGTTTTGGAGCCAGACCCAAACTCCTATTCTTATTTCAGTGGTTCGCAGTCCTCATGGGTTTGGCAAGCATGGTGGCCGCGTTGCCCGTGGCCGGGCTTTCCTTCGGATGCTACGGCGCGGCCAGGTTCCTCAGGAGGGTTCGTCCGTTACGCGACGCGTATGAATTTCTCTCCCGGGCGTACGACCGGGTCCTCGACCGGCTCGGCCAAAAAGTTCTGCGGGACTCCCGAGACACCCCCGCGTTACGACTGATGGTTTCTCTTAGTCTTACCGCCGTGCCAATTTTCGTGATCCAACTCGTTTTAGGGAAACCTCGGCTGCTGCTGGCGATCGCTTTCTATCTTTCTCTTTATGGTCTCAAGTTCCAGCGGTTTGTGAGGATGTTTAGCGCCAGCCACTTGGAGGCACACCGGCGCAAGGGCTACTTCTCGGAGAAATACGATAAAGTCTTCGGCCGCTACCTGGAATTCTTCCTGGGGTACTTCTATGGGAACGTCCCGGAACTGGGCCGGACGGCTCATGTGTGTCTCCACCATCGAGAGAACAGCGGACCCGACGACACTCGCAAGACGATGGGCTACGATCGAACTAGCCGGCTCGATTTCCTGTGGTATCTCTCGGATAACATTTGGACGGTCCTGGGGCTCGCTCCCTACGCCTACTTTAAAGCGAAAGGCGATGAAAAGAACCGAAGACGCATGTTATGGGGAATGGCGCGCTACTATGCTTACTTCGGAGCTGTCTTTATTTACGATTGGAGAATTGGGACGATGTTCGTGTTGGTTCCTCTTCTCTGCATGAATTTCATCAACGCAATCACCGCATGGGTCCAGCACGCTTTCTGTGACCCGGAGCGTCCTGAGGATTATTTCGCTAATTCCGTGACCGTTGTGGATGAGGTGAACTTCATGAACGAAGGATACCACCTCTGCCATCACCACCGTGCCAGCCTTCACTGGACCGAGATGCCGGTCCATTTCGAGCGGATTCGCGACAGGATGAGAGAGGCTGGCTCGTTGGTCTTCCGGGACTTGGATTTTATGGGACTTTTCCTCGAGTTGACCCTATTGCGCAGAATGCATGTGCTTGCTGAGAAACTTGTCCCGTGGGAGCCCATGAATCACGAGCAGAGATTGGCTTTGCTGGTGAAGAGGACCAGCCTCAAGATTCCTTGATTAAGATGAATCCCCGGTCAAGGCGCCGCCCGAGGCGGACTATGCGAAATTGCAGTCGCTTGCGAATTAACACCTTCGAATCTTGTCCGTGCCTGGTGAGTGCCTGGTAGTCGCGTAATCGGAAACTTCGAGGTTGGGGTTGGTCTGCCCCAATGGTGCTAAGATGCCATCTCTTTTTCAGAGGTGCCGCAATGAAATATGCGCTTGGCGTTCTGCTGTGTGGTCTTGCTGTATGTGGACCGATGCCGCTGGCCGCACAGAGCGATCTCGATCAGCGCCTCCGCAAGGAAATGGATTCGCTCGTCGCCACTTACAAGCATCTGCATGAGAATCCTGAACTATCCACGCAGGAAAAAGAATCTTCGGCGCTCGTTGCCGGAGAGTTGCGCAAGCTGGGCTACAACGTCACCGACCACTTTGGCCAGTATGAATCGCCCGGTCTTGTCTCCTATGGAATCGTCGGAGTTCTTCGTAATGGCTCGGGTCCGACCGTCTACGTTCGCACCGATATGGACGCCCTCCCGATCGTGGAAAATACCGGGTTGCCTTACGCCAGCCACGTAAAAGTAAAGCGCGCCGATGGCGCCGAGGTTGGCGTCATGCACGCCTGCGGCCACGACATTCACATGTCGGTTTTCATCGGTACGGCGCGCATGCTTGCACAGCTCAAAGACCAGTGGAGCGGGACGCTCGTCCTGATCGGCCAGCCCGCCGAGGAAACCGTCGGCGGCGCGCACGCCATGCTTCGTGCCGGCCTCTTTACAAAATTCCCCAAGCCCGACTATGTGCTGGCCCTTCACGATGGTTCGAGTTTGCCTGCTGGAAAAGTAGGCTGGCACGAGGGAACCATTCTCGCGGGCGCGGATTCTGTGGACATTACTGTGCGCGGCTTTGGCGGTCATGGGGCCGCGCCGCAAAGAACCAAAGATCCGATCCTCATCGCTTCGGAAATCGTTGTGGCATTACAGACCATCGTCAGCCGCGAAATGGATCCGCAGGTTCCTACCGTGGTTACTGTCGGATCGTTTCATGCCGGCACCAAACACAACATTATTCCCGACGAGGCACATTTGCAGCTCACCGTTCGAACCATGACTCCCGCCCAGCGCGAAAAAGTTCTTGCCGCCATCACCAGAATCACAAACGGCATCGCCGCTGCCGCCGGCGTTCCCGCCGATCGCGCTCCCATCATCGAAGTCGCCGCGGACAATGTGCCGGCCACGATCAATAATCCGGAATTGACGCGCCGCGTCGCCGCTGCTCTTGTGCGCTCACTCGGGAAAGAAAATGTTCTGCCTGGCGAGCCCGCCATGGCCAGCGAGGATTTCAGTCTCTATGCTCTGGAAGATCCCAAGCCGCCGATTTGCATGTTTCAACTCGGTGCCGCGGACCCCGCGAAATTCAAGGACGCCAAAGAGAAAGGCACTCGTCTGCCCGGGCCGCATTCCGCCGAATTTGCTCCCGTGCCCGAACCCACGATTCGAACCGGCGTCAAGGCCATGACCGGCGCGGTGCTCGAGTTGCTGAAAAAATAGGTTTTCTCTGTAATTTTCTGATCCGCTACAAAGAAATGAAACCCGTTCGAATGAAGTAGAGCGAACTGAACCCCACCACCAGCCAAAGCAGTACTCCGAGAAGAAGCGGCCGCCAGCCAACCGTTTTGAGGGTAGCGCGGGATATGCCGCTGCCAATGAGAAAAAGTGTTGCGGTTAGTCCCAGCCGGCCTAGCGTAAACAGTGATGGCGTGATGTGTCCGAGCGTTCGAACGTACGTGTTGACCACAGCGGCTAAAATGAAAAACAAAATAAACCACGGAAACTGGACGCGCGCGCCGGTGTCACCACTCTCGGAAGTTTTCTCCGAGCGCTTGTGCTTGATCGCCGCAGTCGCGAGCGCCAGCGGAACAATCCAGAGGGCGCGGGCCAGCTTTACGGTGGTGCCAATGACCAGAGCTTGCGGGCCATATTTTGTGGCGGCGCCGACGACGGAACTGGTGTCATGAATCGCCAGCGCGGCCCACAATCCGAATTGTGATTGCGAAAGATGCAGAGCGTTTCCGATTGGTGGAAAAATCAGCAGCGCGACCGAATTCAGAATAAAAATTGTGCCGAGCGAGACCGCAATTTCTTCTTCATCGGCTTGCAGAATCGGGCCGATGGCGGCGATCGCGCTCCCGCCGCAAATCGCCGTGCCAGTGGTAATCAGAAAGGAAGAATTGCCGCGCACTCGCAGAAGTTTGCCGAGCGCCAGCCCCACGAGAAGCGCGAAAGAAATCCCCAGCGCGGTGTACATGAAACCGCTGCGACCCGCATTCAGAACTTCGTGCAGATTCATTCCGAAGCCCAGCGCCACAACGGAGCTTTGCAGGAGAGTGCGCGCAATGCCGCGGCTTTCGCTGATGTAGGGATGCTTGAAGGTGAGGCCGAAAAGAATTCCAGCGGTGAGCGCGATGGGCGGAGAAAGCAATCCCGTGAACGAAAGTGTGAGTGCTAGAACAAAAATAATTTTCGGAAGAGTGGGCATCGACCGAGAAAAGAGTATCAGGCCCGAAGGTAGATGGGCCAGCAGCGTCCACGATTCCGCTCATAAATTGCGCGCCGCATTCAGTCGAGGGCAAACGTCACGTGTACGACGGCAAGGACGTCTTTTTCCACAGATTTCACGTCGTTCACGCCATAGCCTGAAATTTCGTTGGCGTCCGCCGCATTGACCTGCATTACACCCATTTCAGCAGAGCGCATTTCTCCCACTTTGCCGCCCGCGCTGGAAGCGATCTGGGCGGCGCGCTCGCGGGCATCGTGTGCGGCGTCGGCGAGCATGGCAACTTTGAGCTCCGCCAACTTGGTGTAAAGATACTCGGGCTCATTGGATTCGAGAAGAATGCCCTGATTGATCAACTGCGTGACTTTCCGGGAGACCTCGGTCAGTTTGTCGATTTCCGAGGAACGCAATTGCAGGGATTGCGTAAGGGTGTAGCTCGTAATGCGGCCGTTGAGCGGTGCGGGGCCTGCGCCCTCAGGTCCGGCTTGCAGTCCTGGCGAGCCGCGAGGAGAAGAACGGATCGGTGTCGTCGTGACGGCGGAAACGACGATCTGGTTCCCTGGAAATCCCTGCGCAACCAGGAAGGCTTTCGTTTTTTCAACGTCGCGGGTCAACCTGGAATAGGCGTCCGCGAGAGTCGCGGCTTCGACGCTGACGGAGGTGCGCCAGATCATGAGGTCAGATTTGATACGCCTTTTTGCGGAACCCGTGATTTTGATGGTCTGATCAAGCCTCTTCGCTTTTAGATATGCCGACGATGCGATGAGAGATGCAAGAACAATCGCGAGCGAAAGCGCAACCGCCGAGCGAAATTGACCGTTCATAGGACCTCCCGTGAATGCCTGTCTCCTCCGCCACGCCGAAGAGATACAACGCCGCAATTCAATAGAGCGTACTTCATGGCGAGGAAATTAATCATGGGGTTTCTCCGGAGCGGGAGAGGCCGCTGGTTGAGTGGATGGCGCGGGAACAGGCGGGGCGGCCGGGGCGGACTTTGCGGGGGCGGACTTCGACGGAGCAGGATGCGCGAGGGCCGCGACGATTTTTGCGGTGGCGGCTTTGCTGATTTGGCAGTTACGGTCGTAGATGCGGCATTGCGCGAGCGTGAATGTGCAGCCGCAGTTGCAGGTTTCGGCGTTGAATTTGTGAAGCGCGGAAATTTTTTGCTCCGGCGTTAATTTGGATAGATCGACGCCGGGAAGTTCGGTGGCGCGTTCGGCGTGCTTCAGGAAAATCTGGCCGGTATCTTCGAAGGTTTCCACTCTGACGTTGCCGATAGGCAGGCCGAGGAGCGCACGAATTTCGGTTTCATAAAGCACGGGATCGCGAAGGCCTTCGTGTTTCTGAACGATGCGGCCTTCGGCGTCGAGCACAAAAGAAGTGGGAAGCGCAGCGATGCCACCGTATTGCAGGCGGATGTCGTTGGTGGCAATGGCGACGGGATAGTTGATGCCGAATCTTTCAGTGAATTCCTTGACGGCATCCTGATCGTCATCGTCCACCACGAGACCGAGAATCTGGAGATGGTCTTTGTATTTGTTCTGCAGCTCGACAAGGTCGGGAATTTCGGCGCGGCAAGGTCCGCACCAGGTGGCCCAAAAATTCAAAAGGATGACTTTGCCGTGGGAATCGGCAAGGGTAACCGGTTCGCCGTCGAGGCCGGTGAGCTTGAAGTCCGGCGCGGGATCGGGGTTGCGCACGAAGTGTATGGTGGGCTGGTTTTCTTCGGAGGCCGCTAGAACAGGCGATAGGAATGGAAGCAAAGAAACAAGGAGGGAGGGAAGGAAGGAGCGGACGCGGAGAGAGTGTCGCATGGTGTCGTCTATAGGAGAGCACAGTAGGGGAGGGATGCCAAGCGGGGCGCAGTGGTAGCCCAAAGTACGCAGCAAAAAGAAGATAGGATGATCCGTTAGCAGGTTGGTCTGCTCCAGTGCAGCCAAAAGCCTGTACCCCTGCTAGATGATAATCCGCTTGCAAATTCGAGGATTCCCCTTATCCAGAATCCTGACGGCTTGCGCCCTTATCTAATAGAAGGAGGCCGAACCCATGATGAAAGCTAACCTAGGCCTTGCGAGCAAAGGCATAGAACGAATCCTGGAACTCTCCGCGGATGCGCAGATACGAAGACGGTTGATAGCGAAGGATTCTCCGGAGTTTCACAATCTCACCGGGGCGATAGCAGCCTACGGGAAAACGCTGGCGCTTCTCACAGCATTGCAGGAGCTGGAAGAATTCTACGACATTATGGATCTGCATGACGTGCCCACCTGTCTTGCAGCGTGTTAGTTGCGGAAAGGCTGGACCAATATGTGGCGCAAGAATTGTCCTGTTTGCCGGCAACCGATGGCAAAGAAACATCCTACGGAGACGGTAGCTTGCTCCTGCGGGAAACATGTTTGGAAGGGCTAGGAGCCCTGATTCAGTTTCCGTGATTGTGGGAGCGGGACGCCACCGCGTACGGTGTTGCCGCACCTAGATCATAGCCTGCAGTTAAGGGTCCGCCCGCCGTTCAGTCCCCGGTACCTCTCCTCTTAGCCCGCGACATTCCTTGCTGTCCTCGATAGCGGCGGAATTTACAACAAAGTCTTGAGAAATGGTGCCTGCTTTCCACATGGGCAGAACGAACATTGAGATTGACGAGAAGCTGGTGCGCTCGGAAAGCCGGAAAGGCATCCTTTGCCATTACGGGTCGGGGATCTGGAAGGGCGACGTGAAGGCGATGCGGAGGAACCACGGCCAAGAGCAAAGTGCACCGGACTGAAGTCCGGCCACCACAAAAGCAACGAGAAGGATGGCGACGTAAAGTCGCCTCTACAAATAGCGACTCTGATGAGAAGCGACGGAACATTGTTCGTCCTGGCCGCGTATCTCCCCGTGCACTAACTACCCTCGGGGAGGACTGCTCGATGAAAATGCTTTCTGCTTTGCCAAGGACGCTTTCTCGTTTGCCCAAAATGCTGTTGGTGTTGCCGCTGCTGGCCTGGTTTGCCGGGCGAGTGGAGGCCCAGGCGGTGCCGTCTCTGGAAAGCATTCAATCCCAGGCGGAACTGGACAAGGCCATCACGACGCTCGACGCGGCGCTGTTCGATTCCTATAACCGGTGCGACCTGGAAAAGTTCGCCACCTTCTTCGTCGACGACGTGGAGTTCTACCACGATAACGGCGGAGTGACGCTTGGCAGGGAGAAATTGACCGATAGCGTCAAGAAGAATATCTGCGGCAAAACGACGAGGGAGCTCGTTCCAGGTACGCTGCAGGTCTATTACATGAAGGGCTATGGCGCGGTGGAAATGGGTGTGCACCGCTTCCACCACCCAGGGCATGAAGACACGGAGGGGGTTGGCGAAGGGAAGTTCATCCATCTGTGGCAATACAAAGACGGGGCGTGGAAGATCACTCGAGTGATCAGCTACGACCACCACGCGGCAGCCAAGTAAGGCAAGAGGGGCGAAGTTTGCCCCCTCTTTTTTGTTTGGGCGCGAGCTTTTCGAGACGACTCCTTCTAGTACCGGCAGTACTCCAAAATTTCACCGAGACTGAAGGATTTGCCCGCGTGCGAAGCCGGGAAAGACTCTATCCACTTTATTTTGAGCTTGTTATGTGGGCAGTAGAAGGCGGTAGTGGTGCCTCCAATTAGGGTGGGAGGTGCACATGCATTTGACCAAACGGCACTACCTTATGATCGGGGGCGCGATCCTGCTGACGGCAGCGTTGACGCTGTCTGCCGCTACACTGCGAGACGGGTCCGACCTCGTGATGCTGCCAGAGCACACGACGATTCACGTGACTCTGGACCAAGCTCTGGCGACGAACCAGAGCAGACCGGGAGACCACTTTGACGCGACGGTCTCCGAGCCAGTAGTCGTGAACGGCAAGACAGTGATCCCTCAGGGCGCCCACGCTGAGGGGTTGGTGGTGGACGCACGGCAGTCCGGAAGGCTGATGGGACGGGCACGGTTGAAGCTTGCGCTGCAGACCGTGGACGTGAACGGGCAGAACTATAACGTTCGAACCATCCGTGAGCCGAGGATTGGACGTGACCACAAGAAGCGCAACTGGGAGTGGATCGGCGGTGGCGCTGCTGGGGGAGCCGTGATTGGCGCCCTGGCCGGCGGCGGTACCGGTGCGCTGATCGGCGGACCCGTGGGAGCGGGCGCCGGAGCGACGGTTGCGTTAGTGACAGGCAAGAAAGACATCAAGCTGAGGGCGGAGACGCCGCTCAAGTTTGAGCTTGCTGAACCTGTAACGATCAACGTGAAGGGCTGAGATTTTTTCAGACTCTTCACACACAGTGTCTAACGGGCGGGCGTGACTCGCGCTGAGACTTGGGCGAGGGCGCCCGCCCTCTTCTTGTTTGAAGTCTACAGCGCGGAATGGATTGCTTCGCCGCGGCTTTCACTCTTTGCCGAGCAAATCCGGGCGGTTGCGGCGCGTTTTTTCCAGGGCGGCGGCGCTTCTCCACTTGGCGACTTCCGAGTGGTTTCCTCCAATCAGAACCTGCGGAACGGCCCAGCCGCGGAATTCCGCTGGACGTGTGTAATGTGGAAAATCCAGCAGCGTATGATTCGAAACTCGCGATGCAAGACTCGCGCGGAGGGAGGGAGCCGCTGAAGGAAGTTCGCTAAATGATTCGTTTTGTGACGAAGCCTCGTTTCCCAGCGCTCCAGGCAGAAGCCGCGTGACGGCGTCAATCACCAGAACGGCGGGGAGCTCTCCGCCACTCAAGACAAAATCTCCAATCGAGAGTTCTTCGGTGGCCAGATACTCGGCCACGCGTTCATCCACTCCCTCATATCTGCCGCAAATGAAAATCATCCGTTCGAGCTGCGCATAACGGCGCGCCGTCTCCTGATTGAACAACTTGCCCGCCGCGGACATCAGCACGATAGCTGTCTTCGGATCAGCCGCGCCCGGCTTGGACGCGTCGCCAACGCCATGCCCCAGCAGCGACTCGACGGCCTCAAACAGCGGCTCTGGTTTCAACACCATGCCCTCGCCACCGCCGAACGGCCGGTCGTCCACGGTGCGGTGACGGTCTTTGGTGAACTGGCGCAAGTCCTGCACGCGAACTTCGACGATTCCGGCTTCGCGCGCGCGGCGAACGATGCCGTGCTCTAGCGGGCCGGCAAAAAACTCCGGGAAAATCGTGATGAGATCGAAGCGCATCGGCTTTCAGTCTAACGAATGGCGTTCCGGCTTGTCATGCGCGCCGTCTAATACGTGGCAGCCAGCGTGGCACTTGCAGGCAATACTGTTCGTATTCCGCGCCGAATTTCGCCCTGAGCCCCAGCTCCTCGATGGACAGCACGAACAAAATCACGCCCACAGCAAATGCTGCAACCAGCTGCAAGAGCGCGACCGAGTGAAAGATCGCCGCCTCTCCGAGCATCACAAATGCAACACTCCAATACATCGGATTCCGCACAATCCGATAAGGCCCCACTACAATAAGTTTCTTCGGTGGATCCAGTGGCAGCGGCGTGCCACGGCCGCGCACTGCAAAGCCCCAGAACGCGCACGCGAAGTACAGAGCGATTCCTGCGGTGATAAGCAGCCAGCCCGCGGCGCCTGCTCCGCGCACATCCGCACGCACGGGTCGAGGCAGGAGCCAATACGGCATCATCACGGTCCAAAAGCCCGGTATGAAAACCGTGAAGATCAGCGTTCGAATGATGGGAGACATCACGTACAGGGTACACCCGGCACGCTATTCACGATTCAGGTCGCGAAGGCCCTCGGGGAGAATCACGTCAATTCGCCGCGCGGCTGGATCGATTTTCGTGCAGATGTCCACGGCCAGCGGAATCAAGATTTCACCGTGCGATGTTTCAACTTCCAGGAGCGGCGTCCCAGAAAGGTCTTCTCCGGGAAATTGCACATCGCGGACAGCTCCGAGAAGAGACGGCGCCTTGGCAAGCGAACACGGCGAAGAAGACACGATTGGAGACGAAACGGGATTCTCGAACACGGAGCAGCCGATGAGGTCCGATACAAAATATTGTCCCGCAGGCAGGGCGACGCGCTGTTCGAACGGCAGCAGAACCTCGAACCCGCGGAATGTTTCCGCTTCCGAAATGGAGTTGACACCCTCAAAATGAAAAACTGCCTGCCCGCGATGATTCTGGCTGAGCCAGCAGGATTGCAGCGACAGGCGGCGCGGCTCATTTTTGCCATCACCATATCCGACGAACACTTCGCGCAGTCTTGTCAGTCGTTCCGGAAAATCCGTGAGGATTTCAGCGGCGACTTCGCCCTTATTGCCGCGCGCGCGCAGGACGCGTGCAAGGATTACCCAGCGTGGAGTTTCAGGGCTCAATGGAAAGTAAGACCGCACAGCCGCCGATAGAAATCATGACCGCCTGACGGTCAATCTTCAAGGATTTCCAGCGTAAACCGCTTGCGCAGTTTCATTCCGGACGCGCCAAGCAACGTTCGAATCGCTTTCGCTGTCCGCCCCTGACGTCCGATCACCTTGCCCAGATCTTCGGGGTGCACCCGCAGTTCCAGCACGGTGACTTGAGACCCGTCGACAGATTTTACCTGCACGTCCTCGGGATGGTCCACGAGTGCACGGGCGATGGCTTCAACCAGTTCATTCATAGGCACCTGGGAATGGCGTCTCCGGTGAAACCGAGGACGCACAAATTCAGGAAGGCGCTGCGTTAAGCGATTTTCTGCAAACGGAGAAAGCTGCGCACGGTATCGCTGGGCTGAGCTCCCAGGCCAATCCAATACTTGATGCGCTCCGCGTCCAGCTTAATCTCCGCCGGTTTCTTCAACGGATCGTACGTGCCCACCGCTTCCTTAACGCGGCCATCGCGCGGCCGAGTGCGCTCAATGACCACCACGCGGTAAAAGGGCTTTTTCTTCTTGCCAATCCTTGACAAACGAATCGTTAACACTAAGTCAGTCCTCCTGAACCCTCCTATTCTAGCCTGCCGGGGCACGGCGCGGCAATGGAAGTCTCGGGCCTGATGGCGGGCGCATGTTTGGACCTCCATCCCGTCTATAAGCGATTGCCAATGCGAGCGCCATCCATATTCCGGCGGCGTACTAGGGGGCATCTGGCTAGTTAGCGGAAAATCCCGTGATCGGATTTACGTGAATTGCCCCCTTGTCTCCAAGGCTAGAAAGGGAAGCGCACCGAAAAGATGCCGTTGTGATTGTTCCTGTGGAAGTGGGTCGTGGCGATCTGGATTCCTCCACCTACCGTGAATGCCAATCTCTTCCAGAGATAAATTCTCCCGATGACAAGTCCCGGGGTCATGAAAACCTGAGTCTTTCCATCGTCCGGCCCGTCCTGGAAGTGCGTGTAGTTCACTTCCACTTCCGGCCAGAACTTTCGATAAAGGTGATATTGAAAGGCATTGTTCCACGGATAGGTGCGGCCGATTACGGCTTCGTTGCCAGTCGGCAAAGTCACGCCAAACGTGCCCTGAATGTCAAAAGCTCCAAAGCCTTTCCCGTAAGCGATGGTCGGAGTGATGATCGCGTCGGTCGCGCCATTCTTGTACTGACCCGTGGGCAGAGTCGTTTGGAAGAACGCCGTTAGAATGTACTTTCCGTGTTCCTCATTCGAGGAAAGAATCCGGTACTTTATGAGGAAGCTCCAATCGCCAAACCCATCCTTCACGGCGGGGTTGTTATGCACCATGTAGGCAGGCGGAGCGACGAGAATTATTTCCAGGCGCTCGGCAGATATTAACTCCAATCCTTTTGCGCCTCCATAGTTTTCCGTGGTGATGCCGCTGTTATTTGTCTGCCAGAGAGTATCAAAGCGAAACTCTTCTTCGAGACGCGGGGTTGTCGTGGCCAGAGGCGTAGCCCAGTGAGGCTGCTCCGCTTGTGTTTTATCAACGCGGTTAAACCAATTCGCGAAGTATCCGGGGTCGCTTCCACGGTTCGAATTTGCCGGGGTCTGCGAATAAGAAGCAACCGCCGCAAATGGAAATACTCCAAGGATGGCGAAAACTCTCGAGCAAAGTCGCACGTGGTCTCCTTTGTTACCGGAATCCAGTACTCTGGACTGCGGTGTGCCGCAGGATTTGAATTTGATCGCTAGACACTTTAATGCAGATGAAAACGAGAAATCAAATCGTATTAAGACGGCTTATTTTGTATTGGGGCTTGTCGAAAATCGGCTCGTTTTGACCGCGCAACTCCGTTGGAAACGCTTTGTCGGTGAATAACTGCTGAAAGTCCTTACTCGTATCTGAGGCAGGCGATGGGATCGAGATTGGCCGCCAGGTTTGCCGGGTAGTAGCCGAAGAACAGGCCCACGCCGACGGAGATCGCAAACCCGATCGACACCCAAAGGTAGGACAGCGTTGCGGGAATCGAAGGCACGAGAGTCCGCACCGTTGCGGATACTCCGGCCCCAATCAGGATGCCGATGGTCCCGCCAACCAGTGTGAGAACGACGGCCTCCAGCAAGAATTGCAGGCGGACGTCGGCGCGGCGGGCCCCGATGGCTTTACGCACGCCAATTTCCTGTGTGCGTTCAGTCACGGAGATGAGCATGATGTTCATCACGCCGATGCCGCCCACCAGTAATCCAATGGAACTGATTACGGTTGTAAGAATCACCAGCGCGCCGGTGAGCTGGCTCCATAAATGGCTGATGAAGTCCGGGGAGCTCAGCTCGAAATCGTTTTCCTTGCCGGCCGGAATGCGGCGCAGGCGCCGCATCGCCTGAATGACTTCACCTTGGGCCGTTTCGACGTTTACGTTCTCCGGGACGGTGAACGCCATAATCAATTCTTTTGCCTCCGGATACTCCTTCTTGAAGCAGCTCAGGGGAATGATGG
>Ga0137409_10005376_pt1 | contig 13360 bp, 13 predicted proteins | sample CZODoug1_16funga_FD_122059 | JGI IMG/M metagenome (GOLD analysis project Ga0137409, IMG submission 122059) | Vadose zone soil fungal communities from Angelo Coast Range Reserve, California, USA - CZODoug1_16fungal (Hybrid Assembly) | ecosystem: Environmental > Terrestrial > Soil > Vadose zone...
CTACAGCGGTTTTCGGATGCGTGAATAGACGATTCGAAGGAGATTATACCAATTTTCAAATGTATGAAAATTGGTAGCCACAGAGCACACAGAGCACACAGAGAAGCCATTATGTCCTCTGTGTTCTCTGTGTGCTCTGTGTGCTCTGTGGCTATTCATCCACATGAAAACCGCTGTAAATGCCCATCAAACTAAGTTGCTTTCTTCACCATGTCCCTCTGGATCTCAACATGAGCTTGGTAACTCACAGTCTCAAGAAGTATTTTTATCCGATCAGTATCTTTCATTTCCCGTTCGAATATTCCTGCGAAATTTTTCAGCGGGCCGTCCTTTACTACCACCCTGTCGCCAGGCTTAATCTCCTCGTCAATTCTGACGAAACCATCTTCTTTCATATGGGATTGAATCAGCGCGATGATCCCTTCCTCAATTGGGGTCGGGCCTCCGCCGAAACTGACTACATTGTAAACACCTCTGGTGAAACGAACTTTATGATACAAATCGTCAACTTTAAATTGAGCAAAAATGTAACGGGGGAATAATGGCTTCGCCACGTAGGTGGGTATAACCGCAAATTGGTTATAGCGGGGCTCTCTGATTTTCGGGTTGAAAATTGGCACCCCTAAAACCTTCAAGTTGCTATCTGCCCGGTCTTCCTGTTTTGGGCGAGTATGGACCACGTACCAAAGAACTTTATCTTTAAATGCGGCGTCGCTCATTGTTGAAGTTGAAGGCTTTCCATGCCTTGTAACTAGAATCGAAATAAAATTTGGCGGGCTACCGCATGTTGAGCCAACAATATTTTTTGGCGTCAATGTTTTGTTAGTTAATAAAACTATGTGAGCTACGTATCCTGCTTACCTTGGATACCTCATGGAAACAGTAACTTGCACAGCTTTACTGTACTAATATACTTTTTAAAGTAGAAGCGGTCTTTCGCCTAGAGCTTGCTGTTAGCTTTCCGCTTTATTTTTAGCGATTTGACTCCAAGCACTGACTGTCTTGGCCGTTATAAGATCGAGGTGCTCGCTTAAAGTTGGTAACACTCTCTAAGAAAGTAAGTGTACATGCGCCGAAGAATCTGGCTCTTTGGGAATTTCCGTGAAAGTCTCCAACACCTGATAGTCAATTCAATTCCAAGAAGAAACCACGGATTTGACGGATTTTCACGGATCAAGATCCGTGAAAATCCGTCAAATCCGTGGTTTCTTCTTCTTTTTCTAAACCTCAAGACGTTGGGGTGTCTCACTGCAATTCCCAAAGACCCAAGAATCTTCGGCAAAATGGGAAAAACTTATCGATATTAATGCAACAGAGCTCACTCGCACTTTCGCTTTAACCACTCAATTCTAACTGTCATTGATTAATGTGGCTCAGTCCTGTCCTAGATATGAGTAGGTCTCATATGGTACAGGACGGACCAACCATGTGCGTTAGGCCACTAATTTAACCTTAAACGCAGATTGTCCTGAGGGAACCCATGGATAAATTCGGTAAATCTTTATGTTATATCCGCAAACGCGCACAAGTTAAAACTGGAAGATCGCGACAAACCACAACGCTTATGTTTTGATTGATTTGGCCGTGACACATTTAGCCACGCATTGACAGCTATATGTAAATGCAGTTTGCGTGCCATCTTAACCGTAAGACACGATTTATGTAACGAAGACTCTTAAAAGCTGAGAATGGAGGTGATTATGTGAAAGATACGCCCCGGCAATCCTCGTTACAGACTATGAAAGCTGCGTCGAAAGCGCACCCAAACGCAAAAAGCTGCGAATTATTTTGCGATATTTTGCAGTCATGCTCACCTGTGGACTATCTTCGTTATCTTGCAAGCGGGCTATAAGGAAGCGCTATCACTTGATTACCTTCTCGATCATTTTTAAACGGTAATCCAACTGACCGCGCGTCAGCCCCAGCTCTTTAGCGGTTTTGGTCTTATTATTTCGATTTCTGGCCAGTGACTCTATGATCGCACGCGCTTCAGCCTCTGTCATGAGATTACGTTCGAAACGCACTTGGGATGATTGTTGGACACCAAGACCGGCCGGGCAATTGAGGTTGAAGAGGTTCTTTTCCTCTTCCAATATGTGATAGATTGTCTCAGCCGAAATTACACCGTCGCTTTCGAGAATAATGGCCCGCTTAATGACGTTCAAGAGCTGTCGCACATTTCCTGGCCAATCATACCGCTTGAGCAAATTTTCAGCTTCCAGAGCAAGTCCCTCAACACAATCCCCTTTACTCTTTACCAACTCGGCGATGAAGTGCCGCGCAAGTATAATCACGTCATCGCCTCGGTTGCGCAGAGCGGGCAGCTCAATACGCAACGAGCCAATTCTGAAGAAGAGGTCGTGGCGGAAAGTGCCATCATTGAGTGCGGTTACGAGAGGGCGGTTGGTAGCGGCGATGACTCTAACGTTGATCGGAATTGACTGAGAGCCTCCGATCCGGCGCAGTTCGCGCCTCTGCAGCACGGTTAGCAGTTTGACTTGCAGATCGGGGGGTAATTCGGCAATTTCGTCGAGAAATATTGTTCCGCCGTTAGCCTGCTCGAAGAGGCCGATTTTGCGTCCCGTCGCTCCAGTGAAAGAACCTTTTTCATGCCCGAAAAGTTCGGATTCAATCAACTCCCGCGGCAACGCGGCGCAGTTGACCTCAATGAAACGGCCACTGGCGCCAACCCCTTCATGAATAGCCAATGCGCATACCCCTTTGCCGGTCCCCGTCTCGCCTAAAAACAGAACCGAATCGGCTTGTTTAATAATCGCCAGCCGCAAAAGCTTACGCGTTTCCTGTATGGCCGGAGAATTGCCGGTGACCTGATCAGCTAGCCAAGCGAGTTGTTGTTGCGTAGACTTGCCGGAAAGCGAATTGTTGAAGCCGTTATGGGAGCGCCCGGCAAATGTTAAAGGCGGGTTCGGCCTAGATGATGCTGCCCGACGCCGCTTAAGCTCCGCCAGAATGAGACCTGCAAATGCGGCTAGCGACGATCTTATCAACCCAGGATATTTGATTGGTTTGGTGTCCAAAATTGCGATTGCTCCAAATCCTGGTAAGGCCGGATCAGTAAGTTTGATCCCGGCATAGCTTTCTATTCGCAAATCGGCCAGGCGCTGCTCGTGAGGAAATTGACATTGCGCTTTATTCATATAAAAGATCTCGTTCTGATACGTATGCAACAACGGAATATACGGCCAATGCGTTGCGCGGTAATAATCTTGCTCTTGACCTATGACTGCGCCGGCGTCATAAAAGGCGACGGTAGCGGGTAGCCCCATACCACGTTCGTCGTATTCACCGATGAAGACATAATTTACATTTAACGCCTTGGCCAGCTTTTCGGCCAACACTTGCAATAACTGCTTATCAGCCGTAAGCGATGCAGAGCGCGGCGCCTCATTGGTGAGGGAAGCGACGAGGGTGAATAGGCAGTTCGCGGTCAGATGCGATTCAATCAAGTCAATGACCAGATCAGCCATCCGCCTGAGGAACTCTTTCTCCGAAACAGAAATATCGCGTGGTTTACGGTCAATGACGCTCAATATTCCTATGCTGTACCCTTCGCGAGTACGCAACGGCGCGGCGGCATAAAACCGCAGACCGTACTCGCCAGCCACTAATGTATCGGCCTTCGCGAGCGGATGTTCCAGCGCGTTGGTGATACAAAAGACATCATCTGTGGCGATTGCGTCCGCGTACCATTCGGCCTGGTGATCAACCTGCGCCTTCTCTATACCGTAAAGTGATTTGACGATGATGAGATCATGGAGGATCAAATTAATGGCGGAAATAGGCGCGTTAAAGAACCAGGCAACGAGCGTGGTAATAGAATCCAGCGCGGCCTCCGGCGAATCGTCGATCCCCTCAAAGCGGCGTAGAACTGCCAATCGCGCCTTCTCGTCTTGAGTAAAAGAGCTGCTGACCACAGTGCACTCTCCGGGGAGATGAAATCAAAACAGGATAGCTTCTTCGCAAAGCAGAAATACATCAATGAAGTTGTGGATCTCGGACTCCATCCGGTCACGGAGATGAGATGTCGATTCGATCAAAATACACTTCCATGATATAAAGACGCAAAACTGAGAGAATTTTGCCGAGAAAATTTTGCCTGGCCCACAGGGCTATCGCATTATGAAAACAATTGACAATTAGGGGATGATAGGGCCGGTAACTTGTAAGAAATCCCGGTCCTTAGGAGTAATCCCCAATGTCTGCAAACATTTCGATTCCGACGCTGATTGATTGTTTTTCTGATTTGCCCGACCCACGCATCGACCGTTGTAAACGGCATCGCTTGATCGATATCGTCGTCAATTGCGCTCGACGGCAAAACCCTGCGCCGCTCGCACGACAAAGCTCAGGAGCAAGAGGCGATCGAGATTGTCAGCGCCTGGGCGGTGTCTCAGCGCTTGACGCTGGGACAGGTGAAAGTCGCCAAGGAGGGAGCGCAATTGATCATCGAGTTGTCGAAGCTGTGGTCTGGTCGCAAGGTCGTCGCGTTCCAGGTCATTGGATATGCTTGGGGTGGGGAAATGCTTCGTCCTGGCGCTAAGTGCACAGAACCTGGCATGCGCGCAACTTGGGAGACCCATGAAGCGCTGGACCGTCGACAGGAAGAAGCAATCCGGAAGCGCTGGAACGACCTGGAAAAGCTTCCATGGGCGTGGGAGGGGCACTATGCAGCGAAGGTTGCCCAGAACGGTAAGCTTATCAAGGATGCATAGGCCCCCACTCCGCCGAAGTGACGTTGTCATCATCGTTTGTGGCAATTCAGCGTAGTAGCCCAATGCTCTGCAGCAGATCGGAAAAGCGTGGGTCTGAGCGCAGACCGTCCATTTTCGGGTCAACCTTGATCATCACGATTTGCTCGTCCCGTTCTTCGCGTGCCCTGGCGAGCCACGCGAACGCCTGGTCCTTCTCGTCCAGGCGGGCGTAGATTTGCGCGACGTCGTAGGGCGCCAGTCGCCGGCTGTCGGCGTATGCGATCACTTCCTTGAGCATTCTGCGCGCTTCGGCCCTCCTTCCCGATGTCGCATAGACGCGCGTCAGTGAGGCGATCATCCTTGGGCTGGGCTGATAACCGGCCATCGCCGCTTGAAAGAGGGCGACAGCCTCTTCAAACTTTCCTTCCTCTTCATAACACCACGCCAGCATGTAAACTAACGGAGTGAAACGCGGCTCCAGTTTCTGCGCCCGGAGGAACTCTTCCTCTGTCCTCTTGTACTGTCGCGAATAATAATGTAGAGCACGCGCTCGACCGGGTCGAGGCGGAAAGGGCCGAATTCGTAGAGTTGTTTGGTCGGCTGGCGCATAGGCTGATTCCTGATTCAATTGGCTTCGCGCTGCGAAGCGGAATTCTATGACAGCGAAACAATCCAGGCAATCATGTGATAAGATACGCGCTCATTTTGGTGGTCATCATAAATCTCATTTTTTCCAATGCGCGTTTGCATACTCGCCAGCGGTAGTTCGGGCAATGCGACTCTGATAGTCGCGGGCGGCGCGTGTGTATTAGTCGATTGTGGCCTGAGCGCGCGAGAGACGATCAGGCGCATCCATGCGGTTGGCGAAGACCCGGCGCGGCTCGACGCCGTCATCATCACACACGAACACAGTGATCACATGCGGGGGCTTTTGGCGCTCTCGAAGGCGCTGAACGCTCGAATCTATATTTCGGACGCCGCTCTCGAAGCCTGCAACCTGGGCGAAAAGGAAAAATTCATCCGCCGGGGCGAGGCCATCTCGTCATCGCAAGATTTCGAGATTGGGGCGTTCCGCTTCAGTCCGTTCACAATTCCGCACGACGCCGCCGACCCGATGGCCTTCACTGTCGAGGCGAATGGCGTCAAAATGGGCATCGCGGTCGATCTGGGACACATCAACGCGCTGGCCGCCGCGGCGCTGCGCGGTTCGGACGTCCTGATCATCGAAGCGAATCACGAGGTCGAGATGCTGCGCGCCTGCTCGTTCTACCCCTGGGCGTTGAAGCAGCGGATCATGAGCCGTCAGGGGCACACGTCGAACGACGAGATGGCGCGCTTCCTGCGAGAGGATTTCGACGATAAGGCCGAGCACATCGTGCTCGCGCACCTGTCGCGCAATACGAACCACCCGGCGATCGCCAAACTCGCGGCGGTTCAGGCTCTCGAAGCCCGCTCGCCGCTCTTTTCGGCCAACGCCGAGAAACGCGTCAAAGTCGCCCGTTACGACGGCCCGAGCGATTGGATTGAACTGTGAAGATCGAAAAGCGTAAAGAAATTATGCGGACAGAGAGTGGGAGAGCAGGAGAGCGGGAGGATCGCTTATTCTCTCTGTCTCTCGCTCCCTCGCTCTCCCTCGCTCTCGCTCTCTCGCTCTCCCTCTCCCTGTCTCTCACGACGTTCGCCCAATCGGGCCGCAAACCCCAGGGGCAGCAGGGACAGCAGCAGGGCGAAAAACCCATGGTCAGAATCGAGACGCGCGAGGTCGCCGTGCCGATCATCGCCTACGATTCCGATGGGAATTACGTCAACGACCTGCGGCCGAAAGACGTCCTGGTGCTGGAAGAGGGAGAGGCGAGGCAGGTGACGAACCTGAAGCGCGACCCGGCCAACGTCGTTTTGATTCTGGACCTGGCCAACGAAATCGGCACGTTCAAGAACGGCGCCACCGAGCATTACGGAAAACCCGAGGCGCCGATCTGGGAAAGAGGCGCGAATTACAAAGTCGTCAGGGGTCCGACTCAGTGGGAGTTCGCCAATCAATTTATCTCCGGCCTTTCGCCGACCGACAAGCTCGCGATCATTCAATACGCCGAGAAGCCGCAGTTGATTCAGGACTGGACGAGCGACCGCGATCAGGCGACGCGCGCGATCAGTTCGAAGTACCGCGTCGGCCTGAAGTCCAGTTATTACGACGCGCTGAAGCTGGCCGCCGACAAGTTGCAATCGCGCCCCGAAGGGCGTCGCATCGTGGTCCTGATCAGCGACGGTTTGGATTCGAATAGCAAGATCAACCAGTCGAAAGCGATCCAGGCGTTGGAGAAAGCGCGCGCCACGGTTTTTGTCGTCGGCTGGGCCGCCGCGCTTCGACACGAAATCGAACTGAACATCGGTTGGATCGCCAACCACGAACCCGGCGGCCCGAGCGCCATCAAACGAAGAGCGGAACTACGCCAATATGTTTTGCAATTGGAAGGCGCGGCCACTGAACTGAGACAATTGGCCGAAAACAGCGGCGGCGATTTGTTGCTGCCGCCGACCCACGACGATTTGATCAGAGCCAATAAAAACGTCAACGCTGAAATCGGCGCGCAATACACACTCTCATTCCTCACCGAAAAAGCGCCGAGTTTGGAAGACAAACGGGCGATCGAGGTGTTGCCCGCGCGTCATGGGCTGACCGTGCGTTCGCGCCGCAGCTATCAACTCGACGCCGAAGACGAAAAGGCGAGAGGCAATGACGACTGAGGATCGGGAAAGATTGACCAGGGCTTACAAGCGCGCCGGCATGGGATTGGCTCTCGGCGCGCTGCTCTGGACGGCGGCCCTGCTGTTTTTAGGACGCCCGGAAGATGCGAGGGCGACCTGGCTCATCCCGATCTGCGTGGCGGCGCTGAGTGTGCTCTGCTTCTCGCGTTATAATCAGTACCGCAAATGATCAAACGTTACACATTGCCCGAAATGGGCGCGATCTGGGCTGAAGAGAATAAATTCCGTAAATGGCTCGACGTCGAAATCGCCGCCTGCCAGGCCAACGCCGAAGCCGGCAATATTCCGTCCGACGTCGTCGATGTCATCAGGCGGAAGGCTGCTTTCTCGGTCGAGCGCATCCACGAACTTGAAAAGACGCTCGATCACGACGTGATTGCCTTCACCACCAATCTGGCCGAAAACATCGGCCCCGAAGCCCGCTGGGTGCATTACGGTCTGACCTCGTCCGACGTTGTAGACACGGCCAACGCGCTGCTGCTCGTCGAGGCGGGCGATCTGGTCCTCACCAGGCTCCAGACCTTGAGCGACACGATCAAACGCCGCGCTCACGAATTCAAAGACACTCCGATGATCGGGCGCACCCACGGTGTCCACGCCGAGCCGACGACGCTCGGTTTGACCTTCGCGCTCTGGTTCGAAGAGAACCGGCGCAACATCGACCGCATGACGCGGGCGCGCGCCGGAGTGAGCTACGGCAAGCTCTCGGGCGCGGTCGGCGCGTTCGGAAATCTCGATCCGGAGATCGAAGAGCGAGTCTGTTTCCTGTTGGGCTTGCGCCCGGCCAGCGTTTCGACGCAGATCATTCAACGCGACCGCTACGCCGAATTCGTCTGCGCTCTGGCGATCATCGCCTCGTCGCTCGAAAAGATCGCCCTCCAGGTTCGCCACTGGCAGCGCACCGAAGTCCGCGAGGCCCACGAATATTTCAAGCCCGGCCAGAAAGGCTCCTCCGCGATGCCCCACAAACGCAACCCGATCCTTTCCGAGCGGATTTGCGGAATGGCGCGCGTCGTTCGCGGTTATGCCGTCACGGCGCTCGAAAACAACGCGCTCTGGCACGAACGCGACATCTCACACTCGTCCGCCGAGCGGGTCATCCTGCCCGACGCCTGCATCTCGGTCGATTACATGCTGGCCAAAACCGACTCGCTGCTCTCGACGCTCGTGGCCAAACCGGAGCGGATGCTGGAGAATTTGAACGCTACTCGCGGGCTGGTCTTTTCGGGACAACTGCTGCTGGAACTGGCGGCGGCGGGCGTTCAGCGCGAAGAGGCTTATTATTGGGTGCAGCGCAACGCGCTGAAATCGTGGGACGAAGGTCTGGATTTTCGCGAACTGGTCAAACAAGACCCGGACATCGCGTCGAAACTGTCGCCTGAGCGGATAGAAAAGGTTTTCGACGTGTACGCGCGGTTGAAGAACGTCGATCGCGTTTTTGACCGCGTCTTCAGCGGCATGGACAAATACAGCGGCGCGCTGCCTGCGCGGAAATCGGAATAGCTAATAATTGGAAGGAAGAGAAAAGATGCTAGCTAAAGTTTATGTGACGTTGAAAAACGGAGTGCTCGATCCGCAGGGCAAAGCGATCCATCACGCCGCCGAAACCATCGGTTATCAGGGCATCGCTGACGTGCGGCAGGGGAAATATTTCGAGATCAAACTCGATGAATCGATTGATGAAGCGAGCGCCCACGCGGAGATCGAAAAGTTCGCGCACGACGTCCTGTCGAATCCGGTGATCGAGGATTATAGAGTGGAGATAGTGGAATAACGATGTGGTAGGCGCGGTTCTATCGTGGCGAGCTTTTTTCCTGCTTGCTCTTAGGCGATTTGTGGGGGCGGAAAGGACCGTTAATCGTCGTGATCTTGAGTGTATATTTCTCCGGTCGCTTTACATCTTTGGAGATCTTATTGATCCATATCTCTCCACTGGGCATAGCGACTCCTTGATCTCTTGCCCACAAATCCTTCACCTTGGTTTGCAAAATGACTTGCTTGAAGGTCTCGTCAAATATTTGGTCATACTTGCCCAAGAAATCAGCTTCGTTCTTTATTTTCACTTTACTACCGGACGCCAGAAAAAACTCTATCGGGAAATCAATCAGAGAAGCGACTTTCTTTCTGTCGTTCTTAGCAACGGCCCCTTTAAATGAGATGAAAAATTGTTCGACCTCACGATCATTATCCAGCCCGGCGGCCGAGAATTTCCCTCCGCTCTGAGTGGGGACTTGCGACAAAGTTGATATGTGAGGAAGAAGTATCAATAGGAAGATGGCTACCAGAGGTTTCATATACTTTTACTTTTTTCTCCAGCTTCACTGTTCCCGCGAACTCCTGATTACATCTTGCGTGGCGGATGCCATCCTTTATACCGCAACTGAACGGTCGCGTCCGAAGACGAGATCAGCAGGAGCCGTTTGTTGATCGGGTTGATGCCTTCGGGGTAATAGGTGAGTTGATAGCGGTTGTTTCGGAGTTCGTCGCAAATATTTTTGACCGAGTCTTTAGCGTCGTCATCCATCGAGTAGATTTTGCCGCCGGTGCCTTCGGTCAATTGTTTCAGGGCTTCGGTGGGTTTGGGCGCGTCCTTCCTGAGCGCGCCGCGCGTGCGGTCATGCACCTGGATGGCGTAGACCGTGACGTTTTCATCCTGAATCTTCGACAGTAGCTCGTCGAACTTGATCTTACTGTCGCGGTCGAGCCCGTCGCCCACGATGACGATCACGCGCTTCGAAAATCCGACCTCGGGCCTCAGCACGTCCTCCATTACGACGTTGAGGGCGTCGAACAACCGGGGCGTGTCGGTTTTGCGGAGCAGCGACAGTGTGCTCTGCAACTGCTTCGGGTCGTCGGTAAACTCGGTGATAACTTCGGGTTTGGTGTCGTAACCGATGACCATCACCTTGTCGCCCTCGTAAATTTCGGGCGCGAAGGCGGCGGGCACACCGGCCAGCTTCTTCGTGTCCGATTGCAAGGTCAGCGAATTGTCCATCAGCACGACGATGCGAGCGGGCGTCGGGTCGGGCGAGAACGCTTGAATCTCCTGCCTCACTCCGCCGTCGTAAAACTCGATCGCCTGTTTCGGAATGACTTTTTCCTCTTCCTCTTTTTTGAGGGCGTCGCCGCTGAGAAGCGATCTGGCTTTGTTCGGATCGTCGACGCGGTGCGCGAAGACGTTGACGACGGTGACGCGTCTGCCCGACACGGGGGCGCGGCCCGATTGCGCGAATGCTGCGAGAGCTAGAGAGAGCGAGAGAGCGAGAGAGCGGGAGAGTGAGAGAGCGAGGGACAAGGAAAATAATCGCTTCTCCCGCTCTCCCGCTCTCTCTAGCTCTCGCTCTCCCGCTCTCTGTCTCTCCATCTCTCTGTCCTCCCACCTAATTGTCGCACATCCCAGTGGCGCATCCGCCGCCAGTCGCCGCGCAGGTCCCCGCCGCGGTCTCTTTCTTTTCGCCCTTATCGGCTTTATCGGCTTTATCGGCTTTATCGGCTTTATCAGCTTTATCAGCTTTATCGGCCTTATCAGCCTTGCCACGGTTGGTGTAATCGCTCACGTACCAGCCGGAGCCTTTCAGTTGAAAGCTGGTCTGCGAAAAGATTTTTTCCAGTTTGCCCTTACATTCGGGGCAACGAGTCAAAGGCTTGTCGCTCATCTTCTGAATCACTTCCAGATGGCGTCCGCATTTCTGACAAGTGTATTCGTAAATTGGCATATCTGTTTCCCACACCTCCTGGTTCACTGAATCAGTACCGTGGTGGGCCTCCTGAGCAAGCCAATCATTAGGAGACCCGCTCGCTACCGCTCGCGGCGCTGATTTGAGGCGGAAATTTATCACAACTTCGCGGGCGCAAACAACGCGGCCCGAATTAGCCTCGGTTGAGCTTGTCGCCGCGCGCCGATTTGATAGAGAATCGCGCCGACGACGTTCATCGAATCTATAAACAACAAACTAAAGATCGGGGGAACCGTTATGAGGTCTCGAAAGCTTCGCCTGCCAATCGTCTTTTCTTTGACCACTGCGCTCATGATTTCAATTTTCGCTCAAACTCGTTCCGATACCTTCCGCCCCACCGTGCGCGGCGTGCGCGGCGTGGTCGCGGGCGGCCATCCGCTAGTGGCCGAAGCCGGTATGAGGATGTTGCACCGCGGCGGCAACGCGATTGACGCGGGCGTGGCTTCGGTGCTGGCCGGTTCGGTCATCGAATTTTCGCATTTCGCATTTGGCGGCGAAGTCCCCGTAATCATCAAGCCGGCGAACAAACCCGTCGTCACGATCAATGGGCAGGGGCAGGCGCCCGAGCTTGCGACGCGCGAGTTCTTCGAGAAGCGGACGCCTGAGAGCGGCGACGACGCGAGGCGCGGCGGATCGAAGCCGCCGCCGATCCCCTCGACCGGGCCGCTGGCCGCGACCGTTCCCGGCGTGCTCGACGCGATGATTGTCGCGCTCGACAACTACGGCACGATGAAGCTGGCCGAGGTGATGCAGCCGGCCATCGAATTGGCCGACGCCTTCCCGATTGACGAATTGCGCGTGAGCTATATCCGCAACACGCGGCGGGTTTACGAGCAGTGGCCCGCCTCGCGCGCCGTTTTTTTGCCGAACGGCCAGGAGCCGAAAGTCGGAGACATCTTCGTTCAAAAAGACCTGGCGCGGACGCTGCGCGAGCTGGTCCGCGTCGAAAAGAAGAACGCGCGCCGCGGCCGCCACGCGGCCCTCGAAGCCGTGCGCGACTATTTCTATCGCGGCCCGCTGGCCAAACGCTACTGCGACGCGATCGAACAGGCCGGCGGTTTGATGCGCGCGAGCGATATGGCTAAATTCCGGGCCGAGATCGACCAGCCGACCAAAGTCGTTTATCGCGGCTATGAAGTTTATAAGGTCGGCTTCTGGGCGCAGGGGCCGGCGATGCTCGAAGCGCTCAATTTGCTGGAAGGCTACGACCTGAAAGCGATGGGCCACAACTCGCCCGATTACATTCACACCGTGACCGAAGCGATCAAACTGGCCTTCGCCGACCGCGACCGGTGGTACGGCGACCCGCGGTTTGTGAAAGTCCCGGGCGTCGAACTGCTGTCGAAAGATTACGCCGAGTTGCGGCGCGCGCTGATTTCGCCGACATCGGCCTCGATGGATCAGCGTCCGGGCGACCCGGTCAATAAAAAACCCCTGGCGCAAATGATCAGCGTCAATTCGCATGAGATCCCCGAAGCCGAGCGCGCGAGCGACACCACCTGCGTCAACGTGATTGACGCTGCGGGCAACGTCTTTTCGGCCACGCCGAGCGGCGCGTGGCTGCCGAGTTTCATCGCCGGCGACACCGGCATTCCGATCTCGTCGCGCATGCAGAGCTTCCTGCTCGCGCCCGGTCATCCGAACGAATTGAAGCCGGGCAAACGCCCGCGCATCACGCTCTCGCCGACGCTGGTCTTGAAAGACGGCCAGCCTTTCGCCGCGCTCTCGACCCCTGGCGGCGACAATCAGGATCAGGCTCTCACGCAGGTCCTGTTCAACGTCATCGAATTCGGAATGACCCCGCAGGAGGCGGTCGAGGCAGCGCGCTTCGAGACCGCGCATTTCGTCAGCTCGTTCGCCGATCATAAATTCAATCCCGGCAGCTTGAGCCTCGAAAAACGCTTCGGCGAACAAACAATCGAAGAGATGAAAAAGCGCGGCCACAAGGTCGACGTGAACGAAAACTTCACTCCGACCTCCGCCCCGACGATCGTCATTTACGACCCGAAGAGCAAGCTGATCCAGGCGGGCGCGGACGTGCGGCGCGGGCGCTATGCGATAGGATGGTGAGAAAAACTACAGCAACGGCTAGGCCGTATACAGTTGCCGAACCTTCAATTTATGTTTCTTCGCCTTCATGAAGGC
>Ga0137409_10005379_pt1 | contig 13354 bp, 16 predicted proteins | sample CZODoug1_16funga_FD_122059 | JGI IMG/M metagenome (GOLD analysis project Ga0137409, IMG submission 122059) | Vadose zone soil fungal communities from Angelo Coast Range Reserve, California, USA - CZODoug1_16fungal (Hybrid Assembly) | ecosystem: Environmental > Terrestrial > Soil > Vadose zone...
TTTGGAACAACGGAGGAATACTATGCCGCAATCAATAATCCCGCACTATGGAACCCGCGCACCTCATTGAAGACATTATGGAAGGCCGTGGCAGCGCGGATACGGCCCTTGTTCGACCTTTTGGAGGCCGAGGCCGATAAGGACACCATTATGGCCGCGCACCCCTGGGCGTTTGGCGCAAGGTTGTTGCAGGAGAAGCACGGTGTGCCACTCGTCTCGTTGCAAATTTCGCCGTCGACCTTTTTATCGGCGAGGAAACCTCCCATCCATAAACAATTCACCATCCCATTGTTCCTGCCATATCCCGTGAGAGCGGCCCTTTTATGGGCATTCGACCGCGGCGTGCTTGATCGCATATGCACGCCTGATATTAACCGTTTACGCTTACACCTTGGATTGCCGCCAGTTAAGCGGATCATGGGGCGTTGGATGCATTCGCCACAAGGTGTGCTGGGGCTCTTTCCCGATTGGTTTGCTCCGCCACAAACCGACTGGCCGCCCAAGGTTACTCTTACCGGATTTCCGTTGTTTGACGAAGCAGACTTCAGAAACGTTGACGAGGAACTGGAGGACTTCTTAGCGAAAGGGCCGGCGCCGATTGTGTTCACCCCTGGTTCGACGCTGGTTGATGGACTGTCCTATTACACGGCAGCAGCTGCTGCCGTAAACGCACTCGACTGCAGAGGCATTTTTCTGGCAAGCCAGGGTACGGCGCTGCCGCAGCTGACGCCAAATATTCTGGTCCGCTCCTATGTGCCATTGAGCAGGTTATTGCCGCGTGCCAGGGCGCTTGTGCATCACGGTGGAATTGGCACGGCATCTCAGGCATTCGCGGCGGGAATACCTCAGCTCATCACACCATTTGCGCATGACCAGTTCGACAACGCTGCACGCGTTGAGAGCCTGGGATGCGGAGTTCAGATGCGTTCGCACGCAAGTGGTCCAGCCATGCTAGCGGCGCTCAAGCAGCTTTTGGCGGATGAGCGTATCCAGAGCAACTGCACAGCTTTTCGAGCCAGAGTTGTATCAGGCGAATCAGCTTGCATGAAAGCATTATCTACAATCGAGATTGCCGCCGCAGGATCTCTCGGTAAGAATCGCGTTGAAAGCACCTCAGAGCGGCGGCAAGGACTGACTGCTATTGGAACGCATAACTGAAAAGGAATAAGCGGTTAAAGAGGCGATTATCAAAATGGCTACAGGTGCAGTGGTGGTTCTATTCCGTCCATCCGAAGCGCACGTTTCCAATCTACTTCGTCTCAAGCGCCTCGTTGAATATATTGTTGCCGTCGATAACTCGCCCGTATTGGATATACGACTTCATGAGCGTGTTCGGAATGCAGGTATCGACATCCTGCCGAACTTTAACAAAGGAGGCGTTGCGGGGGCATATAACAGGGGTCTCGAACGGCTTATCGGGAAGATGTGCCAGATACTGTTTATATTTGACCAAGATTCAGCGGTGCCGGATGACTATTTCACACAAATGGTGGACGCTTGCCTCGCCCTGGGTAGCCCACATTTTCTAGTAGGTCCGAAGATCTTTGATATCAATGTCAACCGTTATCTTCCGGCGCATGTCGTTCGCCGGTTTGGCGTGAAGCCGATACCACTAACGGATCAAGAGCATGGGCTGGTGTCATGTTCTTCGATTATTACTTCTGGCTCGGTGATGTCCGCGGAAACATATCGCGCCTTGGGCCCCTTCCTGGAAGGGTACTTTATCGACCATGTCGACACTGAGTATAGCTTCAGGGCAATGTGCAAGGGAGTGCCAGTCTATATCAACACTTCAGTTGTACTGAAGCACGAGGTCGGGAAGCGCATCGATCACAAAGTTCTGTTTTTCAACCTTATCCAATGGAATATGGGTCCGCTACGGCAGTACTACTCTGCCCGTAACTGCCTCCATATTTCACGCCGCTATGGCACGCAGTTTCCCTTATTGATTCTGATCAACGTCATCACCTTGCAGCAGATTCTTTCAATAGCGCTTTATGAAAAAGATAAGCGCAAGAAAATCGTAGCCATGATGGTCGGCATTATCGACGGCTTACGAGGACGGTACGGTCCGTTCGAAACCTGCCGACCACGAACCTTTGCTTTTTGCATCAAGTAAACTCATTAGACCGTTTTTGCGGCACGGCGGACAATGACATACATTGAATCATCGGAACGCATTTGGGATTCCGCGCGCAAGAAATCTAACGGGCAATCTTAGCGCGTTTCGGTCTCGCAACCGAAAACAGGAGGTCGCATGAAGGGTGTCGTACTGGCAGGTGGAACCGGCAGCCGGCTGAATCCGCTGACGCGGGTCACGAACAAGCACCTTCTCCCCATCTACAACAAGCCTATGGTGTATTACCCGATTCAAACTCTAGTGAATGCGGGCATCGAGGAGATTCTACTCGTGACGGGCGGCAAAAACGCCGGTGACTTTCTCCGATTGCTCGGTAACGGCCGCGACTTTGGGCTTAAGCACATCAACTACACCTACCAGGAAGGCGAAGGAGGGATCGCCCAGGCGCTGGGGCTTGCCGAATACTTTGCCGGAAACGATTCCATTTGCGTGATCCTCGGCGACAACATCATTGAAACCAACGTCTGCCAGGCGGTTCAGAATTTCAAGAAGCAGAAAGACGGCGCAAAGATCCTCCTCAAGGAAGTGCCGGACGCACAGCGTTTTGGCGTCGCCGAACTGAGAGGGAATCACGTGATTGGGATCGAGGAGAAGCCCGGGAATCCGAAATCGAACTACGCGGTGATCGGAATCTACCTCTACGATAAAACCGTGTTCGAAAAGATCCACCGGCTTAAGCCATCCGGGCGGGGAGAGCTTGAAATCACCGACGTAAACAACTTCTATGTCGAAGAAGGCAAGCTCACATACGAAGTGATGGACGGCTGGTGGACGGACGCCGGCACATTCGAATCGCTGCTTCGCGCCAACATGCTTGTATCGGAAACCGGCGCGAACAAGATGTCCCCGGCAGACGTGCCGCAGGAAGTGACCCGATGAAGATCTTCGTTACCGGCGGCGCAGGATTCATTGGCTCGAACTTTATCCGGCACGTTCTTTCGTTATCCCGCGGCCACCAAGTCGTGAACTACGACAAGCTGACGTATGCCGGCAATCTGGCGAACCTGGCCGAGGTTGCAGAAAATCCGCATTGTTCGTTTGTGCGGGGCGACATTTGCGACGGCGTCGCGGTAGAAGAAGCGATGCGGGGTTGCGATGCGGTCATACATTTTGCCGCCGAATCGCACGTCGATCGCAGCATCTACGAGCCTGCGCCGGTCATCGAGACCAACGTGACGGGAACCTTTATCCTGCTTCAGGTGGCGCGAAAGCTGGAAGTTGGACGCTTCGTGCACATTTCGACCGACGAAGTGTACGGGGATATGGCTCCAGGCGCGTTTGCTGATGAGGACTCCCAATTGCACCCAACCTGCGAAATTACAGAAAGATAAGGCGCGACGCTCGTAGGTCATGCCATCGACTTCGCGAGGGGACATCGATGCGGTGAGTGCGGACGCTCTTTGAGCGCGCGGAAGCCTTGGGATCAGGATGCAGGCGTACGTCTGTGCTCGCTACCTGCATTCCTGATCCAGAGGTCTTGGCGTGGGCTTTCAGTTGCAGGAAGTGGAAGCTAGCTCAAGAAAGGGTCCAAGCTTTGCAGTCGCCTTGAATTGCGGGATCGGATCAAGGCTTTTGAACGCGCTGGTGAACGCGTTGGACAGGCTCCACATCGTTCGCGGCGCAAACTCCTCAAACGGAGGGTTGAAGTACTGCTCATGCACTCGATGCGCTAAGTGCTTTGGCGCATCTAGTCTGTCTTCCAGGAAAGCGCGGTAGATGACGAGCTTCGCAACGTCATCGCTGATGAGCGATGCCTTCCACGTCTCGACTTGTTTCTTGATTGGCTCGAAGTTACGCTGAATTCTATCCACTCCGATCGAGAGGACATCAACGAGGCTTAAGCGTTTTGTGTGCTTGGCCAATACCGGAGTGAAGTCTCCGTAAAAGGCCATGTTGTCGCAGACCAAGACGCGGTAGCCGACAGTCAAGCCTAGACGCATTGACTTGTCGTTGGCATTTCGGATTCCGACGGAAAACCTGCATCCCTCGAAAGTGGTCTCGAGGTTGAGGACTCCGAACATCTTCATGCCGTCCGGTGAAACGGCATATTCGTCTCGCACAACCGATATGTGCCGAAAGCTCAAGCTTTCGATGAGCGCCTCGACAATTTCGTGGTGTGGAAGTGGTTGATATGTAGCGGTCCCTGGGGGAACAGGAATCGCCCTGAGTTCTTCTCGACTCATTCTGCTGGTACCACAGTGAGCCAGAAGTTGCGATGTCTCCATATTTGTGTGTCTCCTTTTGCGAATCGAAATGGATCAAAGGCCATCTTTGGAGCAGCACGATCGTGTCCCAGGATGGGGCCTTTGAACTTCTTCTAGCTAGAGGCGCCCGAAGAAATCGGAGTCGAGATGTTCTCGTTGAACTTCAAGCCGAGGCGAGGCTGAACGAGGGTGAGATTGGAATTGTGTGCGGCAGCGTAAAAACGGCGAGTCGTAACAAAAACCAAATCGGTCCGCTCTCGCAATGGGGGAGAGGCGAGCAACCAGCGAGTGCCGTCACGAAATGAGTACATTGTTTGTCGGTGCTCTCGCCGTTTGCGTATTCGGTCTAGACTGCCGGCCCTGTCAAGAACCGGAATTAGCAATCTTGGGCGGGATAGTGATCCCGCCTACCACGTCAAAAAAATACGTTCGGCTAGATCTCGTTTATTCCACTCAGGAGTATCTCGATCAAGATCGGGTGAGGTACTACGTAAAAAGGAAGAGGTTGCCGGCTATCCACTTGGATTTGATCAGGGGAAAGTATTACATTCGCAATGGACACCACCGCGCCCTAGCAGCCTGTCTTAAGGGGAGAACACACATTCTGGCGAAGGTTCTGGAGCCTACAGAGCCGGAAATATCATTTCTTCTGGCCGTATGGGGTTTGCTTTAAGAGCTGTCGTTACCCTGCTTCCGGACATTCGGCTAGTCACCGGGATGATAGGTCTGGCGGGAGACAAATCTGAATCAAATGCCAAAGACTAGGCCTACGTCGTCTCGCCGCGCAGGCGGGCCGATTCCGCGCGCAATTCTTCGGGGGGGACTGCAACTACTTTGTCATCGCGCCAAATGTAGATCGGCAAGCCTCGCCGGGCGTGTTCCACAATTACTTTCTCGACGGCGGCCTTGAGCGCCATTTCGGCGCGCTCTTCCAGGGGCAGATCGAGAACGTTTGCAGGTGGTGTTGTCATGGCTTCACGTAGCGAGCAATCAGAGTGTCGTAAACGTCCGTATTTATTATACGTAGATGGTCCTCTGTCTGAAAGGCAATGACCGCAGGTGTCGCGCCAGAGTTATTGAACAAGGTCCACGAATCACCGAGTGAACGATAGCTGAGCAGGAAGTTGCAAATCGAGCGGTCAAATCGGCGCCGAACGACGGCTTCAGGCACATTGTGGCCACCTGCAAGGACTCTGGCCCTCACTCTCGTCAACGCAAGATTGACAGTTGGGACCCACAGAAAGAAGAAGTGCACTCCGTACCTTTGTTTCTTGAGGTCACGGATCAGCCCAAGATGGCTCCGACCGGACAGGGTTGTCTCGAAGCCGAAACTGTCCCCGCGTTTCGCGTACAGTCCAATTTCCTGAATCATGAGTCGTCCGGCTCGGAAGGCAACGGTTTCGGGCGAGAACGGTGATACTCCTTCCGCAATCAGGTCTGCATTGATGAAATTCTTGCAGTCTGCATAGTTCGGCAGGAACTCTCTCGCGAACGTTGTCTTACCGGCGCCGTTCGGGCCAGCAATGACATAAAGACTCGGATTCATGTGACGCCCCCGAACTGCTCCGCAATGATACCTCGATGGAAGTGGCGTTCCGACGAGCCGAGCGTGGCTACATAGGCTAGTCGCCGTACGGCACATCAGTCGTGCCATTCAGGATCACCACGTGCTTCGTGGCAGTCGAGTGTGCCAGCGCAATTAGCACGATCGAGATCCCGTTCTCAGTGTCATCGCAGATGGGCCCGCAAGTTGTACACTCCCCCTCTATCACTAGCCGGGCCGGCGGGCGGCCCATCATGCCGAGTGCCGTAGCGGGAGCAACCAGGTCCGCGATGGCGGCCCGTTTCGGATAGTTCATGTCTTTGTCCTCAAGGCGGAACAAGATGCTCGAGATATTGCATCTTTCGGAATTAGCAAACCTACGTTCACACTCGGATTGCGAAGGTAATGGCTATGAGAGCAGCCGACACAACTCGCCCCATGAGTTGCCGCCCGAACTGCGGGCCGAAAAGCCTCCGGAATTTCGACGACCTCTCCTCCTCGTGACCAGAATTGTGGAGTCGCCGACCCAGCCAGCTCTCGGTCTTTACCCCAGAGTTCGACCTCGAGGAAGCCGTCCAAGCCGCGAAACACGACGCTGTTCTTCAAAGAAGGATGCCCACCCTTTTCAATACTTCCCTGCTCGTGCTTGGTAATTAGAAGCTGGCAAGTTCGTCCGGCGCGAAACAAGTCGATGCGCACAACGACAGGCGTGACGACGACGGCGTGAAGTCCGTTCGCGCAAAGACCATCGATCGGCTGCAAATACGGCAACTGCTGTCCGCTCTCTGCCGCGAACGTCACGTACCTTCCCATCTCTGCAATCGCACCGCCCGATTCCACACCCCGAACCACGTAACGTTGAGCCAAGTGCTGGTGTTCAAGACTGACATCTGTTCGTACGTGAATTCCGACTCGATCTAAGCGACGAAGAATGTGTCTCGCGAGCACCAAACCGCGACGCGCAATCTGTTCTTGTCTGGTTTCCATTGCACTCCCTTTTTGTTGGTTCAGGATCGCGCCGCTATGGGACAGCCCACGGCTCGACGAATCATCTCTTTCGTGCAACCCGCCCAACAGATGTACTTTCTCGGGTCCTGGATGGAGATCGCCAAGTTGTCGCCGCCGCGGTCATGGCCCGCCTCAGCGCACGAAGGACACCGTGTCACAACGTTTCTCCCCACCTTTCGCACCTTGCCTACGTGATCGAGAATTCGAAATTCGTGAGCCGACCTGTTCACGAATGGAATGGAAACGACGGGCTTGCGATCAAATTCCGGAGGCATGGACTTACCCGCGATGAAGTGCAGGAGTTGATCGGCTGTCACTTTGCGAAGGCGCATCAAAAAGGCCATCTGTTTTTCCAGGTCGTAGTCCGCACCGTAGAACCAATACCGGCGATTCGCGCCGCGATGAATCCCGAGTGGAGCGCGGATCGCATTACCGAACTGTTGCGGAGCCAACTCGTCGTGCTTCGGAAAGATTTCAATGCCTTCAGCCAGGGCGCCACGCTTAACTGGCACCCCCAACCGAGTCGCTAAGTCGTGAACGTAAATACGACACTCGCGTGCCAAAGCCGGCGTGCCCATGAAGATCCAGAGGTGGCCACCTCTCCGGCTCATTTCCAGTGCAGCTTCTACTTCGTCCTGCAGCAGGAAGTGCTGAAGCTTCAGCAGGTCTTCCATCGCACCGTCGTAGTCGGCATCGATGGCCACCCACTTCGCTGTCTGCGTCGCTGGATTAATTGCGTACAAGCCGATCGTGACCTCGCCTTCCAAGTGCTGGCGGATCGTCTGATTTGTAAGGCTCAGATCCCCATCCGTACCCTTCATCCTGGGTCGAAAGTAGTAGTGCCGCCCGCTCTCGGGGTGGGGCCGTGGCGACTGCAAGGTATAGGCCAGTCGGTTCACAAACAATGAACGGTAGGCGGCAACTATAGCGGGACCGGCTCTCAGCAACGCCTCCACGGCTCCTCCTTTCCGGGGAAATCCCAGATTGGACAGGCATGCGTTTTTGTCTAAACCTAGATGTCCTAGCTGTCAAATAAGTGAGGATTGCGTAGGTGAGGGTGTATTGGGATCGGTAACCCGGGCCCCCGGGCAGACAGTTGGTCTAGGGGAGGAGGTCTCTTAGGTCATGCCGCAGCACCCAGGTGTGGGCGACAACCTGGCTGGATGATCCACGGAGTCTGGCTTCGAAGAAGCTCGGGCCTCTCGACCAGGTCCAGGAAACCACACGCCCTGACCAACTGCTCAAAATCGGACGTGTTGTAGCCGCCGAACTTCTGATCTTCGAAATCTACCCAGAGCCACGCCCTTGAGCGGCGGTCGTATACATAAAACGCTCCCGATTCGGGGTCTTCAGGCGTGGTCAGGAAGAGGAGCAACGATTTCGGAAACTGGATCCATTTGGTGATAGCCGGATGCTCGGTTATATCAAGCAGTCGGGCCACAGCCTGATCCAGCGATTCGTTAACTGTCTTTCGCTCTTGGTTGGGATGAGTGATTGGAGTTACAGTCATAGGTCCAAACATCGAAGTTTCTCCTTTGAGGCGTAGGTGCAGAACCATGCGTGCTATCGCAAAGACTTGCCGGATGACGAGAGCCAACACCATTACAGAGCTTCAAAATGATGGCGAAGCACTGGTCTTGGGCCTAAACATGTTGCTGACATCTAAGTCTCGCAGGACTGCCTGCAACATTGCTCGCAGCGAGGCTACAGAGAAGATTACGAGTGCCGCGCTACGAACCGAGATGCTCAAGGCAATTGATCTCCTAGAAGAACATTTCACTCTGAAGCAATAGGGAGTAGCGCCGTGGGGCTCGCCTATACGCTTACTGGAGAAAGATGAACGTCGGCGAACGCTTACGCGCTTTGCGCGAGGAGAGAAAGCTCTCTCAGGGAGCCATCGAGAAACGCACGGGCCTCTTGCGCTGCTACCTTTCCCGAGTTGAAAACGGTCACACGGTGCCGTCGATCCAGACAATCGAGAAGCTGGCCCGAGCGTTGGAATTGCCGTTATATCGATTGTTCTATGAGGGCAAGGTCCCGCTGGAGCTCGCAAGTCTATTCCAACGCAAGATGGAACCCGACACAGCTTGGGGCGCTTCGGGGAGAAATGCGCGGTTCCTGTCGCAGTTAAGACGCTGTCTCGGCCGCCTGAATGACTCCGATCGGAGCCTTCTGATGGCCACTGCTCAGAAGATCGCTAGCAACGGCCGGACACGGCATCGCCCCAAGGCCATTGCGGCAGGAAAGTCTTAAGATGGAGCGGGTCTGAACCCTGCGGATCTAATGGAGGAGTCCGATGAAAAGCCAACGCCGCTTCGTCGGCCTTGTGGCAGTGGTTTTGTTGATTGCGTGCCTAGTGGGCATGGCTGCTTCGGCACAATCTTTGCCCGCTCCGCGCGTGCTGGACTTATCTGCGGCTGACGGAACCAAGCTCAAGGCGACATATTTCGCAGCTGGCAAACCCGGACCGGGCGTCCTTCTCCTGCATCAATGCAATCGGCAGCGCAAAGTGTGGGATGGCCTTGCCCAGCAGCTTGCGGCTGCCGGTATCAACGTCCTCACGTTGGACTACCGGGGATTCGGCGAGAGCGGTGGTGACAGGTTCGATAAACTGCCGCAAGACGCGGTCGCAAAGATCATCGCCGAGAAATGGCCAGGCGACATTGACGAGGCTTTTCGATATCTGACGTCAGGGTCAGGCGTCAAACACGATGTGATCGGCGTGGGCGGAGCCAGTTGTGGAGTGAACAATTCCGTTCAGACGGCGCGTCGCCATCCCGAAGTGAAGTCTCTCGTATTGCTTTCGGGCAGCACAGATCTTGGCGGCCGCCAATTCCTGCGCAGTTCACAATTGCCGGCGCTCTTTTCCGTTGCGGACGACGACGAGTTTCCTCCCACGGTGCAAGTGATCGAGTGGCTCTTCAGCATCACTCCCAATCCCGGCAAGAAGCTCTTGCATTACGCTACGGGTGGTCACGGGGCAGACATGTTTCCTATTCACCCAGAGCTGCCCGTTAGCATCGTGGAGTGGTACACAACCACCTTGATCAAGACCCCGGGAAGCGCGCCGACCAGTACGGAGGCTCCTGCTATTCCGCGAGAAATCCATACCCTAGACTTGATCGACCAGCCTGGCGGAGCCGCCAAAGTCGCACAGATGCTTGAGGGAGCACGTCAGCGCGACCTTAAAGCTAGTTTGTTTCCTGAACCTGTCGTCAACTTCGTGGGCTACGAACATCTTCAATCAGGCGACACAAAGGGAGCCGTTGAGATCCTTAAACTCAATGCTGTCGCATACCCGGACTCTCCCAATGTTTACGACAGTTTGTCCGATGCGTACATGGCGAATGGGCAGAAAGACTTGGCACGGCAAAATGCGAAGAAGGCCCTGGAATGCTTGGTGTCAGATACGACCGATCCCGAGGCGCGCCGCAAAGGTATCAAGGACAGGGCGGAGCAGAAGCTGCGGCAGCTAGGTGACACGCAACAGTAGCTGGACTCGGACTCACTTAAACGCGCGTGTTGGAAGGGACCGCTGTCCGAACCGCCTTTCCCTTCGCTGGGACTCCGTCAGCGTACGGCGTTCACCTTTCGTAGGGACTCTTACCGGAAGTCGTGCAGTTAGAACGTATATTTAGAAGGATCAACCATGCCACTTAACACGTTGCTTGACTCGGGCCAGCCGATTGTTCCGCTGCCGGATGTTCAGCGCACGACACTTGGACTCGATGCACCAGGCAGGTTCGTCTGCAATACTTGGGACGAGGCCACGTCGAATGGCACGCGGCATTTTGACGCGATTGTCATCGGCGCTGGCATGTTCGGTGGCTACTGTGCCGACAAGATTTACCGCTTTGGAGCAGCCAACAATCTCAAAGTCTTAGTTCTCGACGCTGGTTCATTCCTGCTTCCTACCCATCTCCAGAATCTCCCAAATATCGGCTTGTCCGTACCTGGCCCATTGAGTCCGGCGAATGATCCTGGTGCTCCCAGGGAGTCGATTTGGGGCATGCCGTGGCGCAGCAATGTTCAGTTTATTGGCCAAGCGTACTGCATCGGTGGCAAGTCACTGTACTGGGGAGGATGGTGCCCGCGTCTCTTGGCCAGCGATTTGCCAGCATGGCCGCCCACTGTCGCACAATACCTGGCTCAGAATTATCCGGTTTTGGAGCAACAGACAGGCGTAGACATCCAGACAGACTTCATCACGGGCGCGCTCTTTCAACTTCTCAAGCAGCGCGTTGCAGCTGCGATACAACAGAACGCGGTTCCCAATCTCGATTCCGTTGAGGATCCGCCTTTGGCTGTCCAGGGTCAGTCTCCTGCGTCCGGGCTTTTTGGCTTCGACAAGTACAGCAGCGTAAGCGTGTTGATCGATGCGGCGCGTGACGCTGCACAACAGCCCGATTCGCAAAGACGATTCTTCATCGTGCCGAACGCTCACGTCACGCGACTGAGAACGAGCAACGGCGTTGTGACCAGCATTGACGTCAGCGTGGGCGGCAGCCTGCGTTCTCTGTCCGTCAGTTCCAACTCCGCGGTCGTGCTTGCGCTTGGCACAATCGAATCGACTCGGCTTGCATTGGCATCGTTCCCGACAAATCCAAACAATCCCGGAGCAGAACTCATGGGACGGAACTTGATGGCCCATTGGCGCTCCAACATCTGCATCCGCATTAAGCGTTCCGCTCTGGACCCGACCAACGCGCTACCTAACGTACTTCAGACCGGAGCACTGCTCGTCCGTGGCTCCGCCCCGCAAGGCAAATTCCATGTCCAAGTAACGGCGTCGGCGGACCCCACCGGGAATTCCGATGCTCTGCTCTACACAATGATTCCCGACATCGACCAACTCGACGCCATGCTTGCCAATCAACAAGCGGGCTGGATATCAATTGGGTTTCGCGGCGTGTCGCAGATGATTGGGGATCAAAACACCAGCGTGCCGAACCAATCCGGACGCTGGATCAATCTCAGTCCCTATGAAACCGACGAATTTGGTGTGCCTCGCGCTTACGTGCAACTAAACACGACTGCAGCGGAAGATGCTTTGGCGAATGCGATGGACGCGGCTATTCTTTCGCTTGCAAAGCAGTTGGCCGGCGGCAATTTAGCTAACCTTCAAGTCACCAGCCAGAATCGCGATGGCCTTGGCACCACCTACCACGAAGCAGGCACTCTATGGATGGGAACGAATCCGCAAACATCCGTCACAGATGTGAATGGACGATTCCATAAAGTTGCGAATGCTTTTTGTGCGGACCAATCACTGTTCGTAACAGTGGGGTCCGTGAATCCCACGCTCACCGGTCTAGTTCTCGCTCGGAAAGTTGCGCAAGCCGCAGTTGCTTTGGCGGCTGGCACGCCTCCTCCCGCCTAGCCCAGCACATGGTGCTCGGCCTGTGAATATCGATCGAAGCGAGGATAGTCAAAGAATTGGCGCATTGTATTCAGTCGCTTACCGGGCAAGCACGGGTTCAATACGCGCACAATACGTACCCATAGAAAGGTCAATCGAAGGGCAAACGATAATTCAGCGCCCTTGTCGCAGGACGAATCGCGATACCGTTCAGTGTCTCCCGAAATGGAATCGGGTACTTGGAAGAGGCGCTCGACACCGGTATTTCCAACAGCTGGGAATGCCAATCTGCAACGAGGCCAAAAAACACCGCACATTGGCCATTTCCGAAGAATCTTGAAATAAAACGCAGCAAGTCGTAGTTCGGGACGAGGTAGAGCACGCGACCGATGTGTATTTCCTTGCTTACGCTGGCTGCAATTGCACGGTAGTACTTCATCGCTTTGGGCGTGCGTTCATACTCCAGCGCAAAGCGATACTCTCCAATCTCAGTCCGAACTGTGACAACGGCATCGTAGTCCTTGGCAAAGCCGTAGTCAGTTAACTCATTTTGTGAACGAACTTGCATCGTACTCGTCCACCGGACAAGTAGTCGAGAACGTATCAAGCGGAGATGAATATCATTTATCCCAACTGCATGGAGGATGCTCTGATTGCTGTTCTTGTCGCTCGGCCGGCCGCGGCCGCTCAGGCAGTATTCCCCCATACTCTGGAGGAGCTCCGCGGTGTCATCCGCGAGCGAGTACACGACGTCTCGTGTTCCCGCCGTCGCTCCCTGTTGCGTTACGAGTCCTCGTTGGATCAACCTCCTCATTCTCCAGTCGAGCGAATTGCGGCTGCGTTCATAACCGTTCAATTGCATGAACTCGAATAGTTGGGAGCGTGTGATGAATTCAGAATGGAGGATCTGGCGCAAGAGTGGCAGGTCGCGCGATGGGTTGAGCTGAATGGATCCTTTCGGATAGCGCATCCTTCACATCACTATGTGGAAGCTAATTGGAGCCTTGCACTCCAAGGCCAGGACACAAACGGCTGGACGATGAACCTGCCGAGATCGCTGCGCAACCACGCATGAGCCGGCATCAAGAGCATGGCCTCTT
>Ga0137409_10005380_pt1 | contig 13353 bp, 11 predicted proteins | sample CZODoug1_16funga_FD_122059 | JGI IMG/M metagenome (GOLD analysis project Ga0137409, IMG submission 122059) | Vadose zone soil fungal communities from Angelo Coast Range Reserve, California, USA - CZODoug1_16fungal (Hybrid Assembly) | ecosystem: Environmental > Terrestrial > Soil > Vadose zone...
AGCCGTAGTTTATTACCAGCTGCTTCGTGACCAGCCGCGAGACGCCCGGGCTTGGGAAGAGGCGGGCCGGGTCTTTGCCAAAACCCGGCACGACTACGCCAGGGCTACGGGCTGCCTCGAGACCGCGATCGCTCTCGATTCCACCCAAGTGTCCTATTACGAGAACCTGGGCAGCACACAGATCCTGAACGGGCAGGAACGTGCCGCGGTGCGGACGCTCGAGTCAGCGGTCGCGCGATTTGGAGAGACCTACCTACTGGAATGGAACCTAGGGGCGGCCTGGCAGCGGCTGGGCGATCGAGGAACGTCGGAGCGATACTTGGCCCGGGCCAAGCAGCTGCGCCCATAACCTTCGTGACGCTCAGCGCAGGTATCGCTTGCCCTCCTTTCGCTCCCAACCTCTATGTCGAGGTAGTCGAATCCAGCCCGGGGAGCAGCCTATTCTCGATGGAGTCGGCTACTCTGCTGCTGGAGACAATCACCACGGGAATCAAGATCAGTACTGCAACAACGGCGAACAGCATCCCGGCGACAGGAATCATGGCACAAAGGGCCACCACAGCCGCAGCCATGCCGACATCCTTGGGTGCGCGGGCCTTCACCCCCGTAGCACTCGCCAACCAGTTCAACTCGCGGGGCAATGGCCCCAAGGAGAAGAACATCCCGACGAGGTTAACCACAGGCAAAATGGTCAGCGCAACGGCCGCAGCTGGGTCCAGGGGCCTCTTTTTCGTGTCGAACTGAGGTGCATGGCTGGCCACGCAGCGCCACGAGCGATAGAGCAGAATGCATCCACACACCATGCCCGAGGCAATCGCGAGCGCGCCCGGGTAGATCAATGTGAAGGTGGGGAACTCGTCATCGCTCCGCTGGCGGAAGAAGTTTCCGAGCACAACGGATGCAAGGCCACCGTAGAGGAGGAGAAGATACCAGGCTCGCAGTTTGGAGCTTGCCGGGGTGGCCACGACGCAAGTCTATCATCCTGGCGAACTGGGTTGCCGGTATCTTGGGGGCGAAAGTCCGCGCTGGCGCCACACAGTGCCGAGGAGTACGCTCCGAATCTCCCCACAGTTGGATAGCCATCCCGTAGCTCCGACATTCAGATCCCGGTCGGGCCCATCCACGGCCACCGCGGGCGGGCCCCAGGTCGTATGCGCGACAATCTACTGATAAGAGCCAATGCGGGTTGCCCGGTCCGCTTTGGGATTCTCCTGGCCATAGCCGTAGGCATGTCTGGTTGCGCGGCCGGGCAGAGGGTCAAGCCCTCTCCTCCGATACCGGGCATCGACCGTGTCAAGTCCGTGACGGTTCTGCCGGTCCGGTTCGTCCTCACGCCCACCCGGTTTTCCAAGCCGGAGCCGGAGTCGACGGTCGCCAACTTCCGCCCAAGAGCCGAGACGTTCCTCAAGCAAGAGATCGAGTGGATCGTCTCGCGGAGCCAATTTGAACTCAGGCGTCTCGACACGAATGATTCCACGCTTCAAAGTAGTCCTTGGCTGGCAAGGCTGGTGCGCATGCACGTCGACGAACCCGATGGGTCGCTGCTGAAACTCATCGCCTCGCCCGAGAGCTCTCCCACGAGATGCGAGCCCTTCCCGTTGGACATCGTGGACTTCGCCGTCGACTCGGCGGGCGCTCGGTACGTTCTCTTCGTACAAGGCTCCGGTTCCTACAGCGTCGGTCCGCGCTGGAACTACATCCTCGAGAAGATGCCGGCCTACTCAAATCAGAATGCGGCGCTGGGAATCCTGAAGACGATCGGGAACATGCTAGCCGGCGGGGGGGACGATGACCTGGATGAGTCTGCAGTGGAACGAGACCTCTTCCTGGAGGCGCGGCTGGTGGACGTGGTCGATCGGCAGATTCTGTGGCACAACAGCGTGTCCTATGAGAAGCGAATCCTAGAGGGTGGAGATCGTTTCGACCCGAGGTCGGGAGAGGACCTCCGCGCGGCGTGCAAACGACTCATGGGACCACTCCTCGAGGCGAGGCTTCCGAGGTGATGGTGACGACGGCTGTTCGATCGCCGTGGCTCCGCCCCACGCTCAGCATGAGTGTCGCGGTGATGTTCGCCCTCTCGACATCACCCTGCGGTGCCAAGCCGAACCTTCGCGTCGTCCCGGACCCCTCCTTCACACGGGCGAGTCTCGGACAGGGTCACCTGGCGGTGGTCGGCGTCACGTCGATCCTTGGGACCAAGATTGAACGAGCCACCGTCCCCAATCAGTTCGCGGGCATTCTGGCCGGCACGCTCGAATTCGGGGTGAGGGGACTCCGGGTCGTGCCTGTTGACGTGGCGCGTTCCCGGATCGGTCGAGGTCGTCACGCCCGGCTGTTGGCGGACTTGGAGCAAACGGGGCGCGTCTCCGCAGCCGCGATCGCCCAGCTCGACAGCACCATCGGGACCGATGCCCGTTACGCGGTCGTGGCGAGAATCGAATGGGAGCAGGTGGATCACAGCGAGGGCACGTCCACGCCGATCGACTACACGACCGGGAGTCCGGATACGGGCCCGGGCGAAAATGCGGCGCGGACGACGACGCGGGCGTTGGAGGTCTCTTTCTTGGTGTACGAGCTGTCCACCGGCAAGGCGGTATGGGACGAGCTGATCCGAGGCAGTGGGGAAGAGACGGCCGAGCATGGTCCGGAAGGAACGAAGACTGTCTATCCTCCGTATCCGATGGCCCCGAAACCGGAATTGGCGTTCGACGACGCCTGTCGGACGCTCGCGATGCACCTGGCGAAACTCCCGAAGGAATGATGCGTCTGGTTTCTCTGCTCTTCTTGGCCCTTCTTACGATACCGCAAGCTGGTCTCACAGCTGAGACGGACCCACCTGGTCTTTCAGGCTCGAGAGTGCGACTCCTGGCGGCTCCGTTGGGCCCCCGGAAGCTGACCGGGACCCTTGTCGAGATGCGGGGCGATTCCGTTCTCTTCGCAGCCGATCATCAGTCCGTCCGGACGCTCATCCCAACCGCCTCGCTGACTGGGATCGAAGTGAGTCGGGGAATGCACTCGCACGTATGGCGGGGCGCGGGGATTGGTTTCCTTGTCGGGGCGCTCGCCGGCGGCGTGGTCGGTTACAGCTTGGCGCACCGCCCCCCGTCTGACGACGGCGATTACGGCCCGCTGGTGGGGGCCGTTGGCGCCGTCATCGTCGGGAGTGTCGGGATCGCCGTCGGAGCGGTCGTTGGCACGAGGCAGACGGAGCGATGGGAACGTCTGCCACTTCCAATCCATGTTGGCGTCTTGCGCGGCTCAGGTGCCGTGAGGTTGTCCGTGGGACTCACGATTCGTTGAGAGGTGAAAGGTGGCTTTCATGAGTAGTTCTCTCGTGTCCGCTGTTCGCTGTTCCCGCCGCATCCACCGTGTCGCGCTGCGGATGGGGCTCCTGATCCCCGTGTGCGCGTCCCTCATCATGGCATCCGCGGAGAGTTCAACAGGGGGGTCGACTCTCTCGACGGGGGTCTTTTCGTTCGAGGCGGGTTCTGCACCCTTCTCCGTCGCGATTGGGGACTTGAACGGGGACGGGAAGCCGGACATGGCGGTCGCGAATTACAGCTCGAGAGCCGTGTCTGTTCTCCTGGGCAGAGGAGACGGACGCTTTGCGGCGAAGGTGGACTTCCTGACGGGAAGCTTCCCCCGCTCCGTCGCGATCGGGGATGTGAGCGGTGACGGGAAGCAGGATCTCGCGGTGGCGAACAACGACGCCGGTACCGTGTCCGTTCTCTTGGGCCAGGGGGACGGGAGTTTTGGAGCGAAGGTCGACTACGGGACCGGGAGCCAACCCTACTCCGTCGCGATGGGAGACGTGAGCGGGGACGGGAAGCTGGATCTTGGCGTGGCGAACAGCGGCTCCAGCACCGTGTCCGTTCTGTTGGGCCATGGAGACGGGAGATTCGGGGTGAAGGCGGACTTCCGGGTCGGCAGCGCTCCCCTTTCCGTCGCGATCGTCGATGTGAGCGGAGATGGGAAGCCCGACCTCGTAACGGTGAATGGCGGTTCCAGCTCCGCGTCCGTGCTCTTGGGCAAAGGGGATGGGAGCTTCGGGGCGAGTGTGGGCTACGCGACGGGGAACACTCCTCAGTCCGTTGCGATCGGCGATGTGAGCGGGGATGGGAAACCGGATCTCGCGGTGGCGAATAGCGGCTCCAACACCGTGTCCGTACTTCTGGGGAATGGGGACGGGAGCTTCGGGGCTAGGATGGGCGACGGAACGGGGAGCGTGGCCGAGTCCGGCCCGATCGCCAAAGCGAATGATCCGGACCCCTTTCGCCTCGAAGGCAGGAGAGTGCGACTCCTGGCGCCCGAGCTGGGGCCTCGGAAAGTGACGGGAATCGTGGGTGAGGTGCGTGGCGATACCCTTCGATTCACGCCTGACAAGCAATCCACTTCTACCCCCGTTCGCCTTGGAGCCCTCAGCGGGCTCGAGGTATCTCGCGGGACCAAGTCGCACGTTTGGACGGGCGTGGGGATCGGACTTCTTGGTGGGGCGCTCGTCGTCGGCGCGATCGCGAGCTCTTCGGTACAGCCGGGTGATGAGTACGAGGGGCTCGTGATTTTCATTGGGGGCGTGCTCGGGGGCGTGGTCGGAATGGCCGGCGGCGCGATCATCGGCTCGACGCACACGGAGCGGTGGGATTCTGTGCGCCTCCCGATCAGCATTGGGCTCCTACCCAACACTCACGGCCTTGGTTTGTCGGTCGAGTTGACGAATCGGTGAGACATGTCAGATAAAGTCCCTGAGCCAAAGGTATTCATGCCCCGGATCGTGACAGCGCTCGCTTCCCTCGTGCCGGTCATTGGGACCCTGACCCTCTTTTCTCTCCTTCTTGTCTCGTCTGCTTCCGCTGAGCCCAAGCCATCATCGACGGTCTTGAGTCTCACGGACTCCTCAGGTCCCGATCCGGAAGGGGATAAGCAACGCGTTCCCAAGACACCGGAGGGCGAGAAAGAGCGACCGGGGGACCAGAAGAAGGACAAAGACGATAAGGATGATGAAGGTGACGACAGTCCTTATGACTACTCGAATTCCGGGACCGATGACGATGGGACACAGGCATCCCCATCGGGACGCCGGCACAAGACGCGATGGGTAGAAGGAGATCTCGCCACCGTGTCACCCGCCGATTCGGCGCAAGACGCCCCGATGTGGGACGATCCGGGTGGTGAAGCAGTGGGAGCCGAATTGGTAGCCGATCTGCCGGCGGGCACAAACGTGGTGGTTCACGGTTCGCGCGTCCTCGACCAGGTACGCTGGGTGCAGGTGAGCACGGATGACGGCCGGACTCCGGCGGGCTGGATGTGGGTCGAGAACCTGGTCGAACGACGGTCCACGAACGCGGCAGCCCGCCGAATCCAGCATCCGTTCGGCATGGACGGAGACCTCTCCTGGGTCTATGGCGGTCCAAAGGACGTTAGCGATGAGTACGCGGACGGTGGCTGGCGAGCCGCGCTGCGGGGTTTCAGGCGGGTTGGGAGCGTCGGTCGAGTTGCCTTGAGCGCGGGTTACTTGAAGGAGGAAGGCAAGCCAAAGTTCAATTACGTGACACCGACGCTGATCGACTACCCACAACGCTCGCGCCTTCAGATCGTGGATCTGGGCTTGAGCGCGGGGCTGGATCTGCCGCTGAGCAGGAGCTGGAGCTTCCGGTCGGATATCGGCCCCACGCTCTTCTGGGTTCGGGAGAGCGCGAAGATGAACTACGACTCACTGCAGAGCGGTATCGTCGTCGCCTCGGGACACCGAGACGAGTGGCTGGAACGGTGGCGAATGGGCGGTCAACTCAACGTGGGCTTCGGCAGGGTCCTGAGTTCCGATTCGCGGATCGGACTCCTCCTCAGTCTCTTTGTCATCAGCTGGGAATCAGAGTCCCGGAAGTCACTGACCCTCGCCTTCATCGGAAGGCAGCCGCTCGTGGGAGGCGGTATTGGGATCTATCTGGGTTATTAGCTACCCGACACACACGGCGTTGGTTTGTCGGTCGAGTTGACGAATCGGTGAAACGTGTTAGATAAAGTCCCTGAGCCAGCGGCTCAGTCTGCGGAGCAAGCTGCTCGTATCGGGGAACGCGGCATCGAGGTCCTCGATCTTCTCCGGCCATGTCGCGGAGCTTCCGTGAGAACCGCGTCTCACCGATCTGGCAAAGCGGGAACCGCCTGCCTGCAACGAAGTGCCCTTGGCAGAGCGGCGCTCATCTTCCTGTCCCTACACCTTGCCACATCGGGAGCTGCAGAGGTCAACGGTGTCGTTCCTCGCCGCCCTGGCCCCGCCCACCACGCTCCCTCGATCGTTGACAACACGTCTCACATGGATTGGAACAACATCGACATGCTGGTAACGAACCACGGTTCCTTCGCCTATGACATCGCAAGAGGGAATCCCGGATTCATATACCCCAGGGGATCGACGAAGACGGCCCTGTTCGCGGCCGGCCCCTGGATCGTAGCGAAGGTGAACGGGCAGGTCAGGGTCGCGATGGGGGAGTATTCCCAGGAATTCGTACCGGGGCCGATGGTGAACGGCACGTTTCAGACAGACAGTCCGAGCTTCAAGAACTACAAGATCCTCCGCGGCGACACCACGAGCTCTGACTACCTGAACTGGCCCGCGGACCAGGGCGCTCCGGTCGATTCGCTGGGTGCGCCCGCCCTCCTTGGCGAAGCGATGATTTGGAGTGTCTACAACGACGCCGATCCCGCCGCGCACACCAACATGTCCGGTTCCACCCAGCCGCTCGGGATCGAGGTCCAGCAGACGACCTTCGCCTTCCACCGCCCGGGCCCCATCTCGAACATCATCTTCGTGAAGTACAAACTCATCAACAAAGGCGGGAACACCCTGGACAGCATGTTCGTATCGGCCTGGAGCGACCCCGACTTAGGCGGAGCCTTGGATGATCTGGTCGGTTGCGACACAACCCTCTCGCTCGGTTATGCCTACAATTCCACGAACAACGACGAGGTGTACTCTTCCCGGCCGCCCGCGGTCGGGCTTCAGTTTCTCCAGGGGCCGGTGATTCCCACAGGGACCCCGGGGGTGTTCGAAACGCTGGGGATGACGTCGTTCCACAAGTACATCGGCGGGACGGATCCACGGAATTCCGCTGAGACATACAACCTCATGAAAGGGCTGAACCCGGACGGCTCTCCCGTGATCAACCCCCTCACCTCACAGGCGACCAAGTTCCCGCTATCCGGCGACCCGGTGACGCAAACCGGATGGTTGGACTCCTACCCCACGGACCGCCGCCTCATGCTCTCGACGGGCCCCTTCACGATGGCACCCGGTGACTCGCAGGAAATCCTGACGGCGATCCTTGTGGGTCAGGGCACCGATCGTTTGTCCTCCATCTCGAATCTACGCACGGCCGCGGTGCTGGCCAAGGAGCTGTACGAGGCAGGGTTTCCTCCGGGGATCCCGACCGAGGAGGTGCCGAAGGTGCGATTCGATACGCCACGCCCCAATCCCACGCGAGGAACTATGTATTTCACCTTTACGCTGCCGAGTTCCGGACGCGTTCGGCTCGCGCTTTACGACGCATCGGGGAAGCCGGCGGCTCTCATCGATGACTCCGTTCACGAAGCGGGGCCGAACGTCACGCCATGGAGCCCGCGGGATGGTCTCCCATCCGGCGTCTACTTCGCGGTGCTCGAGTCGGGACGCGAACGCCTGGTAAGGAAACTGGTCGTGGCGAGATGACAAACGGTTGGGCCGACGGCGCCGAAGACCCTCGCGGGTCGTGAAGTTGGCCTTTGGGCTAGAGTTGCGTATCCTCTTGAACGGGCGGCATCAATCTCACATGATCATCCCCAAGTGAGACCGACCGATACCCGAAATCCCGACTACTTCCACAGGGTCGTCGACTGCCAGTGGGCCTGCCCGGCGCATACGAATGTGCCGGAGTACATCCGTTTGATTGCCCAAGGGCGCTTCACCGACGCCTACATGCTGAACCGAGAATCCAACGTTTTCCCCGGCATCCTGGGCCGCACCTGCGATCGTCCCTGCGAGCCCGCCTGCCGACGCGGGAGGCTGGAGGGCGACAAACCCGTGGCCATTTGCCGGCTCAAGCGGGTGGCCGCCGACCTCAAAGGTGAGATCGGTCATCTCCTGCCCAAGGCACCGGCCCAGAAGAACGGAAAGCGGGTGGCCCTGATCGGAGCCGGTCCGGCATCCCTGACCGTGGCCAACGATCTGATGCCCTTGGGCTACGAGGTGGTGCTGTTCGAAAAGCACGACCGACCGGGAGGGTTGATGCGCAGCAACATCCCCTCCTTCCGCCTCCCCGAGAAGGTGCTCCAGGAGGAGTGCGATGCCATCCTGGATATGGGGGTCGATGTTCGTTACAAGTCTCCGGTCACGAGCATGCGCGCGCTCCTCGAGCAAAAGTTCGACTCCGTCTTCGTCGGCAGCGGCGCCCCGCGCGGCAAGGATCTGCAGCTCCCGGGACGCTCCGAGGCGGCCCCGAACATCCACATCGGCATCGACTGGCTCGAATCGGTCGCGTTCAAGCACATCGACAAGATCGGCGAGCGGGTATTGATCATCGGTGTCGGCAATACCGCCATGGACTGCTGCCGATCCTCGCGACGATTGGGGGGCCGGGATATCAAGGTGATGGCCCGCCGCCCGCGGGGTTTTTTCAAAGCCTCCTCCTGGGAGCTGGAAGATGCCGAAGAGGAAGGGATCGAAATCCTCGTCAACCACTCCCCGAAGCGCTTCGTGCTGGAACACGGGAAACTGGTCGGGATGGAATTTGAACGCCTGGAATGGGATGCCGAAGCAAAACATTCGAAGACGATTGATTCCGTGATTCTCCACTGTGATGACGTGATCCTGGCCATCGGTCAGGAAGCCGCCTTCCCGTGGATCGAGCGGGACATCGCCATCGAGTTCGGCAAGGAAGGCCTCCCGGTCGTGGACGAGACCACATTCAGCTCCACGCGCCCCGGCGTCTTCTTCGGCGGCGACGCGGGTTGGGGCCCGAAGAACATCATCTGGGCCGTCGCCCACGGGCATGAAGCCGCGATCTCCATTCATCGGTACACGCACGCCGAGCCGGTGACGCTCCGGCCGCCCCGCGGCCTGAATCTGACGAGTCAGAAGATGGGACTATCGGAGTGGAGCTATTCCAACGACTTCAATCCAGTGCTGCGCCAGAAGATGAAACATATCGATCTGGTCGAGCGCTTTCGGGAATTGTCCGTCGAGGTGGAGCTCGGCTTCACGGCCGAGCAGACGGCCCGCGAGGTGGAGCGCTGTCTGAACTGTGACGTACAGACCGTCTTTGCCGCTCCGCGCTGCATCGAGTGCGATGCTTGCATCGACGTCTGTCCGGTCCTCTGCCTGACCATCGCCCCCAACGGCGAGGAGAAGGACGTCAGGAACAGGCTCACGGCTCCCGCCATCAACCCCGATCAGGCGCTTTTCGTCTCCGAGGATCTGCCCCAGACAAAACGGGTGATGCTGAAGGATGAGGACATCTGTGTGCACTGCGGACTCTGCGCCGAGCGTTGTCCCACCGCCGCCTGGGACATGCAAATGTCGGACATCCTCTTGCCCTACGCCAAGAACGGCTCATGCCCGAAGCCAACTCCCGCGTAAACGATTTCGCCTTCAAGCTGGCCAACGTCAACGGCACCGGTTCTGCCTCCGCGAACGGGCTCCTGATGCAGGCCATCTTTCGGATGGGGATTCCCGTCTCCGGCAAGAATCTCTTTCCGTCCAACATCCAGGGGCTCCCCACCTGGTACGAGATCCGAGTCAACAAGGACGGCCGAACCTCCAGGGCGCTGGACTACGACCTGATCGTCGCGATGAACGCTCAGACGTACGCGCGCGACATCCAGGAAGTTCGCGCGGGGGGCTATCTGCTCTTCGACTCGAGCTGGCCTCTCGACAAGGGCGTTCAGCGTCCGGACGTGACCTTCCTGGGCGTTCCGTTGGCTCAGCTCTGCGTCGAACACTTCCGGGAGCCGCGCGAACGGATCCTCATGAAGAACATAGCCTACGCGGGCAGCCTGATCGCTCTTCTCGACATCGAGATGAGCGTGGTCGAAGAGCTGTTGCAGGAGACCTACGGCAAGAAGAAGGCCCTGCTCGAGTCCAACCAGAAGGCGTTGAAGCTGGGCTACGATTTCGCCAAGCAGAACTTCGAGTGCCCCCTGGCGCTCCGGGTGCAGAAGATGAACGCCAACGGCGACAAGATCCTGATCGACGGGAACACGGCCACCGCCCTGGGGGCGCTCTATGCGGGCTGCACGGTCGCGGCCTGGTATCCGATCACGCCCGCGACCTCGGTGATGGAGTCCTTCAAGAGCCTGTGCGAGCGCTACCGCAAGGATCCCAAGACCGGGAAGAACAACTTCGCGATTCTGCAGGCCGAAGACGAGCTGGCGGCCATCGGGATCGTCATCGGCGCGGGCTGGGCCGGCGCCCGTGCCTTCACCTCCACCGCCGGGCCGGGGATTTCCTTGATGAACGAGTTTCTCGGGCTCGCCTACTACGCCGAAATCCCGGCCGTCCTGGTGGACGTACAACGGGTCGGCCCGTCCACGGGAATGCCGACCCGGACCCAGCAGGCCGACCTGCTCCTCTGCGCCTATGCTTCCCACGGCGACACCAAGCACATCTTGTTGTTCCCGGCCCATCCGGCCGAGTGCTTCGAGTTCGCCGTAACATCGTTCGACCTGGCCGAGAAATTCCAGACGCCGGTCATTCTCATGAGCGATCTGGATATCGGGATGAACGACTGGGTGGTGCCTCGCTTGACGTGGGATGACAGCTACAAACCCGAGCGCGGGCGCGTGCTGTCCCCCGAGCAGATCGAGAAACTGGGCCACTTCCACCGCTACGCCGACGAGGACGAGTACTTCGTGACGCCCCGAACCCTTCCGGGGGTCTCGGCCAAAGGGGCGTTTCTGACGCGCGGCTCCGGACATAACCGGCTGGGCGGCTACACCGAGCTGCCCGATGAGTATCAGGCGGTGGTCGACCGGCTCGCCGAGAAGCACCGCGCCGCGGCCCGATTCATCCCCCCGCCGGTCATCGACTCCTCCCGGAGCTCGAAGGGGAAGGGGAAAGGGAAGGGAAGAACATCATTCTCCCTCGTGACCCTGGGCGGGTGCGACGCGGCCGTCCGCGAGGCTCTCGATCTCTTGGGGCAGCGGGGAATCCACGGCGACTACATGCGCATCCGTGGCTTCCCGTTCGGTGCCGAGGTGGAGGCGTTCTTGAACGTCCACGACTTCAATTACATCGTGGAACAGAACCGCGACCACCAGCTGAAGTCCCTGATCACGTTGGAAACGGGCGTTCCCAAGGAGAAGCTCAAGTCGCTGCTCTTCTACGCCGGCTTTCCCCTGAGCGCCGGTCAAGTCGTGGAGGGTCTCCTCTCCGCCATGGGAAAGCCGGATGGGGAGCCCACGCGCGGTCTCGGGGGCATGCCGGAAGCCCTGAGCGGGGCCGAAGGGTGAGAAACTAGATGCCATCGATCTCCAAGCCGATCGCCGCCCCCCCGGGTTCCCAGAGAAACGACGTCGGGCTGACCGTGCGCGATTACGAGGGCGCGATGTCCACCTTGTGCGCCGGCTGCGGGCACGATTCGATTACCGCCGCCTTGATCCGGGCCCTCTGGGAGCTTTCCATCCAGCCGCACCGGATCGCCAAGATGAGCGGCATCGGCTGCTCGTCCAAGACCCCGACCTACTTTGCGTCCGGAGCCCATGGGTTCAACTCCGTGCACGGCCGGATGCCCGCCGTGGCGACCGGCGCCGCGGCCGCCAACCGGGAGCTCCACTACATCGGCATTTCCGGGGACGGCGATTCCCTTTCGATCGGATTGGGACAGATGTCCCACGCCATCCGTCGAAATGTCCGGATGCTCTACGTCATCGAGAACAACGGCGTCTATGGGCTGACCAAGGGACAGTTTTCCGCCTCGGCGGATGTCGGATCGAAGTTGAAAAAGGGGGAAGAGAATCAGATGGCGCCGATCGATCCCGTGTTTCTCGGGCTTTCCATCGGCGCGACGTTCGTCGCTCGGAGTTTTTCGGGCGACAAGCAGCAGCTGGTGCCGATCCTCAAAGCCGCATTGAAGCACCGCGGGCTGGCGCTGGTGGATGTCATTTCCCCCTGCGTCACCTTCAACGACCACGAGGGTTCTACCAAGAGCTACTTGTACACCCGCAAGCACGAACGGCCGGTCGCCCATGCCGATCTTGTTCCGCCTGCCGAGGAGATCTCAGCCTCGATCGGAGCCAAGGGCGTCACCACGATTGCGATGCACGACGGCAGCCGCGTGCGCTTTTCAGCCGTTCCGGAGGGATACGACCCCGGCGACCGGGCCAAGGTCTTTCAATACCTACAAGAGCATCAGACCCAAGGGATGATTCCGACCGGGCTCTTGTACTTGAACGAGTCCGTCCCCGACATGCACGAACGGAACAACACGAACGACACGCCCTTGGTCCAGGTTCCCTTCGAGTCCCTCTGCCCTGGCTCCGGAGCGCTCGAGGAGCTGATGGAGGACTTTCGATAACCGGCGCGGGCGTAAGTCTGGTTCACGGAGCCGTCCTAGGGGCGAGTCGCCGTGACGTTGTGGCCCGCGGGCGCGGCATCGAACGGGTACTCAAGGAGTACCGTACCTTGGAGAAGTAGTTGCTCGCGGCTTTCGCGTAAGCGCTCTTCGCGCGCCCCAGGAAGGGACTCTCCTCGAGATTGCCATGGGACGCCAGATCCGCCCGGAAGACCATCCGGGTGCGGTTATCCCCCAGCGGCTGCACCGTGACGGTGCACCGGGCATTGACATGGCCCACGAAGAGAAGAAGGAGGGGGTGGTGCATTGCCTTCCACCGCGTCACGATCGTTCCCCGGGCGGCATCCAGGGTGAACACTTCCCACTGATCGTTCTCGATCTGCCGGCGCGCGATCGGAAGGACGTCCCTCGGCGTGAAGGAAAGTGTATCCACGCGCGGCGTGCCCGTGAACGTATTCCAGGGGTGCCTGGGATTGGCAACCGGAAGACCGTCCGGCCCGGGAGGGCCATCCTTGGCCTGCGCGGGAAGGGGCAAGGCGGCCATGAGGACGAGAAGACAGAGTCCGAACGAGATCGTTAGCCCTCTCTCAATCGTTGGCATCGTCGGTCACCTGCCCAGAAGTCGTCTCTTGAGCCTGTTGCCGAGGCTCGGCTTGGGACCCAGGGCCAGGCTGAAGTAGGCGTCCGCGAACTCCTTGCCCGGGATCACGCGCATAGCCGCCCCGCTGATCTCGATCCTGCATCCCGTCCCGGGCAGATACGTCACGGTGATCTCGTCGCCGTCGTGGAAATCACGCATCCAGGTACACAGGGT
>Ga0137409_10005382_pt1 | contig 13350 bp, 14 predicted proteins | sample CZODoug1_16funga_FD_122059 | JGI IMG/M metagenome (GOLD analysis project Ga0137409, IMG submission 122059) | Vadose zone soil fungal communities from Angelo Coast Range Reserve, California, USA - CZODoug1_16fungal (Hybrid Assembly) | ecosystem: Environmental > Terrestrial > Soil > Vadose zone...
ACCAGCCCGGAAAGAATGAGAAAGCGGACCAGTCGATTGCCCGGAAAGGTGTAGCGGGCGAGACAGTGCGCGGCCATCGCCCCGATCGCCGTCACCAGCGCGACGGCGATCACGACGACGACGGCGCTGTTCCAGAAATAGGTGCCGTAGTTCGACCGGGTCCACGCATCGGCGAACTTCTCCCAATGGATCGGCGACGGCACTCCGTACGGATCCTTGAATATTTCGGAGGTCGTGCGGAGCGACATGGTCGCCACCCACAGCAGCGGCCCGCCCGTCACCACCGTATAGAGCAGGACGAACAGCAAGAGCGGGACGCGGCGTAGCTGTTCAAATCCCACCCGCAGCGGCGTCGCCATCGCTAGAACTCCAGCCTGTCACGCTGGCGGAGAACGCGCATCACGATCGCCACGAACGCGAGAATGATGACGAACCACAGCACGGCGATCGCCGACGGATAACCCAGATCAAACGTGTTCCACTCGAAGGCGCGCTTGTAGACATAGGTCGACACGGTTTCGGTCGACCATAACGGCCCGCCGCCGGTCATCACCCAGATCAGGTCGAAGACCATCATCTTGCCAATGAACGACAGCACCAGCAGATTGACGATCGTCGTGCGCAGCATCGGCGCGATGATATACACGAGCTTGGCGAACCACCCGCAATTGTCGAGCTCCGCCGCGCCGAGCACTTCGCCCGGCAGCGCGTGCAACGCGGCCAGGAACACGATCATGTTGAAGCCGAGCCATTTCCACTCGTGCGCCACGAGCACCGACCACAGGGCCGTCGACGGGTGGCCGAGCCAGGATTGCTCGAACGCAGAGAGCCCCAGCCAGCGCAGCGCGGCGTTCGCGAGCCCCCAGTCATAGTCGTACATCCACACCCAGATGATGCCGACCACGACATAGGACATCAGCACGGGCGTGAACCACACGACGCGCAGGAGCGGTGCGAGCGGTGCCCGGGCAAACAGGCAGAGCGCGAGCAGCAACCCGCCGATCACGTCCACGGTCGTGGCAACGATCGTGAACCAGGCGGTATTCGCGACGGCCTTCCAGAACGTCGGATCCGCGAACAACAGGGTTGCAAAATTGTCGAGCCCGACGAACTCGACCACGCCCTGCGGCCTGATGGTGTGAAACGCGTTATAGAACGTGCGTATCACCGGATAGAGCGTGAATCCGGCGTAGACCAGCAATGCCGGCGCGAGAAACGCCACCAGAATGCCAAGGTGCGCGCGTCGCGCATCGATCATCGCGGAAGCCGGATCTGGCGCCGCGGGGAGCGACGGGCGGTCGAGGATTCTCATCTGCGGTCGGCCGCCGGCGATGCGGTCGATCCGCACCGCCTGCAGGACGGCACGGACCGCCGCGGTGGCATTCCCTTCGGCTATGCTTTGAAGCAGGCCTTGTTCATCATCTGCACGGTCTGATCGACGGATAGCAGACCACCCGGGAACCCGGAGTTCACGACCTGGGCGAACGCATCCTTGCATTCGCCGGTCACCATGTCGCGCGGCTGGCCGATGAAATATTTCTCGCCCTTCTGGCGTTCCATCAGCTCGGTGAAATAGGCGGCGTACGGACCCGAGAAATTCTTCACGTCGGCCTTGATGCCAGTCTGCAGATAGACGGTCTCGATCCACATCTTGCCCATCGCGGGCGTCGACATCGCGTCGAGGAATTCCCCGGCCAGTTTCTTCTGCTTGCTGGCGGCGTTGATGGCGAAGCTCGCGCCTATCGTCGACGTCTTGCACTCATTGCAGGCGCCGCGGTCCATCGCGGGGAACTGCATGATGCCGAGCGGAAAAGTCTGCGGCTGCCCGCCCTTGTCCTCCGGCACGAAGGCGCGGCCGGTATAGAAGCTGCCCATCGGCAGCATCAGCGCGCCGGGCTTGCTGTAGAAGTAATAGTGCGATTCGCCGAGCTTGAGCGTCATGAAGTTTTTCGGATAGGCGCCGGCGTCCGCGAGCTCCTTGACCCATTTGAGAACCTCGACCACGCGCGGATCGGCGAACGACAGCTTGCCGGTAAACAGTTTCTGATAGTCATCCGGGCCTAGCTTGCGCAGCAGCGCTTCCACCGTGATATAGGCGCCCGGATACGGACGGTCGCCCACGCCCTGCGAAATCGGCGTCATCCCCGCAGCGCGCGCTTTCTTGACCAGGTCGAGGAATTGCGCTTGCGTGAATTGCGCATTCGGCGGCAGCGCCACGCCGAGCTTCTTCAGCAGGTCCTTGTTGTAGTACAGCTCGACGGTATAGGCCTCCTGCGGAATGCCGTACGTCTTGCCGTTGTGAGTCCAGACCTTGCGCGCCCACGGCTCGATGTTGTTCCAGTTCACCAGGTCGTCGAGCGGAACGATGTAACCGGCGGTGATGTACTCGGTTTGATCGGGCTCGACATAAAAGACGTCCGGGCCTTTGCCTGCAGGCAACGCAGTCTTCAGCGCGGCACCCAGCGGATTCTTCTCGTACCACGTGATCTTGACCTTCGTGCCGGGGTGGCTTTTTTCGAAGTTCTTGACCGCCAGCTCACGGAACGCCACTTTTGCCGGTTCGTCGGCTTCGTGACTCCAGACCTCGATCGTCACATCCTCGGCGCTTGCTTTCGGCACCGCACCCAACAGAACCGCAAACGCGACCAGTCCCACGGCCGCCACGTACCGTGTCGCGAAGCATGCATGCATTGGCTGCCTCCCCTTTGATCGCGAAGGCCAGGATCGCCGGTCGCGGGTTGAAACACGTTGCATTTAGCGCACCTGGCCGGTAGTCGCGGCAGGCCCTCCCGGTTGCCCGACGATAGTAGTACAAAAGGGCAGCTCTCCACCATTTCGGCCCTGGAGACTTTCCGCAGCGCGATTCTGGGCGAACATGAGGTTGGACCCGAGAGTCGAGATCCACTACCTGAAGACGGACTACAAACGGCGCACTTGCGGGAGAGCGCTCATCTTGCGGTCGAGCGTAAGCGTGATCAGTTCTGCACGGCGGTAGTCGTCGGCAATCAGGCGGTCAAGCAGGCCGCACCCCACGTCGGCCTCCAAGGCCGCGAACACGCCAGCCCCGTTCAGCGGCGCCACCAGACCGCTCTTGAGCACGCTGGCGAGCGCGCCGCGTGCGTCGGATTTGGACACGCCGTAGTGATGTTGCAAGGCGATGTACGCCTCGCCGATGACCTGATTCGATGCGAACACCTCGGCATCGTCGCGCTCGATGAGTGCGGTCAACTTGCGCACGCAGTGTTCGAAGCCGTTCTCGGGATCGCCGGTTACCAGCCGGACGAGGATCGAGGTATCAATCCCGAAGCGTGCGGTCACGGGGCTTGTTGCGGAAGGCTTCGAGATCGAAGGTGCCGATACCACGGCGTAGCTTGCCGCGCAGCGGCGCGAGGCGCGCCCGGTCGACGTGTCGCGCGCGCAAGACAAAACCGTCAGGTCCCTCCTCGAGTTCGATGCGGTCGCCGGGCTTCACGCCCAGCGCCTCCAGAACGCGAGCTGGAAACGTGACCTGGCGCTTCGCGGTAATCTTGACGAACATGGTGGCGATCTCCCTTTGATGCACCTTACCATAACTGTATATCGGTAAGGTGAGCGCGTCAAGCCGCGGACCGGTAAAGCGCGTCCACATCTGACCAGACCTTTATGTAATCGCGAATACGCGTTCGCAGCCCAATGGGCGCGAGCACCGCGTCCGGCCGGAGTGACGCTCCTCACGCGTCGCCCTTGAGCGGCCCTAAGCGAGGCGCGACCCGGTCTGCGGGTTGAAAAACACCGTCCTGGACATGTCGAACATCAAGTCCATCATTTCGCCATGACGTTTGGCGTGACTCGGATGAACGCGACAGACCACGTCCTTGCCGTTGATGCGGACCATGATCAGGGTGTCCGGGCCGGTGGGCTCGGAGACCTCGACCTTCGCGGGCGCGATGGGGTGGTTCGGCTCGTTGGCGTGGGATTCGTCCTTGTGAGTAATGTTTTCGGGACGGATGCCCATGGTCACCTCCCTGCCCTGCCACGCCCTGAGTTGGGGCTCCGCACCGTTGACCGGGAAGACCCGGGTGTTGCCCGCTATCTCCAATTTCACACCCAGGCCGCCGCCGAGGGGCACGATCGGTACGGGAATGAAATTCATCGAAGGCGAGCCCATGAAGCCGGCGACGAACAAGTTGACGGGATTCGCGTACACCTGCTCCGGGGTACCGAACTGCTGCAACTCGCCGGCGTTCATCACGGCGATCTTGTCGCCGAGCGTCATCGCCTCGATCTGGTCATGGGTGACATAGATGATGGTCTTGCCCACGCGCTGGTGCAGCAGCTTGATCTCGGTGCGCATCTCGACGCGCAGCTTGGCATCGAGGTTGGACAGCGGTTCGTCGAACAGGAACAACGTCGGGTTGCGGGCAATCGCCCGGCCCATGGCGACGCGCTGGCGCTGACCACCGGAAAGCTGTGCGGGCTTGCGGTCGAGCAGGTGGCCCATCTGCAGGATGCGCGCCACGTTATCGACGATCCGGTCCTGTTCCGCGTGCGGCACCCTGCGCATCTCGAGGCCGAATGAGATGTTCTTGCGCACCGTCATGTTCGGGTACAGCGCATAGGACTGGAACACCATCGCGATGTCCCTGTCCTTGGGGCTCAGATGGTTGACGAGCCGATCGCCGATATAGATTTCGCCCGAGGTGATGGAATCCAGGCCTGCGATCATGTTGAGCAGCGTCGACTTGCCGCAGCCGCTGGGACCCACGAGGATGAGAAACTCGCCGGATTCGACGTCGATGTCGATGCCTTTGAGGATGTCGACCGGGCCATAGGACTTCCTCACGTTACGAACCGAAAGCGCACCCACGACTGTCTCCCGTTAGCCCTTGACCGCGCCGGCGGTGAGCCCGCGGACGAAATACTTGCCGGCTACCGCATAAACGAACAGTGTAGGCAGCGCGGCGATGATCGCCGCCGCCATGTCCACGTTGTATTCCTTTACGCCGGTGGAGGTGTTCACCAGGTTATTGAGCGCCACGGTGATCGGCTGACGCTCGCCCGAGGAGAACACCACGCCGAACAGGAAGTCATTCCAGATCTGCGTGAACTGCCAGATGACCGACACCACGATGATCGGGGTCGACAGCGGCAGGATGATCCGCAGGAAGATGCGCACGAAGCCCGCACCGTCGATCTTCGCGGCTTTCACCAGTTCGTCCGGAACGGTGATGTAGAAATTGCGAAAGAACAAAGTCGTGAACGCCAGCCCATACACCACATGTACGAATATCAATCCGGTGGTGGAGTTGGCGATGCCGAACCTGCCCAGCGTCTGCGCCATCGGCAACAGCACCACCTGAAAGGGAATGAAGCACCCGATCATGAGCATCGAGAACAGGACGTCACTGCCCTTGAAGCGCCACAGGGTGAACACGTATCCATTGAAGGCGCCAATCAAGGTCGAGATCAGCACAGCCGGCACCACGAACCGCACCGAGTTCATGAAGTAGCCCTTCATGCCCCCGCATTGGACGCCGGTGCAGGCGGAATCCCAGGCCTTTATCCACGCGTCGAAGTTGACCTGCTGCGGCCGTGCAAGCAGGTCACCGCCGCGAATTTCGTCGAGCGTCTTGAGCGAGGTGCTGACCATGAGAAACAGCGGCATCAGGTAGTACAAACACACCAGAATCAAAAGACCGTAGACAACCGCGCGTCCGACCCGCGAGCCGCCCTGGGTTTGCGCCCCGGAGGGATCAGCCACGGCGCGTCCCTCTCAATTCCGAATACATCAACGGCACGATCACGGCCGCGACGATCATCAGCATCATCATGGCGCTGGCGGCGCCGAGCCCGATCTGGTTGCGCGTGAAGGCGAAGGCGTACATGAAGGTCGCCGGCAGATCGCTGGCGTTGCCCGGACCACCACTCGTCAGGGCAACGACCAGGTCGAAGCTCTTGATCGCAATGTGCGCGAGGATGATGAGGCTCGAGAAAAACACCGGCCGTAACGACGGAATGATGATGCGCCAGTAGATGGTCGGCAGCGACGCACCGTCAACCTGCGCCGCCTTGATGATGGAATCGTCGATGCCGCGCAAGCCGGCCAGGAAGAGTGCCATCACGAACCCGGAGGACTGCCATGCACCCGCGATCACCACCGTGTAAATGGCCTTGTCCGGGTTGATCAGCCAGTCGAACGTGAAGTCGGCGAAGCCCGCGCCGCGCACCGCCCGCTCCAGTCCCAGGCCCGGGTTGAGAATCCACTTCCACGCGGTACCGGTAACGATGAAGGATAGCGCCATCGGGTAGAGGTAGATCGAGCGGATGAAGCCCTCCGCTCGAACCTTCTGGTCCAGCAGGATGGCGAGGAACAAGCCCACGGCCAGGCAGATGACGACAAACAGCCCGCCGAAGATGGCCAGGTTCTTCAGCGCGACCCACCAACGTTCGTTTGCGAACAACGCCTCGTACTGGACCAGGCCCGCGAACTCGTAGTTGGGAAGCATGCGGGAGGGCGTGAACGACAGGTAGGCGTTCCACAGGATGAAGCCGTAAACGAAGATCAGCGAGCAGACGAATGTGGGCGCCACGACGATCCTGGGCAGCCAGGATTCGATCGTGTCGAGGAGACCGCGCACAACGGGCAACGTGCCCGGCTTACTTGGTTTTCGCGGCGGCAGCGAGCTTCTCCGCTGCGGCTTTGGGCGACATGTCCGAGTTGAAGAACTGGGTTACGACGTCCTGCATCGCACCTGCGCTCGCAGCGGGAACTGCCATCGCGTGCGCGATGCTCGGGACCAGCGAGCCCTTCTTCGACGTCGCGACGAAGTCCGCATTCGACTTCTTCGCGCAGTCGTCGAACTTGTCCAGCTTGACGTCCAGCCGCGCCGGGATCGACCCCTTGTTGAGGTTGAATATCTCCTGGAATTCGGGGCTCATGACGGCATTGGCGAGATCGGCCTGTCCCTTCCTGGCGTCGGCGGTATTCTGGCTGAACATGACGAAGCTGTCGATGTTGAACGTGAAGCTGTTCGCCGTTCCCGGAGCGGCGGTGCACACGTAGTCGGTGCCGGGCTTCTTGCCGGCGGCCGTGAATTCGCCCTTGGCCCAATCGCCCATAAACTGCATTGCCGCCTTGCCCTGGATCACCATCGCCGTCGCGAGATTCCAGTCGCGTCCGGAGAAATCCTTGTCCACATATTTGCGCACCGTGCGCAGCGTCGCAAAGGCCTTCTCCATCGTCGGGCTCTTGAGCGAATTCGGATCGAGATCCACGAGAGCCTTCTTGTAGAAGTCCGCGCCGCCGACGCCCAGCACCACCGATTCGAACACTGTGAAGTCCTGCCACGGCTGGCCGCCATGCGCCACGGGAACGAAGCCTGCCTTCTGGATCGTCTCGGCGGCTGCAGCGAATTCATCCCACGTCTTGGGAATCTGCGCGCCGGCCTTCTTGAACACGTCGGGGTTGACCCACATCCAGTTCACGCGGTGCACGTTGACCGGGACGGCCACGTAGTTGCTCTTGTACTTCATCGCATTGCTGACCACCGGCGGCAGCAGGTCATCCCACTTGCCGGCCTTGGCGGTGTCATTGAGGTTCGCGAGCACGCCTTCACCGGCCCATTCCTGAATGCTCGGGCCCTTGATCTGCGCGGCGGTGGGTGGATTGCCTGACACAACGCGCGCCTTCAGAACGGTCATCGCGTTCTCGCCTCCGCCGCCAGCAACCGCAAAATCCTTCCAGGTGTCACCCTTGGACTCCATGATCTTCTTCAGCTCGGCGACCGACTTGGCCTCGCCCCCCGACGTCCACCAGTGCAGCACCTCGACATCCGCCGACCAGGCGTTGGCGCACACGAAGATGGCGGTGACAGAAGCAGCCTGTGTCAACGAAAGCAGACGGATTCTCATGCGACCTCTCCTGGAGTGGGTGAGTGACTCGGAAGAAGGAACCGGTCCCATATAGTAAACGCGCGCCTGATGTGGTCCGTTAACGGCCGAGCATTGTCGGGCGAGGGACTGATTTTCATTTCCGGCTTCCATCCCGCAGCGCCGCGTCCACCAGCGCGTCCATCATCCAGCGCACGACAGCTTCGGTTTCGCGGTCGCTCGCGCCGCAGATGTCCTTTAACACGATCATCGGCTCGATCCCGTAGACGACCGCGAGCGCCTTCATCAGGCGGTTCCAGATGCGGGGCGTGAGCTTCGCGCGGAGCGGCGCGAGCGTCACCTTCAGGATCTGCTGGCGCTGGCCACGGCGGAAAGGTTCCTCCTCCAGCAGGCTGGCGGCCTCCAGCGACTTGTGCTCGAGCGCAAGTTGCAGCGCCGCGCGCATGTGGGGCTCGTACTCAGTGAAGCGCGAATAGGTGCGATTGAGCAGCTCGTGCAGCCGTTGCTTGGCGTCGCCCTGTTGCGGCACCGCGCGGCGCACCGGCGCCAGCACCTCGGCAATGACCGCACTCACGAGCTTGGAGCGGCTGGGAAAGTAGCGGTAGGCCGTGGCGCGGGAAACTTTCGCGGCCAGCGCCAATTCGGCCACCGATGGGATGCGTCCGCGCCGCACCAGCGCCACCGCCTCGGCCAGCAGCCGCCGGAACACCCGGCCGCGGTGCCCCTCGCCCAGATCGGGGAGAGAATAGAAGGAAGCGGCGCCTCTTGGCATTGCAGGTTGACAGCCGGCCCGGAACGCGCCTAGTCTCGCACAAGAAAATGAGACGCACGTCTCATTTTTGCAACCACCGGGTTCAAAGAGTGGTGTCGCTGGAGGAGGCGATATGGCCAGTGTGCTGTTCACGAACGTCCGCGTCCTGGACGGCTTGGGCGCTATGCCCTTTGCCGGCGCACGCTGGATGCTCCCCGCCGCGTGAGTACCTCCTATGTCGACCGGATCGCCGTCGAGATCGACGGCAGCGGTCACGCGGTGCTGATGATCCACGGCTTGGGCGGGACGTCGAACGTCTGGACGCCGGTGCTGCCGGCGCTGGCCCGCTTTCGCACGGTGCGCCCGGATCTGCCTGGCGCCGGGCGCTCGCACCGCGTCGAGGGTGCGCTGTCGGTCGACCGCTTCGTTCGTTCGCTGATGCGCGTTTGCGGCGCGACCGGTGTCGAGCGCACGCATGTCGTCGCGCATTCGATGGGGACGATCATTGCCTTCCACCTCGCGCTGCTGGAGCCGAGGCTGGTGCGCAGCCTGGCGCTGTTCGGTCCGCTCACAGCCCCGTCTGAACCGAGCCGCGGCCCGATCCGCGCCCGTGGCGAAAAGGCGCGCAAGGAAGGCGAGTCCGGCATGCAGGCGATCGCGGACGCGATCGTGCAGGCCGCCACGTCCGCCGAGACCCGGACCAAGCGCCCGGTGGCGGTGGCGGCCGTGCGCGAATCGCTGATGCGCCAATCCCCTGACGGCTATGCGCGCAACTGCGAGGCGCTGTCGCAGATGCAGGCGGCCGACGTTTCGAAAATCTCTTGCCCGGTCCTGCTCGTCACCGGCGACGAGGACGCGATTGCGCCGCCTCAGGCGGTGCGTGGCATCGGCGAACGCATCGCGGGTGCGCAGGTCGAGGTGCTCGCACGCTGCGGACACTGGACGACTTACGAGAAGCCGGAAGAGTGCAGCGAGTTGCTGCGCAAATTCCTGGAGAAGCGAAGCTAGGAGGTGTCATGGCCAACGTGCTGTTCACCAATGTCAGGATCCTCGATGCCACCGGCGTGCAGCCCTACGTGGGGGAGGTCCTGGTGCAAGGCAACCGCATCGCCCGCGTCGGCCGCGGGCCCAGGTCCCTGCCGCAGTCGGGAACAACCGTGATCGATGGCGCCGGTGCAACCCTCATGCCGGGGATGGTGGAGGCGCACACGCACTTCGGGTGGACCAATTCCACCACGCTGGACGCGATCCAGAAGCTGCCGCACGAAGAGCACACGCTCTGGGCGGCGCAGGTGGCAAAGCAATACCTCGACTGCGGCTGGACCTCCTGCGTCGGTGCCGCGACGCCGAAGCCGCGACTCGACTGCGTGATCCGCAACGCGATCGACTCGGGACAGATCCCGGGGCCGCGCTACCTCGCCGCCAGCCAGGAGATCACCGTCACCGGGTCGCTCGGCGACGACATGCTGCCGCACCTGCCTTTTCCCGAGATGTCTTTCGGCCAGGTGGTGGACGGACCCAACGAGATGCGCAAGGCCGTGCGCATGTTCCTGAAGTACGGGGTGGACTCGATCAAGCTCAACTTGTCGGGCGACAACCTGGTGCCGGGCGCCGACGCGAAGACGACCTGGATGAGCGATGAGGAGGTTGCTGTCGCAGCGAAGGAAACCAAGGTGCGCGGCAAGCGCCTGTCCTGCCACGCGCGCTCCTCCGAATCCGTGAAGCAGGCGATGCGTCACGGCTTCGACATCGTCTACCACGCCAGTTTCGCCGACGAAGAGGCGCTCGACCTGCTGGAAGCGCAGAAGGACAGGATCTTCGTCGCGCCGGGGCTCTCGGTGATCATCCGGCTGCTGAACGAGGGCGAAGTGGTCGGCATCACCCACCAGATCGCCAGGAACATGGGCTACGAGATCGAGCTCGAGGCTGCCGTGACCAGCATGAAGGCGATGCTCAAGCGCGGCATCCGCGTGCTGCCCGGCGGCGACTACGGCTTCGCCTGGGCGCCGCACGGCGAGAACGCCAAGGACCTGGAGTACTTCGTCAAATACCTCGGCATGACGCCGATGGAGGCCATCGTTTCCTGCACCCGCTGGGGCGGACAAATGATGATGAGAGGCAAGGAGCTCGGCGAGATCAGGGACGGCTGGCTGGCCGACCTTCTCCTGGTGGACGGTGATCCCGTATCCAACATCGCGGTCCTGCAGGATCGCTCGAAGCTTCTCGCGATCATGAAGGACGGTCAGTTCTGCAAGGAGCCCGAGATCCGTTCCGCCAGAACGCGCTGGACGCAAACGGCCGCGTGAACAAGGTCTGGAAATGGTACTGGGGGCTGGTGCTGGTCGTGCCGCTGGCGACGTTTGCCGTCTGGGCGATCTGGGACAACGCGCGCCTGTTCTTTATCACGCTGCTGAACGGGCTCACGCTGGCATCGCTGTATTTCATCGTCGCCGCCGGCTTCACGCTGGTGTTCGGTCTCATGCGCAACGTCAACCTCGCGCACGGATCGCTCTACCTTCTCGGCGGCTACATCGGTTACTTCGTCGCCGAGGCGACCGGTTATTTCGTGGTGGCGCTGGCGGCGGGGTTCCTGGGCGCGGCGCTGGCGGGCCTCGCGATGCAGGTGGCCATCTTCCGCTTCATGCCGGGGCAGGACCTGCGCCAGACCATGGTGACCATCGGCCTGTCGATCATCATCGCCGACCTGCTGATCTGGGGGATCGGTGCGACGGTGCACCAGATGAGCGCCCCGGACTGGCTGGGCGGTCCGCTGCGCAACCTGCCGGTGATCAACGCTTACTCGAAATACCGGATGGCACTGCTGCCGCTTGGGATCGCCATCGGCGTGCTGCTGTGGTTGTTCCTGAACCGCACCCGCGTCGGCATGATGATCCGCGCCGGCGTGGACGACCGCGCCATGCTTGCGGCCACCGGGGTCAACGTCAATCGGGTGTTCGCCGTCACGTTCGCCATCGGTGCCGGCCTCGCCGGCTTCGGCGGGGTCATCGGCGCGGTCGAGCTCTCGATGGTCCCTGGCGAAGACGTGCGGCTGCTGCTGGCCTCCCTCATCGTGGTGATCGTCGGCGGCATGGGCAGCGTCGTCGGCGCGGCGGTCGGCGCCACCATTCTTGGGACCGCCGAAACCTACGGCCTCGCCTACGCGCCGACGTATAGCGTGGTGTTCACGTTCGTGATCCTCGTGCTGGTGCTCGCGTTCCGGCCGCGCGGAATCCTGGGACGGCCGGCATGAGCGCCGCGGCGTGGAGAAATGCGATGAACGCGGGCGCCGGCCGACTGGCGATGGGGAAAGTCGCGGTCGCTCCCCGCCAGGAGGCGAGACCCAGGACCTTCCAGAATCCCGTCCGCCTGCGCCACGCCGCGGTCCTCGTTGCGCTCCTCGTCTTTCCGTGGATGGCGAGTCCGTTCGTCACCTTTCAGATCGGCGCGCAGTCGCTGGCGCTCGGCCTCATCGCGCTTTCACTCACTTTTCTCGGCGGGTATGGCGGCATGATTTCGTTGGCGCAGATGACGGTGGCCGGGATCGCCGGCTACATGGTCGGCATCTTCGGCACGAGCGGCACCGCCGAGATCAGCCTCGGCTGGCCCTGGTGGGTCGTCGTGACGCTCGCGCTCGCCATCGCGACGCTTGCCGGGACCCTCATCGGTTGGCTGTCGGTGCGTACCGAGGGCATCTACACCATCATGATCACGCTGGCGGTCGGCGTCGCGTTCTACTACCTCTGCTTGCAGAACTACTCGGTGTTCAACGGGTTCCAGGGCTTCCAGCAGGTGCATCCGCCGAAACTCTTCGGGGTCAACTGGCGCGACCCGCTGCCGTTCTACTACCTCGTGCTGTTCTGGTCGCTGGCGGGCTACGGGTTCGTCAAATACCTGCTGCGCGCGCCGTTCGGTGTCGCGTTGCAGGGCATTCGCGACAACCCGCGGCGCATGAACGCGCTCGGCTTCCACGTCACGGCGCACCGCGTTGCGGCCTACGCCGTGGCGGCATTCATCGCGGCGGTCGGAGGCGTGCTGCTGGTCTGGTACAACGGCCTCATCACGCCCAACTCGGCGGGCACCAGCTGGCTGATCAACATCCTGATCATCGCGGTGCTCGGGGGCATGCGGCACCCGATCGGGCCGTTCGTCGGGGCCATCGTGTTCGTCCTGCTGCAGAACTTCGCGGTCGATCTGGTCGGCCGCGAGCGCTTCAACCTGCTGATCGGCGGCGTGTTCCTCGTCATCGTGCTGTTCTCGCCCGACGGCCTGCTCGGCTGGTGGGTGCGAGGTCGGCGGTCCCTGCAGGCGCAGTTCAACCGCGGCCCCAGGGCCGCACTAACCCAGAGGAGGAGACAATGAAGTCACTCACGAGGCGGCTACTGTGGACGGCGACAGGCGCGGCGATGCTCGCCCTCGTCGCCGGGGGCGCGACCGCCCAGGCGCCGGCGGTCAAGATCGGCCTGCTCGCCACCCTGGAGGGCCCGTTCGCGGCGGGCGGCCAGGACGGCATGCGCGGGGCCGAGCTCGCGGTGAAGGAGCGCGGCGGCACGGTGGCGGGCCGGAAGATCGAGATCATCAAGGCCTCGTCGGACGCCAAGCCGGACGTCGCGGTCAACGCGACCCGCAAGCTGGTGGAGCAGGACAAGGTCGACATCATGGTCGGCCCGCTCTCCGGCTCCGAGGGCATCGCGGTCAAGAACTACTCGAAGACGCAGCCCGGCATCACGTTC
>Ga0137409_10005383_pt1 | contig 13349 bp, 8 predicted proteins | sample CZODoug1_16funga_FD_122059 | JGI IMG/M metagenome (GOLD analysis project Ga0137409, IMG submission 122059) | Vadose zone soil fungal communities from Angelo Coast Range Reserve, California, USA - CZODoug1_16fungal (Hybrid Assembly) | ecosystem: Environmental > Terrestrial > Soil > Vadose zone...
CATTCGAGACCATCCGCACCGTGCGTGATTTCGGCGCCTGCGACCAGGCATAGCCGGTGCGCAACCGATAGACCCGGTCCTCCATGCGCCTGCGATCATCGAACAGGATCGCAACCTCGCGGCGCGGATCGCCGCCTTGCGGCGTCGCCGGCACCCAGTAGATGCATTCCGGCGCATACATGGCGAGCCATTCGTCGAACTTGAGCTGATCGAGCAGGCGCGCCTCGCGCTCGATCAGCATGCGGAAGCGGTCACGCTCGGCGAGATCGGCGATCGCGAGATCGTCGCGCTGCCAATCGCTGAACTGCGCGATCAGCGCGCGATAGAACGCGTCGGTGACGTAGTAGGAGGTGGAAGACGGGTCGTGGGCGGGCTGCATGTCAGTGTCTCTTTGTCTGATCCGTCACCCTGAGGCGCTCGCCAGGCTTCTTCCAGCCGGGCGAGCCACTGCAAGTCGGCCTTGGCCGACTTGCGCACTCAATGATCCGATCTCGGGTAAACCCGAGATCGGTGGGCGACGGCCCGAGCCGTGCCTCGGTGAAGAAAGCCCTAGCTCCGTGGCCGCCATCCTTCGAGGCCCGCGCACCCACCGCCGCAACCTGCAATGAGCTTCCTGCCATGCGCGGGCACCTCAGGATGACGGATCGAGAGTTGCGCGACTACGGCTCACGCTTGATCGCAATGTTCGGCTCGGCCTTCATCAGGCGCTTCCACTCCCTGATGTATTCGCGCATGAAGGCCTCGTCGGTGGCGGGCGCCGTGATGATGCCATTGGCGTCGGTCTTCACGCGGCCGGGAATTCCCAATCCCCGGTGCATGTAGACCCATTCGTCCTCGAGACAGCCGAGCCCGCGCTGGATCTCCTCGAAGTTGGCGAGATCATCGACCTCGCCAAAATTGGGGAACTGCTCCATCGTGCGCATGCGCAACGCGTTGATCTCATCAACCGCACCGCCGAGCACGCCCTCCTCGTCGACCACCGCGGTGCCGTACCAGGTCACGTCGGTCTCATCGACCGCCACCGGATCAAACACCTGGATGTGGTTGCCAAGCAGCGAGAAGTTCGGAAACACGTTGATGTTCACCGGCTCGGATGAAGCCAGATCGAGAATCTCCTCGGCTTTGGCGCCATAGCGGCGGCGCAGCTCCTCCTGGTAGTGCTCGGTGCCGGGCGCCGGCCCTTCCACCGCCCACAGGCCGCCGGCGCGCTTCTCGATCGCGGGCCGCTTGTCCTTGAAGTGATGCCCGTTACCCATATAGGCCATGTACATCGGGGCGGTGTCGGGCGAGCTGCGATAATAGGACATGCCCTTGTTGGCGACGTCGGCCTGCCGGTTCTCCATCTCGAGCAGCGAGCGATGCGAGAACACGACGTGATAGCCGTCGCCCGAATTGTCGTAGGCGAGCTTCCAGTTGCCCTTGTATTTGAGCCGGTTGGCCTCGCACACCGCGATCTTGCCGCCCGGCTGGCGATCAAGCCACTCATCGATCGGCTTGGTGATGCCGCCGAGATAGTCGAGGAGGGGCGGCGCGTCGAGATTGAGCGTGCCGAAGATGAAGCCGCGATAGCTGTCGACCCGCGGCACCTGCGCGACATTGTATTTCGCATCCTTGAAGTCGCAGGCGTAGCCGTCCGGCCAGGGCACCGCGCGCAGCTTGCCTGAATTGAGGTAGCTCCAGCCGTGATACGGGCAGGTGAAGGTGCGCGCCGTGCCCTTGTCCTTGCGGCACAGCGTCGTGCCACGGTGGGTGCAGCGGTTGAACAGTGCGCGGATCACGCCCTGCGAATCGCGCAGCAGGATGATCGGCCGCAGGCCGAGCCGCATGGTGATGAAATCGTCGTTCTTGGCGATCTGGCTTTCATGCCCGAGATAGACCCAGACCGCGCCGAAAATCTGCGTCATTTCGGCCTGGAAGATCGCCGGATCGGTATAGATCAGCCGATGGACCCGGTCCTCCTGCACGAGCTCGTCGAAATCGAAGCGATCGGACACGCTGGTCAGCCGCCCGGCATTGACTTTCTCAAGCATGGCCAAATCCCGAAGTCCTTGTGCATGAAGTTCTTGTGCACGAAGCTCCTGGTGCACGACCGTCATCTTAGTCCTGCGCTGCTCGATGGATAGTGGGCCCGAGCGCTTTTGTCAGCCTCCTCGCACAGCCTGTGATGGCCATCACATCGCGCCACGCCGGGGGGCCCTAAATACCCTCCAGAAATCGGTGGCCCTGAGGGGCCCTCACCAGGAGGAATATCATGCTCAATCGTCGTTTCTTTCTGTCGAGTGCCGCAGCAGCCTGCGGCATGGCCGGTGCCGGCACGGCACTGGCGCGATCGCCGCTCGGGCTTGCAGCCGGCGCTGCGTCGTCCAGCGCAAACCTCATCCCGCTGCGCGACTTCTTCAAGAATCCCGAGAAGGCCGTGTTCCAAGTCTCGCCCGACGGCAAGAGCATCTCGTTCATGCAGTCCTACCAGCGCCGGATGAACGTGTTCGTGCAGCCGCGCAAGGGCGGCCCGGCGGTGCGCGTCAGCAGCGAAACCGAGCGCAGCGTCGCCGGCTATTTCTGGAAGGGCTCAAACCGCATCGTCTACCTCAAGGACTTCAAGGGTGACGAGAACTTCCATCTCGTCAGCGTCAACGCCGACGGCAGCAATCTCGTTGACCTGACGCCGTTCGACAATGTCCTTGCCAGGATCATCGACGATCGGCCGGACCATGACGACGAAATGCTCATTTCGCTGAACAAGCGCAATCCGGAAGTGTTTGACGTCTATCGGCTGAACCTCAAGACCAAAGAGCTCGCGCTGATTGCCGAAAACCCTGGCCACATCACCTCGTGGATGCCCGATCACGATGGGCGTATCCGCGTCGCCACCAGCACCGACGGCGTGAATACCAGCCTGCTCTACCGCGCCGATGAAAACAGCCCGTTCAAGACGGTGATCACGACCAACTTCAAGGAGAGCATCTCCCCGCAATTCTTCAGCTTCGACAACACCAAGCTCTACGCGGCCTCCAACATCAACCGTGACAAGTCGGCGATTGTGCTGATCGATCCGGCGACTGCCACGGAGGAACGCGTCATCTTCGAGCATCCCGATGTCGACGCCGGGTCCCTCGCCTGGTCGCGCAAGCGCCAGGTGATCAGCTACGCCACCTTTACGACCTGGAAGCGCCAGCGAACCTACTTCGACCTGCGAACCGAGGCGATCTTCCGCGATCTCGAACGGCAGCTCCCGGGCTACGAGATCTCGCTCCAGGACCACGACAAGAACGAAAGCGTCTATGTCATCTCGACCTGGAACGATCGCACAACAGGCTCTGAATATCTCTACGACGTGGCGACCAAGGAGCTGACCAAGCTTGCCGACCGGACGCCCTGGCTCGACGAGAAGGATCTCGTCAAGATGGTGCCGATCACCTACCAGACGCGCGATGGTCTCACCATCAACGGCTATCTCACGCTGCCGCGCGGCGGCGAGAAGAACCTGCCGCTCGTGGTCAATCCGCACGGCGGGCCGTGGGCGCGCGACGCATGGGGCTACGATCCCGAGGTCCAGTTCCTGGCGAACCGCGGCTACGCCGTGCTGCAGGTGAACTTCCGCGGCTCGACCGGTTATGGCCGCAAGTTCGTGGAAATGAGTTTCAAGCAATGGGGCAAGGCGATGCAGGACGACATCACCGATGGCGTCCAGCACCTCATCCGCCAAGGCGTCGTCGATCGCAAGCGCGTCGCCATCTATGGCGGCAGCTACGGCGGCTATGCCACGCTGGCCGGACTCGCCTTCACGCCCGAGCTCTATGCCTGTGGCATCGACTACGTCGGCGTGTCGAACCTGTTCACGTTCCTCAACACGATCCCGCCCTATTGGAAGCCACATCTCGAGATGTTGTACGAAATGGTCGGGCATCCTGAGCGCGACAAGGCCCTGCTCGAGGCGGCTTCGCCGGTGCTGCACGCCGACAAGATCCGCGCGCCGCTCCTGATCGCGCAGGGCGCCAAGGATCCGCGCGTCAACGTCGACGAGTCCGACCAGATGGTGGCAGCGCTGAAGAAGCGCGGCGTCGCGGTCGAGTACATCCTCAAGGATAACGAGGGACACGGCTTCCACAACGAAGAGAACCGCTTCGAGTTCTATGAAGCGATGGAGCGCTTCCTCGCCAAGCACATGCACAAGAACGCCGCCTGACCGCCAACCGGGAGCAGCGCAAACCAAACGACTTCGAGAGTCGTCATACTTGAGGTTAATGCGCCCGCGCTGCTCCCATTCAGTCGTCGCGCCGCCTGAGCACTGGCACCTGAGCACTGGCAAAGGTCTCTTGCGGCGAGCGGCTTAAGACGTTTGACCTGATTGTCACTTGACGCCTGTTCCCTCCGTTCTCTTGGGACGCGGCGTCAAGTGAACAAACGTACATTTTGAACGCGCTGACCTCCCCGCTCGACAAAAACGCTACGGGCGCTCGCCGCGATCAGCGGCGGGGACATCACCAAACATGCAGGCACTTGCAACGAGTGCCTTCAGGAGGTCCACATGCGCCCGCAAGGCGTTAACTACTTTGATTCGTCCGAACCAGCGGCGCCGTGGCGGCTGTGCCGTTTAGCCGTATTCACGCTGAGCTTTATGCTGCTGCAATCGACCGCACTGGCGCAGGGAGTTCTCGCGCCCGGCGATGCCGTCATCACCGGCTTCTCCGGCAGCAAAGCAGCCGCTGCACCCACGACGCCAAGTGCCGATCCAATCGACACGCTCACCATCGATCTCGAAGGCCCCTCGGCCAAGATCGTCCGGATCGGCGGGCCAGGCGCACCGCCGCAAGGCCAGCTCATCGCGGCGCCGAGCACGCTGAAAGTGCTGGCCAAAGACGTTGGTCAGGTGTTCCCGATCACGCTCGACGACGGCGCGATCCCGAACATCTATCTCGGACAGACTGCGGCCTTCGGCCTGCAGATCGTCGGCCCAGGCAACAATCGGCTGCGCAAAGGACAGGCTGGCGCAAGGTGGATGCCCGGTCAGTTCGGAGCCGCCGGCGGCCCTGGAAGCATCTACAAGATCGACGGCCGCACCGGCGCAGTGACGTTGTTTGCGATGATTCCCGGCAACAATGGCGCGGGCCTCGGCGACATCGTGTTCGACAAAGCGAGCCGGAGCTTTTTCGTCTCCGATCTCGACACCGGCCTGATCCATCGCCTCGATGCCAACGGCCAGTTGATCGGAACGTTCGATCACGGCATCGCCGGACGGCTCGTGCGCGGACTTCCCCCGGTCGCCGACAACGGCGCGCAGATGGACATCACCTCCGCCAATTTCGACGTCGAGGATCCCGGCACTTGGGGCTTCACGCAAGTCGAACGACAGGTGTGGGGCATGGCGCTCAATCAGGGCCGCCTGTTCTACGCGGTCGCGGACGGCCAGCAGGTCTGGTCAGTCGGCGTCAGTGCCGACGGCAGCTTTGCTGGTGATCCTCGCCAGGAATTCGCGGTCGCTGGTGCACGCAGCGGACAAGTGATCGCCGATATCGCGTTCGATGCCGAGGGCAAGATCTACCTCGCGCAGCGCGGCGCGATCCGCGGCAGCTACGACTATTCGGTGTTTGCCGACCCCGACCAGTCAACCGTGTTGCGCTATCAGCGCGATGCGAGCGGCGCCTGGCAGCCGGCGGAGTACGCCATCGGCTTCCCGAACGACTACCGCAACGCGACCGGCGGCATCGCGCTCGGCTACAGCTATGACGCAGGCGGCATGGCGCGACGCGGGGCCTGCAACGGCATGCTCTGGTCGACCGGCGAGCGGCTGCGCAACAACGAGGCGCATGCCGGCAAGCTCGTCGAGGATGGCCCGCTCGATATCCATGGCCTGCAAGGCAACGATGCGTCGCTGGTGCGGCCGCAGAATGCGCCGCCATCTGCGAGCTATTTCGTCGACTACGACGATCAGCAGGCTGGCAACGCCGAGAAGGCCGGCCATGTCGGCGATGTCGAGATCTGGCAGCCGTGCGAAGGCACGCCCGGGTTCACGCAGCTTGTTCCGGGCTATCCGCCGCCCGGCACGCTGCCGCCGGGAGGTGAGCTGCCGCCGGGCGGCTGGGAGCCGCCACCGGTCGACACGCCGACCAATCTCAAGCTGGAGAAGAAAGCTGTTTCTTGCTGGAAGATCGGCAATGACAAGCATCGCTGCGGCTTCATCATCACCGTGACCAACACCGGTCCCGGCGTCCACAACGACACCATCCAGGTCCGCGATACGATCCCGTCAGTGCCGGGCGTGACCGCGATATTCTCGAGCCCGACCTTCGGCGCCTGTCCGGGCGGGCCGCCGAACTACACCTGCACATCGCTTGCGCCGGTGCATCTCAATCCGTGGGAGCAGGTGACCATTCCGGTGCGCGTCGACGTGCCTGATCAGCATGCCAAGGATCTCGACTGCAAGGTGAGGAACCACGCGAAGATCCTGTATGCGCCCTCGCCGAGCAGCCAGAACACCAATCCGGCTGACGACGACGACAGCGCCACCGCGCATCTGCCGGCGCATCTGTGCAAGAAGGAGCGGACCAACCTGAAGATCACCAAGCAGCCGCTCTCGTGCTTCAAGGGCCAGAACCAGATCACCTGCGGCTTTCACGTGCGGGTCTGGAACATGGGTCCCGGCACCTACAACGACAAGATCGAGATCACCGACACGGTGCCGCCAGGCACGACCGCGATCTTCAGCGGTGCAGGCTGGAACTGCGCCGGCGGCGGACCAGCCTACAGCTGCAAACGCGATCCGGTGATGCTCAATGCGCCACCGCAGAGCGTGCTGCTGGTCGTGCGCGTCAATCTCTCGCAAGCGCGTGCCAAGGAGCTTGGCTGCCAGGTGCGCAACCGCGTGAAGATCGACTACGCCCCCTCGCCCAGCGATCAGAACAGCAATCCGGCCGACGACCAGGCTTCCGCCACAGCGGTGATCCCGCCGGATGTCTGCGAAGAGCACACCAACCTCGCCCTCTACAAGGGCGGCTACGGTGGTGCCCTGTCTCCTGACTGCACGCCGACCGGTGGCGACACTTGGTGCAAACGCTTCCGCATCGCGGTGTCGAATCTCGGGCCCAACACCTTCAACGGCTCGATCAAGTTCGTCGAAATGCCACCGGCTCACACCAAGCTGAGCTTCGAGCCTGATCCCCAATGGACCTGCAACGCCGCCACCAAATCCTGCCAGACCAACGGCAACGTCGTCATGCCGACCGCCGGCCCCGGCAGCATCCTGGTCGTGACGGCGCGGCTCTCGGGCAACACCAACGATGCCAAGGCGCTCAACTGCAAAGTCGACAACTACGCCCGCATCGTCGATCCACTCGGCGCGCCCAAGAACACGCTCGCCGCCGACGATCAGGGCTTCTGGTCCGAGAACCTGCCAGCCGAGTTGTGCGCGCCGCCGCCGGTGCCGCTGATCGACCCGGTGTGTCCGGTCAGCACGCGCCGTGTCGGCAACGAGTGCCTGCCGTTCACCCCGCCGCCGCCTCCGCCTCCGACCTGCCGAGACGGACAGACGTGGAGCGACGGCCATTGCTGCCCGGCGGGCTTGACCTGGAATGGCCGGCGCTGCGGTCGTGTTGTGGAGCAATGCCCGCCCGGCACCCGCGGTCAGCCGCCCCATTGCCACTGGGTTGATCCGCCGAGGCACTGTCCGACCGGCAGCGTCGGACAATGGCCGAACTGCCGCAAGGTCGAGCCGCCCAAGCACTGCCCGCGCGGCATGATTGGCCAGTGGCCGAACTGCAAACGGCCGATCCCTCAGAAATGCCCTTCCGGCATGGTCGGCACGCCGCCCAACTGCAAGCGGCCCGTTCCGACCGCCTGTCCCGGTGGCATGGCGGGCAAACCCCCGAACTGCCGCAGCATCCGGCTGCAGCATGGACCAAAGGCATTCACGCCCGGCAGGCAAGTACCGCGCCTGATGAAGTCCCGTCGTTGAGACGCAACCGGTAGCGTCCCAACATCAAGTCCCGACATTTGGGGAGGCATGTTGCCTCCCCATTTCATTTCCATTTCTTCATGATTTCGTCTTCGAACCTGCGGCTGCGCACCTGCGACTAAAGCATCGGGGCGCTTGATGGAGCGGGCCATGTTGCCGCAACTCGAGACCCCCCGCCTTGTCCTGCGCGAGCTTTGCATCGACGATGCGCTGGCGCTGCAGGCGTTTCAGACGCGCCCATCCTACCTGCGCTGCCAGGCGATGGAGCCCAAGGACTTCAACGACGGCGTCGAGCGCGTCACGCGCTACATGCAATATCGCGGTGAAGGCGAGCGTCGCCGGCTCTACGATTTCGTCGCGCGGCTGCGCAGCGACGGGCAGGTCGTTGGCCACGGCAGCCTGTCGCGATCCGCACCCGGGATTGCGAGCCTCGGTCTTGGCATCGACGAGCTCTACACGGGACGCGGGCTTGCCACCGAGATTGCGCTGCGGCTGTTAGCCTTCGGCTTCAATGATCTGAAGCTGCATCGTATCGAGGCCGACGTGGCGCTGGAGAATGCCGCCTGCATCAGGGTCCTGGAAAAGATCGGCATGTTCCGCGAAGGCGTGGCGCACGATTGCATCTTCGCGCAAGGACGATGGTGGACGGAAGCCAAATACGCGATGCTCGCGCGCGACCATGCGGGCTTCGTGTTCACGGCTAGAAGAAATCAAAATATTCCCGCTGCTCCCATTCGGTCGTCTCGTCGCCTGCATTCTTGACGCCGCTCTCCTCCAGCCAGCGCTCGAAACGGCCCAGCTCGTTGCGCTTGAGCTTGAGAAAGTAATCGAGAAAGATATCGCCGAGCTCTTTGCGGAACAAAGGCTCGCGCTCGAGCGCGTCGAGCGCGGCCGAGAGGCTCGTCGGCAGCAGCGGCCGGTCGCTTACATAGGGCTCGTCGCACTGCGGACCAGGATCGAGCGCATGCGCGACGCCATCGAGGCCTGCGACAATCTGCGACATGATGAAGAGATAAGGGTTCGCCGCAGGCTCGCCGACGCGGTTCTCGAGCCGCGTCGCCGGATCATCGACGCCGCCGAGCGCGCGAATCATCACGCCGCGATGGTCGTAGCACCAGGTGGCGCGGTCGGGCGCGAGCGAATTGGGCCGGAAGCGCCGATAGCCGTTGACGGTCGGGGTGGTGAACGCAGTGCACGGCGCTGCGTGCTTGAGGAGGCCCGCCACGATCATGCGGCCGAGCGGCGAGAGCACCTCGCCGGCGCGCTCCGGCATGAACAGGTTGCGCCCGCTCTTGAGGTCGACCACCGACTGGTGCAGGTGCCAGCCGCTGGAATAGTAGCCTTTCAATCCCGGCCGGCACATGAAGGTCGCGAAATGGCCGTGCCGCCGGCAGACCTGGCGCGTCGCCGTGCGAAACAGCAGCATCGTGTCGGCGGCGGCGAGCGCGTCGGTCGCCGCGAAGGTGCATTCGACCTGGCCCGGGCCCCACTCGTTCTCGATCGAGCGCAGCGGCAGGTGCAGCTTGGTATAGGCCTGGGCGAGCTCCGACAGCATGCCCTGCATCAGATCCATGTTGGATTCGGAGTGGTACGAATAGCCGGGCTCGGGCGGACAGGTTCGCACCGGCATCCCGCGCACGCCGGGAGCGCCGATGTTCTCGTCGCCCAGCTGATCCTGCACGACGCGCAGCAGATACCATTCGACCTCGAGCCCGACCACCAAGCCCATGCCCTGCTCGCGCAGCCGCTTGAGCTGGCGACGCAGGATGTGGCGCGGCGAGAAATGAAACGGCGTGCCATCGTTGAAATATTCGTCGCACAGCACCCAGGCGACGCCCGGCGCCCACGGCAGCAGCCGGAAGGTCGTGGGATCCGGCACGATCGTGAGGTTGGGCGAGCCGGTCATCTCGGCAAGCCCCATGCCGCCGCCGCGCGTGAACGAGGAAAACGTGCGCGCGTTGGCGGAATCGAGCGTCGTGGTGGCAACGTTGATGTTGTAGCCCTTGCTCAGCGCCGCGACGAAATCCGGCACTGCCAGCGCCTTGGCGCGCGCGGCGCCATGCGGATCGGCCCACGCCACGCGCACGAAATGGATGTCATCCTGGTCGAGGCGCAGCTTGATCTCCTGCGCCTGCCGCTTCTGGTCGTCGCCGTAGAGGCCGTGCTTTTCGATGAAGGATTGGGTTGTCATTACATTCGCCGCCGGAAGATTCGATGATTGTGGAGAAGCGGCCTCGATTGATCAATGACTGCGAGAGACGTCATTGGCGTGATACAGGCAACGCCCGCTCGATCAAGACGGCGGCTTCCTCCGCTGACAACGTGCTCACGTCAACGTCGATAAGATCGACCCCCTGTGGCCGCAGCAGCCGATAGGTGGAGCGCAGGTGCTTGAGAAACTCGGGCAGGGTCAGCTTGTAGAGCTCTGATCGCCCTGCCGATGTCAGGCGGCGGACATTTTCGTCAGGCTCACATTCAAGCATCACACTCACAAGCCTTGCTCGTCTCCTCGCCGCTAGGCTCCGGTAGTCATCAAACAGCGCCTGGTCGGTCGGATCGTCAGACAGCGCGTCCGTCAGCACCAGCGGCACCCCCGGCTGCAGCTGCGCCGCGTGATCGAGCACCGACACCCTGACGGCCTGTCGCAGCGAGCCATGCAGCGGATCGCTGCGATCGAAGAGCGCTTCCGCCGGGTTGAGCAAGGTGTGGTTGTCCAGGAGCTTGCCGGAGAGGCGTTTCGCCAGGATGCGCGCGATGGTCAGCTTGCCAATACCCGGCCAGCCGTTGATGTGAACGATCAAGTCCATGAAGGTCCCGCAAGCGCTGTCATTGTGGGCGAAGCGGTAACCCTTAATCAATTGAATTATCGGGTGAAGTCTTGACGGCGGGCGGCTTCGCCCCCACCCTGATGGCGTCAGTCGGCTGGACGGCCGCTCCGGCAGGGACCGAAAGGTCGCCGGGGAGGAAAGTCCGGGCTCCATGGATGTACGGTGCCGGATAACGTCCGGCGGGATTGCGCAAGCGATCTCAGGGACAGTGCCACAGAAAACAAACCGCCGCGGCGCGTTGTGTATCAGCCGCGGTAAGGGTGAAAAGGTGCGGTAAGAGCGCACCGCGTCGGCGGCAACGTCGGCGGCATGGCAAACCCCACCGGGAGCAAGACCGAATAGGGACGGCGCGAGATCGCGCAAGCGGTTTCGGGATCGATGTCCGGATCCGGCCGTCCGGGTAGGTTGCTTGAGGCGCCGGGCAACCGGCGTCCCAGAGGAATGGCCGTCACGCGCGGGGCTCGCGCTCCGCGCCTTACAGAACCCGGCTTACAGGCCGGCTGATCAGTGAGAGGGCCCGGTGGGACGACCGCCGGGCCCTCGCCCGTTGTAGCATCCCGCCCCCCCGTTACTCGAAGTAAAATCACTTGTAGGGTGGGCAAAGGCGCTGGGCACTGTATTGCAACAAGGAGCTGCCTGGCGCGCGCCGTGCCCACCACGAACGGTACGACTCGCGTCAATGTTTGTTCGTGGGCACGGCGTACGAGAGCCTCCTATTCGCTTCGGAAGTTGTGCCAGCGCCTTTGCCCACCCTACGAGCTGCGCCTGGCATCCGCCGATCAACGCGATCGCCTCGTCGCAAATCTGTCGCGAGCATCACGAACGCGTGAGCGCGGAAATATCCAGGACGGTCCCTCGCTCTCCACGGTCGGCAGCAACGCCGTTGTTGCCGGGGCGGCAATCTTCGCAGCGGGAGACCATCATGACGAAGACCAAAGACCACGAGGCCGATCCACTGACCGTTGACCGGCGCGGCGCGCTTGAATGCATGCTGTGGGCCGGGACCGGCGTGTTGTGGACCATGACCGGCGGCGTGCCGTCGTCGGCTTTGCTCGGCAGCGCGCAAGCGCAGGACGCCGGGCTGAGTTTCTTACAGATTTCTGACAGCCATATCGGCTTCGATCGGCCCGCCAATCCCAATCCGCTGGCAACGCTCGAAGAGGCCATCACGAAAGTTGCGGCCACGCCGGTCAAGCCCGCCTTCATGATTCATACCGGCGACATCACGCATCTGTCGAAGCCGAAGGAATTCGATGATGCGGCTCAGGCCCTCACCAAGCTGAAGCTCGATGGACACTACGTGCCGGGCGAGCACGATGTGATCGACGAGGGGACCGGCAAGGCCTACCTGGAGCGCTACGGCAAAGGCGCGCGCGGCGCCGGCTGGTATTCGTTCGATCAGAGCGGCGTGCACTTCGTCGGTCTCGTCAACGTGGTCAACCTCAAGGCCGGCGGCATGGGCAATCTGGGCGACGAGCAACTCGCCTGGCTCGCCGATGATCTCAAGGGCAAGAGCACCTCCACGCCGATCGTCGTCTTTGCGCATATCCCGTTGTGGACCGTGGCGCCGGAATGGGGCTGGGGCACCGAGGATTCCGCCAAGGCGCTTGCGCTACTCGCGCGCTTCGGCTCGGTCACGGTGCTCAACGGCCACATCCACCAGCTGATGCAGAAGGTCGAAGGCAACGTCACCTTCCACACCGCGCGCTCGACCGCATTCCCGCAGCCGGCGCCCGGCTCTGCGCCCTCGCCCGGGCCGAAGCTGGTGCCGGCCAACGAGCTGCGCGGCCTGCTCGGCGTGACCAACGTCAGCTACCGGGTCGGCACCGCCAAGCTCGCCATCACCGACACGGCGCTCGCCGGCTAATCTTACTGCGTCAGAAAGCTTTGCGTGTCCCGGGCGAGCGCAGCGAGACCCGGGACCCAGGGCCAAAACTCGCGAACTCCACAGTCTATCGCCCTGGGTCCCGGCTCTCGCTCCGGCTACGCCTCCACTTCGGCCGGGACACGCAAGGCTTTTGACGCATTACAGCTAAAGGAGCTTCTAGAAATGAAAAGACTGATGTCGCGCCGCGCCTGCGGCGTGGGAATCCTCTTGTTCGCCGCGACCTGCCTCTTCGGCAGAGCGAATGCTGCCGCGGAGGCGACGGTGACAATCGACAACTTCACCTTCAAGCCGGATGTCCTGACCATCAAGCCCGGCACCATCGTCACCTTCATCAATCACGACGATATTCCGCATTCAATCGTGGACAGCGGCGGCAAGTTCAAATCCAAGGTGCTCGACACCGACGAGAGCTTCAAAATGACGTTCGAAGCGGCCGGCAATATCGGCTACTTCTGCGGCTTGCATCCACACATGACGGGCCGCATCGTCGTCGCGCCATAAGCTAGCCGTAGCCCGCATTGAGCCATAAGCGCGTTCACGCGCGTCTTCGACGCGCTATGTGAAATGCGGGGGCAATACTGCCATCTGCACCATTGGTCCCGGATGTCGCTTACGCTCCATCCGGGCTATAGCTCAGTCGGCCAGGGAGCTTCCTCCTCACTTCGAGAAACCTCCTAAGGCT
>Ga0137409_10003815_pt1 | contig 13345 bp, 8 predicted proteins | sample CZODoug1_16funga_FD_122059 | JGI IMG/M metagenome (GOLD analysis project Ga0137409, IMG submission 122059) | Vadose zone soil fungal communities from Angelo Coast Range Reserve, California, USA - CZODoug1_16fungal (Hybrid Assembly) | ecosystem: Environmental > Terrestrial > Soil > Vadose zone...
GATCGGCGCGAACGGACCCCACTCGTGCCGGGCATGATCGGCGTCGGCGGCTCGGACGGCGGCAATCGAGGCGGTCATCGGCGACATGCCGGGCGGCGGCGTCACGACGATGTGCCCGTCGCCGCGGTGTTCGGCGAAGCGGCCCGAGGGCCACTCGAGGAGGTTGTGGAGCGACAGAGCGCCCGCGAATCTGGTGCCCGGCAGCTGCCGGAAGTCGGTGAAGCGCGCGACGTCGACGTCGGTCAGCGTCGCCTCGAAGCGGTGCGTCGGTTTGACCTTCGCACCGAACGGCTTGATCGCATAGGTGAACTGCGCGTTGCCGCCGTAGAACGCGGAGCCGGCGTTCCAGACATCGAAGCCATGCTGCGTCCAGCGGAGCGACCCATACAACGACGGGAAGCGGTAGTCGTTGAGGCCCGCGAGGTCGCTCGAGAAGGTGCCCGCCAGATCGCGATCGGTGTCGGGGCCGTTCTTGAACAGCCGGAAGGTGCCGTTGAAGTCGCCGTTCCCGGTCACGCGCCACGGCTCGTCCTTGAAGAACAGCTCGCGCATGCGCGGGAACTTCACGCGCGACTGCACCCGGTAGCCCTGATTCGGCCAGTGGGCCGTGTCCACGTCGCCGCGCGCCACCGTCGTCGCGCCGTCGGTGTCCAGGTCGATGCGCTCGAGATGAATGCGCGGTCCGTCGATGACGAACTGCGCCTTCATCTTCGCCCACATCGGCACGAAATCCTGAATCGTGACCGTGCCGTCGGTGAACACCGCCGTGCCGTGGTAGTTGGGCAGGTTCCCGATGTTGATGTCGAGATTCCGGCAGACGATGCTCCACGGCGTTTCGTGATCCTCGAACGTGAACTGCCCGCGGTACGCGCGCAACCACCGGAGCGTCGTCGTCATGCGGCGCGGGCCCGACGGCTTGCCGGCGTCGTCGTGGCTGACGCGCGGAAAATTGTGCCCGCCGTCCCACTTCTCGACGAGCATGTGCCAGTCGGTCATCTCGACCGAGCTGATCACGATGTCTGGTTTCCGCGCAATCGCCGGCAGCCAGTCGATCGCCACCGCGATCTGCTTCGCGGTGAAGAAGGGACGGTCGCCGGAGTGCACGCCGTCGATGATCAGGTCGTTGACGAGGACCTTGCCGGTCAGCAGACGGATTTTCAGCGACCCGATATGCAGCGGCCGCTCGATGTAGTCGGACCCGGCGCGCTCGGCTCTCGTGCGCACCGCCGGCCCGAGATCGATCGTCAGCGAAGCAACGATCGCCGCCGCCAGCAGCGCGACGACGACGGTGAGGCTGAAGCTGACGTACCGAAAAGCGGCGTGTTCGCGGAGGCGTTGAAAAAATCTCACTGGATGACGACGAGGAGCGCGCCGGCCTCGACCGACAGTCCTTCGCGAGCGTGGATCTCGGTGACGGTGCCCTCGCGGCTGGCGCGCAGCTCGTTCTCCATCTTCATTGCTTCCACTACCACCACCGGCTGGCGCGCGCGAACCGCGTCGCCGGCCGCGACGAGCACCCGGACAATCTTCCCCTGCATCGGCGCCACGACGCGCTGCGGTCCGGATCCCGACGCGCCGCTCTCCGCCTTGCGGCGGGCGTAGCGGCGGCCGTTCAGCGTGACCGGAACGGGGGTGCCGTTCACGTGGACCGTGAGCTGCGCGCCGACCCGATCGGACGAGAAACTGATGTCAGCCGGCCACACCCTGTCCACAATGAGCGACAGCGCGTGCGCATCGATGCGCGCCGCGTCCACCTGATGGGTATGTCCGTCGACAGTCACTGCAAAACGGTCGCCTACGCGGGTAACCATCACCTGCCGCCGTCGTCCGCCAATCTCGACCTCGTATTGCATCGCCCTCCGCGGCAATCAGAACGCGAAGTGCGCCGGGCACGCAAAGGGAGTCATTCGCTCAACCCTTCGACGCGCGCCTGCGCCCGCCAGCGCCCGACCGGCTCTGCGCCCGCGGGCGTCTGCCCGTCCTGGGTCGACGGCGAGAGAACCGCCTCGAGCGCGACGGCGATTGCCGCGATTTCCTGCATGTCGGGCGGGGCTTCGACAAAGGGGCGGCCGTTGCGCGTCTTGAGCAGCTCGTCGAGGTACGTGGTGTCGAACCGGCCGTCGACGAATTCCGGCTGCGCGAGCAGCCATTTGAAAAACGGCACCGTCGTCTTGATGCCAGTGACGAGGTATTCGCCGAGCGCGCGGCGCATCCGCGCGATCGCGAGCGGCCGATCCTCGGCCCACGCGACCAGCTTCGAGATCAGGGGGTCGTAGAAGATCGGCACATCGAGCCCGGGCGTCGCGCCGCTGTCATCGCGAATGCCGGGTCCCGACGGCGCGCGCAGCTGCTGAATGCGGCCGGGCGAGGGCAGGAAGCCGTTGTCCGGATCTTCCGCGTAGATGCGGCATTCGATCGCGTGGCCGCTGGGCGCCACGAGGCGATCCGCGTCCAGATCGAGCCGCTCTCCGCGCGCGATGCGGATCTGCCAGCGGACCAGATCGACGCCGGTCACCATTTCGGTGATCGGATGCTCGACCTGCAGCCGCGTGTTCATCTCGAGAAAATAAAACCGCCCGTCCTCGTCGAGCAGAAACTCGATCGTGCCCGCGCTGGTGTAGCCGACCGCCCTGGCGACCTTGGCCGCAGCCGCGGTCAGGCTGGCGCGCAGCGCCGGGGACACGGCGATGGACGGCGTTTCCTCGACGACCTTCTGATGCCGGCGCTGAATCGAACATTCGCGCTCGACGAAGGGCAACACCGTGCCGTGCGCGTCGCCGAGAAGCTGGATCTCGATGTGCCGCGGCCGCGTCAGACGGCGCTCGAGATACACGGCGGTGTCGCCGAACGCGGCGCCCGATTCCGATCGCGCCGCGCGGATCGCGCCCGCCAGATCCGCGGCATCGGCGACCGCCCGCATCCCTTTGCCGCCGCCGCCGGCGACCGCTTTCACGAGAACCGGATAGCCAATCGCGGCGGCAATGGCCGCCATCTCGGCGTCGGACGCGTCGGCGCCGAGCGGAGCGTCGGCGCCGGGCACGACCGGGACGCCCGCTCGCGTCGCCGCCGTCCGCGCCGCGGTCTTGCTGCCCATCGTCGCGATCGCGTCGGGCGTGGGGCCGATGAAGATCACGCCGGCGTCGCGCGCGGCCGCGGCGAAATCTTCGTTCTCCGCAAGGAATCCGTAGCCGGGGTGCACGGCATCGGCGCCGGCCTGCTTCGCGACATCGATGATCCGGTCGATGCACAGATAGCTCTCGCGCGGGGGGCCGGGCCCGATGGCGTAGGCCTCGTCGGCGAGCCGCACGTGCAGCGCGGTGCGATCGCACGCGGAGTACACGGCAACCGGCGACAGGCCGAGCTCGCGGCACGCGCGAATCACGCGTACGGCGATCTCGCCACGATTGGCAACCAGGATTTTCTTCAGCGTGAGCTCTCCACGACGGTCTATCACGAAGTCACGCAGCGTCGTGGGCTTCGCGGTCTCGTGACACGCCGCGTCCCCGTGATCGTAGTCTATCGCAGCGGCGGCGTGCTCGCGGGCGGCAGGCGATGATGCGTTGCCTGTTCGTATGCGTACGCGAGACGGAGCAGCGCCGGCTCGCTCCATGCGCGGCCGAAGAACTGAAGGCCGGCCGGCAGCGTGCCCCCCGTGTAGCCCATCGGCACGGTGATCGCGGGGAAGCCGGTGCTCGGCGAGAAGAACTGGTTGTTGTCGCCGGCAGGCGTGTTGAAGTCCCCGATGAGCCGCGGCGGATTGCTCCACGTCGGGTAAACCAGCGCGTCGAGCCGCGCCGTGTCCATCAGCGCCGTCACCGCGTTCCGGAGCGTGACGCGAAAGTCGTCGCGGCTGCGGCAGCCGGGCGACCGATCGGGAGCATCGTCACCGGCTTGCGCGCTTTCCAGCCGCGCCTGGATCGATGGATGGAAGCGGCGCGACTTGATGATGTCCTCGAGCGTGCGCATCGGCGCGGTGGCGCCGAGCGCCGCGAGATACTCGTTCAGGTCATGCTTGAACTGATTGCAGCTGCCGCTCTGCGCGCGCCGCATGGCGTCGAGGTCTGGCACCTCGACCGGGTCGATCACCTCGGCGCCCAGGTTCCGCAACTCGCCGAGCGCGCCGCGAAACACGGCGTCGACCTCGCCGTCGAGCGTCGGCGTGTCATAGGCCTGGTGCAGGACGCCGAGTCGCGCGCCCTTCAGACCGTCGGCGCGCAGCGACGCCGCGTAGTTCGACTCGCCGTGACCGCGTCCCGCCGCCGTCGCGGCATCCGCGGGATCCGGCCCGGCGATCACCTGCAGAACGGCCGCGGTGTCGGCGACCGTCCGCGTCACCGCGCCCGCGATGTCCGCCGAGAGGTTGAGCGGGACGATGCCGGCGCGGCTGACGAGGCCCATCGTGGACCGGAGACCAACGAGCGCCTGATGCGCGGCGGGGCCGCGAATGGAATCGCCGGTGTCGCTCGCGAGCGCGATCGCCGCGAAGTTCGCCGCGGTGGCGGCGGCCGATCCGCCGCTCGATCCCGCCGTGACGCGGCTGGTGTCGTACGGGTTGCGCGTATAGCCGGGGAGAATCGAATTGACGGTCTCGACCGGGCTGAACGCGAACTCGGCCATGTTCGACTTCGCGATCATCAGCGCGCCGGCAGCGCGGAGGCGCTTCACGACGAACGCGTCTTTGCCGGTCATCATGCCTTTGAGCGAGAGCGACCCCGCCGTCGTCGGCATATCGACGTCTTCGTAGTTGTCCTTGACGATCACCGGCACGCAGTGCATCGGCCCGGACGCTCCAGACTGGCGGAAGCGGCGATCCAGATCGTCCGCGGTCTTGAGCGCGTCGGGGTTCAGCTGCACGATCGCGTTCAGCGCGGCGCCGTTCTTGTCGTACGCGTCGATGCGCTTGATGTAGTGCTCGACGAGCGACCGGCACGTCAGCGAGCCGTCGCGGAACGCCGCCTGAATCTGCTGGATGGTGGTTTCTTCGAGGCGGAAGGATGTGGGGGCCTGAGCCGAGAGCGTCGCCACGGCAAGCGCCGCGGCGACAGACACGATGCGCATCGTCGTAGTCTACGTTGGGTCGGCCCGACCTACCCGACCTATCCGTCCCCGGCGTCAGAACGTGTACTTCAGATTGAACTGCGCCGTCCGCGTTGGGGCGCTGACCGCACGGTAAATCAGGAACGTCGCCGCATCGCGTCGGTCGACACTCGTCACGTTGCCAGTCGGGCTGGTCGGAATGTTGAAGTTGGCGTGATTCGTCACGTTGAAGATGTCGATGTGCGCCTGCAGATTTCTTCCACCGGGCAGCTTGAACCGATACCCCATGCGCATGTTCAGCAGGAACTGGCTCGGGCCGCGCGCGCCCCGGACACCTCCATCGTTTTCCACCGAGAACGCGTCGGCGTTGGTGGCCGCACCGCTGTAGGTGCCGGCCGGCAGCGGCTCCTGGAACTGGCCGTTGCGGTCCGGATCGGTGCTGCTGTCGGTCAGCGTGAACGGCACGCCGCTCTGGTAGGACATCCCGGCGCTCACGATCAGTCCAAGGGTGCGTGGCACTTCGACCGACCCTCCGAGCGAGAGCACGTGCGGGCGGTCCTGGAACGTCCGTGCTTCGCCTTGCTCGAGATTCAACTGATCCCCGAGCTGGGTGCTGATCGTCTCGATGTTGCCGGGGTTGCCGGTGTTGCCGAACGCCTTCGACAGCGTGTACGCAACACGATACTGGTAGCCGCGGCTGAAGCGCTTGTTCACGCTCACGAGCAGTGAATCCGTATTGGCCCAGCCGTAGTTCCCGATCTGGAGCACGGAGCCGGCGAAATTCGCGTCCGGCCGCACGACCGTCGCGGTCCGCGCCGTCGAGACGCGCGTCGAAGGATTCAGATCGCTGCGCATGTAGAGGTCGCGCAATTCGGTCCGGATGTAGTCGGCGCTGACGGCCAGCGTCCCCGAAAGCTGCCGCTCGAAACCGACGCTCGCCTGCCGCGAGAACGGCAGGCGCCGGTCCGGATTGTCGAACTGGACCGTGCCCGTATTCTTCGATTTGGTGCCGGGAGGAAACAACGCGTTCAGCAAGGCTCTGTTCACGACAGGACCATTGATCAGGAACGGATTGGTCGGCAGCCTGCCGGCGGACGGGCCGGGATCCACGTTGGTCGTCGACGGGCAGATGGGCGCGTCCGCAGGCCCGCAGAGTGTCGCCGTGAACGAGTCCGAAAACACGCCCGACGAGACCACGCCCGTCACGAATGTGAACGGCGTCTTCTGGTAGAAGAGGCCCCAGCCGCCGCGCACGACCGATTTGCCCGCGTCGTCGAGCCCGATGGTGAGACCGAGGCGCGGTGAGACGTTGTTCTTGTCGACCGGATACGCGTCCACGCTCGAGAATCTCGGATTGTCCTTTTCCTCGAGCGGAAGGACTTCCAGGTCGTACCGCACGCCGATGCTCGCGGTCACACGGTTGTTCACCTTCCATTTGTCCTGCGCGAACAGCCCCAGGAAGGTGCCTTTGACAAGGAAGTCCGACGCGGCCGGCACGCGAATCGACAAGCGGTCGGGATACGTGCGCGGGTTCGCCGGATTGAAGTCCAGGTCGGTCGTCGTGAAGAAGAAGGAGCCGTTGAGGTTGCTGACGTCGAAAATGTGGAGCGGCGTGTACACGAAGTTCGTGCCGAACTTCAGGTCGTGGTCTCCCTTCTTGCCGGGCAGGAACCACGCGTACGTCTCGTCCAACTGATAGGCCGGATCCATCCGCTGATTGGCGCGGTCGCTGAAACCGTCCTGGTGCGTCTGGAACGCGAGCCTCGGCCCAAGCGAGGCCTGGTCGCCGGTATCGAAGTACCCCGGGTTGCCGAAAAAGACGTTCTCGTTCGTGTACGAGAGCTTCAGCGTGTTGACCCGGGTGTTCGCCACCACCGAATTCAGCGTCCCGACGACAGTCCAGTCCGTGTCGGTTTCCTTCTCCGCGCGCGTTCTCGTCCAATTCGTCACGCCGGGGAACTGATTGCTCTGCGGTGAGGTCTCGCGCAGCCAGCGGACGGCCCACGTGTTACTGGGGCTGATCTGATGGTCCATGCGGACCATCCAGTTCCACACGTTGTCGTGCGTGAAATCGGTGAAGTTCAAATCCGGTCGGGCGGGAATGTTGATCGTGATGCCGCGGTTCTGATCGATGCGCTCGAGGTTCGCGAAAAAGTGAAGCGTGTTCCTGATGATCGGCCCGCCGAGGTTGCCGCCCCACTGGAGCTGCCGCGTCTCGGGCTTGGAAAGGTTCTGCTTCTCCGCGAAGTAGTCGCGGACCGTCATCTTGTCGGTCGCGTCGAAGAAGAACCCCGTGCCGTGGAGCTGATTCGTCCCCGACTTCGACACCGCGTTCACGACGCCGCCGGACGAGGCGCCGAACTCCGCGTCGAACTGGCTGGTGAGCAGCTGGAATTCCTGGATCGCCTCGACCGGCGTCCGCGCCTGCGCGCCGCCGTTGCCGCCGTTGAACGTGTCGTTGTTGCCGGCGCCGTCCAGCGTGTAGTTCACGTTCTGGGTGCCTTGTCCGTTGATCCGGATCGAGTCGGCCCCGAAGGAATCGGTCGAAATGAATGCCGTGACGCCCGGCAGCGTGCCCAGGTACGTGGTGAAGTTGCGGTTGATCGACGGAATGTCGTTCAGCTCCTGTGAGGTGACGGTGCCGCCGATCTGCTTCGACGTCGTATCGACGAGCGGAGACTCGACGGTGACGGTCACCTCCTGCTCGAAGCCGCCGACCTGCAGCTGGATGTCGATCGAAAACGTCTTGCCGACCTCCACGCGGACGGCGCCGCGCTGGTATCGCTTGAACCCGGACAGCTGGGCCGTCACCTCATAATTGCCGGGCGTCAGCGCGCTCATGAAGAACGAGCCGTCGGCCCCGCTGACGATTTCGCGAAACTGACCGGATGCCTCGTTCTTCGCAATGACGGCCACCCCCGGCAGCACCGCGTTCTGCGCGTCGACGATGCGCCCCCGCAGTTCGCCGGTGCCCTGCTGGGCGGACGCCGATCCGATGAAGAGAAACGACGGCTCGCGGTGACGGCAACGATCGACCGGCATCGATGCATGGATCCCCTCCGGAAAGACGGCTTTCGAGGAGATCTTATGGATCACTTACGAACTTGCCACGAACTATTTTCGTTTTTTTTAGAAAGGTCGGCCCGTGTCGCGGCGATCGCTCCAGCTTTCCGGATCGAGGGGAGCCGGATCCGCCGAGGTGCAGCGGCGAATCCGGCGGGGCTTTCTAGAACAGCACTTTGGCGGCGAACTGGACCTGCCGCGACGAGCCGGAGTCGCCGGTCGGGAAGCGCGTATTGCTAATCACGCCGAACGACGTGCTGCCGACTGTCGCGATGCGGCCAGGCTGGCCGAGGTTCGCCTGGTTGAACAGGTTGAAGACCTCGAGGCGGAGCTGCACGCGCGCCGCGCCGGTCATCTTCACGTTCTTGATGATCGACAGGTCGGTGTCGCCGAATCCCGGGCCGATGATGGCGTTCCTCGGGAGATTTCCGAAATGCGCCACACCGTTCGCCGAGTACGGGAGCGCGAAGACCGTTGACGCGGTGCAGGAGCCCGCGATGCGCGGATCGCACACAGTGTTGCTGGCGAACCACTGATAGCTGATGACGTTGCCGTTCGCGTCCAGATTCGGCGTTGGGGTGATGGAGGGCAGGCTGCCGATGAGGTCGGGCCGCACCGACGAGACGCCGGTGATCGTTGAAATGTTGGTGATGATGTTCAGCGGGTTCCCCGTCTGCGCCTGCTCGACGACGACGACCTGCCAGCCCTCCTTCAGCCGGTTGCCCTTGAACGGCAGATCGTAACTGGCATTGATCGAGAAGCGATGGCGCACGTCGAAGTCGGAGAGCCCGTCACTGTCGGCGAGGTTGGTGCTGTCCTGCAGCGAGCCGTTGTTGTTGGTGCCTGTCGCATCGTACGAATTGCTGTCGGTCGATTTCGACAGCGTGTATGACGCCTGGAACTGCAGGCCGCGCGTCATCCGGTGATTTGCCGTGATCCACAGACCCTTGTAGTGCGAGTAGCCGATGCTCTCGACCTCGGCGATGTTGCCCAAGGCCGATCCCGGCAGAATCGGGCTCGTCGCCGACAGCCTCGCGAAGGGACGGACCGTGCCGCCCGGCGTGGTGAACTGGTTGATGTTGAGCGGAATCCGCTGACGATCGCCATAGGAACCGAAGTAGCCGACCATCAGGCCCATCGTCCCGATCTCGCGCTCGACGTTGACATTCCACGTCTGCATGCGTCCCGGCTGGAAGTTGAAGTTGGTCGTCGAGGGCGCCAGCGTGGCGCCTGCCGAGGCGCCGCCGATCGCGTTGTCGAGCTTGATGTTGCTGGCGGTTGTGCCGGCCGCCTGCGCCGAGAGCGGCGTGACGAGCGGCGGATTCCCCGTCTCTCCGGTGAAGTAGCCGGTGTTGGTCTGGTTGACCATCACGGCGTACGCGCCACGGACCGCGAGTTTGCCGTCACTCGTGGGGTTCCAGATGAGGCCGACGCGGGGCTGGAAATCGCTGCCGTTCGTGGTGACCTGGTTGAACCCCGAGCCGATCTGCAACAGCGACACGGTGGCCGGGTCGAACTCGACCAGCTTGTTGTCGGCCTCGGTCGGCGACGGCAGGTAGTCGTAGCGCAGTCCGAGATCCAGCTTCAGGTTCGATCCCAGCGAGATCGCGTCCTGCACGAACCCGCCGAGCGCGTTCACATACGCGTTGAATGATCGATCGCCGAGCGTGATGTTGAAGGCGCTGCCAAAGCCAGACTGAAAGGCCGCGACGCTCGGATATGTAAAGTTTCCGGGATCCCCGTTGAAGCTGTTGTGCTTCACGCGACGGAACTCGCCGCCGAACTTGATGATGTGGTTGCCGCGCAGATAGGTGGCGGTATCGCCAGCCGCGAGCGTCGTCACCTCGCGGCCGCTCGGGAATCCAGCCGGACCGCCGATGTTCAGGCCGGGCCCCGAGATCGTGATTTGTGGCATCGCGATCGGGAAGTTGGTTTGTCCGACGTTGATTCCAAGATCCGCGGTGTTCACGAGCAGGTTCGGATTGAAGCTGATATTGATCCGGTTGAAGCCGAACCGCGCCTCGTTGACGAGCGCCTGATTGAAGACGTGCGTTTCGTTGACCGTCATCACCTGCCGGTGGGCGCCGCGCGTGTCGCCGAAGCCGGCCACGGTGTTGCCCTGGGCATTCGGCTCCTGGCGGAGGTCCCGCTGGAACGCGTAGTACCAGTGCAGATCGTCGTTCCGTCTGAGGCTATGACGGAGATCCATCGTGTACTGATCGATGTTGACCGGCGCCAGCGCCGACCCGATGACGCGCGTGCCGGTGGAGTCGTTGGCGGCCGGGACGTATTGGAGGAGCCGTCGCGCCAGCGGGTCGGTGACCCCCGCGCGCTGCGCGTCGGTCAGCGTGCCGGAGTTGAGGTCGACCGCCTGCAGGTGGCGCAGCCCTTCGTAGCTGCCGAAGAAGAACGTCTTGTTCTTCGCGATCGGCCCGCCGAGGTTGACGCCGAACTGCTTGCGGTTGAAGACCGACTGCGGGGCCGGCGGCGGGTTGAAGTAGTTGCGGGAGTCGTATTTGTCGTCGCGGTAGAAGTCGAATGCTTCGCCGTGCACGGTGTTGGCGCCCGAGCGCGTTGCCACGTTGACGATGGCGCCCGAGTTTCTGCCGTACTCGGCGCTGAACGTCGAGTTGTCGACCTTGAATTCCGAGACCGTGTTGATCGAGGGCTGGAACGTCACCTGCGAATTGGACAGGTCGTTCAGGTTGATGCCGTTGATCATGAAGTTGACGGACGTCTCGCGATTGCCTGCCGACATGAACGAGAAGGCCCCCTGGCCGCGCAGCGGCGCGCTCAATCCGGCATTCTGGGGCGCGGTAGTGCCGCCTGGCATCAGCGGGCCGAGATCGACGAAGTGCCGGCCGTTGAGAGGAATTTCCTGGACGGTCCGCTCGGCCATCGACTGGCCGACCGACACGGTCGCCGTGTCGATGAGCGGCGACGATCCGCTCACGGTGACGTTTTCCGCGATCGCGGCGAGTCCGAGCTTCAGGTTCAGGACCACCGTCTGCGCCGGGCCGAGATCGGTTTCGCCCGTTTGATCCTTGAAGCCCTCGAGGTGCGCGAGGATCGTGTAGTGGCCGGGCGGCAGCGACGCCGCGACGTACTGGCCCGCGGCGTCGGTGATCGCGGTCCGCTCGAGGCCGGTGGCGGTGTTGCGAATGACGATCGACACGCCTGGCATGATCGCGTTCTGCGCGTCGGTGAGGGTTCCCTGGAGCGTTGCGGTCGACTGCCCTCGGGCGGGGATGCTCGATACGAGGATGAAACCCAGAACCAGGGGAAGGAGCGCTGCCGGGATGCGGACTGCTCGGATCATCTGTGACTTCTCCCTTTTGCTGGCCGCGTCGAAGAGACGTGGAAGGTCGACGCCGATGGAGTTCGAGAAATACGCTGCGCGTGTCAGGTTGTCAACGAAGGATTAGAGCGGAATGTTGCCGTGCTTCTTCGGAGGGTTCTTATCGCGCTTGTTATCCAAATTCTTGAGTGCTCTTATGAGTTTCTTACGAGTTTCGCGCGGATAAATGATCTCGTCGAGGAACCCGACGCCGGCGGCGACATACGGGTTGGCGAACTTCTCGCGGAATTCGTGCACCTTTTCGGCTCGGACCGCGGCCGGATCGGCCGCCGCGTCCAACTCCCGCTTGTACAGTATGTTGACGGCACCCTCCGGTCCCATGACCGCGATCTCGGCCGTCGGCCAGGCATAGTTGAAGTCGGTCCGGATGTGCTTGCTGGACATGACGCAGTACGCGCCGCCGTACGCCTTGCGCGTGATCACGGTCACTTTCGGCACCGTCGCCTCCGCGAACGCGAACAGCAGCTTCGCGCCGTGGCGGATGATCCCGCCGTACTCCTGCACCGTGCCGGGCAGGAAGCCGGGCACGTCTTCGAAGGTGACGATCGGAATGTTGAAGGCGTCGCAGAAGCGCACGAACCGCGCGCCCTTCACCGACGCGTCGATGTCGAGCGTGCCGGCGAGCACCGCCGGCTGGTTCGCGACGATGCCGACCGGACGGCCGTCGAGCCGCGCGAAGCCGACCAGGAGGTTCTTCGCGTAGTGCTGATGGACTTCCAGAAAGTCGCCTTCGTCGACGATTGCGAGAATCACGTCCAGCATGTCGTAGGGCTGGCTCGGATTGGCGGGCACCATCCGGTCCAGCGCCGGTTCTTCCCGATCCGGCGGGTCGCTCGTCGCCGATCGCGGCGCATCATCCAGGTTGTTCGACGGCATGAACGACAGCAACTCGCGGATGAGCGCGAGGCAGTCGCGATCGTCCTCCACGGCGAAATGTGCTACGCCGCTCGTCGCGTTGTGCGTCATGGCGCCGCCGAGGTCTTCTTTTGAAACGTCCTCGTGCGTCACCGTTTTGATCACGTCGGGGCCGGTCACGAACATATAGCTCGTGTTCTTGACCATGATCGTGAAGTCGGTGATCGCCGGTGAATACACTGCGCCGCCGGCGCAGGCCCCCATGATGGCGGAAATCTGCGGGATGACGCCCGACGCCAGCGTGTTGCGCAGAAAGATGTCGGCGTAGCCGGCCAGCGACAGCACACCTTCTTGAATGCGCGCGCCGCCCGAATCGTTCAACCCGACGACCGGCGCGCCGAGCTTCATCGCGAGATCCATGATCTTCACGATCTTCGCGGCGTTGGTTTCCGAGAGCGATCCGCCAAACACCGTGAAATCCTGCGCGAACGCGAAGACCTGACGGCCGTCGACGAGCCCGTGGCCGGCCACGACCCCGTCGCCGGGGACGATCTGATCCGCCATCCCGAAGTCGAGACACCGATGGGTGACCAGCTTGTCGACTTCTTCGAAGGTGGCGGGATCGAACAGCAAGTCGATGCGCTCGCGCGCGGTGAGCTTGCCGGCGGCGTGCTGGCGATCCAGCCGGTCCTGGCCGCCGCCGAGCTCAGCACCCCGCTCGAGGTCCGCGAGCGTTTCGTGTGGATCCACTTACGCTTTCACCGCCTGCGCCTTCTCCCAGTCTTTCAGGAATTTCTCGAGGCCGATGTTCGTCAGCGGGTGGTTGAACAACTGATCGATCACCGCGGGCGGACACGTGGCGATGTCGGCGCCCATCCGTGCGGCTTCGACGACGTGGATCGGGTGACGGCAACTGGCGACGAGGATTTCCGTTTTGAAGTCGTAGTTGTCGTAAATCTCGACGATCTCACGAATGAGCTCCATGCCGTTGGTCGCGATGTCGTCCAGCCGTCCGACGAACGGACTGACAAA
>Ga0137409_10005387_pt1 | contig 13345 bp, 8 predicted proteins | sample CZODoug1_16funga_FD_122059 | JGI IMG/M metagenome (GOLD analysis project Ga0137409, IMG submission 122059) | Vadose zone soil fungal communities from Angelo Coast Range Reserve, California, USA - CZODoug1_16fungal (Hybrid Assembly) | ecosystem: Environmental > Terrestrial > Soil > Vadose zone...
ACCGCCGACGCGGACCAGCAGTCCCGTGTCGAGCACAATCTGACACCGATCGCGGCCGCGGAATTTTTTGTTCCGGTGCAAATCGGCAACTTCACGGATTTCTTCGCCTCGGTGTTCCACGCCACCAACACGGGCCGGCTGTTCCGTCCCGACAATCCGCTGCTGCCGAACTACAAATACGTCCCTGTCGCCTATCACGGCCGCGCCTCGTCGGTCAGGGTCAGCGGCGTTCCGGTGCGGCGGCCATCGGGCCAAACCAAGCGCAGCGAGGATATCGTGCCCGTCTATCGGCCGGCGCGCAGCCTCGACTATGAGTTGGAGCTCGGCTTCTACATCGGCCGGCGCTCGACGCTCGGGATGCCGGTGCCGATTGCCGACGCCGGCGCGCACGTGTTCGGCTATTGCCTGCTCAACGACTGGTCGGCGCGCGACATCCAGGCATGGGAAGCCCAGCCGCTCGGCCCGTTCCTCGCCAAGAACTTTGCTACGTCGGTATCGCCTTTCGTGGTCACCGCGGCGGCGCTGGCGCCGTTCCGGACCGCGGCCTTCGCGCGGCCCGCAGGCGATCCGGCGCCCCTGCCCCATCTTACCGCCCCGCAGGATCAGACAGCGGGCGGCCTCGATATCACCCTGGAGGTTTATATTCTTTCGACAAAAATGCGCGAGGAGGGCACGCCGCCGTTTCGTCTCAGCCGCGGTTCGTTCGCGCAAGTCTACTGGACGGTCGCCCAGATGGTTGCCCACCACACCAGCAGCGGCTGCAATCTCGAAATCGGCGATCTGATGGGCTCCGGCACGGTGTCGGGCCCGGAGCCGGACAGCTGGGCGAGCCTCCTCGAACTTAGCAAGGGCGGCCGCGAGCCGATCACGTTGCCGACCGGCGACACGCGCCGGTTTCTCGAGGATGGCGATGAGGTCATCTTCCGCGGCCACTGCGAGCGCGATGGCTTCACCCGCATCGGCTTCGGCGACTGCCGCGCCGTCATCGCGCCTGCGTTACAGCAGGTGTAGGGGCGGAATAGGGGCGAAAACTCGCGGCCGTTTCGACACAGCGAGATAGAACGATGATAACGGCGATCCTGCATCGGCGGTCATTTCTCGGCAAACTCCAAACCTCCGTCCTCAAGCGGCGCGTTCGCTTCGTCCGATGGCTCGCGCATATGCAGGGACGTAGCAAGGCCCCCATGGCTTGCAGGTATTTCGGTGCGGATTTCGTCGTCATGCCGGGCGAAGTGATCGCGGACGAGATTGCCATCAAGCGATACGAGTGGTGGGAGCTCACCATGATGCTGATGGCATGCCGACGATACCGGCCTGACGTGTTCATCGACGTGGGAGCGAATATCGGACTCTACACTTGCGTGCTCGGCCGAGCGCAAGCGGCGCCGAGGCTCGTGGCCTTTGAACCGGACGGCCAGAACTTTGCGCGGCTCTCGGAAAATATCGAGCGCAACGGCTTGGCTGGTGTCGCTGCGGTACGCCCCGTCGCGGTAGGCGCTGCCAGAGGTCGCTCATACCAGGAACTCCTGAAAATTCCGGATTACCAAAGCTCGATGATGACGGCGTCGTGAGCGTTGAGGTGATCGCCCTGGACGACGAACTCGACATCCGAAACGGCACGATTTGCATAAAAATCGACGTCGAGGGCTACGAACTTGAAGTCCTCGCCGGAGCCGTCAATCTGTTTCGGTCAAACGGTGGATATGCGCAGATCGAGTGCCACGGCGATGAACACGCGGCCGCGACAACCAAAATCATGAGCAGGCACGGCTGGCAATTCATTGATCATTACGATCTGAACCTGCTATTCGCGTGTCATCCGCTCGGACGTCATTAACGCGCCACACCGCAATCACGGCGCGGTACGCGCGAGCGCTGAATGCCGCGCTCAATGTGCCTCCTCCCAATTGTCCGCTGCGTGGGCGTCGACCTGGAGGGGTACCGCGAGTGCGACGGCCGGCAGCGGCGCCTCTTCCATGACCCGTTTGATCACCGCAATGGTGCGGTCGATCTCACCTTCCGGAACCTGAAACACGAGTTCGTCATGGACCTGCAGCAGCATCTGGGCTGCCAGGCGCTGCTGCGCCAATGCTTCGTCCATGTGCACCATGGCGCGGCGGATGATGTCCGCCGCGGTGCCTTGCAGGCGCGCATTGACCGCGGCCCGCTCGTTGAAGGAGCGGATCGACGGGTTCGATGCGGTGATGTCCGGGTAATGGCATTTGCGGCCGAACAGCGTCGTCACATAGCCGTTCTGCCGGCAGGCCTCTTTGCTTGCGTCCATGAAGGCGCGGATGCCGGGAAAGCGCTCGAAGTATTTCTTGATATACGCGCCGGCCTCCTCGCGCGGGATGCCGAGCTGGTTGGCGAGACCGAACGCCGAGATGCCGTAGATGATGCCGAAATTGATCGCCTTGGCCCGGCGGCGCACCTCGCCCGGCATGTTTTTCACCGGAACGCCGAACATCTCGCTCGCCGTCAGGGCATGAATGTCGGTCCCCTCCCGGAACGCGCGCTTGAGCGCCTCAATGTCGGCGATTTCGGCGAGGAGTCGCAGTTCGATTTGCGAATAATCGGCCGATACGAGCTTGGTGCCGGGCGTCGCGATAAAAGCGCGCCGGATCTTGCGGCCCTCCTCGGTGCGGATCGGGATGTTCTGCAGATTGGGATCGAATGAGGAGAGCCGTCCGGTCGTGGTGGAGGCTAGCGCATAATTTGTATGCACCCGGCCGGTATCCGGGTTGACGAACGATGGCAGAAGGTCCGTGTAGGTTGAGCGTAGCTTGCTGATCTGCCGCCATTCGAGGATCTTGGTCGGCAGCGGGTGGCCCTCCTCGGCAAGGTCATCGAGCACGGATGCGGAGGTGGACCAAGCCCCGGTCTTGGTTTTTCGTGCGCCCGGAAGTTTCATTTTGCCGAACAGGATGTCGCCGAGCTGCTTCGGACTGCCCGGATTGAGCGGCTCGCCCGCGATGTCCTGAATCTCCGCTTCAAGCGCGCCCGTCTTTTGGGCGAAGTCGCCCGACAGCCGCGACAGCACGTCGGTGTCGATCGAGATGCCGCGTTGCTCCATGCGGGCGAGGACCGGCACGAGCGGACGCTCGAGGGTCTGGTAGACCGTCACCACGCCTTCCGCCACGAGGCGGGCGCTCAGCAGGCGCCAGACGCGCAGGCTGACGTCGCAAGTCTCGGCACAGATAGAGCAGGCGCGCGTCACCTCGATGGTTTCGAGCGGCGCCTGCGCCCGCCCCTTCCCGACGATGTCGGCCATGTTGAGCATGTCGTGGCCGAGATGCCGCTGCGACAGCTCTTCGAGGCCGTGGCCGCTGCGCCCGGCATCGAGCACGTAAGACATCAACATTACGTCGTCGATCGATCGCAGCGATATGCCATACCGATCGAGCACTAAGGTGTCGTGCTTCAAATCGTGGCCGACCTTGAGGACGCCGGGGTTTTCGAACATCGGCTTGAGTCGAGCGAGGGCCTCACGCTCGGGTACTTGGCCAGCCGCGAGACCGCCGGCGGCGAGCAGGTCATTGGCATCGCGGTGACCGAGCGGTACATACGCCGCCTGGTTGGGGGCAAGCGCGAGCGACACGCCGATCAACGCGGCGATCATCGGGTCGGCAGATGTGGTGACCAGATCGACCGCAACCACCCCCTGATCCTTCGCCTGCGCAATCCACTGTCCGAGCGTGTCGACGTCGCGGATGGTTTGATAGCCGGCGCGATCGACTTTCCGGCCGGAAATTTCGGCGAGACGTTGACGCACGAGCCCGAGCGGCGTGGTCGCCTCCGGTCGCAAGCTGGCCGCGCGCTTGCGGTCGGACGCGACCGGCGGCAGGGCAAGCGATAGCTGGCGGGCGGAGGTCGTTGCGGCTGCGGCCGGGGCTGCTTCGTCGACCGCAGGAGCGGGCGCCGGTTCAGCCGTGGTTGCTTCCGCGCGATCTGCGCGCAGAGCGGGGTCCGGGTCGATCGCATTTGGATCGATTCCCATGGCCTCGCCGACCCGCTTGGTCAGGTTGGTGAACTCCATGGCCTTCAGGAACGCGATCAGCGTCTTGGGATCGCGCCCATCGAGCGGCAAATCTTCCAGCGGACATTTCAATTCCACCTGGTCGTCGAGCAGCACGAGGCGCTTCGACATGCGGGCCTGCTCGGCGAACTCGATCAAGGATTGCCGACGCTTCTCCTGCTTGATCTCGACAGCCCGCGCCAGCAAGGTTTCGAGATCGCCGTATTCGCCGATCAGTTGTGCTGCCGTCTTGACCCCGATTCCCGGCACCCCAGGTACATTGTCGGTGGGATCGCCGATCAGGGCCTGCACGTCGGGGACCTTCTCGGGCGGTACGCCGAACTTTTCGGCAACCTCCGCCGCGCCGATACGGCGCTCATTGCCGGGCATCGGATCGAACATCATGACGCCGGGGCGCACCAGTTGCATGAGGTCCTTGTCGCCGGCGATGATCGACACGTCGGCGCCCGCCTTCAGGGCGACGCGCGCATAGGTCGCGATCAGGTCGTCGGCCTCGAAACCTTCCTGCTCGATCGGGATCAGGCCGAAAGCGCGGACCGCATCGCGCATCAGCGGGAACTGCGGCACCAGTTCGTCCGGCGGGTCCGGGCGGTGGCCCTTGTAGTCGGAATAGATCTGGTTGCGGAAGCTGGTGCCGGAGTAGTCGAAAACCACCGCGACATGGGTCGGCATGACCCCGTTGAGACCCTCGCGCAACAGTTTCCACAACATATTGCAGAAAGTGAGCACCGCCCCCGTCGGCACGCCGTCCGAGCGCGTAAAGCTGCGGCCGCGACTCTGCGCAGCCTTGAACATGGCGAAATACGCGCGAAAGATGAACGACGACCCGTCGATCAGAAAGACATGGTCGCCCTTCTTGAGCTTGCGAGGCGCGGCGGCTTTGGACATGGGCTTCTGCGTATGTATGGCGTCGCCCTCGCCATACCACCCCGTGCCCGATGCGGAAAGCCTGCTTGGGCGGGATGCACAACGGGAGGGTTGATCATTGTCCTATCAAGTGGTCCAGCGGTGTCATTGCCCGGCTTGACCGGGCAATCCAGTATCCCCGGCCCGTGGTTACTGGATCGCCCGGTCAAGCCGGGCGATGACATTGTGGTGCTCGAAAGATCCCTATGACCGCACTCCCCCCGCTTCCGATCGATGCCGCCACGCCGGACCTGGTGGCGGCGCTGGCGCGTGGCACCACGGCCGTGCTGGTTGCCCCGCCGGGTGCAGGCAAGACGACGCGGGTTCCGCTGGTGCTGGCGGCGGAGCCGTGGGCGGCCGATAAGAAAATCCTGGTTCTGGAGCCCCGCCGGCTTGCGGCGCGCGCAGCCGCCGCCCGTATGGCAAAGACGCTCGGTGAGAAAGTCGGCGACACCGTCGGCTACCGGGTCCGTTTCGGCACCATCGTGTCGAAGCGGACCCGCATCGAGGTCATTACCGAGGGCGTGTTTACGGGCCTCATACAGGACGATCCGTCGCTCGACGGGGTCGGGGCCGTGCTGTTCGATGAATTCCATGAGCGATCTCTCGGCGCCGATCTCGGGTTGGCGCTGGCGCGCGATGCTCAGCAAAGCCTGCGTGAGGACCTGCGGCTGCTGGTGATGTCGGCCACGATCGATGGCGCGCGTATCGCCGCGGCCCTGGGCGATGCGCCGGTGATCGCGAGCGAGGGCAGGGCGTTCGCGGTCGAAACGCGCTATCTCGGCCGCGATCCTGTAAGGCCGATCGAGCCGCAGGTCGCGGATGCCGTGCTGCGGGCGCTGCGGGCCGAAACAGGGTCGATTCTGGCATTTCTCCCGGGCGCCGCCGAAATCCGCCGTTGCGAAACCATGGTGCGGGAACGCTGTGCCGACCCTGCCGTCGACGTGTTCGCACTTCACGGCACGCTCGACTTTGACGCCCAGGACCGCGCCATTGCGCCGGCGCCGGCCGGCCGGCGCAAGGTCGTGCTGGCGACCTCGATCGCCGAAACGTCGCTTACCATCGAGGGCGTGCGGGTGGTGGTCGATTCCGGGCTCGCCCGCGTGCCGCGTTACGAGCCCGATGTCGGGCTGACCCGCCTCGAAACCGTGCGCGTATCCCGCGCCGCTGCGGACCAACGCCGTGGCCGCGCCGGCCGGATCGAACCCGGCGTCTGCTATCGGCTATGGGACGAGCCGCAGACCGCGGCGCTCGAACCCTATGCGCAGCCGGAAATCCTCGCCGCTGATTTATCCTCGCTGGTGCTCGAACTCGCGCAGTGGGGCGTCGCCGATCCGGCAAAGCTCGTGTTTCTCGACGCGCCGCCGGCGCCGGCGCTCAGCGAAGCCCGCACTCTTTTGGCGGCCCTCGGGGCCATCGATGGCGCTGGCCGCATCACGGAGGAGGGCAGGCTCCTCAATCGCCTCCCGCTCCCGCCGCGCCTTGCCCGCATGGTGGTGGACGCGAGCCGGGAGGGCGCGGGTTCGCTGGCGGCCGAGATCGCCGCGGTGCTGACGGAACGCGGCCTCGGCGGCAACGACGTCGATCTGCGGCATCGCGTCGATGCGATGCGCCGCGACCGCTCGGCACGGGCCGGGGAGGCGCGTCGCATGGCCGAAAGATGGGCCGAGATGGCAGGGGCTCCCTCTCCGGCCGGTTCTTCTCCCTCTCCCCGCTTGCCATCAGGGCGTTTACGCCCGTCTTTGACGGGCTATGGAGAGGGTCGGGACGCTTCTCCACAGGCTCAAACTCTCGCTCAGACTCGCGGAGAGGCCCCCTCACCCGGCGCGCAAGAGCGCGCCGACCTCTCCCCGCAAGCGGGGAGAGGTGAAGAGCCGCCCCCCGGCGCCATCCTGGCCCTTGCCTATCCGGAGCGGATCGCCAAGAACCGCGGTGCGGCGGCGGGGGCATTCCTTCTGGCCAATGGCCGCGGCGCCTACGTCGATCCAGCCTCGCCGCTGGCACGGGAACCATTCCTGGCAGTAGCCGAGCTGGTTGGCAGCGCCGCGCAGAGCCGCATCACACTCGCGACCGCGATCGACCTTGCCGATGTTGAAAGGCGCTTTGCCGACCGGATCGAAGCCGCCGAGGAGGTCACCTGCGACGCCAAGACATTGACTCTGCGGGCGAGGAGATCGCGCCGCCTCGGCGCCATCGTGCTGAGCGAGCAACCCCTTCCCGTTACGCCGAACGATGCAACCGCGAAACTGCTCGTCTCCGCGATCCTGCAAGCTGGGCTCGACCGCTTGCCGTGGACGAAGGCCTTGCGGCAATGGCGCGATCGGGTGCAATTCCTGCGCCGCGCCGAGGGTGCCGAATGGCCGGACGTGTGCGACGTAGCGCTCGCCGCGACGGCCGAGACCTGGGTCGCGCCGCTGTTGGCCGGCAAGACCTCGCTTGACGCGCTCAACGCATCGGAGTTCGAACACGCGCTGCATGATTTGCTGCCGTACAGCCTGCGCCGCCGCCTGGAGATCGAGGCGCCGTCTCATTTCGACGCACCGTCCGGATCGCGGGTGCCGATCGATTATGAAGCGGAGGAAGGCCCCAAGCTCGCAATCCGCGTGCAGGAGTTGTTCGGGCTCTCGCGCCACCCGGCGCTCGCCGGAGGCCGCGTGCCGCTCCTGATCGAGCTGTTGTCGCCGGCGCACCGACCCGTGCAGGTGACGCGCGACCTGCCGCAATTCTGGCGCGGCAGCTATGCGGCGGTCAGGTCCGAAATGCGCGGGCGCTATCCGCGCCACCCCTGGCCGGACGACCCTATTTCAGCGCCGGCCACGCGGCGCGCCAAGCCGCGGGGAACTTAGCTTTGCGGCCGGCGGCGGGTGGGCTATGTGCTTGGCGCCCGCAACATCAGTTCGAGGTCCGGATGTACCCCACCCCAAAGCCCGCCCTGTCTCCCAATACATACGCCTTTGAATCCGAGCCTATGGTCAAGGCCACCGGCTTTCGCGAATACGACGCGCGATGGCTGTTCGAGAAAGAGATCAACCTGATGGGCGTGCAGGCGTTGGGCATGGGATTGGGCACGCTCATCCATCAGACGAACGTGCGGCCGGAGATCGTCACCGGCCACGATTTCCGCAGCTACTCGGCAGCGATCAAATACGCGCTGATTTCCGGCCTGATGGCGGCGGGATGCCGGGTCCATGATATCGGGCTTGCCTTAACCCCGATGACGTACTTCGCGCAGTTCGATCTCGATGTGCCGTGCGTCGCGATGGTGACGGCCTCTCACAACGACAATGGCTGGACCGGGGTGAAGATGGGCGTAAGCCGGCCGCTCACCTTCGGTCCGGACGAAATGACGCGTCTCAAGGACATCGTGCTTGGGGCACACTTCGATTTGCGCGGCGCCGGCTCCTATCGGTTCGTCGAGAACTTTCCGGCCCGTTACATCGCCGATCTCACCAACCGGCCAAAGCTCAAGCGGCACCTCAAGGTGGTCGCGGCCTGCGGCAACGGCACCGCGGGTGCGTTTGCGCCGCGGGTGCTGGAGGCGATCGGCTGCGAGGTGGTTCCCCTCGATTGCGAGCTTGACCACACCTTCCCGCGCTACAATCCCAACCCCGAAGATATGAAAATGCTGCACGCGATCCGCGATGCGGTGCTCGCGAACCATGCCGATGTCGGCCTCGGCTTCGATGGCGACGGCGACCGTTGCGGCGTGGTCGACGATGAGGGCGAAGAGATTTTTGCCGATAAGGTCGGCGTCATGCTGGCGCGCGACATCTCGACTTTGCATCCCGGCGCGACATTCGTCGTCGACGTCAAATCGACCGGCCTGTTCGTGACCGACCCGGTGTTACGGCGCAACGGCGTCAAAGCCGACTACTGGAAGACCGGCCATTCCTACATGAAGCGGCGCACCCACGAAATCGATGCGGTTGCCGGGTTCGAAAAATCGGGCCACTTCTTTTTCAACAAGCCGTTCGGTCGCGGCTTCGATGACGGCCTTATCTCAGCGCTCGCGATCTGCGACATGCTTGATCGCAACCCGGACAAGAAAATGTCCGAACTGAAAAATGCGCTGCCCAAGACCTGGCAATCGCCCACCATGTCGCCGCACTGCGCCGACGAAACGAAATATGGCGTGGTCGATCAGGTGGTAAAGCACTTCAAGGCCGTGCAATCCGAGGGCGCGACCGTGGCGGGGCAGCCGATCCGCGATCTGGTAACCGTCAACGGCGTACGCGTCACGGTTGAGGACGGCACCTGGGGCTTAGTCCGCGCCTCTTCCAATAAGCCGGAACTGGTGGTCGTGGTGGAGAGCCCGGTGTCGGATGTCCGCATGCGCGACATGTTCAAGGCGCTCGATGGCGTGCTGCGAACGCACAAGGAGGTCGGCGCCTACAACCAAACGATATGAAGCCGTGCCAGCTCTACGCAGAGACGAATCGTATGTTGCGGCGCAGTGAATAGTTTACATTGTTAAGCTTTTCCGTTTACCCTTTGATTCGTCGTCAACAACCGAAAGGAGGTGATCCAGTGTCTCATTGTCAATTGCCGCGTTCACCGGCAGCCGTGAGCTGGATTCTTGCCTCTACCGAGGTCCAGGCCGCGTGACATCACGCGTCACGGTCCGTTCGCCGGACCGCGGTTCGACAATGGAAGGGCCACCCGCAAGGGCGGCCCTTCTCGTTTGAAAATCACCCTTCAGCGTCATGCCCGCGCTTGTCGCGGGCATCCACGCCTTTCTTGCGGGCTTTCGGCTAAAGACGTGGATGGCCGGGACAAGCCCGGCCATGACTCCGAGTAAATGGCCCCGATATGACCTGAGCGGGCGATGACACATGAAGTCGTCATTCCATCCGAACAAAAACCGCTCTAAATCAGCGCCATGAAAGAGACATATCGGATCCGGAATTGAGATGGCCGCCCCGCTGCTCCAGCTCAGTGGCATCGCGCTGACCTTTGGCGGTACGCCGCTCCTTGAAGGCGTCGATCTTATCGTCTCGGCGGGCGAGCGCCTGTGCCTCGTCGGCCGCAACGGATCTGGCAAGTCCACGCTGCTCAAGATCGCGGCCGGCCTCGTCGAGCCCGACGGCGGCACGACGTTCCGCAAGCCTGACGCGACCATTCGCTACCTGCCGCAGGAGCCGGATTTTTCCGGCTTTGTCAGGGTGTCGGACTATGTGGAGGCAGGTCTTGGGCCTAATGACGACCGCAACGCGCCGCGCTATCTGATGGAGCAGCTCGGACTACGCGGCGAGGACAATCCCGCCGAGCTATCGGGCGGTGAAGCGCGTCGCGCGGCGCTAGTGCGCGCGCTGGCGCCGTCGCCCGATATCCTGCTCCTGGACGAACCCACCAACCACCTGGACCTTCCGGCCATCGAGTGGCTTGAGGGCGAACTCGCCGGCCGGAACGGAGCGCTCGTCATCATCAGCCACGACCGGCGCTTTCTTGCCAATCTTTCCCGGGTCACGGTTTGGCTCGACCGCGGGAAGGTGCGCCGCATCGAGCGCGGATTTGCGGCGTTCGAGACCTGGCGCGACGACGTTCTGGCCGAGGAAGAGCGTGAGCGGCACAAGCTCGACCGCAAAATCGAAGCCGAAGAGCATTGGATGCGCTATGGCGTTACCGCCCGGCGCAAACGCAACATGCGACGCGTCGCCGGCCTTGCGGCCTTGCGCCAGAGCCGGCGCGACGCCCGGCGTGCGGCCGGCACGGTGGCGATGTCGGCCGCCGAAGCGGAACGCTCGGGCGCATTGGTGATCGAAGCGAGCGGCGTTGCGAAAAGTTATGGCAGCTCGCCTGTGGTGGCCGATTTTTCCACCCGCATCCTGCGCGGCGACCGCATCGGCATTGTCGGCCCCAATGGCAGCGGCAAGACCACGCTCGTGAATCTTCTCACCGGTGCGCTCGTGCCGGACAGCGGCAGCGTGCGCCTCGGCGCCAACCTGCAAATGGCAACCCTCGACCAGGGCCGCGAAAGCCTCGATCCGGATTGGACCGTCAGCGAAGCCCTTACCGGCGGACGCGGCGACACCGTCATGATCGGCGGCCGGGCCAAACACGTCGTCAGCTACATGCGTGACTTCCTGTTCGCGCCCGAGCAGGCGCGCACGCCCCTGCGGGTTCTCTCCGGCGGCGAGCGTGGCCGGCTGATGCTGGCGCGGGCGCTGGCGAAGCCGTCCAACGTTCTCGTGCTCGACGAGCCCACCAATGATCTCGATCTCGAAACGCTCGACGTGCTGGAAGAGATGATCGGCGATTATGCCGGCACGGTGCTTCTCATCAGCCACGATCGCGACTTTCTCGACCGCGTCGTCGATAGCGTTATCGTGCCGGAAGGAAACGGCAAGTGGCTCGCATACGCGGGCGGATATACGGACATGCTGGCGCAGCGCGGCGATGATGTGCGCAAGACAGGCGCCAAGCCAACTGTGAAAACGGTCGTACCGATTGAGGCTAAAGTCCCACGAACGGCGGCCGGGCCGGCCAAGCGGAAGCTCAACTTCAACGAAAAGCATGCGCTCGAAACGCTGCCGGGGAAGATCGCAACGCTTGAGGCCGAGATCGGGCGACTGCAGACCGTGTTGGCCGACACGACACTCTATGCGCGAGATCGCGTCGCTTTCGATCGGGCATCATCCGCCATGACGGCGATGCAGTCCGAACTCGCAGCGGCGGAGGAGCGCTGGCTTGAGTTGGAGCTCAAGCGTGACGAGATCGAAAATGCATGAGTCTGGCAGCAATGCATCTTCGCGGTCTTGTTCGGCGCAATCATCGGTACTCGACTTCAGGAGAAATGATATAGCCACAGTGGCAGGCGCAGGCATGCGAATGTATAGCAAGGACCTTCAATCGTGATCGATCTCTACACCTGGACCACGCCCAATGGCCGCAAGGCTTCCATCGCACTCGAGGAACTCGGCATTCCCTACGAGGTGCATGCGGTCGATATCGGCAAGGATGAGCAGTTCAAGCCGGAGTTTCTCAAGATCAGCCCCAACAATCGCATTCCCGCAATCGTCGACCGCGCCAATAACTTCAGCCTGATGGAGTCGGGCGCGATCCTGCTTTATCTCGCCGAGAAGGCCGGCAAGCTGCTGCCGGCCGACCAGCTCAAGCGCTACCGCGTGATCGAATGGCTGATGTGGCAAATGGGCGGCCCCGGCCCGATGTTCGGACAAGTCCATCACTTTGTGAAATACAACAAGGGCAAGGCGCCTTACGCGGAGGAGCGCTATCTCAAAGAAGCCAAACGCCTCTATGGCGTCCTCGATCGTCGACTGGCCGACCACGAGTTCGTTGCCGACGACTATTCGGTGGCTGACATTGCGACCTGGCCTTGGGTTTCGCGCTTCGACTGGCAGACCATCGATCTCAACCAATTCCCCAACGTCAAACGCTGGTACGTCACGATCGCCAATCGCCCGGCCGTGCGAAAAGGCTATGACGTGCCGAAGAAGGTGCAGGAAATACCGATGCCGTGAGGGGGGACCTGGGGGGACCGCGGGCGTCTCGCCCGCTCTCTCGCGCGCGGACGTCCGAAGAGCGGGCGGGACGCCCGCGGTCCCAGATCCCACACTACTGGCCCACGTCGAATCCCGCCGCCGCCCAAACGCTGCGCGCATCGAGTGCCGTCAACACCGCGATGAATGCACGCGCCGCGTCCGGAAAGCCGGATCGCGCCGACACCCCGGCCGCGTAGGCGGTGGCATGGCCATATGGCGACGGCAGCGGCCCAAGGACGCGAACGCCGTTTCCCTGCAGCAGTTCCGGAATGAACGTCATCGCGAGGTCCGCCTCGCCGCGGCCGACCGCGTCGGCAGCCGCCCCGCCGCTTTTCTGCGCCACGGTCTTGGCGGCAATGATCTCTGCAAGCCCGATGCGCCCGAATAGCTCACGCAAGTAGATGCCGGCCGAGCCGCCCACCGCCGGGTCGCTCAGTGCGATTGCACGGGCGGCCCTCAATGCATCCGTGAAGGCATCAGCCGTCGAAATATCGGGCTCAGGCGCGCCCTCGCGGATAGCTATGCCGATCGGGGCCCGGGCGATAGCGGCGCGGGCGCCGGATCGGAGCGCGCCGGAGGTGAGAAGTGCATCGATCGCCGGCGCGGTGAGAATCAGCACATCCGCAGTCTCACCCGCCGCAAGGCGCGCCTGCAGCGCGCCCATGGGCTCGAACAGGATATCAGGCGGGGCGCCTGAATCCTCGGCGAATCTCCGCGATAGAGTCGTGACCGCCACGTGCATTGAGCGCGCACAGAACACCTTTAACATTCCGGCGCCCACTTCATGCCGTCAAAGTCGGCGGCCCTTTCGAGGGGCCGCCGCAAACACGAAAATCACTTCCTGACGTACTTCATCACCCGCTTAGGCCCAACCTCGGCGCCGTAGATGTTACCCTGAACG
>Ga0137409_10005389_pt1 | contig 13334 bp, 13 predicted proteins | sample CZODoug1_16funga_FD_122059 | JGI IMG/M metagenome (GOLD analysis project Ga0137409, IMG submission 122059) | Vadose zone soil fungal communities from Angelo Coast Range Reserve, California, USA - CZODoug1_16fungal (Hybrid Assembly) | ecosystem: Environmental > Terrestrial > Soil > Vadose zone...
AGCACTGCCACAACACCGTTCACGAGGACAACGCGATGCTCGAGCTGCCCACCGGCCGATGCCACGCTGGCCCGGCTCCTGCGGACGCAGCCCGTGGAGGGAGTGGAGGTGCTCGCGCTCGGCGAGCACGTCGATTACTGGGACTCTCTCGGTTGGCGCGACCCGTTTTCGTCGCACGAGTTCACCCTGCGCCAAGAGCGCTACGCCGCGCAGTTCGGCAGCGACCGGATCTACACGCCTCAAGCGGTCGTCGGCGGCCAGCTCGACGTGGCGGGCAGCGACGAGCCGCGGTTGCGACGCGCACTGGAAGGTTTCCGGTCGCAGGCCCGCGGCACCATGGTCTTGCGGCAGGCGGCTGGAGAAAGCGGCGCGCTCACCGTTCATATCGATGTCGAAGCGCTGCCCGCGCACGGCGGCGCCGACGTGATGGTCGCCGTCGTTGAGGACGGCCTGGTCAGCAAGGTGACGGCCGGCGAGAACGGAGGCCGCACCCTGGAGCACGCGGCCGTCGTGCGCAAGCTCACGCGCATCGGCGAGGCGAGGGGCGCGGCTTGGATGGGCGACCAGCGCATCACGGTCGACTCGACGTGGGCACAAGAGCGCCGTGCGCCTCGTCGCTTTCGTGCAGGAGCGCAGCACGGGTCGGGTCCTCGCCGCCGGCGGTGCCGGAATCGCTGTCCGGGGCATAACCGCATCTGTGCAGCCGGCGTACTGAATTCAGGAACACCCAACCAAGGAGAGCACGTGACGGGCAAGATGATGAAGGGGGCAATGATCGCCGGAGCGCTGTGCACGATCCTCGCGAGCGGCGCCGCGTTTGCGGGCAAGGACGCGAAGCACGTTGGAGCGGTGAAGTGCGAAGGCGCGAACGACTGCAAGGGCAAAGGCTCGTGCAAGGGATCAAGCAACGACTGCAAGGGCCAGAACGGGTGCAAGGGCCAGGGATTCACTGAGACGAAGGACGCCAAGGCTTGCGAGGCCCAAGGCGGCAAGGTGGCGAGCGCGGATACCACGGAGAAGGGGTAACCACCTCCCTGCGGCTGCGGTGCGGGCCTTCCGTTGCGGAGGGCCCGCGCCGTGTCGCGACGGCGCACGGCCTGCGGTGCGCGCATGACGCCGTAGCTGGGATGGAGTCGCATTCGACGCCGCTGGAACCTCCGGAGGTCCACGGCTAGGATCCGTGAATATGCGCGTAGCCATTGGCCAGGTTGCGCCGGCCTTCCTGGACCTTGCCGGGTCCGTCGCCAAGGCTTGCGACATGATCGCGGAGGCGGGGAGACGCGGCGTGCGCCTGCTCGCGTTTCCCGAGGCCTGGCTCCCTTGCTATCCGCTCTGGTGCGACACCGGGACCTTGGGCAAGTGGGAAAACAAACCGTCGAAAAGGCTCCACGCCCGCCTCTTGCGCAACAGCCTGGCCATCCCGTCGCGCGAATCGCACGAGCTGTGCGCTGCTGCGCGCAACGCGGGAGTCGCCGTCGTGGTGGGGGCGAACGAACGGGCGCCGGCGGGCGGCTCGCTGTACAACGCGCTCCTCTTCATCGACGAGCGGGGCGCGATCGTCGGCATCCGCCGCAAGCTCGTCCCCACCCTCGGCGAGCGGCTGGTCTGGGCATACGGCGACGCTGCGGGCCTCGAGTCGTTCGCGCTGGGCGGGGCGCGCGTCGGCGGGCTCATCTGCTGGGAGCACTGGATGCCGCTCGCGCGACAGGTGTTGCACGCGGCAGGCGAAGAGATCCACGTCGCCGCGTGGCCCCATGGCAAGGAGCCGCACCAGCTCGCCAGCCGCCACTATGCCTTCGAGGGACGCGCTTTCGTCCTCGCCTCTGCGCTCTACTTGCGCAAGGCCGACCTGCCGGACGACTTCGAGCTGGCGGACGACTTCCGCGGTGCGCCGGAGGAGCTTTTGCCTGGGGGCTCGGCGATCATCGCCCCGGACGGGAGCTACGTGGTGGAGCCGGTGTTCGGCCGCGAGGAGCTGCTCGTGACCGACCTCGAGCTCGGGCGCTCGAGCGAGGAGAAGCTCGCCCTCGACGTAGCGGGACACTACGCCCGTCCCGATCTGTTCGAGCTCCGCGTGCGCCGCGACCGCCTCGAGCCGCTGCGCGACGCGGAGCGCGACTAGAAGGCGTTTGCGACGGCTGTCGTTGGCCAAGACTCGATCCGGCGTTTCCGCGACCGAAGGGATGGTTCGACGGCGCGGACGGCCGGTTTGAGCAGGAATGCTGGTGTCGCTGATCGCCGCGACCATCGTGAGCGCTTCAGCACGGTTTCAGCAGACCGGCGCATCCTCGGCGTTACCGGATGGGACAAGCCCTTGGAATTGGCTCCTCCACTCGGAGATCGAACTACCGACCCACGGACTCACAGTCCGTGGGTCGCTGACGATGTAACCCCTCGGAAATTGGCTCCCCGAGCTGGGATCGAACCAGCGACCCACGGATTAACAGTCCGTTGCTCTGCCAGCTGAGCTATCGGGGAAGAGAGGGGGCCGGCGAGGGGCGGATACGTAGCCGTGGCGGGGCGGACCTGTCAAGAAGAAGCCGGAGCGGTGCGTACCTCGGACCACCTCGGCGCAGGTTCCGGAGACGGCGCTTTCGGTTAGGATTTCCGCCCATGTCCCGCCCGCCAGCGTTGCGCGAAGGGGACGGCATCGCCGTCGTGGCGCCTTCCAGCCCGTTCGACCGGGACCGCTTCGAGCGCGGAGTGCGCGCGCTGCAGGACATGGGCTTCGAGCCGCGGTTCGGCGAGGGCGTGCACGCTCGCCACGCGGGGTACCTGGCGGGGCCGGACACGCGCCGCCTCGACGAGTTGCTGCGCGCGCTGCGGGACCCCTCGGCGCGCGCCTTGGTGCTGGCCCGGGGTGGCTACGGCCTGTTGCGCATCGCCAGCGGCGTTCCGCAGGAGCTCATCGACAAACCCGTGGTGGGCTATAGCGACGCGACCGTGCTGCACGAGCTGTGGTGGCGCGCCAAGTCGCCCAGCGTGCACGGCCCCATGTGCACGCAGCTCGGCGAGGACGCGGCGGCAGTGGCGCGGCTGCGCGCCCTCCTGGTCGGCGCCGTGCCCGAGCCGCTGCGCTGGACCCCGCGCACCGTCCGGCCCGGCCGCGCCGAGGGTCCGCTGCGCGGAGGCAACCTGGCCGTGCTCGCCTCGCTCTGCGGCACGCCGCTGCAGCCCAGCTTCCGCGGGGCGATCGTGCTGCTCGAGGACCTCAACGAGCCCGCGTATCGCCTCGATCGTCTCTGCACGCAGCTCCTGCTCTCCGGCGCCTTCGAGGGCGCGGCGGGGTTCGTCGTGGGCGATCTCTCGGTCGAAGGAGAGGACAACGAGGGACGCGACGAGGCGGTCGGCGAGCGCCTCTCGACCCTCGGCGTCCCGGTGGTGCTCGGCGCGCCTTTCGGACACGCCGGCCGCAACCAGCCGGTCGCGTTCGGCATCCCGCACACCCTCGACGCGGACGAGGGCGCGCTCGTCCAGATCGACCCGATGCTGGAAAAGCGCGGCCGCGTCTGACCCCGTGTTACCGTCCGCGGCGCGATGAACGTCTACCTTCTCGGCATCGCCGGCACCGGGATGGGCTCGTTCGCTGGCCTCTTGCGCGCGGCGGGCCACCAGGTCTCGGGCTCGGACGAAAACGTCTACCCGCCCATGTCCGACAAGCTGGCCGAGTGGCGGATCCGGACGTACACGCCTTACGCGGCCGCGAACCTCGAGGCCGCGAAGCCGGATCTCGCCGTGGTCGGAAACGTCATCCGGGCGGAGAACCCGGAAGCGAAGGCGCTGCGGCGCCGAGGCGTCCCGCACATGAGCTTCCCCGAGGCTCTGGAGGAGTTGTTCCTCGCCTCGCGCCATCCCGTCGTGGTGGCCGGCACGCACGGAAAGACGACCACCACCAGCCTGCTCGCCCAGGTGCTGCACCACGCCGGGCGCGATCCCAGCCTGCTGGTCGGAGGCGTGCCACTCAACTTCAACGAGGGCTTCCGCCTGGGAAAGGGCGAGCACTTCGTCCTCGAAGGCGACGAGTACGACACCGCCTACTTCGACAAGGGCCCCAAGTTCCTCCACTACCGGCCCCGCACCGCCATCGTCACCGGCGCCGAATTCGACCACGCCGACATCTACCGGGACACCCCACACTACGAGAGCGCGTTCGAGAAGTTCTACGCGCTGCTCCCGCCGGACGGCTACGCCGCCGCGTGCTCCACGTTTGCCAACTGGAAGCGGCTCGCCTCCTTCGCGCGCTGCCGCGTGGAGAGCTACACCTCGAAGGAGGGCGCGGAGGCGGATTGGACCGCGCGCCGCCTTTCGCTCGGTCCGGCGGGCGCTTCCTTCGAGGTCGCCTTTCGCGGCTCGGTCGAGATCCGCCTCACGCTCCCAGCGGCGGGGCGGCACAACGTGGAGAACGCGCTCGGCGTGTATGCCGCGTGCCGTGCGCTCGGCCTCTCCGCCCAGGAGATCGCGGCCGGCTTCGCCTCCTTCCGCGGAGTGAAACGGCGTCAGGAGCTGCGCGGCGAGCCGAGAGGCATCGCGGTGATCGACGACTTCGCGCACCACCCGACCGCGGTGCGAGAGACCATCGCCGCGGTGGCCGCGCAGTATCCGGGGCGCCGCCTGGTCGCGGTGTTCGAGCCTCGCAGCAACACGGCCATGCGGAAGATCCACCAGGAGGAGTACGCGCACGCGTTCGCGGGAGCCGCCGAGGCGCTGATCAGCCAGCCCACCGCCATCGCGAAGGTGCCCGAGTCGGAGCGCGTGGACGCCCGGCGCATGGCCGAGGACATCGCGGCCGCGGGGACGCCGGCGCGGTGGATGGAGGGGCCCGACGCGATCGTGGCGCTGCTTTCGCGCGAGGCGCGGCCCGGGGACGTCATCCTCGCCATGTCGAACGGCGGTTTCGGCGGCCTGCACAAGAAGCTCCTCGACGCGCTGGCCGCCCGATGACGCCCGCGGAGCTGGAGCGTATCTGCGTGGCGGCGGCGCAGGCCGGAGCGCAGGTGCTGCGCGAGCTGTTCGACAAGCCGCGCGAGATCGCCCTCAAGGGACGCATCGACCTCGTCACCGACGCGGATCGCGCGGCGGAGGAGCGCATCCTTTCGCTCTTGCGGACGCGGGCGCCCGGGTGCGCGGTGCTGGCCGAGGAGAGCGGCGAGAGCGGGCACGGCGATCTGCGCTTCATCGTCGACCCGCTGGACGGCACCACCAACTACGCGCACGGGATCCCGCTCTTCGCCTGCACGGTGGCGGCGGAGCTTTCCGGCGAGCCGGTGGCGGGCTGCACCGTCGATCCGATGCGGGCCGAGACCTTCCGCGCCCACCGGGGCGGCGGCGCGTTCGTGGGCGCGCGGAAGCTCTCCGTGTCGACCACGACCAGCCTCGACCACGCGGTGGTGTGCACCGGATTCCCGTACGGGCACCGCGAGCGCCTTCCCGAGATGGTCGCGGCCTTCGGCCGCTTCACCGAGCTGGCGCGGGGCACTCGCCGCCTGGGCAGCGCGGCGCTGGACCTCGCCTACGTCGCCTCCGGGCGGCTGGACGTCTTCTGGGAGCAGGGCCTCAAGCCGTGGGACATCGCCGCGGGCCTCGTCCTGGTCGGCGAAGCCGGCGGCATGGTCACCCGCTTCGACGGCTCCCCGCTCGACCTCGCGGACGGCGAACTCCTCGCCTCCACCCCGTCGCTTCACGAAGCGGCCCGCGCGATTTTGCGCGACGCCCGTTCACACGCGTGAGAGGTCGAAAAGCTTTCACAGGGAGCGCGGGAGATCGGGAGGCCGCGTTGCTCGAGCGGACGTGCGCCAACTGTTCGGAAGCGCGCACCAATCTCCCGCGCTCCCCAATCTCCCGCGCTTCCTGTGAGCACTAGAGCTCTTACTTCGGCTGGTAGGAGGCGGGGAGGCTCAGGTCGTCGCGGCGGTTCTGGCGCCAGGCTTCCTCGTCGTGGCCGAGCGCCTTCGGCTTCTGGTCGCCGAAGCTGATCGCCGTGAGCTGCCTGTCGTGGGCGCCCATCGAGGTCAGATAGCGCTTCGCGGCATCCGCGCGCCGCTGGCCGAGGGCGAGGTTGTATTGCTCCGAGCCGCGCTCGTCGCAGTTGCCCTCGATGCGGACCTTCAGCGTCGGGTACTTGGCGAGCACGGTGCCCACCGCCGAGAGCTTGTCCTTCGCCTCGGAGGTCAGCGTCGACGAGTCGAACTCGAAGAAGACGCTCACGTTGCGCAGCGCCTCCATCGCCCTCTCCAGCTCAGCCTGGCCCTGCGCGACGTTGGTATCGGGAGCCTGCTTGGGCGCCTCCGCCACCGCGGCGGGCTTCTCTTCGGCCTTGTTCGCCTGCGCGTCGGGAACCGGCTTGGAGCCCGCGCAGGCCGCGAGGCCGGCAGCGAGCGAGATCGAGATCAGGTGGTCGGTCAAGTTCTTGAAGCGCATGGGTCCTCCTCGGGTGACGCGCCTGACAACAACGCGGGGAGCTGTTCTATGCCAATGCTGTCTCGCACATACTTTGGGCTCAAACAATACGCTGCCGGACCCGGCCATTCTACGCACATCGGCCCACACGCGAGAGCGCAAGCCCGCGGGATCGCTCGCTTCGGGCCCGCCTAGCCGGTAGGCTCCGGCGCAGGCGTGGAGCGGCGCAGCAAACTCCAAATCCGACTGGCCCTCACGGGCGTCCTGCTGGGGACGATGCTGCAGGCGGTCGACGGAAGCATCGTCAACGTCGCCGTTCCCCAGATCCAGAACGAGCTCGGGGGCTCCCTGGCCACGGTGGGCTGGGCGGTCACCGGATACGCCCTGGCGAGCCTCATCGCCATGCCGCTGTCCGCCGGCGTCGCCGCGCGCGTCGGGGTGCGGACGTACTTCGTCGCACAGGTGGCGGCCTTCACCGCCGCGTCGGTCGCGTGCGCCAGCTCGCGCAGCGCGTCGACCCTGATCGCCTTCCGTGTCCTGCAAGGCTTCTCGGCCGGCGGCCTCCTGCCGCTCTCCCAGGGAATCCTCATGTCGCTGTACCCGGCCGAGCGCCGGGGGACGGCGGTCGCGCTGGTCGGCTTCGCCGCCGTCCTGGGACCTCTCTTCGGGCCGCCCATCGGCGGCGCGCTCACCGACCGGTTCGGGTGGCCATCCATCTTCTGGGTGAACGTGCCGCTGGGCCTGGCGAGCCTTTTCCTCTTGCGCAACCTGCACGTGCAGCCCCCTCCGCGCCCCGAAGGGATGGACCTGCGCGGCGCGGGCCTCCTCGCCGCCGCGCTCGTCTCGCTGCAGCTCGGCGTCGCGCACCATGCCTGGCTGCTCGCGCCCGCGCTGCTCTTCGGCTGGCTGTTCGTGCGCCGCGAGCGCACCGTCCGGTCGCCTGCGGTCGACCTGTCCGTGCTGCGCTACCGGCCGCTGGCCGGCACCCTGGGGGCGGCCCCCCTCTACGGGATCGGGCTGTACGCGAGCATCTTCCTCATCCCGTTGCTCTTCGAGCGGCAGCTCTCGATGAGCGCCACGGACACGGGCATCGCGCTGGCCGTCGGGGCGGTCACCAGCGGCGTCCTGATCGTCTGCGCGCAGCCGCTCCTCACGCGCTTCCGGGCCCGCTCGCTGTGCGCGGTGGGGGCGGTGCTGTTCGCGGTCGCCATGCTGCTCCTCGCCCGCATCGCGCGGAGCTCCTCCGGCGACGTGTACCTGCCCCAAGCCCTGCGTGGCGCGGGGACGGGGCTCCTCTACATCGGGATGAACGGATTCGCCTTCGAGGGGATCGACGGCCACGACCTCTCCACCTCGGCGAGCCTCTTCTACCTGCTGCGCCAGCTGGGCGGCACTGCCGGCGTGGCGCTCGCTGCGGTCGCGCTGGACGGATTCGGGCAGACCGGAATGGTGGTGGCCCTTTTGCTCCTGGCCGCGGCCGCGCCGCTCTCGCTGGTCCCGATGGCGGCCGCGAGCCGACGAGCGGCGCGGGCCGCGGAGCAGGCAGGCGTCAGCGCCTGAACGCGAGATAGAGGCCGATGGCGACGCCCACGCCGGCCGCCAACCCGCGCAACCCCGTCGCGGGGAGCCGGCGCGCCACGCGCACTCCGGCCCAGCCGCCGACGACGGATCCGAGCCCCAGGGGGAGCGCGGCGTGGAAGTCGAGCGCTCCGGTCGGATGCAGCGCTTCCAGCGCAACGAAGGTGAGCGCGGCGACCGAGTTGTTGATCATCGCGTTCAGGATGCGCAGCGCATTCAGCTCGCCGATGGGACGCGGCAAGAGGAGGCCCATCGCGGCCAGGAACGGGATGCCCTGGGCGGCCCCGAAATAGCCGCCGTACACCGAGACCCCGAACGGGACCAGGATCGTGGCCGCCGGGTATCCGTGCTCCGGGCGGTGGCGGACGAGCCAGCGGTTCACCAGCGGCTGCACTGCGATGAGGGCCGCCGATGCCACCAGTAGCCAGGGCACCACGCGCGCGAACACGCGTCCTCCGAGGGAGAGCAAGAGCCACGCGCCGAGGAGGCCGCCCACCGCGGCCGGCACGAGCTGGCGGCGGGCGTCGCTCCGCAGCCCTGCCGAGAGCTCGCGCCAGTATCCGCCGGTGGACGCGATGATCCCGGGGAGCAGGCCGACGGTGCAGGTCGTATTCGCCGCCAGAGGCGACAGGCCCGCGACGCCGATGAGAACGGGAAACGCGAGCAGGGTGCCGCCGCCGGCCGCGGCGTTCACGCTCCCGGCCACCAGGCCGGCCAGGAAGATCCAGACGTCCGTCGGCACCGCCCCCATCCTCGCTCAGCGCGCGAAAAACGGAAGTCCCGCGAGCGAGGAGGGGCGGGCGACGGACCTGCGACCGCCGTCAGACCGTCCGGCGGCGGCCCGCCAGGGCCAGGTACGCCCAGAGGACGACGACCGCGCCGATGATCGACGAGATCCAGCCGCCCGGCGTGAAGCCCCAGCTGCCGTCGGCGGCGGAGCGGTTGCCGAACAGCGCGTGCCCGATGAGCCCGCCCACCAGCGAGCCGACCATCCCCAGCACCGCGGTGGACAGCCAGCCCATCTGCTGGCGCCCCGGATACAGGGCGCGCGCGATCAGGCCGATGACGAGACCGAAGATCAGGAATCCAATGATGCTCATGCCGTTTTTCTCCCCAGAAAGCGTTCGCTCGAACCTAGTCATGGCGGGTGCGCCCGCGCCTGCCTGCGCGGCCGGAGGGGGGCGGCGGGCGGTCCGGCAGGGGCTCAGCGCACCCGCACCGCGTAGCGCAGGCGTGCGATCGCGATCAGCGCGGCCCCGATCGCCGCTCCCAGCACCCAGCCCGCCACCACGTCCGACGGGTAATGGACGCCGAGGTAGACGCGCGAGGCGCCGACCAGCGCGACCAGCGCCAGCGCGAACGGCGCGAGGGCCGGCGCGGCCCAGGTCACCACGGTGGCGGCCGCCGCGGTGTCCGCCGCGTGCGCCGACGGGAACGACTTGCCCGAGCCGCAGCCGAGCGGCGCCCGCACGGAAGCGAGCGTGTGGCAGGGACGTTCCCGCTCGATCGCCGGTTTGACCACCCGGACCGAGACCAGGTCGGCGGCGCCGATCGCCAGGAGCAGGAGCGCGGCGGCCACCCAACGATGCGGCGAGCGCAGCCCGAGGTAGACGGCGAATCCGCCGGCCAGGACGAGCAGCAGCACGCGGTTCGAGGCGGCCGCCATCAGATGGTCGAGCCCCGGCGGGCCCTCCCGGTTCATGAGTCGCAGGAGCTGGAGATCGACGGGCGACTGCATGCCCGGGACGGTATCATGCTGGCGCCAGCCTGCTCGCCCGCCCCGCGCGGCGAGCCGCGGGCGGACCCAGGTGATACACACTCCAGCAGGAGGTGCCGATGGCGCGGATGGTGAAGTGCGTCAAGCTCCAGCGCGAGCTGCCCGGCCTGGAATTCAAGCCGTTCTCGAACGAGCTGGGGCAGCGCATCTACGAGAGCGTCTCGCAGGAGGCGTGGAAGATGTGGCTGGAGCATTTCAAGATGATCATGAACGAGTACCGCCTCGCCGGGGGAAGTGAGCAGGCGAACCAGGTCCTTTTCGACCAGGCGGAGAAGTACTTCTTCGGCGAGGGCGCGGCGCTGCCGCCCGACTACAAGCCGCCGCAGGCCAAGGGGTAGGTGCGCAAGCCCGGCGACATCCTGATCGTCTCCTGCTACGAGCTGGGCAGGCAGCCGGTCGCGGCCGCGACCGCGTTGGCCGAGCTGCGCCGCGCGGGATTCGAGCCGTCAGTACTGGACGTCTCCGTGGAGTCGGTCGACGAGGCGGCCTTGCAGCGCGCCAGGCTGATCGCGATCTCGGTGCCCATGCATACCGCCCTGCGGCTCGGCGTCCGGGTGGCGCAGCGCGCGCCGCCCGGCGCCCACGTCTGCTTTTTCGGCCTGTATGCCGAGCTGAACGCGGCGCACCTGCTCGAGCGGCACGCGGACGCGGTGATCGGCGGCGAGGCCGACGTGCCGCTGCGCCTGCTGGCCGAGGCCCTGGAGCGCGGGAACGCGCGCGCGGTGCCGGGCGTCCGGACCGGCGAGGGAGCGACGCGGCTCGAGCGCGACAAGCGGGCGCCGGCGGTGCCCAGCCGCGCCGGGCTGCCGGTGCTCGAGCGGTACGCGCGCCTCGAGGTCGGCGCGGAGGAGCGGCTGGTCGCCGCGGTCGAGGCCTCCCGGGGCTGCAAGCACCTCTGCCGCCACTGCCCGGTCGTGCCGGTCTACCGCGGGCGCTTCGTCGCGGTGCCGCGCGAGACGGTGCTGGCCGACATCGAGCAGCAGATCGACGCCGGCGCGCGCCACGTCACCTTCGGCGACCCGGATTTCCTGAACGGGCCGACCCACGCGCTGCGGCTGGTGCGAGAGATGCACGGCCGCTGGCCCGGCGTGACCTTCGACGCGACCGTCAAGATCGAGCACCTGCTCGCGCATCGCGAGCTCCTTCCGGAGCTGGCTGCTTGCGGGTGCCTGTTCATCACCAGCGCGCTCGAGTCGCTGAACGACGCCGTCCTCTCGGCGCTGCGCAAGGGGCACACCGCGGCCGACGTCCCCATCGCGCTGCGCCTGGTCCGCTCGGCGGGAATCGATCTGCGGCCGACGCTGCTCCCGTACACTCCGTGGAGTGGCCTGCGCGACGTGGCCGCCCTCTTCGACTTCGCCGTCGAGCACGACCTGGTCGAGCAGATCGACCCGGTCCAGTACACGCTCCGGCTGCTCATCCCGCCGGGATCCGCGATCCTCGACGGAGACGAGCCGCGCCCCTGGCTCGGAAGGTTCGAGCCCGATCAGTTCGGCTGGAGCTGGACGCATCCCGATCCGCGAGTGGACGAGCTGTGGCGCGCGTCCGCGGCGCTGGCCAAAGGGCAAGCCGAGGCCGGCTCGGACGCGAGGGAGACCTTCAGGAAACTGCGCGCGCTCGCCGACCCGCGGCCGCACGCGCCGCCCCGGCGCGCTGCCCGGAAGGTGGCGCGGCTCACCGAGCCTTGGTTCTGTTGAACCGAGCCCATGACCGGCCAGTTCGGCCGGACCTAGCCCTGACCGAGCCCCAGCTTCAGCCGCGAGCAATCCGCAGCTTCGGGTCGAGCACCGGCTCGATGAAGGAGCCGGCGCGGCGCAGGGCCGACTCGACCTCCCCCGGCGTCTCGCCGCGCGCGAAGGCGAACCCCAGGTAGCTGGCGCCTTCGGGTAGTGGCACCAGCTCCTCGTCCGGGTGCGCGGTCACCACCACGTCGGTGACGCCCGGCACCGCGCGCGCCCGGTCGACCCCGCGTACCTCCCGCAGCACGCCTCCGCGGCGGATGGGCAGCATCAGCACCCCCGACGCTGCGCGCTCGCGGGGAAGCGCGGGAGCGCGCCCCAGGGCGTGCAGCAGGAGCAGCTCCTCGAGCGTGACGCCCACCCCGAAGCGCAAGGCACGGCCGCAGAGTCCGCCGATGGACCGCGCCGCCACTTCGAGAATGCGCGGGCCGTCGGGCGTCAAGCGCAGCTCCGCGTGGATGGGCCCGTGTCCGAGCCCCAGCGCCCGCGCCGCGCCGGCCACGGCGTCGCCGACCGCCTGCTGCAGCTGCGCCGGGTGGCGCGAGGGCGTGACGTAGAGCGTCTCCTCGAAGTACGGGCCGTCCAGCGGGTCGGGTTTGTCGAACAGCGCCAGCACGGTCAGCTCGCCGCGCGTGAGCAGGCCCTCCAATGCCACCTCCGGCCCCGGCAGGAACTCCTCGATCAGCACCCGGGAGAGCTCCGCGTCGCGCCGGACCGCGACCTGGGGCGAGCCGAGCAGCCGCGCGACCCGGCCCACGGCGATGCGAAGCTCCTCCGGACCGTCGGCGCGGATGACGCCGCGGCTGCCAGAGAGGATCAGCGGCTTGACCACGCACGGGAAGGGCACGCCGTCGGGCACCGGGCTGCCCAGCTCCACGACCTGGAACCGGGGCACGGGCATGCCGGCCGCCCGCAGCCGCTCGCGGGAGAGGCGCTTGTTGCGCGCCCCCTCCACCGCCTCCGGCGGATCGTGCGGCAATCCGAGCAGCCGGGCCGCGCGCGCGGCGATCACGGCGGTCTGATCGTCCGTGCCGAGCACCGCGCGCGGCTCGCGCGGGCGGACGGCGTCGGCGAGAGCGCGGGCGGCGCCTTCCGGGTCGGTGAAGTCCAGTGGGAGCGAGCCCTCCGTCCACTGCTCGGCGAGGACGTGGCACCGGTCGGAGGCGACGAACACCTCCACGCCGAGCTTCCTGGCCGCGGCGAGGAGATCGTCGGCGCGGTAGCTGCTCTGCGGCAGGAGGACGGCGACGCAAGGAGCCACCGCCGCAGCATAACGGCGGCCCGGCCCCCAAACGAGCCGGCTCGACCATCGGACGGCTGGCGGGCCGGGGGAATCCGCCGGCAAGAGAAGGGTTTTCAGGGCGCCCGTGCCGATCTCGGTCAGTGATCCGACTCGCGCGCCCCCGGAGCCCGGGTATCCATCGGCGATCGACGCCCGGAGGAGAGCCCATGCCCGAGACCGCCCGCGCTCTGCAGCTCGTCCCCGATCCCCCGTCCACACGCGTCACCGCGCACGGGCGCTTGGAGCCAGCCGGAGCGGCCCCGCTGGTCCTCCGCTGGCGGGGCCGCGACGGCGCCGTCCAGCGCGTCGGGATCGACGGGGGCGCCCTCTCGGTGGGCGCGCACGCGCAGAACCAGGTGGTCCTGGAGGACCGTTTCGTCTCCGGCTTCCACTGCAGCTTGCACCTGCGGGACGGCCGGGTCTGGGTGAAGGACCTCGCCTCGACCAACGGCACGGTGGTCGACGGATCGCGGGTCGCCGAAGCCGAGGTCACCGCCGGCTCCACGCTGCGCGTCGGTTCCCAGGTCCTCCGCATCGAGCGCGACGCGCCCGCGCGGAGGAC
>Ga0137409_10005390_pt1 | contig 13332 bp, 12 predicted proteins | sample CZODoug1_16funga_FD_122059 | JGI IMG/M metagenome (GOLD analysis project Ga0137409, IMG submission 122059) | Vadose zone soil fungal communities from Angelo Coast Range Reserve, California, USA - CZODoug1_16fungal (Hybrid Assembly) | ecosystem: Environmental > Terrestrial > Soil > Vadose zone...
GACTGCAACGAAGCCGCGACGCTGTATGTGGCTCTCGCCCGCGCGGCCGGCTTGCCGGCGCGTACAGTGTCCGGACTCATCTACCTCAAGGGTCGCTTCTACTATCATGCCTGGGCCGAGGTGTACCTCGGTGGATGGGTGGCCGTCGACCCGACCTTCGATCAGTACCCGGCCGATGCCGCGCACTTGCGGTTCGCCATCGGCGGGCTCGCACGCCAGGTGGAGCTCTTCCCCCTGGTGGGCCGACTCCAGCTCGAGGTCCTATGATCCGCCTGCAGAACCTCACGAAGCTCTACGGCAGCTTCGTCGCCGTGGACGACATCAGCCTGCACGTGCCGCGCGGGGTGCTGTTCGGATGCCTCGGGCCCAACGGCGCGGGCAAGACCACCACGCTGCGGATGATCGCCGGCATTCTGCGCCCCACGCAGGGCCGCGTGCTGTTGGGCGGCGACGACGTGCACGTCAATCCCCTCTCGGCCAAGATGCGCCTCGGGTTCATCCCAGACCGGCCCTTCGTATACGACAAACTCACGGGAGCCGAGTTCCTGCGCTTCGTCGCCGGGTTGTACGGACAGGAGGGGGACTCGGTCGAGCGTCGGATCGCGGAGCTGCTCGAGGTGTTCGAGCTGACGAGCTGGAAGGATGAGCTGATCGAAGCCTACAGCCACGGCATGCGCCAGAAGCTGATCATTTCGAGCGCGCTGATTCACCGGCCCGAGTGCATCGTCGTGGACGAGCCGATGGTGGGGCTCGACCCCAAGGCGGCCCGACTGCTCAAGGACATCTTCCGGCAATTCGTCGCGAAGGGCGGCACCGTCCTGATGAGCACGCATACGCTCGAGGTGGCTGAAGCCATGTGCGATCAGATCGCGATCATCCAACACGGGAAGATCGTAGCGGCCGGGACGGTCGCCGACGTGCGGCGCGAGCACCAGGCGGGCAGTGCGAGCCTCGAGGAGCTGTTCCTCAAGTTGACGGGCGGCGCGCACGTACGAGAGCTGGCGGAGGTGCTGGGCAAGTGAAGCAGCCGTCGTTGTGGCACGTCCTGCAGCCCAAGTGGCGCACCGCGTTGCAGCGGCTGCGCGAGGAACGCGACAACGGCGGGTACGGCAAGATCGTCATCATCACGCTCGTCGGCAGCCTGTTCTGGGCCGGTGTCTTCGGCGTGTTGTACAAGATCCTCAAGACGCTCCGCGGCGTCGAAGATCTGGGACCCCTGATTCCCGCGAAGATCCTCGGGCTCGTGCTCCTGTCCTTCATCTCCATCCTGGTGCTGTCGAACGTCATCACGGCCCTGTCGAGCTTTTTTCTGGCCAAGGACCTCGATCTCCTGGTGTCGGCGCCGGTGGACTGGCTCCGTCTCTACCTCGCGAAGCTCGGGGAGACGCTGATTCACTCGTCATGGATGGTGGCCCTGATGGCCGTGCCGATCCTGACGGCCTACGGCGTGGTGTACAAGGGCGGGCCGCTGTTCGCGCTGTACGCGATCATCGCGATCGTCCCGATGCTCGTCTTGCCGGCGGTGCTTGGTTCGGCGCTCACGCTCATTCTCGTCAACATCTTTCCGGCGCGACGCACGCGCGACTTGCTCTCGATCATCGCGCTCGGAGCAGCGGCGGGCGTGATTCTGTTGTTCCGCATCATCCGACCCGAACAGCTCGCTCGGCCCGAAGGCTTCCGGAACTTGCTGGACTTTCTCACGGTGTTACGCACGCCCACCTCGCCGTTCCTGCCGAGTGAGTGGTCGACGAAGGCGATCATGGGATTCCTGCGCCACGATTTCGATCCACTGCCGTTGATCCTGCTGTGGACGACCGCCGCGGCATTCGTGACGCTGGGCGCCTTGCTGCATCGGGCGATGTACGCCCAAGGGTTCACGAAGGCCCAGGAGGGCGCCGAGCGCTTCATTCGCGGCGGCTTCTGGCGCTGGACGGTGAGTGGTCTGCTGCGAGGGCTTCCGGTCGCGAAGCGCGAGTTCGTGCTGAAAGACATCCGGCTGTTCTTCCGCGACACCACGCAGTGGAGCCAGCTGATCCTGCTCGCGGTGCTGGTCGTCGTCTACTTGTTCAACATCCAGGCGTTGCCGCTGCATCGCGGGGAGCCGGTGGGCTTCTACTACGTGAATCTCGTGTCGTTCCTCAATCTGGGCCTGGCGGGATTCGTGCTCGCATCGATCGCGGCGCGGTTCATTTTTCCCACGGTCTCCCTCGAGGGCCGGCAGATGTGGCTGCTCCGATCCTCTCCGCTGGATTTGAAGGCCCTGCTGTGGTCGAAGTACCTGGTCGGGACGCTGCCGCTGCTGATCCTCGGACTCCTCCTCACGGGCCTGACCAACGTCCTGCTCGAAGTGTCGTCGTTCATGATGATCTTGAGCCTCGCCACCATGGCAGCGCTGACGCTCGCGATCGGCGCGCTCGCGCTCGGGTTCGGCGCGCTCTATCCGCAATTCGAAACGGAGAATGCCGCGCAGATCCCGACGTCGTTCGGTGGCTTGGTCTTCATGATGGCCACGATTGCGCTGCTCGCTGGGGTCCTGGTGACGCTGGCGAGCGCTGTCTACACCTACGTGCGCGCGGCCTTCGAAGGTCAGCCGCTGGGCGTCACGCCGGAAATGGTGGGGTGGTTCGTCCTGGCCGCCGCGTTGTGCGCGGCGGCCACCGTGATTCCATTGCGCCTGGCCCTGCGACGGATGGAAAGCTTCGAGTTCTGACCTAGTGCCAGTTGAGGCCGCCGACGATCTGGAACGAGCTCCCGCTACCGAGGATGAACCGCGCCTCGACGTAGGGCCGCGTCCGGCCGCGCCGGCCCTCGAGTCCCGTGAACAGGTTCAGGTTCGAGTTGCTCCCGCCCGTCTGATGCATGAGGTTGAGCCCGCCCCCGACGTACCACGCGCCATAGCGTGTGGGGGGACGGTACTTCAAGTCGAAGTTCAATGCCCACGCGCTCCCGGCACTCACGAAGTAGTAGTCGAAGGTCGGGTAGAGAGCGAGCTGTGGCGTCATCGGCCACGAGAGCTGCGCGCCGAGCAGCATGCTGCTTGCATCGAAATTGTACCCGAGGTGCGCGCCATAGCTCGGCCCGGAGGCCTGAATCGCGCGACGCCGCGTCCGGCGCTGCGCGTCGGCAGTGGACGCCATCAGCACCAGCAGCACTACGACCAGCGTGACCCGCGGCAGGAATCCTTTCACGACCGCTCCTCGGTTTGGGTGATGCAGACTGATAGGAAACGGCGTGGCGAAAAGCAAGGGGTTGTTGAACATCGCAGCGCAATCCAGCATTGTGTCCCCATGAGCGCGCCGCTGCGCCCCAACGCTTTCATGAGAAGCGGCGACCCAACCGAGGTCGCCGAACACGAGGAGCGCCTCGCCGCGGACGTGCGGCGGGCCGCGATCGGTCAACTGGTGGCCGGGGGAGCGTTCGCGGAAGGCCTCCACCTCGTCCTGGCCCTCCTCGTCGCAGCCCTGATTTGGAATTCGCTCCCGGTCGAGCACACCGTCGGGTGGCTCATCGGTATCGGCGTGGCGGCCGGCCTGCGCGCCTGGTGGCGGTGGCGCGCGCAGCGCCGCCCGCGGTCCGCCGAAGAGACGCTGGCGGGCGTCCGCCTGACGACGTTGGGAATCGCCATTGCGTGGGGCGTGGGCGCCACGGTCGCGATCCCCGATCTCCAGTTCTACGAAGTCGGCCTGATCCTCGTGGTCCTCGCCGGCATCGTGGCCGGCGCCACCAGCACGCTGGTGGGCGATCCCCGTAGCTTCCGCAGCTTCGTCATCGCCGCGCTCGCTCCGCTGCCGGTCGGCATCCTGACCCACGGGACCGACCGCGCCCACGTGATCGCCGTGGCCTTCGTCGCCCTCTTCGCCTGGGGCATGAACCGCATCCACGGGCGCGCCTACCGCACGTTCGTGGAACGGGTCCGCGCGGCGACATTGCTGCAGCTGTCGAGCGAGGAAATGACCCGCCAGCACGCCTACCTGGACGGGTTGCTGGCCAATGCGCCCGTGGCGATCTCCGTCGTGGACGGCGAGGGCCGGATCCGCGGGATCAATCCGCACTTCGAGCGACTGTTCGGATATCGTACCGAGGATGCCGTGGGGCGCGACCTCAACACGTTGATCGTCCCCAAGTCCGAGATGCCCAAGGCCAGCCAGCTGGACCGGCGTGTCAGCCGCGGCGACACCGTGATCGCCGAAGTCGAGCGCCGCCGGAAGGACGGCACCCTCGTCCCCGTGCGACTCTCCGCTCGGCGCGTCCAGGGGGTCGCCGAGCATGACGTCTTCGTGATGTACGAAGACATCTCGGATTCGCGGCGCGCGCGGGACGCGCTTACCAAACTCGCGAGCATCGTCGAAACCTCGGCGGACGCCATCATCGGGCAGACGTTGGACGGTACGGTCATGACCTGGAACGCCGCCGCCCAACGCCTGTTCGGGTACACGCTGGGGGAGGTCCAGGGGAAGCACATCGGTCTCCTGGCGCCGCCGGACAAGACGGGCGAAGTCGCGGCCATCCTCGAGCGCATCCGTCTCGGCGAGCACATCGAACACTTCGAGACGGTGCGCGTGCGCAAGGACGGCACCACCGTCCCGGTCTCCATCAGCATTTCCGTCACGCGCGACCCGACGGGACGCATCAGCGGGTTCTCGACCATCGCGCGCGACGTGCGGGAAGAAGTCGCGGCGCGCGACGCGCTGCGGCAGGCGCGCGACGCCGCCGAGCGCCTGGCGCACACGCGCAGCGCGTTCCTGGCCAACATGAGCCACGAGATCCGCACGCCCCTGAACGCCGTCCTCGGCTTGACGGAGCTGCTGCTGGACACCGAGCTCGCACCGGAGCAACGGCATTCGCTAGCGCTGGTCCAAAGCGCCGGCGAGACGCTGTTGACGCTGCTCAACGACATTCTGGACCTGTCGAAGATCGAAGCGGAGCAGGTGCGGCTCGAGGCCATTCCCTTCGGGCCGCCGCACCTCGTCGAAACAACCATCGGGCTCCTGACCGGACGGGCGCGGCAAAAGCGCCTCGAGGTGCTGGTCGACGTGGCGCCCAACCTGCCGCCGATGGTGATCGGCGATCCGACGCGCCTGCGGCAGGTGCTCACGAATCTCGTCGGCAATGCGATCAAGTTCACGGAAACGGGCGAGATCGTCGTCACGGTCGAAGGCGGGGAGATCGAGGAGGGCCGCACGCACGTCCGTTTCGCGGTGCGTGACACCGGCATCGGCATCCCGCCAGACAAGCTCGAAACGATCTTCGAGGAGTTCGGGCAGGCCGACGAAAGCACCACGCGGAAATACGGCGGCACCGGACTGGGCCTGACGATCGCGCGTCGCCTGGTGCATCTGATGGGCGGCGAGCTTGCCGTGACGAGCACGGTCGGTCGAGGGACCGAATTCACGTTCTCGGTGCCGCTCCAGATCGCCGCCGGCGCTATTCCCGACACCGCAGCGGCCGGATCCCACCTGACCGGCCGGCGCGCGCTCGTGGTCGATGACAGCGCGACCAATCGCCGTATCGTGCGTGGGATGCTCGCCGGGGCGGGCATCCAGGTCGGCGAAGCCGACAACGGCGAGGCGGGGCTCGCGGCGCTGCACGCAGCGCAGGCGAGCGGAGCGCCGTACGACCTCGTGATTCTCGACGGCCAGATGCCGGGGCTCGACGGCTATGGCCTCGCCGCCGCCATCCGGAGCTCCCCGCCGATCGCCTCGACACGTCTGCTCATGCTGACATCGTCGGGCGAGCGGGGCGACGGCCAGCGGTGCCGGGAGTTGGGGATCAACGGCTACTTGACGAAGCCGGCGTCGCGCACCGACCTGATGGACGCCGTCGGCGTCGTGCTGGGAATGGCTGCGGCCGCGCCGCTGGTGGTCACCCAGCACTCGATCGCGGAATCGCGGCGCCGTCTCCAGATCCTCCTCGCGGAGGACAACGTCGTCAATCAGGAGGTCGCGGCGACGATCCTGCGCAAACGCGGCCACGAGGTCGACATCGTCGGCGATGGCCGCGCCGCGGTCGAGGCTGCCGCGCGCAAGCAGTACGATGCTGTCCTGATGGACATCCAGATGCCCGTGATGGACGGATTTGCCGCGACGAAGCAGATCCGATCGACCGACGCGGGCCGTGATCTGCGGATCATCGCCCTCACGGCCCACGCGTTGAGCGGCGAACGGGAGAAGTGCCTGGCCAACGGCATGAGCGATTATCTCACCAAGCCGTTCAAGGCGCATGAGTTATTTGCCCTGGTGGAGGGCCGGTTCGAGGCTGGCGGTTCGAACGTCCCTCTTCCCGCCCCTGCGGCGGACGCTCCCGTGGACCTCGACGGGTTCCGCCAGGAGATGCGCGCGGCGGGAGTCGAGGAGGCGGTGGACGGGATCCTCGACACGTTCGTGCAATCGTCGGCCGAGCGGATCACGGCGCTCACCGCCGCGTTTACGGCAGGGGACGCGCTGGGCATCAAGCGCGCGGCGCACGCCTTCAAGTCGTCGGCGGGAACGATCGGCGCGAAAGGGCTCGCCGCGCTGCTCCAGGAAGTCGAGGCGCTGGCCGAGGCAGGCGACGTCACCAAGGCGCGGGCGTTGGCCGCGCGGTTCGCCAATGAAAGCGCCGCGGTGACCGCCTACGTGCGGCGCGCGCGCGAGGGGGTGGCGGGGGGGGGCGCCGGCTAGGCGGCGACGCGCGAGCCGCAGCGGTTGCAATAGCGCGCGTCGGTCTCGAGCGCGCTGCCGCAGCGGGCGCAGTACCCGGGCGCCGTACCGAGACGGCGGCCGCAGGCGGAGCAGAAGACGGCGTCGGGCTCGGGACGAGGGCCGTCGACGGGACACGCGGGGCGTTGGGTTGACTGACCCCGGGCGACAGCCCGGGGTTCGCGTATCCCCGGGCTTGCGCCCGGGGTTGGTCCACCTTCACCCCGTAATGCAGTCAGTGCTTCCTGCGTGTACTTCGCGTGCAGCTCGTCGTAGTCCGCATCGGAGAGCTTCCCCGTCGCGCGGTCGAACTCGATCTCCTTGAGCGCGCGCAGCGCGACGGCCTGGGGACTGAGGTCGTCGTTCGGATCGTCGCCCTCATCTCCGAGGGGCATATCGGGCTCGGGTGCGGGCCGAAAGATGGGACGCAGCACGAAGTAGGTCGCGCCGGTGGCGAGCAGGATCCCGACGATCAACTCCAGCATTGTGAGATCAGCCCGGGAGCCGCTCGAGCTCGCGGCGCAACCGCTCGAGCTCGGCAGGCGAAGCGTCGACGGGACCGTTCGCGGGCGGTGTGGTCGCACGGGCGGCAGCGGCGGCCCGCGTCCACCGGAGCATCGCCGAGAGGAGCCACGCCCCGGCAACGAGGATCACGAGCGAAGGCAGGAAATAGGCGGCGAGATTGAGACCGCGCTTGGGCGGCGCCATCAAGGCCTGTTGTCCGTATTGGGCGACGAACGCGTCGAGGATTTCCTGTGCCGTCTTCCCCTGCTCGGCGAGGGCCACGACCTGGCGATGCAGCCCGGGGCTGTACGTGCAGTTGAAGTCCGTAGTGCGGCACGTGTAGATGTCGAGTCCGCACCCGCAGGTGCACTTGAGACGCTTTTCGATCGTCTGGTAGTACGCGTCCGTATCGGCGGCGGTGAGCGGCGCCATCGGCCGCCCGGCGCTCGCCGGATCGGCGACCTTCCCCGCCGGCCCAGATCCGGCGAGGCTGTCCTGGAGCACCGCACCGAGCGTCGCGGCTACCGCCACGAGGAATCCTCGACGATCGACGTTCACGCTTTCGACTCCAGTTTCACGACGTACCCCGCCTGCGAACGCTGCACCGCCGGCGGACCCCCGCCCGGCCAGAGGACGATGAGCCCGCCCAACACGAGCACGAAGCCTCCGAACCACACCCACCACACGAGCGGATTGATGGTGAAGCGGTACACCGCCTGTTCCGTCCCATTCACGAGGCCGCCGAGCACGACGTACAGGTCCTCGCGCAGGCCGCTCCTGATCCCGACTTCGGTCGACGGCTCGAAGGTGTTACGGCCGAGGGCATCGACGTGCTGGCGCTTTTCGGTCTTCAGCCGGCCAATGTGCTTGCCGTCCCGGCTCACCTCGACGAGCGCGGCGGTGACGCGGCGGTTCAGGGCATCGTACTGCGAGACGCTCACGTGCGTAAACGTGTAGACCTGCCCGTAGGGGCTGCGCAGGCTGACCGATTCGCCCGGACGCAGCGTGGCCTGGGTCTCCGTCTTGAACGCCATCCCCGCGAACGCAACGAAGAGCAACACCATCCCGGTGTGCACGACGTATCCCCCGTAGCGGCGCCGATTGCGCCCGACGAGCCGCAGCGCCGCGAGCGCGAGGGGCTCGCCGTACTGCCGGTGCCGCGCGCTCGCTCCACGCGCGAATTCCTGCGTCACGGTTCCCATGACAAACCCGCCGAGCGAAATCGCCATGAGCGGACCCAGGTCGCGCATGCCCGCGACCAGCAGGATCAACAGGACGAATAGTCCCGTTGTCGCCGGCACCGCGAACTGGCGCCGCAGGTTCGGCAGGGACGCGCGGCGCCATGCGATGAGGGGACCGATGCCGGTGAGTGCGAGCAGGAGCAGACCCAGGGGCACATTCACCTGGTTGAAGAACGGGGGTCCGACGGTGACCTTCGTCCCCTGCACCCACTCGGACAGAATCGGGTACATCGTGCCCCACAGCACGGAGAACGCGATTCCGATGAACAGGAGGTTGTTGAAAAGGAAACTCCCCTCGCGACTCACGACCGACTCGAGCGTCGCTTCGGCTTCGAGCAGCGGCAGTCGTTTGACGTAGAGCGTGACGGTCGCGGCGGTCGCGAGCAGCAGGAACACGAGGAAGAAATAGCCCACCGGCGACTGCGTGAACGAATGGACGCTCGCGATCACGCCCGACCGCGTGAGGAAGGTGCCGAAGATCGAGAGCAGCCACGCGCCGATGATCAGCGCCAGATTCCACTTCTTCAGCATCCCCCGCTTCTCCTGAATCATGACGGAGTGCAGGAAGGCAGTCATCACGAGCCAGGGGAGGAGCGCGGCGTTCTCGACGGGGTCCCACGCCCAGTACCCGCCCCAGCCGAGCTCCACGTACGCCCACCACATCCCGATCAAGAGGCCGATCGACAGGAAGAGCCACGACAGCAGCGTCCATTTGCGGATCGCCACGAGCCAGTCGACGTCGAGCTTCTTCGACAAGAGCGCGGCGATCGCGAACGCGAAGGGAATCGTGATCGAGATGTAGCCGAGGTAGAGCATCGGCGGATGGAAGACCATCCCCGGGTTCTGCAGCTGCGGGTTCATCCCCGCCCCGTCCACGGGCGTGTACGGCAGGCGCGCGAACGGATTGGCGGGAGCGAAGAGCATCACCGCGACGAAGAACGACGCGACGAGACACGTCACCGCGGCGACGAATGGCAGATAGGCACGGTGGCGTGCGCTCGTGAACGCCTGTGCCAGCGCGGCGAACAGACTGAGGACGGTCGCCCAAAACAGCAGGCTCCCCTCCTGCCCCGAATACAGCGCCGACCAGAGATAGAACGTGGGAAGGTTGCGGCTGGTGCGTCCCGCGACGTAGGCGACGTTGAAGTCGTGCTGGAAGATCGCGACCTCGAGACAAATCACCGCGACGGCGAGGGCCGCGAACATGGCGAACACGGCGTGTCGCGCGCTGCGCTGGAGATCGCTCCGGCCCTGGAGACCCCCCACGAACCCGGTGACCGCCCCCCACAGGCCCATGAGCAACGCGAGCCAGAGGGCGATGCTGCCGAGCAACGTCATTTAGGCCTTGGGAACGGCTTCGTATCGCGACCCGCACTTGGCCAGCACGTCGGTCGCGTGGATCACTCCGTCCCGCTGCAGTCGACCCTCGACCACGACCTCCACCGAGTCGGTGAACGTGTCGGGCGGGAGCCCTCGGAAAATCACGGGATAGTTGACGGTGCCGTCGGTGATGTGGAAGCGGAGGGTTTGCGTCGCGGTTTCCTTTTCGACCGTGCCCGGGACGACCCGCGCGCCGACTTTCAGGCCCAGGTCATAGAAGGTCGGATCGGCGGATACTCTCTGCGCCAGCTCGCTGGGCGTGAGGAAGTACTGTCCCGTTTCCTTGATCCCGGAAGCCATGAGGTAGCCGACGGAGCCGACGATCAGGACCGCGCCAATGGCGAACTTCGTCCCGGCGTTCATGGTCTATATATACCACGTTGCCCCGCGCCGGCTCCAGCCACGGATCATGAAGGGGCGTCGGCCGCGAAGGGGGGCTGCACTAATCCCCGGTCCGTGAGATATGCGGTGACGTACCGAGCGGGGGTCACGTCGAACGCATAGTTCAAAGCCGGAACGCCGGGAGGCGCGATCGGGCGTCCCGCGATCGTAGTAACCTCGTCCGCCGGACGCTGCTCGATGGGAATCGCATCGCCATCCGCGAGTGTGGGATCTACGCTGGTCCACGGACCAGCCGCGTAGAACGGCACGCCGTGATGGCGCGCCAGCACGGCGAGACTATAGGTGCCGATCTTATTGGCGAAGTCCCCATTCGCGCAGATCCGATCGACACCTACCAGCACGACGTCGACCTTCGCCTGGCGCATCAGCGTCCCCGCCGCACCGTCGGGGATCAGGGTGCACGGGATCCCGGCATGTTTCAGCTCCCACGTGGTGAGTCGCGCGCCCTGCAGCACCGGGCGCGTCTCATCCACGTAGACGTGCACCTTCCGTCCCTGCTCGTGCGCCAGGTAGATCGGCGCGAGCGCGGTGCCGATCCCACCGGTCGCGAGTGCGCCCGTGTTGCAATGCGTCAGGACATTGGCGTCGTCGGGAACGAGCGGGAGTCCGTACTCGCCGATGCGCCGGCACATCGCGCGGTCTTCTTCCCAAATCGCCGTCGCCTCGGCGTGGAGGCGCTCCCAGATCGCGGACCCATCGCCGGGCGTGGCCGTCGCGACGCGCGCCATCCGGTCGAGGGCCCAGCGCAGGTTCACCGCCGTCGGGCGCGTGGCGCCGAGGACGTCGACGAGACGCGCCAGGCGCGCCAGGTAGGCTTCGCGCGCGGCGCCGCGCAGATCGCGCGTGCCGGCCACGAGCCCCATCGCGGCGGCGATGCCGATCAGCGGCGCGCCGCGCACCTCGAGATGGCGGATCGCGTCCGCGACTGCCTCGGCGCTCTCCAAGTCACGCTCGATCTGCATGTCTGGGAGCGCTCGCTGATCGAGCACGCGCACTGCTCCCGACGGCGTCCACGAGATGGCTTGTACGCTCACGCTACCAAAGGTAGCATTTCCGCATGGCCTACCAGACCCTGCTCTTCGAGATCCGGGACCGCGTCGCGTTCGTGACCGTCAACCGCCCCGACAAGCTCAACGCGTTGAACGATCAGGTGATGGCCGAGCTGGGGGATGCGGCCGAGCGCATCGCGTCGGAGGATGCGATCGGCGGCGCCATCGTCACGGGGGCCGGCCCCAAGGCCTTCGTGGCCGGGGCCGACATCGCCGACCTCGCCAAGCAGGGACCCTTCGACGGCAAGGCGCGGGCACTGCGCGGCCAGGGCGTGCTGCGGCGCCTCGAAACGTGCGGCAAGCCGGTCATCGCCGCGGTCAACGGATTCGCCTTGGGGGGCGGGTGCGAGCTGGCGATGGCGTGTCACATCCGCATCGCGAGCGAGACCGCCAAGTTCGGGCAGCCCGAGGTCAAGCTGGGCATCGCGCCCGGGTACGGTGGGACCCAGCGTCTCCCGCGCCTCGTGGGCAAAGGCGTGGCCCTGCAGCTGATTCTGACGGCGGAGATGATCGACGCGCAGGAGGCCTACCGTATCGGTCTCGTCAACAAGGTCGTCCCCGCCGCCGAGCTCCTCGCCGCATCCGAGCAAATGCTCCGGGGTATCCTGAGCATGGGTCCCCTGGCGGTGCGGCTGGCCCTCGAGGCCGTCGATCAGGGACTCGAGATGACGCTCGACGAGGGCCTGCTGCTCGAGGCGAACCACTTCGGACTACTGGCGGCGACGCAGGACACCAAGGAAGGACTGACCGCATTTCTCGAAAAGCGATCCGCCAAGTTTCAGGGGCGCTGACTCTCCTCCTGGTCTCCGCATCGTGCCTCGAGGAGCGGCCGCGGCCCGGTCCTCCCCTGCTCACGTTCACGCTCGCGAAGACCACTGTGCGGTCGAACAATCCGCCCACGCCTCCCGACACCCTGTCGGGCACCGTGCGCGCCGAGGATACCGACGGCCTCGACTCGGTCTGGGTCACGGTGGACTCGGCCGTGGCCGGCGAGGACGGGGGGTTCGATCGCGTCTTCAGCGCCCCGTTTCGCTTCCTGATCGGCGCCGGGAAGACGCCTGGCACGGTGCTCTCGGTGCAAATCCGGGCGCGCGACATCGCCGGATTTCAGGTGATTCGGGACACCAGCGTGACGGTCGTGCCGTAGCCCCATAGACTTAGTAAGTGTTGACCCGACAATGACTTCGGGGTATCTTTAACTCCTTCCATGAGTGATCAAAAGGATCGCCCCAAACGCGGCCGGCCCGTCGCGGTCGGCGAGGCGTTGAGCGGCTACCTGACGCGTGCCGGTCTGGCGAAACGGATCGCGCAGGCGCAGGTGATCCCCGATTGGCCAGGTCTCGTGGGACCGCAGATCGCCGCCGTGGCGACGCCCGAGAGCGTCACGCCGGACGGGGTGATGTTCGTGCGGGTCACGACGAGCTCCTGGATGAACGAACTGCAGCTGATGACGCCCGAGATCATGGCCCGCGTGAACGCGGGGCGCGGCTCCGGGCGCATCACGACGATACGCTGGCTCCTCACACGCTAGGAACGCATGGCGAAGAAGAAACCTGACTCCGCTCCCAAGGAAAAGGGCAACGGCGGCTACCAGGCCGATTCGATCCAGGTCCTGAAGGGCCTCGAAGCGGTGCGGCGCCGGCCCGCGATGTACATCGGGTCGATCTCCGCGCGCGGCCTGCACCATCTGGTTTACGAAGTGGTCGACAACTCGGTCGACGAGGCGCTCGCCGGTTACTGCACCGAGATCTCGGTCACGATTCACCCCGACAATGCCGTCACGGTCGTCGACAACGGCCGCGGCATTCCGGTCGACATCCACAAGACCGAGAAGAAACCCGGCGTCGAAGTCGCGCTGACGGTGCTGCACGCCGGCGGCAAGTTCGACAAGAGCAGCTACAAGGTGTCGGGCGGTCTGCACGGCGTCGGCGTGTCGGTGGTAAACGCGCTGTCGGAAAAGCTCGAGGTGTGGGTGGACCGCGAGGGCAAGCGCCACCACATGGCCTTCGAGCGCGGCGAGACGACGAAGAAGCTCGAAGTGGTTGGCAAGGCGAAGGCGACGGGCACGACGGTCACCTT
>Ga0137409_10005391_pt1 | contig 13331 bp, 20 predicted proteins | sample CZODoug1_16funga_FD_122059 | JGI IMG/M metagenome (GOLD analysis project Ga0137409, IMG submission 122059) | Vadose zone soil fungal communities from Angelo Coast Range Reserve, California, USA - CZODoug1_16fungal (Hybrid Assembly) | ecosystem: Environmental > Terrestrial > Soil > Vadose zone...
CGTAATGCAGCGCCAGCGTGAGCTCGACCACGCCGAGCGACGGTGCGAGGTGCCCGCCCGTGGCCGACACGCTCTCGACCAGGAAGTCGCGCAACTCCTGCGCCACCAGGGGCAGGGTCTCGACCGGCAGTTGCCTGAGGTCGGCCGGCGATTCGATGGCGGAGAGCAGCTTCATGCGGGGGTCGGTCCCTCAGCCGGGGTCAGATGCCGAACCAACGATTCCACAGGAACGCGGCGGCGACGCCGAGGAGCGCGCCCACGAGCACCTCGAACGGCGTGTGACCGAGGAGCTCGAAGAGCTGGCGCTCGTTCTGCGCGCGGCCCTCCTTCTCGGCCATGATGCGGTTCAGGAGCGCGGCCTGGCGCCCGGCCGCGCGGCGCAGGCCCGCGGCGTCGTACATGACGATGAGGCTGAAGAACAGGGTCACGCCGAACAGCGCGCTCATGACTCCTTCGGTCATTCCGACCGTGGTCGTGAGGGCCGCCACGGCCGCCGAGTGCGAGGAGGGCATCCCGCCGGTCTCGACGAAGCGTCGGATGTTGGGGCGGCCCGCCTCGACCCAGGCGATCAGCCCCTTGTAGAGCTGCACCACGAGCGCTGTCAGGACCGCGATTTCGAACGCCTTCAATCGGCCTCCGTTCAGGCCTGTCGCGCCGCCAGCAACGCCGCGAGCGTAGCAAAGCGGCCCGCGATCCGGGGAAAAACTTCCGCCCGCCGGACGGCCCGTGCCGTGAGTGTCGACAGCGCCCTTGCGGCCGCCGGTGCGCCCACCGCGCGCAGGTACGTGGCCTTGCCGCGCGCGCGATCCGTGCCCGCGTTCTTGCCCAGCGTCCGCGCGTCGCCGTGCTCGTTCAGCAGGTCGTCGGCCACCTGGAAGGCGAGGCCGAGGTCGAGCCCGACCGCCTCGAGCGCCCCGAGCTGGCGCGCGTCGCCGCCGCCCAGGCAGCCGCCCGTCACGAGCGCCGCCGCGAGGAGCCGACCCGTCTTGCCGACGTGGATCGCGGTGACGCCCGCCTTTGTGCGCCCGCGCCGCGCCGCCGCCCGCCCCCACCGCCCCTCCGCCGCGAGGTCGAGCACCTGTCCCCCGATCATCCCGGCGGGGCCCGTCGCTGCGGCCACCTCGAAGACGGCCATGGCGACGCGCCGCGGGTCCTTCACGACGAGCGACGTGGCGGCCAGCTCCTCGAACGCGAGCGCGAGCAGTGCGTCGCCGGCGAGGATCGCGGTCGCCTGGTCGAACTCCCGGTGCAGCGTGGGGCGGCCGCGGCGCAGGTCGTCGTCGTCGAGCGCGGGCAGGTCGTCGTGGGCGAGCGAGAACGCGTGCACGAACTCGAGCGCCGCCGCCGCGGGGAGCATGGCCGCGCGCGCCCGCGCGTCGCCCCCCACCGCGTCGTAGCCCAGCAACACCAGCAGCGGCCGGACGCGCTTGCCCGGCGCGAGCGCGGCGTGGCGCATCGCCCGGGCGAGCCGCGTCGGCACGCCGGGGAGGCGCGCCAGGCGCCGCGCCAGGTAGCGGTCGACGGCGCGACGGTCCGCCTCGAACGGCGGTGGCAGCGCGGCGCGTGCGCGGGGGCTAGAGCGCGTCTTCGTCATCGGCGTCCGTGTCCTCGTCGAGCGCGTCGTCCCCCGCCCACGGCCGCGTACTCGCGCCGCCGGCGCCCTCGACCAGCTCCTCGACGCGGCTTTGGGCCCGCGTCAGCTCGCTCTCGAGGAAGCGGGTCAGCGTCACGCCCTCTTCGAAGCGGCCGATCGACGCCTCGAGCGCGAGCTTGCCGTCCTCGAGCTCGTCCACGATCTCCTCGAGGCGGGCGAGCGCCTTCTCGAACGTGTACGGCTTGCCGTCCGCGCCGAGCGGAGCCGCGGCCGCAGCCGCGTCCCGCACCTCGCCGGGCTTCTTGCCTTTCGCCATGGTCATTCCTCCGTGCGCGATTCCGGCCCGCGCGCCTCGGGCGTCACCGACTCGACGCGCGCGCCGGCGCGTCCCCGTGCGAACTCCAGCGTCACCGCCCGGCCGGGCGCGAGCTGCCGCGCCTGGCGCACGAGCGTACCGTCCTCGAGCGTCACCAGGCTGTAGCCCCGCGCCAGCACCGCGCGCGGCGAGAGCGCGAACAGGCGCGCCCGCGCCGCCATCACGCGCTGCACGCGCTGGGCCGCGGCTGTGGCGCGCGCGAGCTGCAGGCGTTGCGCCAGCCCCGTGGCCTCGCGCTGCGCCAGCCGGAGCCGCTCGGCGAGCCGCCCGGGGTGGACCCGCGCCGCGAGGTGCCGCGCGTCGGCCCGCGCCGCGCGCAGGCGCTCGAGGAGAGCGCGCACGAGGCGCGCGCGGCGGTCGTCCACCCCCTGCGCGAACGTCGCGATGAGATCGGCGGGCCGCCTGAATCCGTAGGTCCGGCGCAGCAGCGAGTTGTACTCCGCACGCCGCACGTTCTCGATCGTGCCGTAAGGCGCGCGCCCGAGGAGCCGCTTGGCGAGCGCCTTCGGGCCGGTCTGCGCCATGGTGAGCGGCAGCGTCACGTGGACGAAACTCGTGCGCGGATTCGCCGCGCGCAGCTCGGCGAGCGTCGCCCGGTAGCGCTCGAACAGTGCCCGCACGTCGGTGTCGGCGTCGATATCGACGTAACAGAACTTCATCAGCGCGATGTCGTAGCGCGAGCCCTCGCCGACCGCCTTCTTGAAATTCTCGAGCTTGCGCAGCGGGTCGCCGTTCTCGGCCAGGAACTCGTCCTTGATGGCGAGCCGCAATCCGCTCGTCGGGCCGAGCTCCTTCACGCCCTGAAGGATGTTCGCGCCCACCGACTGGTGGCCGAAGTAGACCCGTAGGTCGGCAACAGCCGGAGAACTGGAAGCGAGCATAAGAGCCATCAGGGCGAGACGCAGCACTCGGTCGATGATAAGGAGCGCATCCGACGCGAAGGGCAGCCCGCCGTACGCCGTTCGAACTATGTACTATCGAGGCGCCGATGGGCCACGTCTTCCATCGCAATCCCCTGCACAGTTACCCCGTCGCGGTGGCGGGCGACGGCGCCTACCTCTACGACCGCGAAGGGCGCCGCTACCTCGACGCCTCGGGCGGTGCGGCCGTCAGCTGCCTGGGCCATTCCGATCGCGCGGTGATCGAGGCGATCCAGCGCCAGCTCGAGGCGCTGCCCTTCGCCCATACCTCGTTCTTCAGCAACGAGCCGATGGAGGCGCTCGCCGACGCGTTGATCGAAGGCGCGCCGGCGCCGCTCGACAGGGTGTACTTCACCTCCGGCGGCTCGGAAGCGATGGAAGCCGCGCTGAAGCTCGCGCGGCAATACTTCCTCGAGAGAGGCGAGCCGCAGCGGGCGCACATCATCGGGCGACGGCAGTCCTACCACGGCAACACGCTGGGCGCGCTTGCCGTCGGCGGCAATCTGTGGCGCCGGCGGCAGTTCGAGCCGCTCCTGATCGGCGCGACTCACGTCGCGCCTTGTTATGCGTATCGCGACCAGCGCGATCGGGAAAGCGACGCCGCCTACGTTGCGCGGCTCGGCGCGGAGCTTGAGGCCGAGATCGAGCGCCACGGCGGCGACCGCGTAATCGCGTTCGTCGCCGAGACCGTCGCGGGCGCGACCCTCGGCGCGGCACCGCCGGTACCGGGCTACTTCAGGCGCGTGCGCGAAATCTGCGACCGCCACGGGATTCTCCTCATCCTGGACGAGGTGATGTGCGGCATGGGCCGCTGCGGAACGATGTGGGCCTTCGAGGCGGAGGGCGTCGTGCCCGACATCGTCACCATCGCCAAGGGCCTCGGCGCGGGCTACCAGCCGAGCGGGGCGCTCGTCGTGGCGAAGCCGGTCTACGAGACCGTGACCGCCGGCAGCGGTTTCTTCCAGCACGGCTATACGTATCTAGGTCATGCAGCGGCCTGCGCGGGTGCTTTGGCGGTGCAGCGTCGGTTGCGGAACGATGGCGTACTCGCCCGCGTAAAGCCGATGGGGGAACTGCTGGAAAAGAGCCTGCGCAGCGCGTTCGCGAATCATCCGCACGTCGGGGACATCCGCGGACGGGGGCTGTTCTGGGCGCTGGAGATGGTCGCGGACCGGGGGTCGAAGCGGCCGTTCGATGCGGGGCTGCGACTGCACGCGCGGATAAAGCAGGAAGCGCTCGAAGCCGGCCTGCTTTGCTATCCGATGGGCGGGACGATCGACGGAATAAGCGGCGATCACGTGCTGCTCGCCCCGCCGTTCATCATCGAGCCGGCCCAGATAGAGGAACTTGTCCACAAGCTCGACCGCGCGCTGCAGCGCGCACTAGTTACTAGTTAATACCTGCGCGCTGCCGCTTCCGGTTACGCTGAGTTCCTGCGGTCATGAGAACCCAAACTACGCTGGTCATCAATCCGAAGGGCGGGTCCGGGAAGACGACCGTCGCGACCAACCTGGCGAGCTACTTCGCCGCGAACAAGGTCGCCACCGCGCTGATGGACTACGACCCGCAAGGGTCGAGCCTCAACTGGCTGCGCCAGCGACCGACGCACCTCCCGCGGATCCACGGCGCCAACGCGGCGCCGGCGAAGCCCGGCCGCATGCGCAGCCTCGACATGCGCGTTCCCGAAGAGACACGCCAGCTCGTGATCGACGCCCCCGCCGGCGCCTCGGGCCTGCTCCTCCAGGAGATGCTCGGCAGGACCCATTGCATCCTCATTCCCGTGGCGCCTTCGCCGATCGATATCCACGCCACGGCGAACTTCATCCGCGACCTGCTCCTCACCGGCCGCATCCGCGTCAACAACATCCGCCTCGCGGTGGTCGCCAACCGGGTGAAGAAGTCGGTCCCGGTCTACCAGCCGCTCGAGCGCTTCCTGAATTCGCTCAACCTGCCGCTGCTCGCGCGGCTCTCCGATTCCGACGTGTACGTGAGCGCGGCGGAGAGCGGGATGGGCGTCTTCGAGATGGATTTCGCCGCCTCCGCGGCCGAGCGGCAGCAGTTCATGCCGGTCGCCGAGTGGGTCGAGACGCCGAAGCTGATCGTCGATCCGAAGGCGCCGTCGCTCCCGCTCTTCCATCCGGCGATCTCGCTCCCCGGCCGCAGCGGGCTGCGCGTCGTCACCAAGGGTTTTCCCGCCTCCTAGGGGTTATCCGCGGGTCCTGCAGCCCTGGCGGCGCTTGCAATTCTCGCCGCGAGCCCGCATTATCGCCACGTAATCAAGGAGAAGAGGGCTCCACCCTCCGAACGGCATGAAGACCACGCTGGTGATCAACCCGAAGGGCGGCGCGGGCAAGACCACGCTGGCGATCAACCTGGCGAGCTACTTCGCCACGAGCGGCATCCCCACCACGGTGATGGACTACGACCCGCAGGGCTCGAGCCTGAACTGGCTGCGCGCGCGCCCCGCCGACGCAGTCAAGATCCACGCCGCGAACGCCGCGCCCGAAAAATTCGGCCGCATGCGCAGCTTCGAGATGTACGTGCCGCGGGAGACGCGCCACCTGATCATCGATCCGCCCGCCGGGACATCCGGCGTGCTGTTGCATGAGCTGCTCGATCGCTCGAGCTCGATCCTGATTCCCATCGTGCCTTCCGTCATCGACCTGCACGCGACGGGCAACTTCCTGCGCGAGATTCTCTCGATGGGACGGATGAAGACCGGCAACATCCGCATGGCCGTCGTCGCCAACAAGGTGCGCCGCTCGATGCCCGCCTACGGGCCGCTGCAGCAGCTCCTCGATTCGCTCGGGCTCAAGCTCCTCGCGCGGCTGATCGACTCCGACGTCTACCTGAGGGCGGCCGAGACCGGCGCCGGCATCTTCGAGATGAACGCGGTGGCGAGCGTCGAATGCCGCCAGTTCATGCCGATCGCCGAGTGGGTCGCCCAGGAGCCCGGCCTCGCCGAAGCCTTCCAGGCGCGGGCCGCGGCCTAGACTTTTCCCTTCCAGACGTCGCGCGCGACCTCGACGATCCGCTCGAGCTTGCGCCACTGCTCGTCCTCGCTGAGCTTGTTGCCGTGGTGCGTGCTGGCGAAACCGCACTGCGGCGACAGGCAGAGGTTTTCCAGCGGCACGACCTCCGACGCCTCGCCGATGCGCCGCTTGAGGCTGTCCTTGCTCTCCAGCGTGCCGGACTTGGTCGTGACCAGCCCGAGGACCACCTTCTTCCCTTTCGGCAGCAGGCGCAGCGGCTCGAAGCCGCCGGCGCGCTCGCTGTCGTACTCCATGAAGTAGCCGTCGACGTTCGCCGAGAACATCGCTTCCACCACCTCGTCCTGGTAGCCGCCGGCGGCGAACCAGGTGCTGCGGAAATTGCCGCGGCAGGTGTGCATCGTCACGCCGAGATCCGCCGGGCGCTCTTCCAGCGCCCCGTTGATCGCCCCCGCGTAGGCGCGCGGCAGGTCTTTCGGGTCGTCGCCGTTCCGGCGGAAGTTCTCGCGCACTTTCTCGTCGCAAAGGTACGAGAAGCCGACGTCGTCCAGCTGCAGGTAGCGGCAGCCGGCGTCGTACAAATGCCGGATCGCCTTGCGGTAGGCGGCGGCGAGGTCGGCCCAGAACTCCTCGAGCTCGGGATAGACGCTGCGCGAGATCGCGTTGCGGCCGCCGCGGAAGTGCGCCGAGCCCGGCGACGGCATGGTGAACTTCGGCATGCGCGTCGCCACCGATTTCAGGTAGCTGAAATGCTCGACCATGATCGGCCGCGAGCAGCCGATCTTGCCGGTGACGCTCGCCATCGGCGGCACGTCCTCGGCGTTGAAGGTCATGCCGGCCGGGCGCACGAGCTCGATGCCGTCGAGCTGCTTCAGGAAATCGAGATGCCAGAAATCCCGGCGGAACTCGCCGTCGGTCACCGCCTGCAGGCCGAGCGCCTCCTGCTTCTTCACTGCCTGGGTAATGCAGCGGTCCTCGACCCTCCTCAGCTCCGTGGCCGGCAGCTTTCCGGCCTTGGCCGCCGCGCGCGCCTCGTGCAGCTCCTTCGGCCGCAGCAGGCTGCCGACCTGGTCGGCGTGGAACGGCGGCCGGGACATCCTCGTGGTCACCATAGGTCCTCCTGCTTATCGCAATGAATCGGTCTCGCCGAGCCAGGCGAGAAGCGCCGCGTTGAATTCGCGCCGCCGCCCGATCATCACCCAATGGCCGGTGGGAAAGCCGATCACGCGATTCATCGGCCGGGCGGCGACGCGTTCGATCCAGCCGCGCGAATGGAACATGAACGGCTTGCGCTCGCCGTACAGGAACAGCATCGGCACCCGCGGCTCATAGGAGCGCAGGCCGTGCACGCCGCCGGCGACGCCGAGCCAGCGGACGGCGTACGGATAACCCATTTGCGCGCGGATCGTCTTCGGATCCGCCGGGCAGCGAAGCACGCGCGCCATCCCGCGCGCCATCGCGTCGCCGGCACGGCCACCGATGCGCCAGGCGAGCGCGAGCCATAGCTGATAGGCGATCACCAGGAGCTTTCCCCGAGTGCCGAGCTCCGCGCGGTTCGCGCGCGAGCCGGCATCGCCGATGTCGACGCCGATCACTCGCTCGACGAGCTCAGGATGGCGCATCACGAATTGGTAGCCGTAGAAGCAGCCCCAGTCGTGCAGCAGCAAAGTGACCCGCTCCCCAGGACAAGCGGCAGCGATCGCATGCCTGATGGTCTCGATCACCTCGTCGAGCGAATAGGCACGCTTCTCGTTCGACTCGTATCCCGGGAGGCTGAAGCGCACGCACCGATAACGATCGCGCAAGGCCGCGACTTGGGGGTCCCACAGCCGGTAGGTGTCGGGCCAACCATGGATCATCACGACGACCTTCGGGCCGGCGCCTTCGACGATCACTGCTGGGCGCGCTTACCCCACACGGCCCAATACTGCTCGCCGTGCTTCTCCACCTTGAAGCGCACGACCGTCTCCGGATCCACCCCGTACACGCTTCGCGCCTTTTCTTCCGGCGCATGACCTTCGAGCCTTTCGCCGAAGACGAGCAGCCCCTCGGCGGCCGCCCCCTGCATCGCCAGCCGGCAGTGCCTGAGGCGGTCCTGTCCGGACGCGCTGTCCGACCAGGGATGCGAGCCGTCGACATTCGGCGCCCAAAGGAGGCAGAGGCAACCGCCGTCGCGCGCCTTCACCGCGTCGGCCCAGAGGCCGAGCACCACGACGCCGTCGGATTTGCGCACGCCGCCCCAGCTCGTGCGCGAGTTCTCCAGGTACACGCCGCGCGCCTCGAAGGCCGCGCCGCGCGAAACCAGCCGGCGCGCCTTGTCTCTCTTCGCGGGGCCGGCGCGGCGCCGCTTGGAGCAGTTGACGAGCGCCGCTTCGCAGAGCGTCACGACCTCGCGCTCGCCGAGGCCCAGGGCATTGGCCCTGAGCTGCTCGATCTCGTCACGCTCGAGCTTCGCGACGCGTTCCATGGTCCAGTCGGAGGCCATACGGGATTCTCAGCCCGACAATGCGGCGAGGCGCGCCGCGCGCGCCGCGAATGCATTCGCGCGGGGCAATCTTGCGTCTGGCATCGGGTTCACTCTGACCTTCGTCGACTGTTATACACCGTCGCGCGAACCCGCAGGTGGCAATTTGGCCAAATGGCCTCATACTGGGCGATGGCTAAAGAAGCGTTGCTCACAATGGATGGCGTAGTCGAAGAAGTCCTGCGCAATACGCAGTTCCGCGTGTCGATGGCGAACGGCGCGAGCGTGCTCGCGTATGCCGGCGCGCGGTTGCGCCAGAATCGTATCCGCATCATCGCCGGCGACAAGGTCACGCTCGAGATCTCGCCCTACGATCTCACGCGCGGCCGCATCAACTTCCGCCACAAGGACGAGCGGCCGGTGGTGACGGCGCCGCGGCGCTTCCCGAGCCGGCGCAAATAGCTCAGTCGACCTCGCGCACGACGACCTGCTTCTGCGGCACCCAGGTGGCCCAGTATTCGTCGTCGCGCTTCTCGACCTGCAGCTTGAGCACGGTCTGCGCATCCACCCGGTCCGCCTTCTTGCTGCCGTAGATCAGCAAGCCCTCCGCGACGCCCCGCTCGAGCGCCATGCGGCAATGCTCGAGCCGCTCTTGCCCGCCGGGCGAATCCGACCAGGGGCGCGAACCGTCGACATTGGGTCCCCAGAGCAGGCAGGCGTGCGCCGCGCTGGCTCGCTGCACCTCCTCGGCACGCAAGGTCAACACGACCGCGCCGTCGGTGCGCACGCCGCCCCGGCTCCACCGGCGATTGAGCGGACTGACGCCGTGCATCTGGAACGCCTTGGCGCGAGTCACGAGGCCGGGGACCCGCCTGTCGCGCGGCCCGGGCGCGTGGCCGTGGGGCCGCGCGTCGAGCAGCGCGCTGCACAGCGCAGCGACCTCGGTCTCATTCAGGCGCTTGGCGTTGGCGTGCAGCGCGCGCAGCTCGGCGGTGCTGAGCTTGTCGATGCGCTCCCTGCTCCACTGCGAAATCCGGCCGCGCGGCAGGATGCGTGGGTTCTCTTTCATGGTGGCTCCGCGTAAAACAAAAAGCCCGGCAGCGCCGGGCTTTCGTTGAATGGCCGGCGGATCAAGCCAGCTTGAGGTTGGCAGCGCGAGGGCCCTTCGGGCTCTCCTCGACGTCGAACACGACCTTGTCTTGCTCCTTGAGCGATTTGAAACCGCTGGACTGGATCGCCGAGAAGTGCACGAACACGTCCTTGCCGCCGTCGTCGGGGGTGATGTAGCCGAAGCCCTTGGCGTCGTTGAACCACTTGACCGTACCTTTGCTCATGTCTGTTCCTTTTATGTGTGATGAAGTCGGGCGCAAACTGCCGCCCACGCGAGAGATCAAGAGAGAACGAACAGTGAGGAGGTACGAACCGCTACGACCCAACCGGCTACGTCGACGCCTGAAATCCTACTGTACCGTTATACAGGCAATGGCCCGCGCCGTCCAATCAAAACGCTCACCTCTCCCGCATCGAGTACGTCGCATAGCCGAATGCCGGCACGAAGACCACGAGCCACCACACCAGCAGGCCGCCGACGGCGTCAAGGCGGTCGCCGAAAGTCACGAAGGAGCGAACCGAGGTGCCGAGCACGGCGAAGGAAAACAAGGCCAGCAGCGCTCCGACCGGCACGCACAACATCGTCGTGACGATCGCCGCCATCACCGCGATCTGCCGGATGGAACGCGACGGGGTCTGCATGACGCGCCTCTAGTGCTGCTTCGCCCAGCCGTTATACACCCTGCCTGCCTTGACTCGACCCGGAGGCGCCCGTATGGTGGGCCGTGTTCCGGAAGTAAATCCGTTGTCGACGCCGGTCCCCGGCCATCCTTCAGCAGGTTTCCGCTACGCGGCTTTTGGGAGGTACGACATGAATATCGTCATGTGGATTCTCGCCGGCGGCGCCCTCGGCTGGGCGGCCTTTGCGCTGCTGGGTATCAACCAGCAGCGCGGCAACGTCGTCTCGATCCTGATCGGCGCGACCGGCGGCATCATCGGCGGCCTGATGCTGGCGCCGCTGATGAACAGCTCACCGATCGTGTCGGGTGACTTCAACATTCAGGCGCTGTTCATCGCCGCCGTCAGTGCAGCCGCGTGCCTCGCGATCGCCAACATGATCGAGAACCGGTTCGGTAGCTGATCTCCGGCAAATGACCGCCTATTTCATGGTGCGTGCCCAGGTGCAGGACGCCAGCGTAAAGAAGGATTTCGACCGGTGGTATGGGGACGACCACCTGCCGAAGGCGCTGAAGGGCTTCAAGGCGCGGCGCGCGTGGCGCGGCTGGAGCGCGCTCGACCCGTCCGTGCACCACGCCTTCTACGAGTTCGACGACCTGGCGCGCGCCCAGGCCATCGCCGGCTCCGATGCGCTGAAGCGCCTGGTCGCGGAGTTCGACGCCGCCTGGGGCAACAAGGTCGCCCGCACCCGCGACTTCGTCGACGTGATCCAGGCCCTCGGCGACTGACTACTTCGCGGCGGCGGGGAAGGCCGGCAATTTGCCGATGTCGCGCGGATCGTGCTGAATGATGACCGTCGCCTTAAGGTTCTTCTCGATCTGCTTGATGCGCTCGAGCGAGGCGATCGTGTCCGCGCGATCATAGTTGAAGCCCGGCACGCCGTTGCTCTGGTAGTTCTCGTGGAAATGCGCGGCATCGCCGAGCAGGATGACCGGGCCCTTCTCCTTCAGGCGCACCAGCAGCGCCTGGTGCCCCGGCGTATGGCCCGGCGTGCGCAGGATCATCACCGTGCCGTCGCCGAACACGTCCTTGTCGGCCGGCTGCGGCTCGACCTTGCCGCCGCCGCTGATCCAGTGCGTGAAGCCAGCGACATTGGCACCCGCCATCGGCTTCGGCGCAGTGATCGCCGCCCACTCGCGCTCGCCGATCAGCAGCGTCGCATTCGGCAGCGAGCCGAGCTGGCCGGTGTGGTCGGCGTGAAAGTGGCTGATGCCGACGTACTTGATCTGGTCGGGCTTGATCTTGAGCTGCGCCAGCTGATCGGTGAGGCTCACCTTCGGCGCGTTGGGGTTCGACCCGGGCACGAAGCCCGTGTCCCACACCATGTAATCGTCGCCGTGCTTGATCACGTAGCAGCTGAACGTGAAGGGCACCTTCGGATCGGTGTAGGCGAAGGTGTCGCTGAAGCGCCGCTGATCGTTGAAACCGGTGCCGCAGTCGAGGCGCGTGAGCGTGACTTCCGGCGTCTGCGCGAAGGCCGCCAGCGCGACCAGGCTGACGGCGAGTACGGACAAGGTTTTCAGCATGCTCTCCTCCCCAAGGCAATGAAGCGGCGGATGGTGCACGCCGCGGCGCGGCCGGGTCAACCGTCGGTGCGTGCTTTCTTCCAGGCCTTGCGCTCATCGATGAAGAACACGCGCTGCTTCCCATAGCCGCCGCGCGCGATGGCCTGCTTCGCCGCACGGCAGTCCAGGCGCCCGTAGATGCGCTGCCGGCGATGCCCACCCAGGGTGGCAGGGACTGCGCTCTGGTAGAGCTCTCCACTGGAGTCGAGCAGCGTCCAGGTCTTCTTCACCCGGCGAATTTCCGGAAGACGCGCTTCATCGTGTTGACGCGCTGGAGGTAGGCGCCGAGGTCGTGATCACCGCAGCGCTGGCCATCGGCCACGCGGAAGCTGCGCCTGGCGTAAGCATCGCCCGCTGCGGCACCGCAGAGGTGGATCACTGCGGCCAGGTCCTGCTTCTGCTGCGGCGTGGCGGCCGCGATCCGGTTGCGCGCGAGCGCCGCGGCTACGCGCCGATCGAGGAACGCGGAAGTCATCTCCACCGCGTGGCTCGGCAGCACGCGCATGTAGAGGCCATTGAACCAGCACGAGCGCCACTCGTGCCACGGCCCATCCGCCACGACCGCGTGATCCCGGATGCAGTAGCGCCTCGCCTCGCTGAATGTCGCGTCGGTGATTTGATACATGCCGACCGCGCTCGAGGCGGGACGATAGACCTCGAACGGCTCCGACGTCATGCGCCAGCGCCAGTACGTCCTGGCCACGGGGTTTCCCGTGCCCTCGACCTGGGCGAGCGCGGCAAGAAAATCCGGCGTGATGACCACGGTGGCATGGTCGCGGAAGATCGGCTCGTACTGCCGCCAGGTTTCCGCCGGCGTCTTCGACAGCGCGCCGCTCACCGGGAAGAAAAGCTCGGCCGGTTTGCGCGCGACCTGGTAGACCCAGTTGACTGCAAAGGCGAGCGCGATCAGCGCCGCCGCACCTATGCCGATGCGGACGGCGAGCGGAAAGGACCGGAAGCGGCGGCGACGCATGCGCCGCCACTGTAGCGGGGGCCTACCGCCGCGTCAGCGAAGAATGTCTTTGGTGCTGGTGATCAGAACGCAGGTGCAGCCGGTCTCGCTCCACACGCGTTTGTCGCCGGTGCCGGGCTCGGCGCGGTTGTAGTCGCCCGGATAGAGCTTGCGCTCGTCGATCCACAGCTCGCCGTCGAGGAGATGCAGCTCTTCAACGCCGGCATGCATGTGCGGCGGATACTCGCCCCCTGGCGCGAGGCGGACCAGCATGCTGATCATGTGCTTCTCCGCATCGGCCGCCAGCAGCTTGCACTTGATCCCTGGCGCCACGTCTTCCCAGTTCGGTTCCGACCATTGCGCGGCGGGCGGCGACACCCGCCCGGCGCCGGTCTCCGCAGCGATGCGGTCGGCGAGGCGCCCCTGCAGCGATACCGGCGGCCGCAGCACGTCGGCGGGCCAGGCGGCGAATGAATCGACGAGCGGGCGCAGCATCTCCAGCTCCTTCCGGCAGTGCGCGCAGGACGCGATGTGCGCCTCGACCGCGCGCGCTTCGCTCGCCGCGAGCGCCTGCATCGCGTACACGGACACGAGCTCGGCCTGAGCGCAGGGGTTCTGTTGACTCATACCGTCTCCCCCGCCGCCAGTGCCTGCCGCAGCTTGTGCAGCCCGGAACGGATCC
>Ga0137409_10005392_pt1 | contig 13330 bp, 11 predicted proteins | sample CZODoug1_16funga_FD_122059 | JGI IMG/M metagenome (GOLD analysis project Ga0137409, IMG submission 122059) | Vadose zone soil fungal communities from Angelo Coast Range Reserve, California, USA - CZODoug1_16fungal (Hybrid Assembly) | ecosystem: Environmental > Terrestrial > Soil > Vadose zone...
CCCGTCGTCGCGATCTATTCGACGTTCCTGCAGCGCGCCTACGACAGCATCATCCACGACGTCGCGATCCAGAAGCTCCCGGTGATTTTCGCGCTCGACCGCGCCGGCATGGTGGGCGAAGACGGGCAGACCCACATGGGGCTGTACGACATCGCCTATATGCTCGCGGTGCCGCACATGACGGTGACGGCGCCGAAGGATGCCGCCGAGATGATCGGGCTGCTGCGATGCGCCCTGCACCACACCGAGGGACCGTTCTCGCTGCGCTATCCGCGCGACAAGGCACCCGGTGAGGCGCCGCCCGCCGCGGAGGTGCCCGCCATCCCGTACGGCACGTGGGAGCTGCTGAGAAAAGGAAAGGACTGTGCCATCATCGCCGTCGGTGTGATGTGCAAACCGGCCCTCGACGCCGCCGATGCACTCGCCGCCGATGGAATCGCCGCCGCGGTCGTCAATGCGCGCTTCCTCAAGCCGATGGACCGCGAGATGCTCGACGCGCTGGCGCAGAGTCACAAGCTGCTCGTCACCGTCGAGGACGGGACCGTCGTCAACGGCTTCGGCGCCGCGCTCGCCGCCCTGGTGCAGACGACCGCGCCCGACTCCCGCGTCGTGGCGCTCGGCGTGCCCGACCGGACGTACGAACACGCGCCGCGTGCCCAGCAGCTCGCGGACGTCGGCCTGACGGGCGACGGGATCGCCGCCCGGATCCGCGCCCTCGCCGCCGAAGAGTCGCTCACCACGCGATGAACGTCGGGGTCGTCGGGAACCCCAACTATCCGGACCTAGGCGCTTTCCTCGCGACGCTGCAGCACAAGGCGTCCAGCGTGGGCATCAAGCTCTACACGGAGGAGCGGATTCAGGCGCTCTGGCCCTCCCCCGCCGGAGACGGTGGCGCGCCGCCGCCGCTGAGCGAGGCTCCCGCCACGCAGCTCGACCTCCTCATCACGCTCGGCGGCGACGGTACGCTGCTGCGCGGTGCCCGGCTGCTGAACGGCGCTAACACGCCGATCCTGGGACTCAATCTGGGCCGGGTCGGGTTCCTAACGACCGCCGCACCGGACTCGCTCGACTGGGCGCTCGATTCGATCGTGCGGCAGGCCTACACGACCGAGCCCCGGCTGGCGCTGCAAACGACAATTAGCGGCAGGGGCGCCAAGGGCGGCCGAGTTGAGCCGCTCGTGCTCAACGACGTCGTCGTGCACAAAGGCGGGGTCGCGCGCGTCCTCCGGCTCAAAGTCTCGGTGGATGGGGACGAAGTCGCCCAGTACTCGGCCGACGGCATCATCGTGAGCACGCCCACGGGGTCGACGGCATACTCGATGTCGGCGGGCGGGCCGATCGTGGTGCCGACGGTCGATGCGATCGTCGTCACCGCCATCTGCCCGCACACCCTGGCGGTGCGCCCGCTCGTCTTGCCGGCGACTGCCGTCGTCACGATCCAGCCGATTCCGCCCTGGAGCGACGAAGTCCTCGTCTCCTTCGATGGCCAGGTGGGCACACCGATTCAGGCGGGCGAGCGCCTGGAGGTACGGCGGGCGGACCGGCCCATCGTCCTGATCCGCCTCGGCCCCGAGAGCTTCTTCAAGCGCCTGCGGAAGAAGCTGCACTGGGGAGATCTCAGTGATCGAACTCGGAAGTAGAGAATTGCGTAGGGGCGCAGCATGCTGCGCCCCTACTCCAACGCACCTAGGACAGTGGGTGGGGCCGTGTTAACCGAATTACGCGTTCGCGATCTCGCCGTCATCGCCGACGTCACCCTTCCATTCCAGCCTGGCCTCAACGTTCTCACCGGCGAAACGGGCGCCGGGAAATCGATGCTGGTCGACGCGCTCGCCCTCCTGCTCGGCGAACGCGCGTCGGCGGACGTCGTGCGCCCCGGAGCCGAGAAGACGATCGTCGAGGGTGCGTTCGAATTCGCGTCGGCCGTGCACCGTCATCTGCTGTCGCCCTTCGCCGAGTTGGGGATCGAATTGGAAGAGGGAAGGCTGGTCCTGAAGCGCGAAGTGCTGCGGGAAGGGAAGTCGCGCGCCTGGGTGAACGGGTCGCCGACCACTATCGGCGTGCTCGCCGAGATCGGTGCGCTGCTCGTCGACCTGCATGGCCAGCACGAGACCCAGTCGTTGCTTCGTCCCGACGCGCAACGTGACATGCTCGATGCCTACGCCGATGCCGACGTCGAGCGCGTGGCAGTACGCGACGCGCACGCGCGCCTGAAAGAGATCGAAACACGTGAAGCGGAGCTGACGAGCCGGCAGGAGGATGTCCGGCGCAAGGCCGACTATCTGCGGCATGTCCTCCAGGAGATCGAGCGCGCCAAGCCCAAGCTGGGCGAGGACGAGGCGCTGGACGTCGAGGCGAAGCGGTTGGCGCACGCCGAGGAGCTTGGCCGGCTGGCGCGCGAGCTGGAAGAGGCGGTGGATGCGGCTGGGCTTACGAAGGCGCAGAAGATCCTGGCGGCGCTTCTACGGGTCGATTCGTCTCTCGGCAAATGGCAGGAGCTGCTCGATGCCCTGTCGGCAAATGCCGACGAGTTAGCGCAGTCTGCACGGGACTACGCCGGTTCGATCGAAGCCGATCCGGCTAGGCTGGCGACCGTGGAGCAGCGGCGTGACCTGCTGTTTCGATTGCAGCAGAAGCACGGGCCGACGATCGCCGACGTGTTGGCCGCGCGCGACACCGCGGCGCGCGAGCTGGAGCTGCTCGACACCGCGGATCTCGATCTGCGCAACATTGGAGCGGATCGCGAGCAGGCCGCCGCAGAGTTCACGCGCGCGACGGCGGCGCTGACGGTAAAGCGGATCGCTGGCGCGAAGAAGCTCGCTCGAGCCGTCAACAAGCTCCTACCCTCACTCGGCATGGAGGGCGGGAAGTTTTCGGCCGAGCTGTTACCACGCACCGCGCACCACGCACACGGTGCGGAGGATGTGACCTTCCAGGTCAAGCTGAACGAGGGATTAGACGCGCGCCCGTTGGCCCGAGTGGCTTCAGGCGGCGAGCTCTCGCGTCTCATGCTCACGTTGAAGGTGGTGCTGGCATCCCACGACGTCGTCCCGACGCTCGTGTTCGACGAAGTCGATCAGGGCATCGGCGGGGAAGTCGGGGGTCGGGTCGGCGAAGCGTTGATGGACGTGTCGCGGGAAGGCCGCCAGGCGCTCGTCATCACGCACTTGCCGCAGATCGCTGTGTTTGCCGACCAGCATCTCGTCGTCGCCAAGGGCACGAAAGGCGGCGTGGCCACCAGCGACGTCGCGGTGGCCAAAGATGAGTCGAGAGTAAAAGAGATTGCGCGGATGCTCGGCGACGCCGACATGGCGACCGCGCGGCGTCACGCCGTAGAGCTGCTCAAAACAGCCGGCGAGAAGTCCGCATCACAATCCGGAACACAGTCGCCACCGGTACAGGCCCACCCGAGCCGGTGACGGTTTGCTCGACGGAGAAGCTCCCCTCCACATCCGGTGTCGCGTAGGTCATCGCGACGCCCAGGCGCGTCCAGCGCAGCGCCGTCCCGGCATCGAGCACCGCGGCTGACACGGGGGCGCCGAGCCGGGTCGCGATATCGATCGAGTCTTGTGCCGAGCGATACGTGTAGCGATCGCGCGTCTGCGTCCAGTATCCGGCCGTGAATCCCACACCGACGTTCTTCCCAAAGCGCAGCATCGGCGCGAGGTCGATGGCGGCGTAGTCGCCGGGATCCCAGTTCAGCGTCGCGAGCGCCGCGTGCGGGATCAGCAGGACCGACTGCGGCCCCACGCGCCGCGCGCGCGTTCCCGGCTGCTGCCGCGCGCCGCGCACCAGCAGATTGAGCCACAACCGATCGAACAGCGTCAGCTCCTGCGCCACCTGCAGCTCGATGTCGGTCTGGTGGTCGCCGGTCGAGATGTCGAAGAGGTTGTTGGGAGAGTCCTGATGTCCTGTCGGCAAGCGTACGACCACCGCGCCAGTCAACGCATAGTTGGGCGATTCGAGCATCCGGTACTTCGCATGGACTTCGACGTCTCCCGGGAAGAAACGCAGCCGGCGCGACGTCGCGGCAATCGGGTCGAGCGCGTAGGTCGAATTCGTCAACAGCGAATCGAGCCGCTTGGCGGCAGCAGGATTCCCGGGGTTGCCGAGGCTATCGAGATGGAAGCCGGCCCGTGTGTTCACGCGTACGACCGGCACGTAGACGCCCACGGCGATGCGATTCGTGATCCCGAACGCGAGGGCCAGCGGGGTCACGCGGCGCTCGGCGCGCACGAACACGGGCGTGAAGTCGTAGCGGCACACGACGAAGCCGCCCACGGGCCGGCAGACAATCGGAGGGTGGATCTCGCCGAGCAGCGATGTGCCGATCGGCTGTTCATGGCCGTTGGCCGTGAACTCGCGGTCCCACGTCGTGATCACCGGCTCGAACGTGACGCGGAGCTGGCCGGCGCGAGGTGTGTCGGTGCGCGGACCGGCTTGCGCCCGAGCCCCACTGGCCAGCAGCACCAGGGCGCAAAGCGCGAGAAATCGGTGGGGACGTTTAGAGAAAGGCGGCAATGGAGAAGGATACCCCATTGCCGCCATTTGACGCCCTTCGCCGCGGTTCAGGGAATCGGCGGAATAGCTGTCGTATACGCCGCGTTGATGGCGAGGCGCAGATGTTGTGCGATGAGCCGGTGCGTGGAGGCACTCGGATGCACCGCATCGCAGGAAAACGCCGTGCCGAAGGGCAACCCGAGCGTCGCATTGCACGGTTGCAGGAGCGCCGGGAACGGACGGACCGCGGTCGGAATGGCGCGCAGCGAATCGAGCGTCGTGTTCGGATCGAGATACGCCCACCCCCGGGCAGTCGCCTGGCCGGAGATGTACGTGTTGTACGCGGTGACGGCGGCAAGCAGCTTCACGAGCTCTTTCGGCACCACGACGGCCGCCACGGTGTCGGCGCAGTCGAGATTGCGCGGCGCGCCGAGCTGAACGGCTCCGAGCAGCGCGGCACCGTATGGGAACGGCACCAGCGTCGAGTCTCCGCGCGCCCCGGGGATGCCTGTCGCAATCGGCGCGCAATTATTGCTCACGGTGAACAGCGTGGGGAATGAGTCAGGCGGCGCGAGGTGATTCTTGATCGCCCAATACGTGGCCCCCGCGCTGAAGAAGGGGAGTGCGGTGACCTTGCCGACGCCGATCAGAATCACGCCCTGCGGGCCGACGGCGTCGACGGTGTCGAGCATCGCGCCGTAGCGCGTCTGGAAATTCGTAATCGACGTGATCTTGGTGCTGTCCCCCGCGTTGGGGGAGCTCGTGGCGGCACCGAGCACGTCGTTATTCCCGATCCAAATCGACAGGAACGTCGGGTGCGCGCGCTCCATCATCTGCGTCTGCGTCAGCCCGCCGAGGATGAACTGCGTGAGGGTGTTGGGATTCGACGCGGTGTCGAGGTTGGCGAGGATGTCTCGCACCTCCGCGCCCGGCACGGCCGTGTTACTGATGTACGGCGGCGCCGGATTGGGGATCTTACGGAGCGCGCATGTGGTCGCTGTGCTGGGGAAGGGTTGCCCGGGGACGGCGTAGCGCGCGCCCGTGAAGACGTTGGTATAGGGTGGTGGACAGCCCGGCCTGTTCAGGAGCGGCGGGAAGAACGGCGAGTGCATCGCCTGCGCGAGCAGCACCGCGTACGATTGCAGCTGCGTGCTGTCGTTGATCCCGCCCGACTGGAAGCCCGCCGTGATCGAATTCCCCATCGACACGTAGCGATCGAATAACGGATCGACCGGTGTGCTGCCGAACGGTCGGTTCAGCTGGTCGTTGTTGCACGCCGTAGCAACCAGGGCGAAACCGAGGACCGCGGCGCCAAATCGAGTGGTCCGAATCATGAGTCGCAGTTCCTCAGAACGTGAGAGCTATGCCGGCCGCGAACAGATGGGCCGAGAATTGGTAGAGACCGGTGTTGCCCGCGGCGAGATTGACCGTGCCGCGCCGATCGCTCTGTTTGATGAACTGATAGGCGAGATCGGCGTGCCAGTGCGGGTTCAACGTAATCCCCGCGCCGGCCGTGAATTCGTTGCGCGGGCCCTCGGGGAGCAGCGGCGTCACGAATTGCGCCGGCGAAGCGCCCCCGTGGTGCAGGTAGCCGCCGCGCAGCTGCAGCTTCGCGTTGTACTGATACTCGGTGCCGAAGCGGAAGCCGTGCGTGTCCTTGTTCTGCGGATGGAGCGCGAGGTCCGGCGTTCCGGCATTGGCGAAATTGATGTCGACCGCGTTGAACCAACCCCACACGACGTACTGGTAATCGGCCATGACCGACCACGCGTCGTTGACCTTGTACGCAAAGCCGAGCGTGGCCTGCGGCGGCATGTTGATCGCCGTCGCAACCGCGCCGTTCGAGAGCGGCGCCCCGCTCACAAAGTTTTGTGCGAGGACCGCATCGATGGGCGTTCCCGCGGGCAGCGGACCAACCGCGACCGGGAGAACCAGGCCTGTCGGGACCTGCTTGAACGTCGCGTCGCCGTCGTAGTCGATCTGCTTGCGCGTGAGCCAGTGTCCGCCGATGCTCAGGCGGTCGGTCGCCTGCCAGATCGCGCCGAAATTGACCGAGAAGCCGTGACCGTTCGCCTCGAGCAAGGCGTCGGCGAAATCGGTGCCCGTGGGCACGCCGAGCATGGCGAACGTCGTGCCTACCGGAAGTCCGGCCGGCACGCGGAGGGCGTCGGGAACGGCCTGCGTCGACAGATCGGCCCGCTGGCGGAGCTTCAGGTGGCTCGTGATGTAGGCGACGCCGACCCCGAGTTTCAGCTTCGGGCTGAGCTCTACGCCGATCGTCGGCTGGATGTAGATCGACCGGATATTCGTGTTGTAGCCGAGAAAACGGCCCGGTGAGCTGACGCTATCCCACTTGGTTTCAAGGCCGTACGGGGCGTACACGCCGATGCCCGCGGTTACTTTCGGGCTGAGGGCGCGGGTGATGTAGAGGTTGGGGACGGGGATCAGGGGATTCTTGAGGTCGCTCTTGGAACCGAGGAAGTCGTCGGTAAAGCTTCCCTGCGCACCGATCAACGTGATGCCGGCGCTGATGCGGGTCCCCGTCAGCCCGCCCAGTCCCGCCGGACTGAAGTAGATCGCGGAACCGTCGGCGCAGGGTCGGGCAGCGGTGACGCCGGCGCGGCCCATGGCGCACGTGTTGTGCTCGTAGACGCCAAAACCCTGCCCAGCGAGGCTGGAGGGGAGGGCGGCGACAAGCGAGGCAGCACCTGCGACTAGCAAGGACGCAAACCGCCGCATACGCGTTCTCCAGAGGGACGAATTGAAATAGATGGTGAACCTGGCCGCGATACGGTAGCATTGCGTGGAATCATTGTCAAACCCATGCCACGACCCGCGATAGACCTGTTTCAGAAAACATTTGGGACAACACCCAGGGCCGCGGCGTCGGCACCGGGTCGCGTCAACCTCATCGGTGAGCACACCGACTACAACGGTGGGCCGGTGCTCCCGATTGCGATCGCCGCACGCACAAACGCGGCGGTCGGGCCCGGCGCCCCGGGCGAATCGGGTGTGCTCGAGGCTGTGTCGACGTGCTACCCCCAAGTCACGCGCGTCAAATGGCAGGAAGAGCTGCCGAGGGGGTGGGCCGCGTACGTCGCCGGTGTACTGCGTGAGCTGTGGTCGCTCGATGTCGTCCCGCCCAACGGTTCGGTACGGATCGCGATCGCGTCCGATGTGCCGGTCGGGGCGGGGCTCTCGTCGTCCGCCGCGCTGGCCGTCGCCGCGGCGAAGGCGCTCGCGCCGGCCCTCGCTCCACGGCAAATCGCAGGCGTCGCATTCCGCGCCGAGCACGATCACGTCGGGGTGCGGTGCGGCGTGATGGATCAAACGATTTCAGCGCTTGGCAAGCGCGACCACGCCCTGCTGTTCGAATGCGCCTCGCTCGAAGTACGACAAATCCCTTTCCAAGCACGGTTGCTTCTCGTCGATACCGGAAAGCGCCACGATCTCAGCCAGGGCGGGCTAAACGAGCGGCGCGCGGAATGCGAGGCGGCGGTGAAGCGGCTCAAGATCGAGCTGCCGGAGCTCCAGTGGCTGGCGAGCTGGCCGGTGGAGTGGCTGCCGCGCCTCAAGCGGGCGTTACGCGAGCCGCTGCGCTCGCGCGCGGTCCACGTCGTGAGCGAGACCGCGCGGACCCGGTTCGCGGCGCAGCTGCTGCAGCAGGGGAAACTCAGACAGTTTGGCAAGCTGTTGTACGAGTCGCACGAATCGTGTCGGCGCCTGTACGAGTGCAGCTCGCCGGAGCTCGATACGGTCGTGAGCGCGGCGAAGCGGGCGGGCGCGCTGGGCGCGCGGCTCACGGGAGCAGGGTGGGGCGGCGCGGCGATCGTACTCGTGAACAAGACGGACAAGAAGACGATTCCCGCGATCCAGCGTGCGTTTGAACGCGCCTACGGCAGGTCGGCGCCGATCAGTGAGGTGAAAGCTTCGGCGGGTGCCCACACGGAGCGGCTATAATTGGTCCTCGGCTCGGGTGGCGAAATTGGTAAACGCAAGGGACTTAAAATCCCTCGGGGGCGACCCCTTGCAGGTTCGATTCCTGCCCCGAGCACTCCACTACGGCCGCCAATGAGGCTTGACCTTGGATGTCGTGGGTATGTGAGTCAACCGAGTCTGGCTGCTCCCGTCCGCCTTCATGACATAGATCTCCGAACTGCTATCCCGATATGACACGAACACGATCTTGCTGCCGTCGGGTGACCACGCCGGGTACGCATTACCGCCGGAGTCACTCGTCAGGCGCACTGGGCTGCTGCCGTCGGGGTTCATTGTCCAAATCTGAAAGGCGTGCGTGCCGCGGTTCGATGAGAAGGCGATCCTGCGACCGTCAGGTGACCAGGAGGGCGTTTCGTCGGTTGCGGTCGGGTCACCGATCAATGTGAGGCCGCTCCCATCTCCGTTGATCACATAGATGTGTCCCCCTCGGTTGGAATAAAACACGATACGCCCATCCGGTGACCAGGACGGGTGGTTCTCGAAGGCGGTATCGGTGAGCAGCTGCGTAACCCCAGTACCGTCCGCATTCATGACAGAGAGGCGGCTGCTCGAGATAAAGGCGATCTTCGCGCCGTCCGGGGACCAGTCGGGTCCCCACTCGCTCCCTGTACCCGGTGTGAGCGGCGTGAGCCCGCTGCCGTCCTCGCGCATCAGGAAGAGATGCCACGCCCCGGTGGAGTCCCGGCCCTGGGAACTAAAAATAATTTTTGAGCCATCGGGCGACCATGCCGGATCATCATCCCTCGCGGAGTCGCGGGTAACGTTCCTAACGTGCCCGCCGAGCGAATCCATCACATCGATATCGAAGACGAGCTTGGATGCGGTTGGGTAGTTGAAGCTCGTGAACACGATCGTGGGCCGGCCGGCGGGCGCTGTGCTGTCCGAGCAGGATAGGAGAATCAGAATGCTGCAACATGCGATGTACTTGATCATGACGGCCTCCCACTGGCTCATTTTACCGGCGTCACCCGGCAAGCTCAAGGCAAAGCGCGCCACAAGTCCCAAGCTGCGGCGGCACCCAATCCGATTCGCTCGTCGCGTGCTTCCTCGGGCAACCGGCGTCGCGGTAGCACGCCTGGGGCTCAACCCTCCCCTGGGGCTGGACAGGGGCATGCCGAAACGCGTGCCCCTGTTTCATTGTGTCCGCGATCACCTGTCCGGAACCAGTCAACACCAGATCCCATGCAACCTTTCCCGCCATCGCTGCGTCTTACCCTCTGAATGATTCGAACATGTCTCTAGCTGGAGGATGAGATGCGCGGCCTGACCCTGTTGATCGCGACGATCCTGACGTTCGGATACGGCTTCGCCGCCCAAGCCGCCATGACCATCGAGCGCGCGCAGACCTATGCCCGCGTGGCTCGGACGGTCGAAACCGTGAACCCGGTAACAGACCCGAACCGCATCTGGTACGGGGGGATGCTGGACCCGATTACCGTCGAAGCGCCCGCCCCTCCGGCCCTGAAATGCTCGGTTGCCTAGGGATTCGCAGCGCCCGCGCCCCCCGCGCCGCCCGCCCAGTTCCGGCGGGCGGTCGCGTATTCGGGCGAAACTTGTAAGATTGAAGGCGCGTACCAACCATAACCATGGACATGTCAATCGATCAGTCGGCTACACCTACTCGGCGTTTCTGGCGCACGTGGCGTCGCGAGATCATCCGCGGCGGCGTGCTCTTTGGTCTCGTCGTCGGGACCGGTCTCTTCATCCGCAGCGTCCGCATTCATGTCCCCTCGCCGCTGGGCGCCCTCGGGTCGTTCGGCGATTTCAACTGGGGCGACGGGGATGGCGGCGATCTCTTCGGTCGCGGCCGCCAGGTTGGCGATGCGTGGGAATACCGGGCGCTCATCAAGCCGACGCAGCACGTTTGGATCCGCAACACGAACGGGCCGATCGAAGTCGTCGCGGGAACGGGCGACAGCCTCGTGATCAATGTCGAGAAGAGCTGGCGCAACTCCGACCCACAGAGCGTGCAGCTGATTCCCGTGCTCACCGAGCGTGGACTGACCGTCTGCGCCGTGTGGGAAGCGCGCGATCAGCGGTGCAACGAGGGCGGCGACTACCGCATGAACGGCGTGAAGAAGAACGACGTCGCGGTGCGCTTCACCGTGCAGCTGCCGCGCAGCGTTCCGGTCGATGTGTCGACCGTGAACGGCGGCCTGGAAATCGACGGCGTGAGCGCGCCGGTCGAAGCCGCGACGGTCAACGGCCGCATCGCGGTCAATACGTCGACCGGTCCGGTTCAGGCGACGACGGTCAACGGCAGCATCGAAGCGAACATGCAGGCGCTCACGAGCGGCGATGTCCGGCTCACCACCGTGAACGGTTCGGTGAGCGCGGGGTTGCCGGTACAAATCAACGCGAACGTCGATGCCGAAACGGTGAACGGCCGCGTCGAGACCGACTTCCCGGTGAAGATCACCGGCAAGATCAGCACGCGGCACCTCCGCGGCACGATCGGGACCGGCGGTCCGACGTTGAAACTCATCACCGTGAACGGGTCGATCACGCTGCACGAAGCAGACGCCAATCCCAACCCGAACCCCAATCCCGAATCGCATCGCGGGCACCGGCTGCACCCGCGGACGCCGCGCCCGGCGGAGCGGCCCTAGATCGTCGTAGCGGGGGTGCTCCGCCCGATGCTGTAAGGCCACCTACCTGGATTCAACGTCGCCAGTCCGTAAAACATGAGACACGCGCCCGTGAGCGCGATGTTCTTCCAGAAATGCGCCGCTTGATTCGCTGCCATCATCGGATCGGCAATTCCCCAAAACTTGTGCACCGTGAACGCCGCGGGGATGAGAAATGCCGCGATGAGCAGCGATCCCCACTGCGCCTTTACACCCAGCAGGATGCTCAGGCCGCCCGCGAGGATCATGAGACCGGAGATGGCCGTGAGTAGCGTCGGGGCGGGTACCCCGGACGCTCCCGCGTACTGCGCATACATGCTGAGTTTGGTGAGGTGATTGAAGCCGGAGTAGATAAAGAAGAAAGAGAACACCACCCGTCCGATTAGCAGCACTATACCGCCCATGCGTTCATCCTCCCAGGTAGCGCGCGACTTCCGCGGGGAACGTGCGTACATCGATCGGCTTCGTGATATAACCGTCGAATCCTGCGGCGCTGGCGCGCGTTCGGTCTTCCGGCAGCGCGTGCGCCGTCAATGCGACGACTTTCCAAAAGCGCTCGGGCAGCTTCTTGAGTTCCTCGAGCAGTGCGTAGCCATCCCGACCCGGCAACTGAATATCGAGCAACACGAGGTCGGGGGTTGGCTGATGCGTCCGCAAGACGTCGGTCAACCGGTCGCCGTTGGGGAGTCCGACGACTTGATGGCCTTTGATCGTGAGCAAGGTCGTCAAGAGCTTCAGGTTGTCCGGCTGGTCTTCGACGATGACGATAATGGCCACGCTCACCGTGCCTGCGGCAGAGTAAACCAGAACGTACTGCCTTTTCCCATCTCGCTTTCGACGCCGATGGCGCCGCCGTGCAGCTCGATCAGCCGCCGCGACAGCGCCAGCCCCAGTCCCGTCCCTTCATACTTCCGGCTCGCCGACGCGTCGAGCTGGGAGAATTCCTGAAACAGCTTGGGCTGATCCTCGGCCGCGATGCCGATCCCGGTGTCGGTCACCGCGATCCGGACTTCGGACCCGCCCCCGCCGTTGACCGGCCCCGCGGCGACCGTGATGCGGCCGCCGTCGGGCGTGAACTTGATGGCGTTCGAGAGCAGGTTGAGGAGCACCTGGCGCACGCGGCCCCGGTCTGCCTGCACCCGCAGGCCCGGTGACGGGGGCGTCACGACCAGCGCGTGCCGATGTTTTTGCACCTGCGCCTGCACGCTCCCCGTCGTCTCGGTGAGCAACGCGGCCAGGTCCACCGCCTCCGGTTTGAGCTCCATTCGTCCCGCGGCGATGCGTTGCAGGTCGAGCAGCTCGTTGATCAGCTCGAGCAGGTGGCGCCCGTTGCGCGCGACCGTCTCGAGGAAATCGCGCTGTTGATCCGACAGGGAGGGACCCATGTCCTCCGTGAGCAGCAGGTCGGTGAATCCGATGATGCTGTTGAGCGGCGTGCGCAGCTCGTGCGAGATGTTCGACAAAAACAGATCTTTGGACTTCATCACCGCATCGAGATCGGCGTTCAGCTGCTCCAGCCGCTTCGCGGTCTGACGCACTTCGACCGCGAGGCGCCGGGTGTTGTGATGCGCCGCGCCGCGCTCGCACGCAATCGCGAGGTTGGGCGCCGCCTGATCGAGCGCGGCCCGCTCGTCGATGTCGAATCGGACGCCGGGGATGACGCCCAAGACTCCCACGAGCTTCGTCCCCGCGCGTAGTGGGACGAGCACGAGTCCCTGTGGCATGGGCGCGTCGAGGCGAAGCTGATGCCGGACGGGCTGGACCGCTTCGCCGTGATAGTGGATGGCTTGTGCCGCGTCGCCGACGAGGTCGCGCATCGTCGCCCGGGAGACGGGACGCGCTTCGACGTCGCGCGAAACGGTCGGCGCCCACTCATTGGCGTCGTGGGCGGGCTGGTACAGCACGATTCCGGTCGCCCTGGTCGCGCCCGCGATCACGCCCAGCGCCTGTCCCAGTCCAGCGGCCGAGTCGTCCGAGGACGTGTTGAGCGCGGCAAGCAGCTGCGACAGGTACGCCTGCAGCTCCTCCCGCCACGCCAGCGCCTTCGCCATACGGTTCACGCCGCGTGCGATCACGCCGAACTCGCCGGGCTGATCTTCGGGCAGCGGCTCCACGAACTGTCCCTCGGCCACGCGTTGCAGCGCCTGGGCAACGCGAGAGAACGGGACGGCCAGCCGGCGGCGGTTGTACCAGAAGCCGAGGCC
>Ga0137409_10005396_pt1 | contig 13325 bp, 10 predicted proteins | sample CZODoug1_16funga_FD_122059 | JGI IMG/M metagenome (GOLD analysis project Ga0137409, IMG submission 122059) | Vadose zone soil fungal communities from Angelo Coast Range Reserve, California, USA - CZODoug1_16fungal (Hybrid Assembly) | ecosystem: Environmental > Terrestrial > Soil > Vadose zone...
CCGACCCCACGTCGTTTGCTCCTGGCGATTTGGCGGGTCTCTTGAAACTTGCCAAGCACTTCCGCGGCCTCGGCGGCGAGCGCCTGCACGCGCTCGTCAAGCTGATGACGATGAGCTCCGCGGATTTCCTGGATGAGTGGTTCGAGACGGACGTCCTCAAGGCGACGAAGTCGGCGAGCGGCATCATCGGCACGTTCTTGGGGCCACGGTCTCCAGGGACCGCGTACGTGCTGCTTCATCACTACATGGGCGAGCTGGACGGCGTGTTCAGGGCCTGGGGGTTTGCGAAAGGGGGCACGGGCGCGGTGAGCGAAGCCATCGCGTCCGCCGCCCGCTCGTTCGGGGCTGAGATCAGATGCGATGCCGGTGTCTCGAAGGTCCTCGTGCGTAACGGCCGGGCCACCGGCGTCGTGCTGGAAAACGGTGACGAGCTGTCTGCGGGAATTGTCGTGTCGAGCCTAGACCCGCGTCGCACGTTCCTCCAGCTGCTCGAGTCTAATGAGCTGCCCGCGGAGTTCGTCGCCGATATCAAACGCTTCAAGTTCCGCGGTTCGTCGGGCAAGGTGAATCTCGCGCTCGATTCGCTGCCGAGCTTCACCTGCATGCCAGGCATCGGCCGGCAGCACCGCGGTGCGTTCTCGATCAGTCCCAGCCTCGACTACGTCGAGCGCGCGTATGACGATGCGAAATACGGCGAATTCTCGCGCCGGCCCTACATGGACATTGTCTTCCCCTCGATGATCGATCCCGGCATGGCGCCGCCGGGGAAGCATGTCATGTCGATCTTCGTGCAGTATGCGCCGTACAACCTGAACGGCGGCTGGACCGACGCAAAGCGCGAGGCGTTCGGCGACGCGGTCGTGAACACGGTCGAGAGCTTCGCACCGGGGTTCAAGTCGAAGATCCTACACCGGCAGGTGATTACGCCGCTCGATATCGAGAAGATCACCGGCCTTTCGGAAGGCAACATTTTCGCCGGCGAGCTGGCGTTGCATCAGCTGTTCTTCCTGCGCCCCGCGCCCGGGTGGGCGAAATTCGCGACGCCGGTGCGCGGCTTCTATCAGGCCGGCTCGGGGACACATCCGGGCGGCGGCATCATGGGCGCGTCGGGCCGGCTCGCGGCAATGCGCATTCTGAGGGACAAGGCGTGAGGGGCTCGGGACTCGATGCGATCGTGATTGGCGCAGGTGCCAACGGCCTTGTCGCAGCGCACTATCTCGCGCGGGCTGGCCAGCGTGTACTGGTCGTGGAGCAGCATCAGGCGGTGGATCCGTCGGCCGATATCGGTTGGATCCCCCCCGCGGTGATTCGCGACCTCGGCCTCGCCGGTGCAGGCCTGCGCGCCGAGGAGCCCGATCCCTGGATCACGGCGCCGCTTCCAGCCGGTGGGACGCTCGAGCTGTCGCGCGACATGGCGCGCTCGGTCGAGGCGATTCGCCGCGTGAGTCCCGCCGACGCGGAGAAGTGGCCCGACTTCTGCCGGCGGATGCGCTCGCTCGCGGGCGTGCTCGAGCGGCTGTATCTCGCGCCGCCTCCCGACATCGAGTCCAACGACGTGCGCGAGCTGGTGCGCATCGCGGCCCTCGGTCTGTACGTCCGTCGGCTCGGCAAGCAGACGGTCATCGACCTCGCGCGCATTCTGCCGATGTCGATCGCCGAGCTGCTGGACGACTGGTTCGAGCACGACGCCTTGAAGGGCGCCCTCGGCGCGCTGGGCATCTGGCACTTGAAGCAAGGTCCCCGCGCCGGTGGGACGGCGTTCAACTTCCTGCATCATCACGTCGGCAGCCCGGCGGGGGTGTTCCGTCCGGTGCAATCGAACGTGACGCAAACCTTGAACGAGATGAAGCGTGTCGAGGTGCGCCGCGGCAGTCGCGCGACTGTGCTCGCAGAGAATGGCCGGGCGACGGGCGTCGTACTGGAGAATGGAGAGACCATTCGCGCGCCATTGGTTGTGTCCAGCGCCCCGCCGCGCGCCACGCTGCAGCCGCTCGCGATCGAGCTCTACCCGGACTTCGCGCGCGCCGTGGGCAACATCAAGGCGCGGGGCGTCGTCGCCCGCGGCACGCTGACGCTCGGTCAGCCGCCAGCATACTCGAACCTCTGCATCGCCCCCTCGCTCGACTATCTGGAGCGCGCCTACGACGACGCCAAGTACGGCCGAGCTTCCGCCGCCCCGTACATCGAGGTGCAGCGCACCGACGGCAACCGCCTCGAGTTGCACGTCCAATACGTGCCGCCGGGAACGCAGGACGGGCTCGCACAACGCGTCGCCCAAATACTGAAGGTTCGACCCGACCAGGTGCAGCTGCAGACGGCCGAGGAGAGCCTCTACCACGGAGAGCTTACTCTCGACCAGATTCTGTTCATGCGTCCCGTACCGGGTTGGAGCCGCTACCGTACCCCGATCGAGGGTCTGTACCTGTGTGGCTCGGGCACGCATCCAGGCGGGGGGATTCCGGGGGCCGCCGGGCGCAACGCGGCGCGCGAAATCCTATGACCTTCTTGAAGACCGTCGAGAGCTACAAACAAGGTGCCCGGACGCTTCCGGGGCGCTACTACAACGATCCGGACGTGTTCGCGGGCGAGCAGGAGCGAATCTTCCGGCACCATTGGATCTGCGTCGGCCGCGATGCGACGCTGGCGGCGCCGGGTGACTACTTCACGGTCCAGGTAGCCGGCGAAAGCATCATCGTGTTGCGCGATCAGTCAGGGGAACGGCGCGCCTACTACAACGTGTGCCGCCATCGCGGCACGCGGCTCTGCGAAGCGCCCAAAGGCCGGCTGTCCGAAACGATCCAGTGCCCGTATCACGCGTGGACGTACGCGCTCGATGGCCGCCTGATCGGCGCGCCGCACATGCACGAGGTCGAAGGGTTCGACAAGAAGGCGTATCCGTTGCACACCGTGGCGCTCGCCGAGTGGGAAGGATTTCTGTTCCTGAATCTCGATCCCGAGGCGACTCCAGCCGCGAAGTGGTTCGCGCCGCTCGCGGGCCGCTTCTCGCGCTACAACCTTCCGTTGCTGCGGACGGTCCGGCGCATCGAGTACGACGTGAAGGCGAACTGGAAGCTGATCTTGCAGAACTACAACGAGTGCCTGCACTGCCCCACGATTCACCCCGAGCTGTCCACCAAGCTGCCGTATACGAGCGGCGCGAACGACCTGATCGAGGGGCCGTTCCTCGGCGGCTACATGGAGATCAAAGCGCCAAACGAAAGCGCGACGATGACGGGGCGGGCATGCGCCTTACCGCTCGGCACCCTGCCCGCGGACGATCAACGCCGTGCGTTCTATTACGCGCTGTTTCCGACGATGATGGTGAGCCTGCACCCGGACTACGCGGTCTTCTATACCGTCTGGCCGGTCGCCGTGATGCGATCGCGCGTCGTCTGTGAATGGATGGTACATCCCGACGCCCCGGGTGCCGCCGGGTACAACATCCAGGACGCCGAAGAATTCTGGGACCGCACGAATCGGCAGGATTGGCACATCTGCGAGCAGAGCCAGCTCGGCATCAGCTCCCGGGTCTACGCGCCCGGACCGTATTCACCGCGCGAGAGTATCCCCGCTGCCTGGGATCGCATGTACTTGAGGGCATTTGAAGGCTCTTGAAGAAGTGCTGAAGGAAGTCGCGGAACGCCTCAAGGACAACTACCCCTACGGCGATCCGCTATACGCAGGCCAGATGCTCAAGCCACCGCACGACGTGGCGCGCCGCGCGTACGAGATGGCCCTGAAGATCAATCCCAACAACCACGCGCTCGACGGCGGCCGCGCCAGTTCAGCGATGGAGAAGGAAGCAGTCGCTGAGCTGGCGAAGATGGTCGGATGGGACACACACCTCGGCCATCTGTGCGGCGGCGGCACGATGGCGAACCTCGAAGCGCTCTGGGTGGCCGGGCAGCTGCATCCCGGCAAGACGGTGCTCGCCTCGACACAGGCGCATTACACCCACCAGCGTATCGCGGGCGTGTTGGGGCTCGCGTTCGAGACGATTGCCTGCGATCGCGCCGGCCGGATGGACGTCCAGGCGCTCGCGCGCCGGCTCGCGGCCGGCGGCGTTGGCACCGTCGTCGCTACGCTGGGCACGACGGCAACCGGAGCCGTGGATCCGCTCGATGCGATCGTCGACCTGCGCCGCCGCCACGACTTTCGCATCCACGCCGACGCGGCGTACGGCGGTTACTTCCTGCTCGTCAAAGAACTCGCGGCGGAGACGCGCAAGGCGTTAGAGCGGATCACGGACGCCGCCTCGGTCGTCATCGATCCGCACAAGCACGGCCTGCAGCCGTATGGATGTGGGTGCGTACTATTTCGCGATCCGGCAGTAGCGCGACTGTACTACCACGACTCGCCGTATACCTACTACACGTCGACCGACAGGCACCTCGGCGAGATTTCGCTCGAGTGTTCGCGACCTGGTGCCGCGGCCGTTGCGCTCTGGGCGACGCAGCAGCTGCTTCCGCTCGTCCCGGATGGAGAATTCGCCAAGGGTCTGGCGAGTGGGAGAGCGGCGGCGATCGCGCTGTACGATCGGATCAAGCAGGACGGGCGGTTCGTGACAGGCTCGCCGCCGGAGCTCGACATCCTCGTGTGGGCGCCACGCGCCAAACGGATCAGCGAGGTCTCGGCGCTCACGCAGCGCATCTTCGACGAAGCAGCTCGACGCCAACTCCATCTCGCGCTCGTGACATTGCCCGTTCACCTGATCGACGTCCAGGACATGCAGCGCGACCGGGACACGATCGTCTGCCTGCGCTCCGTCTTGATGAAGCCGGAGCACCGCGAGTGGGTCGATCGGATCTGGGCGATTCTCGACGCCGCGACTACCGCCGCTGGTGTGACGCGCTAATCCACGAATCCGCTCGACAGCCGGACGATCAGGTTCCGCCCCGGGTCGAACGCGAACGCCTTGTAGCGACTCAGGAAGCTGCGGTAGCGCTGGTTGAATGCATTGCGCAGCGAAACATCGAGCCGCATCGCCCGGCCGAACAACCGAACATCCGCCCCGCCGCCGAGGTGGACCAGTGCGTAGCCGGGTGTCGCGATGTCGAGCGGGTTGAGCCGTCTGGGCCGGTCGTACGCATCGACATCCACGGTGAACCGATCCCGCCAACCGAACCCCACCATCGCGCGCAGGGGCGGAAGCAACGGCAGCGGCTCGTGTGCCGCGAGGTTGGTGCCCCGCACCACCTCCACCCGGCTGCGGGCGACCAGGCCCCGCCCGATGTCGGCCTCGAGCACGGCTTCGCCACCCAACATTTCCGCTTCCGCCTGCCGGTACTGATAGACGGGCAGCGAATCGATGACCAGGACGGTCGGCGTGATGTAGATGTAGTCGGACATCCGGTTGTGGTAGGCGGCCAACTCGAGCCGGGCGCGCCGGCCGCTCCAGCGCACGCCGAGGTCCACGCCGCGGCTCGCCTCCGGCTTCATCGTTGAATCACCGAGCTCGTAGCGCGCCTCGCCGATGTGCGGGCCGTTCGCGAACAGCTCGAACAGCGTCGGCGCGCGCCAGGCGCGGCCAACGTTCAGGCTCAGGGAGAGTCCGCCTCCGGGCACCGGCGTGAACACGATGCCGGCGTTCCCAGACCACGCCTGGGAATTCCGGTCCTGCGCCACGACGCCGAGTGAGTCATCCCGATCGGCGCTGAGCCGGCGCGCGTCCGCCCGAACCCCGGCCAACAACGTCCATCGTCCGGATCCCGGACTCCATCGCTCGAATGCAAATGCGGCGCCGGAGAGCACGCTCGCGTCGGGGACGATCGGCTCGCGGCCGCTCGCGTCGTTGTGCTGGCCGATCGTCGTTATGCCGAACGTCGTGCCGCCATGATGCAACAGCACATCGAGCGAGCCAGTCTGCAGCATCAGATTGAACTGCTCGGACTCGGTGCCGGTCGTGTCGTCGGCAATTTCGATCAACGAATGGCGTTGCAGCTGCGCCTTGGCCTCGAGCCGCCAGTGCCCCCACGGCCGCTGGCCGGTGATCTGAAGCCGCTCGTCTCCCGCTTTGCGCTCGGGTCCACCTGTCTCCCCGGGCGGCGCATTCGCTTCGAGCAGTTTGAACTCGCCGCCGTAGTGCACCACGCGCACAGACAGGGCGCTGCCCGACGGCCAGCGCCATCCCGCCGCCGCATCGCCGTTGAACGCGCCGTAGCCCGTGTTGTCGAGCTCGCCCGCGGGCGTATGCAGGTTGCTGGCGTGCCGGCCGATCGCCGCGACGCGCCAGCCCATGTTGCCGCGCGCGCCTTCGACCTGCGCGCCGGGGGCAATCTCGACGTTGTTGCTCGCCGCCGAGAGCGTGAATCCCGTCCGCATGAAGGCCGGGCCGCCCGCGGCATCGGGCAGTGCTTCGGGTATCACGTTGATCACGCCGCCGAGCGCGTCGGAGCCGTACAGCACGCTCGCAGGCCCGCGAATCACCTCGATGCGACGGACGAACGCCGTCTCGACCGAAGGGCCGTCCTCATCGCTCCACGAGTAGTCCTCGAGCCGGCTGCCGTTCTCGAGCATCAGCACGCGCGCGCCGGAGAAGCCGCGAATCACGGGTTTCCCGATCTGCGATCCAGTCGTGATCGCCCGGACGCCCGGGAGCGCCTCGACGACATGCGCCAGCGAGACGCCTTGAGCCCGCCGCAGATCGTTGCCGGCGAGCGCGTCTGCCGGGAGCGGGGAGGACGCGGAGGCAAGCGCCTGCCGGGTCGCGGTGACCGTCACCGGCTCGAGCCGCAACGCGCTCGGGGTGAGTACGATGTCCAACGCGCCGCTCGGCTGCCCGCTCGCCACGGTGATCTCCCGCACCGCCGGCGCAAATCCCTGGCGCCGCACGGCGAGCGTGTAGCGTCCCGGCGCCAGCGCGATCCGGAATGCGCCATCGGCACCGGTCGTGACGCTCCGTCCGAGGTCGGTGACTTCGACGATCACTTGGGCAACCGGTTGACCCGACGCGTCGACGACTCGGCCGGTCACGGTATCTGCCGGCAGGACAAAGAGGACTGATAGTAGAAGGGGCAGCATGGCTTAAAAGTATCGTGACGGTGAGATTAGGCGCCATGACCAGTTGGCTCACGGATTGGGCGAACCTGTTGCTGCGGTGGGCCCACTTCATCGCCGGCATCGCCTGGATCGGCAGCTCCTTCTACTTCATCTGGTTGGACCGCGCTCTCACCAAACCCGAACACGCGAAGCCCGGCGTGGAGGGCGACCTCTGGATGGTGCACAGCGGCGGGTTCTATCAGGTGGAGAAGCGCCGCCCCGCGCCGGGTGAGATCCCGGCCATCCTGCATTGGTTCAAGTGGGAGGCGATGCTGACGTGGCTGACCGGCATCGCCTTGCTGATCCTCGTGTTCTACCTGGGCACGGCCTACCTGCTCGATCCCACCATCTCGCGGATCAGCCGCGGTGCGGCGATCGCGGTCGGGATCGGGATCGTCGTACTCGCCTGGCCCATCTACGACGGGCTGTGGCGCTCGCCGCTCGCGCGCCGCGCGGGCGTGGCAGCCGCGATTTCGCTCGGGCTCCTGAGCGCCGTCACGCTGCTCGCGTGCCGTCTGTTCTCCGGGCGCGCCGCCTTCATGCACATCGGCGCGCTCCTCGGCACGATCATGGTCGCGAATGTGTGGGAGCGCATCCTCCCGGCGCAGCAGCAGATGCTCGATGCGACACGCGCGGGCCGGCCGGCAGACTTCACATTGGGAGAACGCGCCAAGCAGCGCTCGGTGCATAACAGCTACATGACGTTCCCGGTCCTCTTCGTCATGCTGTCGAACCACTTCCCCGCGACGTACGCGAGCCCGGTCAACTGGCTGGTGCTATTACTGCTGTTCGTCGCCGGAGCGGCGATGCGGCACGTGATGATTGGGCGCGGACCCACTGCGCGCTGGGCGCTGGCGCCGGTTGCGGCTGCGCTGGCAGCGGCCATGTTCTTCTCGACGCCCAGGGGCGCCGCCGCAGGTTCCGCGCCGTCCTTTGCTGCGGTGCGCGCGGTGATCCAGCAGCGCTGCCAGCCCTGTCACTCCCAGTATCAGACCGACCGCTCGCTCGGGCCCGCGCCGGGCGGGGTCACCTTCGACACGCCGGAAAGCATCGCCCGGCTGGCCGAGCGCATCCGCGTCCGCGCGGTCGAGACCAGGACGATGCCGCTCGCGAACAAGACCGGCATGACCGAGGACGAGCGCGCGCTCCTCGCGCGCTGGATCGCGGCAGGCGCGCCGCTGCGCTGATCAGCGACGCGTGAGATCGGCAGTCGGCAGAAACCGCGGCGCCCGCCTCGGCTTAGCAGCCTGTTCGTAGGCGTACGCGAACTTGATCAGTGTCGCTTCGGTCCACGGCTTCCCGATGAACGACATGCCCACGGGCAGACCAAAGGAGTAGCCGACGGGTACCGTGACTGTCGGGTAGCCGGCCACCGCGGCGATGCTCGAGTTGCCGCCTCCCGCCGAGCAGTCGCCATTGACCAGATCGATCAACCACGCCGGTCCGCCGGTCGGCGCCACGATGGCGTCGAGCTTGTCTTTCGCGAACGCCACATCGACACCTTCCGCGCGCGAGAGGCGGCGGCAGTGCGCGAGCGCCTCGACGTAGGCGTCGTCGGTGAGCGGGCCTTTCTCCTGCGCCTGGATGAAAGTTTCCTGCCCGAAGTAGGGCATCTCTGTCTCTTTGTGCGCGTCGTTGAAGGCGATCACATCGGCCAGTGTTTTCATCTTGCTCGCCGAGCCAAGGGCGGCGAGATACGCGTTCAGGTCGGCCTTGAGCTCGTACAACAGGACGGTGAATTCCTGGTCGCCGTAATCGCGCATGTGAGGAATCTCCACCGGGTCGACCAGGACTGCTCCCTGCGCTTTGAGCACTTCGAGCGCTGCGTTCACCAGGCGGTCGCCTTCCGGTGAGCCGAACGCGGCCCGCACGACTCCGATGCGCGCACCCTTCAGGCCGTTGGGATCGAGCGCCTTGGTGAAGTCGGGGACCGCGGACGGCGCGGTCGCCGTCACGGGATCGGTCGGATCTGCGCCGGCGAGCGCGCCGAGCAGGATCGCGGCGTCGGTGACCGTCCGGCACATCGGTCCCGCCGTGTCCTGGCTGTGCGCGATCGGAATGATGCCCGAACGGCTGACGAGACCGACCGTAGGCTTCAATCCCACGAGCGAATTTGCGCCGGACGGGCAGACAATGGAGCCATCGGTCTCCGTGCCGACGCCCACTGCCGCGAGACTCGCCGCGATCGCAGCGCCGGTCCCCGAGCTCGAGCCGCACGGATTGCGATCCAGCGCGTAGGGGTTCCGGCACTGGCCGCCGCGGCCGCTCCATCCCGACACGGAGTGACTGGAACGAATATTTGCCCACTCGGAGAGGTTGGTCTTGCCGATGATCACGGCACCGGCCGCACGCAGCCGCGCGACGATGCCCGCATCACGTGGCGCCGTCACGCCGGCGAGCGCGAGGGATCCGGCGGTCGTCATCATCTTGTCCGCGGTCGCAATGTTGTCCTTGATCAGCACCGGAATGCCATGAAGCGGACCACGCACATGGCCCGCTTTCCGCTCGGCATCGAGCCGGTCGGCGATCGCCGCCGCTTCCGGGTTCGTCTCGATCACCGCACGCAGCTTCGGATCGAGCTCGGCGATGCGCGCGAGATACGCGGTGCAAATGGAGCGCGAGGTGCGGGCCCCGCTGCGCATGGAATCCTGTAACTGCGCGACGGTCGCCTCTTCCAGTTCGAAATCGGCGTGTACAGGTGGGGGCGCGGCAGGGTGCGCCCCGAGTGATCTGACCATGACCGACCCGGTTACTGCCGTTGCACCATAATGAAGGAAGGAACGGCGGCTGAGGCGATCCGTCATGCGAGGCTCCGGTTAGATGTGATTCTGCCCACAGTTCCAGCGGGCATCTTGCGGTAAGCTGCGCCGCATGAATCTTGTGGCAGCCCTGGAAGGGACGCGAGCCCTGAGCTTCCTACGCTTTTTTCGGTTCGCCAGCATTCGCACGAAGATGCTGATGTTCGCGGTCGTCGCGACGCTGTTGCCGTCGCTGACGACCGTGTGGATTTCCTATATCGAAAACAGGCGCGCGCTCCAGGCCAAGGCGTCGGAAGAGCTGCTGGGCGGCAGCGCGCAAGCGCTGCGCGAAATCGATCTCTGGACCAAGTCGCTGCGCTACGACCTGCGCGTGTTCTCGAGCTCCTATGAGGTGACCGAGAACCTCGAGCGCATCCCGCTCGTGAATGGTGAGCCGATTCGGTCTGGCATCTATTTCAAGCGGCTCACGGATTATCTCAATTCGGTACGCGAACGCTTCCCCGATTACTCCGAGCTCCTCGTCCTCGATCATCACGGGCACCTCGTGGCGACCAGTGCCGCGTCGCCGCGACCGGTGCCGCTTCCACCGGACTGGGCAACCGATCTGTCCAGGAACGATTGGGCGCTCGGGCCGCCATACTGGGATTCGACGGGCACGCATGCCGAGCTGCTCGTATCGGTGCCGATCGAGTCGGCGCGGCGGGCCGGCCGCGGCGCGGGCGGCATGCACCTGCTGGGGGCGCTGGCTTCGCGCGTCAACCTGCACGCCGTGGCGGATACGCTGAAGCGGTTTGCGCCTGGTGAATCGGGGCAGATCTACCTGATGACCCGCACGGGCCGGCTCATCGTCAGCTCACGCGGCAGCTCCCGGGAGCTCATGCGGCAAGGCTACTCGCGCGAGGCGGCGAATTGGCTGCTGGCACGCGAAGGTCGCGCCATTCAGTTCGGCAGCTTCACGGGCGACCGCGTCGTGGGCAGCGTGCGGGTCGTGCCGGCGCTCGACTGGGTGGTGGTGTCGGAGATTCCATCGACCGAGGCGTTCAGCCAGGTGGCTCGGCTGCGCAACGTCACGCTCGGCGTCGTCACCTTGCTGCTCGCGGTCGTGGGTGCTCTGGCATATCTGCTGAGTCTCTTGATCGTGCGACCGCTCGACCGCCTGTCGCTGGCCGCCGCGAAGGTGGCCAAGGGCGATCTCGACGTCGGTTTGCCGGTCACGACTGGCGGCGAGGTCGGCTACCTCACCGAGGTCTTCAACGACATGGTGGCCCGGCTGCGCGAAAGCCGCGCCGAGCTCGAGCGCCTCTCCGCAACCGACGCCCTGACCGGCTTGTACAATCGGTTGCGGATGATGGAGGTGCTCGAGAACGAAGTGCGCCGCTCGCGGCGGCTGCACCACCACTTCTCCGTCGTCATGGCGGACGTCGATCTGTTCAAGCGCTACAACGACGACCACGGGCATCCTGCGGGCGACGTCGTGCTCAAGCGGGTCGCGACAATCATGCGCGAGGCGAGTCGCGATGTGGACTTCGTGGCGCGCTATGGCGGCGAGGAATTCCTGATCATGATGCCGGAGACGGAGCTCGATGGCGCAACGCAGTTCGCGGAGCGGATCCGCAAGAAGCTGGCGACCGAACAGCTGCCCGCTGGGCAGATCACGTTGAGCCTGGGTGTATCCGCCTTCCCGATGCACGGCGACTCACCCGACCAGCTGATCGCCGAAGCAGATGCCGCATTGTACCTCGCAAAACGCGCCGGCGGCGATCGTGTGGTCGCAGCGGCGCGTTCCAAAGTCCCGGCGAGGTAGTCGCGAAGGCTATTGTCGCCGGTCGATCAGGGTTTGATGGATCCACCCGGCGCGATCACTGTCATCCCTGATGCGCACCCACTGGTCCACGTACGAGTAGGCCACGATCGCCATGCCGGTCTCCAGGGTGAACAGCACTTTGAACCCTGCGCCCGGCCCTTCGCGCACATTGGCGCGGCCCGTCGTCTGGAGTTGCAGCGGCAGCGCGAACGGCACTTCGCCCCGGCGCGTCGCCGAGCGGTCGTCGCTGGCCGCGCGCCCGCGGCCCGCCGCAGCGGCGTTCTTCGCTTCGGTCGCGAGATACAACGCGCCGGCGTAGTTCTGCTGATCGAATTCTCTCGTGGCCAGCTGCAGGAGTTGCCTGCCCTGTTCGTACTCGGGCGACGGGGGTGCACTGCTTCCATTGGCGGTCCGCAGCGCCTGCAGCGCGATCTCGGCCTCCGCCATGCCCGACGCCGCCTCGGCCCGTGTCGCAAGGGATTGCAGTTTCGCCATCGCTCGCACGACTTCGCGCCGCGCATCATCGAGCCGGCTCTGCAACTCGTCCACTTGCGCTTCCTGCTCGAGCACTTTCAGCTCGAGGCGCGCGGCCCGCTGCTCCAGCGCCGTATCACGCACCACGGCCGGTGGGCGCTGCGTCACGCGCGTCGTGTCGCGCGGCGGCCGCAGCGGCGGCGCGTTTGCAGCATGCTGTGGCCGACACGCCACGCCGAGCAGCGCGGCAAGCAACACGAGGGGGCGCATGGGCGACTAAGTTGCATCCTGATCTTCATTCGTTCAACCATTGACTTGGATTTGCCGTCTGATGATGCTTCGGACGAGCGAAGGGGAATGGGCCATGGAAGTCACGCTGAACGAGACCGACCGGTTGGAAGTCGTGCTGAAGAAGTTCAACCGCCAGATCACCAAAGCGGGTCTGTTCCAGGACATGAAGAAGAAGCGTTTCTACGAGAGTCCCGCCGTTCAACGGCGGCGTAAGAGCAAGGCAGCTCGCCGCCGGAAACGTACACGCTAGGGGGCGACGCACCGATGGAACGCATTACCGGTACCGTGAAGTGGTTCAACGACGCCAAGGGCTTCGGTTTCATCACGCCTGAAAACGGCGGCAAGGACTGCTTCGTGCATCACACGGCGATTCAGGGTGAAGGGTTCAAGTCGCTGACCGAAGGCCAGCGCGTAGAGTTCGAGATCGTGCAGGGTCAGAAGGGCCCTGCGGCGCAGAACGTCGTGAAGCTGTAACCACCACGGCACTTGAAGCGGCACGGCGCCACCCGATTCCCGGGGGGGCGCCGTGTGCTTTTTCAGGCCGCTTCACCGTCCGGCGTCTGATCCTCCTCCGGACCGCCGAGCACGGGCGGGTGCTCGTAGACCACCGGAGGCGAGCAGGAACAGGGCGTAGGTTGGGGCATCGCAAACTGGGCACTGGCTCGCGGTGGGCGGTACTCGATGGTCGCGACGTCCTGGATGATGCCGCCACAGAAGTGGCAGTGAATCTGGGACACAGGGCCACCCTCCCTTCGGGGTGCGGGAGCGCCCCCTTACCATTCACCTGCCACCCCCGATTGCGCAAACTTTCCGGCCCGCGCCCGCACCCCGCCCTCGCCTTTGGAAGGGTTAGACGCCTATTTTGGCGTCTCATCCCAAAGGATGAGTCAGGAACGTTCTCACTCGACTTGACTAATACCTTGGGAATTGGCCAACTATTTTTCTCAACCTCGTACTTC
>Ga0137409_10005397_pt1 | contig 13324 bp, 10 predicted proteins | sample CZODoug1_16funga_FD_122059 | JGI IMG/M metagenome (GOLD analysis project Ga0137409, IMG submission 122059) | Vadose zone soil fungal communities from Angelo Coast Range Reserve, California, USA - CZODoug1_16fungal (Hybrid Assembly) | ecosystem: Environmental > Terrestrial > Soil > Vadose zone...
CGCCGTTATTGGTCAGGATGAATTGCTGCTGCTCGAGGAGGTCGCCGCCAACCTGTCCTTCGCCCTGCAGTACCTTGACAAGCAGGACGCGGTCCACTTTCTGTCCTATTTCGAGCCGCTGACGGGCCTTGCCAAGCGCGCGCTGTTCTGCGAGCGCCTGAGTCGGCTGCTGACGCGCGGCACTGACAGCCTGCCGCGTCTTGAGGTAACCGTGTTCGATGTCGCCCACCTGAGCGTCATCAATGATTCCTTCGGGCGGCACACGGGCGATCGCCTGCTGCAGTGTGTGGCGGATCGGCTCAAGGCGCACTTCCCGGACACCGAGCAGCTTGCACACCTGGGCGGCGGAACCTTCGTATGCGTGAATGCCTCAAGCGCACGTGCCGACACCGAGACTGGCACCTTGCACGACGACGTCACGCGCGCCTTTGCGCGGCCCTTCAGCGTCGATGGCCGCGAGATCGTCGCCGAGATCAAGAGTGGGGTGGCCTGCTATCCGGACGACGGACACGAGGCGCACGAGCTGGTGCAGAATGCGGAAGCCGCCCTCAAGGAAGCGAAGACCTCGGGCGAACGCTATCTGCATCACCGCATCGAGATGAATTCCGAGCTCGCCCGGCGCGTCGGCATGGAACACCGGCTGCGCACGGCGCTCGAGAAAGGGCAGTTCCTGCTGCACTACCAGCCCAAGATCACTCTGCACACCGGCAGAATTGCCAGTGTGGAGGCCCTGCTGCGCTGGCAGGACCCGGAGAATGGACTGATCGCGCCAGCCATCTTCCTGCCGCTGCTCGAATCCGGCGGCTTGATGGGGGCGACCGGCGCCTGGGTGCTCAGGCAAGCGGCGTCCGACTGTCGCGCCTGGCGCTGCAAGGGCCTGCCGCCGATCAGAGTGGCCGTCAATATGTCTCCCGCGGAGCTGCGACAACGCGATATTGCGGGCGAAGTTCTCGAGGCCATCGGCGATCTGGCTGGCGATCCAGCTTGGGGGATCGACCTCGAGATCACCGAGGGTGTGCTTTCCGGCGACTCCTCATCGTGCGTCCACGCGCTCAGGCTGTTGCGCGCCGCAGGCATTCGCATTGCAATTGATGACTTCGGTACGGGCTTCTCCTCGCTCAGCCGCCTGTCGGAGCTGCCGATTGACACTCTTAAGATCGACCGCGTGTTCACCAGCCGCCTGCCATCGGACCGCAGGAGCTGCACGCTGGTCTCCACGATCATCGGTTTGGCGCATGCGTTCGACATGACGACCGTCGCGGAAGGCGTCGAGACTCAGGCGCAGTTGGATTACCTGGTGCGCGAAGGCTGCGATGAATCACAGGGCTACCTGCACAGCCGACCGCTGCCAAGATCGGATTTGGAGAGCTGGCTCATCGGTGTCGGCAGCGCCGCAACGGACGGGAGCGATCTCAGAAGCGCGCGTGCCTGACCCCGGCATGCATAATTTCCCGCATGTCCGCCTATCGTCCGGTTGAAGAGCTGCACGCGCTGCTGGATGCCGCCGTCGAAGGGATCGTCGTGATCGACCATCTCGGCCGCATTCAGGCCTTCAATCGTTCAGCCGAGCGGCTGTTCGGCTACCAGGCACCGGAAGTGCTGGATCGCAATGTCACCGTGCTGATGAGCGAGCCGGATGGTATCGCGCACGATGGGCACCTGGCACGATACGCGGCGACTCGCGTTGCGCGCATTATCGGAAACGGTCGTGAAGTGAGCGCACGGCGAAAAGACGGCAGCGTCTTTCCGGCATTCTTGCTGGTCCGCGCGGTCGCGGACAGCGAGCCGCCGCGCTTCGTCGGTTTCGTCCACGACATGACGCCAAGACGCCGGGGCGAGGAACACGCGCGTCGGTTGCAGGAGCGTTTGGGGCACGTGTCTCGGCTTGCCACCGTGGGTGAGATGGCGTCCGGCATCGCCCACGAACTCAACCAGCCGCTGGCGGCGATTGCGAACTATGCTCATGCCTGCGACCGGCTGTTGGGCCGACCGGATGCGGATCTCGCAGAGGTACGGGGCGCCCTGAAAGAGATCGCGGCACAGGCGGTGCGTGCCGGGGACGTCATCCGCCGGTTGCGCAGCCTGGCGCAGCCGCACGTCGATCGGCGCGAACCGACCGAGATCAACGTGCTGATCACTGAACTCACCGCCCTGGTGCGCTCGGATGCGCACGCCCACGATGTGCAATACCGCCTCGAGCTCAGCGACGGGCTGCCGCCCCTGGAGGTGCACCGAACCCAGATCCAGCACGTCATACTCAATCTCGTGCGCAACGCCATCGAATCACTTGCCGAGACCCCTGACAAACCGCGTGAGATCGTGGTGCGCACTTCCCGGACCCGCGACGGAGAGGTGGAGGTATCCGTGTGTGACAGCGGCCCCGGGGTCTCCTCGAGCGTCGTCCCGCGCCTGTTCGATCCATTCTGGACGTCCAAACCTGACGGCGCGGGCCTCGGCCTTGCGATCAGCCGTACCATCATCGCAGAGCACGGCGGTACACTGGATTATCGGCCGAACGTTCCGATCGGTGCCTGCTTCGCCTTGCGCCTACCCGTGGTGAATCGCGGGGAGCAGACATGAATCAGGGATTACCGATCGTTTTCATAGTCGATGACGACGAGGCCGTGCGGAACTCGCTGCGGCTCCTGGTCAAGTCGGTTGGCCTGACTGCCACGGCATTGGCCTCTGCTCAGGAGTTCCTGGCGAGCTACGACCCGCTGCAGCCTGGGTGCCTGGTCCTTGACGTGCGCATGCCCGGTATGAGCGGCCTCGAGCTGCAACAGCGATTGAACCTGCGCGGTGCCGTCATTCCGGTAATTTTCATCACCGGGCATGGTGATGTTCCCATGGCCGTAGAGGCCATGCAGCAGGGGGCCTTCGATTTCCTGCAAAAGCCCTTTCGGGATCAGGACCTGATGGACCGCATTCAGCGGGCGTTGGAGAGGGATCGGGCGAATCGCGCCGAGCTCGGCGAGCGCAGCCGCATTCGCGAGCAGCACGAGACGCTGACGCCACGCGAGCGTGAGGTGCTGGCGCTGGTGACGAGCGGAAAGGCCAACAAGGTCATGGCCGCTGATCTCGGCCTGAGCCGGCGCACCATCGAGATTCACCGTGCCCGCGTAATGGAGAAGATGGGCGCTTCCTCGCTCGCTCAGCTGGTGCGGATGGTACTGGACCTCGAGCAAAGCGACGGGCAAGACGCTACCAAGCCCGGCTCTGCCTCCTGAGCGGCTGAACCGGCGGGCCGGGCTGCCGCTCAGACTTTGAGCAGGACAGTGAGCATCCCCAGCAACTCCTCAGCCTTGATCGGCTTGCTCGCGAGCCGCAAATGAGGGTCCATGCGCAGCTCGTTCACGGGCACAGAGGTGTCGCCGGTGATCAGGATCGCTCTTAAGGGAACCCGCAAGGCCTCGCGCAACGCCGCAATGACCTGCATGCCGGTCTCTCCATCGCTAAGATGATAGTCGGTCACCAGCAGATCCAAACGCGGGTGTTTGGCCGCGTGCGCCAGCGCCTCGGCCAGGGAGGCAACGGCCGTGACGTGATAGCCGTCACTCTTCAGCAGCATGCGGGTCGCCTCTCGCACGCCGGCATCGTCCTCCACCAGTAGAACGCGAGTCGGTGCCTGCGCAACGCGCGACGCCGGCTCCGCCGCCGCCCGTGGTGTGCGGCGGACGGTACCGTGGCCCGCCGGCAGGGTGAGCGTGAAGCGCGAGCCTTTGCCGACCTGGGAATGCGCATCGAGCTTGCCATCGAGCAACGCCACCAGGCGCTGCACGATGCTCAAACCAAGTCCGTATCCTTCGCGCGAGCTGTTGGTCGGGACGCCGACCTGATAGAACTCGTCATAGATGTAGCGCAGCTGATCCCGCGGAATGCCGACACCGGTATCGAGCACTTCGATGCTCACGAGGGATGGCGGTTGGTACACGCTGCGCAAGGCCACCGAGCCTTGACGGGTGTACTTGATGGCGTTCGACAGCAGATTTTTCAGGATCTGTTCCACGAGAGAGCGATCACTGTGAACGCTATCTTCGCAAGGTGTCACCTTGAAGGTCAGGCCCTTGCTGGCCGCCACACCCTGGAACTCCAGCCGCAGCTCCTCGAACAGCTCGGCCAGGGCGAAGTCGCTCGGATCCGGCTTGACGGCCCAGGACTCGAGCTTTCTGATGTCGAGCAGCGTGTTAAGCAAGCGCGCCATCCCATCGATCGCCTGCTCCTGCTGGGCGAGCATCTGCAGCGCATCCGGGTCGGCAAACGTACGGCGCAAAGTGCCGTTCAACAAAGACAAGGTCTGCAATGGCTGGCGCAGATCATGACTGGCCGTTGCCAGGAAGCGACTCTTGGCTTGATTGGCCCGATCGGCGGCCTCACGCGTCACGATGAGCTCGGCCTCAACGCGCTTGCGATCGCCCACATCGCGGATCGCTGCAGCCACCAGAACCCGCCCACCGTCCTCGATCGGGCTCAGGCTGATCTCGAGCGGAAATTCCGTCCCATCCAGGCGCTGGCCGAACAGTTCCAGTCCCGCTCCCATGGGCCTGACGCGCACGCTCCTCGCGTAACTCTGCCGGTGCGCAAGGTGCCGGTCCCGAAAGCGCTCGGGCATCAGGAACTCGACGGGCTTGCCGATGATGTCTACGTGGGGGTAACCGAACAGCGTCGATACCTGACGGTTAGCGAAGAAGATTACCCCCGCATCATCGATGATGATCATCGCGTCGGGCGCGGCGTCGAGCACGCTGCGTGCCAGCTCGGACGAAACGGACTGCATGGGCGACAGTTACGATACCTGAAAGGGCGCGGACCGGCAAAAAGGCCGGCGCATGTCCGTGGCACCGGGTCAGTGCCCGGTCGGTGTCGGCACCTCCCGGCCGCCAAAATGGATCAGCAGGCCGATCAGCGCCATCGCCCAGACGATGACCGGACTCGAAGGCAAGTCGAACGCGGCCGACAGCGCGAGCCCGATGAGGTAGCTTGCGAATGACAGCGCATAACCCACTGCGAGTTGGCGCCGTACAGGATATCTGTAGGTCGCGACCGCGGGCACGATGAGGCTCGTGAACACGAGGTATACCCCGACGAGCTGCACCGAGATCGTCACCACCAGCGCGAACAGGACATAAAATCCGACACGGCCCAGTTGCTGACGCCAGCCGAACCACGCGATCAGAAAGATGCCGGTGAGTATCGCTGCGTGAACCAGCTGCTGCGGTGTGACCCAGAGGATCTGTCCGGCCAGCAGATCCTTCAGGTCCTCCCCGCCGTGTGGATCGTTGGCAAGGATCAGAATCTGTGCAGTCGAAGCGAGCACGAACAGCACACCGATCAACGCTTCCTGGACCTCAGGTCGCCTGCGCTCCGACCAGGTCAGCAGTAGCGCGCCGGCCAGCGCGGCGGCGCCGGCCGCGATCTGCGTGGTCCAGCCGGTCGCGCCGAGGCCAAAGCTGTGAGCGGCAATCACGCCCACTCCCGCCACCTGCGCGATAGCGAGGTCGATGAACACAATGCCACGCGCGAGCACCTGCTGTCCGAGCGGCACGTGGGACAACACGACGAGAAAGCCGGCAATCAGCGCCGGCCACAGAATACTCAGATCCGCTTGCAGGGTGCTCACTTGAGTGCCGCCAGCAGTCGCTTGATCGTGTCATCAAAAAGACCGAACAGGTCTTTCGCCTCTGGTGTGCCGCCTACCGAGTAGGGCAACAGCACCACCGGCGCATGAATACGCTGCGAGAGCCACTCGGCAGCCCTCGGGTCGTTGTACGCATTCCGCAGGATCATCTTCGGCGGCGTGGCCGCGAGCTTCGTGACCAGCTCGGCGAGGTATCCGGCGCTCGGAGGCACGCCCGGCTTGGGCTCGATGGAGGCCAGCTCCTTCAGGCCGAGCCAGTTGCACAAGTAAGCCTGGTCGCGGTGAATCACCACGACGCCGACGCCTTTGAGCGGCGCGGCCTTTGCCTCCCACCCCACGGTAGCCTGCTGCCAGCGCTTCTGAAAATCGTCGCCGCGCGCCGCGTAGTACGCGGCGTTGGCGGAATCTATCAACGCGAGGCGCGCGGCGAGGGCCTTCGCGATGGTTGCAATGTCGTGCGGATCGAGCGTCACGTGCGGGTTGCCCAGGGGATGAATGTCACCCATGGAGCGATCCACCGCCGACGGAACCTCGAGCAGGTGAACGAGCGGCGCAGCCTCGAAGTACCCTGGGCTGCCGGGTTGGATCCTGGTGTTGCCGGAGTCCTGCAGCAACACCGGCATCCAGCCGATCTCGAGATCGGCGCCGGTGGCCACGACCAGATCCGCCGTACGTGCCCGAGCCACGAGACTGGGTTTCGCGTCGACGCGATGGACGTCCTGAAACGCGCTCGTGGCCGTGTACACGTTGACCTTGTCGCCACCCAACTCGGTGACGAGCGCGGCCCAGTCCGGTGTGGTTGCCAGCACCTTGAGTGCCGCCTGCGCCGGCAGAGCGCCGACGCACAGCGAGACAGTTGCCAGCGCCAGCAAACTTCGAAGGTACTTGGGCATGATGGGGAGTCCTAGAATTTATGGGCGCCGTGCGCGCCCATTGCGAAAATGTACTGGAGGAGGAGCTGCCGATCGCGTTCGGTCGCGCGGGCGTCGTCCCAGGCGTACTGCGCCCGAAGCCGCGAGAACTCGCTCAGGCTCCAGTCGACCATGATCGTCGTGCGTTCGGGCGATGCAGACGCCAGCGATGGGAAGGCCGCGAAGGGCAACAGGCCCAGTTGCACGAGCCCGATGCGCGGTGTCCCGGATTGCATCGAATCGTAGCGCAGCCCGGCGCGCCAGCGCTGCACGAACTCGTACACGGCCTGCAGGTACCAGCCCGACTGCGAGCTGTTGTAGTCACCCGCGAGGTTGCGCCCGGTGACTCCGGTGACGTCGAACGCAAGCTGCCCGCTCTCCGTGCGGTGCATGTACTCGCCTTGCAGCTTGAATTGATGGTACGTCGGATCACCGTGCGGAGCCCATTTCAGCGTGCCGTCGGCGATCCAGGTGCGCGACGTCCCGGTGAACGCGTCGATGACCGCCGCTCCGAACTGATCCACGTCATCGTAGGTTCGATCGGTGGAACGGACATCGAGCCAGGACACGCCCAGCCGCCAGCTGGTGGAATCGCCCACATCGCCCCCCAGATGCGCGAACAGCGCGTCGCTCGCCAACGAGTTCGAATTCCGCTGAGTGCCGGGGAAGCTGCGGCCGCTGCCGGCCTCCGCTCCGAGTTCGATGAAGTAATCCGTCGGCGCGAGCCAGCGGATCTGCGCACCGTCCTGCGCAAGCTGGCCCCCCAGAAACACCTGGTACACCAGCGGTTGATCCGCGAAGTCCCAGTTGTGCGAGTGGATCTCGTTCAGGTAGCCGGTAGCGGAGAAGAACCGACCCCCTTTGATGGTAAAGCCGTTGTTGAGCGCAATCGTCTTGAAGTATGCCTCCTCGATGTCGATGCTGTTGTCGCCCTGGATCGCCGCCGTGACGTTCCCAAAGAAGTACGGATCGACGTTGGAGGCGACCGTCAGCTCCGATTCGTCCAGGTTGAAGCTGCGACGCCCGGGGCCTTCCCCCGAGGGAGGCGGGATGAAGCCGGCGACGCGGTAGGTTGCAGGATCCTGCGAGAGGCTCGCGTAGTTGCCTGTCAGGATCATCGAGATGGCGGGGTTGAACGCCGCCGCGTTGCTGCCCTTCGCGGGCGCTGCGACCGGCGCGGGCTGCGGGTACACCGGCGGCGCCGTCGTCGCGGTCGCGACGGCGCTTTCCAACTGTTTGATCCGTGCCTCGAGCGCCTGCACGCGTGAGGTGTAGTCGGTCTTCAGAGCCTCGAGCTCGGCTCGTAACGCTGCCAGGTCGTCGGTGGCGGCGTGCCCGGCACCGGGCCACACCAGACAGACAAATACGATTGCCGCTGCAATAGGCGTGAGCTTCGCCATGGATCGCCTCTCCAGAGTCCGTCGATTACACGGCTGGCGGCAATGCAATGCCGGCAGCCGGCGATCGTCACCGGTCAGGCGAGCAATGGCGGAGCGCGAGACAGGAAGGCGTGTTGCGGGGAGTACCCGCCGAGCGGGGCGACCAGCGTGCGGTACGTCGTACCGATTCGAGCCCGCGCGAAGCTTGGCGAGAGGCCCGTGCCGCCCGCTGCCGCAAGCACGGGCGCATACGATTGGCAGGCCGGGCAAGACTGACTGGACGTGGCCGGGACACCCCGCGATTTACCGGACGCGCTCAGGTGAGAGTACTCGTGCATCACCGCACCGGCCTGTGCGACCAGCAGCGCGAGCGCGAGGAACACGGCGAGCCTCGCGGCATACCGACGGCAGGGCAAGAATTGGGCCTGTGCCATACCCGGAGTATAGCTTGCACGACGGAGCTCTCAGGCCCCGAGCCGGTCGCGCCGCGAAATTAGTCGGATTTCACGGTCCCGCCCCTCCCGCACTGCCTGGTGGCGCCAGGGGCTGCTGAGCGAAATCGAAACAATCGCTCATGCCATTTGAGGCAGCGTCGCGCTGATTGAGGGGCGCGAGGCCAAACGTCGCTTCACAAAACCTCACCAGGCTGACGTGCGAGTTTTCCTGGTGTGAGATGTGACCGGGCCTGGCATAAGGACTGAGCGCCAGACAGGGTACTCGGGAACCGAAGCGAAATGGCTGACCATCAAATTCCGGAAAGGCATCGGCGGCTCGTTGCGCCAAAGAGTGTTGCCACGGTTCCTTCACCGGCGGCACCACGTGATCAAACCAGCCGCCCCAGTCATCCCAGGTGATGAAAATTGCGGTGCTGCCCCACAGACCGCCCGCCACGACGGCGGCGACCTGGTCCGCTGTCCATTGCGAGCCTGGGGTGACGTTCTGCTTCGGATGCTCGCTCAGATCCGGCTTGCCATCCCCATGGACCCACGAAACGCTGGGTAATTTGCCGCTCGCGGCGTCCTGCCTGAAGGCGTCACGTGAGTGGTGCGACGGGTGGCCAGCCAGTTCGGAAATGTACGCGAAGGCGTAACCGCCGTAGTTCCCCCATGTCAGCCCCGCTTTCTCCAGAGCCCGTGGCAGGGAATTCAGCTTGTATGCTTGCCCGGGACTTGGCCGATAGATATTGGCGGGATTGTTGATGAGGGGCGCATCGGCGCAGATCAGCATCAGGTGATTCGGCGTCGACGGCCCGGCAACCTCGGAATAATAGTTGTCGCACAGGGTGAACTGGTTCGCAAAGGCGAAATACGCGGGGATGTCGGCCTTGTTGTACTGGACCCGGTGAACGGTGTCATTTTGACGCTGCATCCAGGCCTGGTGCCTGTGATTCGGGTCATCGGGCGGCGGATTGGCCGCCTTGCTCAACGCCGCGCCGTTGGCACCGGGAAATGCTCCGAAGTAATTGTCAAAGGTGTGGTTCTCCTTGACGATGATGACGATGTGTCGGAGCTGGGAGTTCATGGCGTTCCCTCGCGTGCCCAGGGTCTGCGGTTGATTCATCCTGCCGCGAGAATCTTCTCGAGCGGGTCCCAATAGTGCGCATGCCAGCCGGCCGCCAGGTGCGCGGCGTTGCCGGTGGGGAAGCCGGTGTGGTCAAAGACGATCCTGGTGCCCGGGCTCAGATCCAACAGCTCGAAGCGCACGAGCGAGTACACGCCGCGGTTCCAGTTTCCAACCCGCCACGCCTGGACAATCAACTCGTGCGGCACCAGCTCGATGTGCCGGCCCACGATGTAGCCCCCGAACAGCACGAAGCGACCCCCCTCATCCGAGCTGATCCGGGTCGGCTCGCGTCTCTGCGACAGCTCTTTCATGACCCCGCTCGCCTGCGTCACTTTGTCGAACTGCCCGCTGTCAGTCAGCGCCTCATAGACGCGCTTGCGACTGGCGGTGAACGTCGGCTCCTGATGTATGGACTCTGCCGCAGCCCACGCGGGCCCGCCCGGCCACGCAAGCCCGCCCACGGCGATGGCGCCGCCGGTCAGGATCTGCCGCCTATTCGAGGCGCTCATACACCGCCCGGGCATCCTTGAGCGTCTGCAGCACACCGGCCTTCTCGGTCACCGAGTTCCAGTCGGGATAGCTGCCGGTGGTCTGCAGCAGGTGATCGATCCACGCCTTGAAATAGCGCGCGTCGTCGGGTGAGCGCGGCCTCTCGCCGCGCACTGAAACGTACACCGGGCTCGTGGTCGCGTAGACGAAGTTGTCGAGCACCGGATATTGCGCCCTGGCGGTGAACGCTCGCAGCAGGCACCAGCCACTGCTCCCGATCGGCAGCGTGCCGCTGACTTCGAGCCTGTCGCGATGAGTGCCGAGTGCGAGTTCGCGGGCGATGCGCCCGTTGCAGACGACCTGGGCGTGGTCAACGGGCACGATGGAGCGCAGGCGCGCGCTAAAGGACACGCTCTGCCCGCGTTCGAGGCGCAGGGTCGAGCCGATGGGATTGCCGGCGACGGAAAAATCGAGCAGCGGTCCGTTGGTGGCGAACGTTCGCCCCTGCCGCAGCGCCTCCAGCCAGGACTCGCTGCTGAGCGCGCCGTTCGCCACCGAGGCGTAAACGCGGTTCAGGCCGACCGGGCCGCGTAAGGTGGCATAGTTAGCCATCGCATCGGTGCCTCCGGCGGCGGGAATCCTGAACCCTAAGTTGAGGAGGCGGTACCACACGCCGGCCGTCGCCTGGTGATCGGCGAACGCGACGATTTCGAGGTAGTCGATCTTGCCCAGCGCAACATCGACGGGAAGCTCGTCGGCGTCGGTGTGAGCAGGCTTGGTCAGGGGCTGCGGTTCCTCCTCGAATGGATGCACGTAGCCGACCAACGCGCCCTGCGCATGCGCGATGTCCGCCACATCGGCATTCGTCGGAAACAGGCTCGCCGCCGCCGTGTTCGGGTAGCCGGCATAGCCGGGCAGCAGCATATCGCCATGGATGCCGAGCACACCCAGGTGGCCCCAGTAGCTGGTGTGGAATTCCTGGCCGTGAACCACGAGCGTCCCGGGGTTCGATGCCGGGTCAACTCCTTGCCCGCTGTAGGCGATGTCGGGTACGCGCTGCTCCTTGTTCACGATGAGATTCTCGACGATGTCGAGATCCTCCGCCTGCGCCTGCAACACCAGGTGCGCCGGCGTGTTGCGGTAGTGTCCGCCGTAGTTCATGTGCACGTGCACGTCCGCGCTCACCCAGCGCCGGTCCGGTGCGTCAAGCCAGGGGCGCGCGGGCATCACGGCCGCGACATCCGCCATCGCTCCGGCACGCACCTCGAGCGTGCGCCGCTCGGGTTGGCGCGCAAGACCCTTCATCAGCTCGACGCTCACGGTGCCCGCGGGGACCTCGATCAGGTCGTCGCCGGCCGTATGGAAGTAGCGCGCCTCGAACGGATGCTCGTTACGATCGAACTCCGCATGGTGCGTCCAGGCGTGAGCAGGGGCGTAGAACCGCCCGGTCGCGTCCGTGACCACGACCCGGGCCGGAGTCGGCAATCCATGTTCGTCGCGCACCGACAGGTGCACGGTGCCGCTGGGGCGCAAACGGTGTCGCTGCGTCACCTCCAGCACCCGTGAGCTGCCACCGGGCAGCCGCAGCAACCGTAGTTGCGTGTCGCCGTCGCGATTGGAGATGAAGGCAATGTGCGCCCCGTCCGGCGACCATCGCGGGCTGGTTTCGTCCCACTCCCCGTAGGTCAGCGGAAACGGCTCGCCGCCGTTGGCGGGCATCAGCCAAAGCTGCAGCCAGTTGCGCCCGAGGTACGAGCTGTACACGATCCGCTGGCCGTCGGGGGAAAAGTCCGGTCGCGCCTGCCAGTTGGTTTCCTCGTAGCGCAGCTCAACCGCCTCCGCGCCGGGAACCGCCGGCGCGCGCCACAAGCCTCCGGTGCCGTGAATGCGACCGCGATTGGAAACGAACACGACCGCCTGGCCGTCGCGTGTCCAGGTCGGGTTGATCTCGTGGTCGTAGGCGCTGTAGTAGTAGCGCGGCAGCGAGCTCTTGGTCTCCCCCGTCAGACGCACCGGGTTGGTCAGCTGTTCCTCGCGCACCTCGGCGACAAACAGGTGAAAGTGACGGTGGTAGGCAGTCGATACATAGACGACTCGTCGACCGTCCGGAGACCAGCGCGGCTCGACGTTGACCGCACCAGCATGGGTCAGCTGCCGCGTGCGACCCGAACTCAGATTCAGCAGCCACAGCTCGATCGCTTCCCCCTGAGCGGATGCATAGACGATGAAGTGCCCGTCCGGTGACCAGTCCGGCTGGTAGTCGTAGCCCGGACCGTCGGTCAGCTGCTCGGCGCTGGTTGAATCGATCTTCTGACGCCACAGTGAGCCCGCCATGGAAAAGACCACCTCGCGAGAGTCCGGCGCCCAGGCGGCACTGCTCGGGCCGCTGGTCAGCTGTGGCAGGTACATCTCGCGGTAGTAATACGAATGCGGCAGGTCGATCGGCGGCACGAGCGGCTGCGGCTGCGCGCACAGTGAGCGGCTCGCCAGCACGCCGAGCAGCAGCGAGATGAGTTGCAGGTGCCTGGCCATGGGTTCTCCCGATCGCCGGACGCTAGACGACGCCGGCCCAGTTCGCAACTCCGCCCACGCCACGTCCCCGCGGCGTTGCTCGTTCCTCCACCCTCCTCTCACGGACATCCGTTCCCCTGAGTTGAGCGCCGTCGCGTAAACGCAAAATCTGCTCTGGCTCAGGGCCGATTGTGTCGAGTCCATACGGACCCGCGTCACACTTTCTTACCCTTGCAGAGGAGTTGTGACCGCCTACCGCGGGTCCACGAATCGTTTGTGAAATTCGTTGCCGCGCCACGCTGAGTTTTCCGACTCAATGGGGCGGCGCGGAGCCCCTGGCCCCGGCGCTGGAAATTAAGGAGCTTGCCGATGCGATTTACTCATCAACGGCGCGCGCCGCTGCTGCTGGCTGCAGCCTTGGGGTTGGCGGGCGGCGCCTGGGCGCAGCCTGCGCAACTCACCTCCGAGCTGCGGGTCGAGCGGGTGGAAATCGTCGACGGCAAGACCGTGTTCAAACCGGCGCAGCTCAGCAAGCCGGGGGACGTGCTGGAGTATCGGGTCAGGTACACCAACCGCTCGGCGTCCGCGGTCACTGGCCTGGTTGCCAATCTGCCGATCCCCGCGGGCACCACTCTGGTTGCGCGTTCCGAGCTGCCCCCCGGCGTGCTCGCCAGCACCGACGGCGCGCACTTCGCGCTCCCGCCGTTGATGCGGGCCGTCAGGCAGCCCGACGGCAACGAGCGGCAGGTGCCGGTGCCGATTGAGGAGTACCGCGCGCTGCGCTGGAACCTGGGCACGCTGGCCGCCGGCCAGAGCGAGCAGGTGCAGGCACGGGT
>Ga0137409_10005398_pt1 | contig 13323 bp, 3 predicted proteins | sample CZODoug1_16funga_FD_122059 | JGI IMG/M metagenome (GOLD analysis project Ga0137409, IMG submission 122059) | Vadose zone soil fungal communities from Angelo Coast Range Reserve, California, USA - CZODoug1_16fungal (Hybrid Assembly) | ecosystem: Environmental > Terrestrial > Soil > Vadose zone...
CGAGACGTAAACGCCGTAGGAGCCGCCGCCGTTGATGGTCACGGCGCTGCTGCTGTCCAGCTTGACGAGGCCACCGCCTGTCATGGAAACGCCGTTGTCGCCAGGGCTGCCGGTGCCGCCGGTGGTCACAGCGACCCCGCGAGCATCGATCAACGAGCCCGTGCCATTCGCGGACAGGCCGTTCATGCCCGTGCCGGTGGTCACGGTCGATCCGACGCCCAGGGTGATCACGCCGCCTGACAATGCGCTGACACCGTTGCCGCCATTGCCGCCGGTAATGGTCGCGACCCCGGTCGTGATCTGGCTGCCCGCGCCGTTCGCGCGCAATCCGTCGCCGCCTCCCACCAGCGCGGTCTTGATGACCGTGGCGCCGGTGAGATTCACGATACTGGCGCCGTCGGCAATGACACCTGATCGGGTGCCCGGACCTTGAATCGTGAGCGCGCCGAACGTCACGCGGGAATTGCCAAGGACAGACACGCCATCGCTCCCGCTGCCGTTCAGGGTGAGGCCAATGCCCGAGCCGAGCGTCGTGCCATCGACCACGGTGTTATTGATCTGAATGCCGGTGGTGCCAGCCCCATTCATTGTCAAGGTCGTGGTGCCGTCCAGCTTGACGAGACCGCCGTTCAGCATGTTAACCCCGACATCGCCGCTGCCGACCGCGTTGAACGCCACCCCGCGGGCATCGATCAACGAGCCCGCGCCGCTCGCGGACAGCCCGAACATGTTCTGGCCAATCGTCACGGCGGATCCGGCGCCAAAGGCGATCACGCCGCCCGTTATTGCGCTGATGCTGGTGCCGCCGTTCTTGGTGGCCGTGATCGTCGTCGCCGGTCCGGTCGTGATCTGGCTGCCCGCGCCGCTCGCTTGCAAGTCGAAGCTGCCGCCAGCTGCCACCACGGTGGTGATGGCCGTCGTTCCGGTGAGAGTCACTTTGCTGCCGCCGTTGGCGGAGACGCCGGATGAGCTGCCCAGACCTTGGATCGTCAGCGCGTCGAGCGTCACGATGGACGCGCTGTTGGCAACCACACCCGTGTCCCCGCTGGCCGTGTTGTTCAAGTTGAGGACAATCCCCGAGCCAAGCGTCCCAGGGGCAACGGTCGTGCTGTTGAGGCTGAGGCCGACGCTGCCGGGGCCGTTGATGTTCAGGCCCGTGGCGTTATTCATCATCACCTGCCCGCCGCCCGACATCGTCACCCCGAACATGTTGTTTCCCGTGGTTGTGAGCGACGCGCCGCGAGCATCGATGACACTGCCGGCGCCCGTCGCCGAGAGGCCCGTGCTGTTGTTTCCACCGGCGAAGATCGAGGACGTCGCGTCGAGGGTGACCGCGCCCCCCGATGCGGCGGAAACGGCGGTCGAGGGGGCGAGTGTCGTCACGGTGGCATCGCGGGCGTCTATGGCGGACCCTGCGCCGGATGCCGACACGCCGGTGCCTGCGCCCGACAATGTGAGCGTCGTGTCACCGTTCAGCGTGATGTGTCCTCCGGCCAACGCCTGTGCACCGGTGTTGACTGCAACGTTGATGGTCGTGCCGGTGGCCGTGATCTGGCTGCCGGCGCCCGTCGAAAACAAGGCGTCCACACTCGAGCCCGACGCGTTGACCGTGGAACCGCCGCCGGTCGCGGTGATGGCGCCGCCGCTCTCCGCGCGAAGACCATTGGAGCCATTGCCCGAGACCGTGACGGTCGTCCCAGGCGATACGCCGATCGTCGAGCTCGTGCCGATCGCGAACAGACCGTGCGCGCTGGCTCCCGTGGTGGAGAACGCCGAGGCGCCCTGGATGGTGACGTGGCCGCCGTTCAGGGCCTCGGCGGCGTTGGCGCTGCCGGCGGTGGTCGTGGCGGTCACGCCGTTCTGCACGTTGAGCGAGCCGTTGTTCGCGATGAGCCCGTCGCTGACGGCGAGCGTGCCGCTGACATTGAGCATGCCGCCACTGACGGTGGTGGTGCCGGTGTAGGTGTTGGCGCCGGAGAGGACGAGCGTGCCGAGGTCGCTCTTCTCGAGGCCGCCGGCGCCCTGAATGGGAGCGGCGATAACCGCGGTCATTCCCGAGCCCGCCGAAGTCCCGTCGCCCACGCTGATCGTTGTGACACCCGTCGTCTTCGTCAGGGCCGCACCGGTGACAGCGTAGCCGTCGACTGCGAACTGTGCGCCGCTGAAAGTCACCGCGCCCGCGCTGTTATCCACGGTCACCGTGCCGGCCGCGCCCCGGAAGACCGCGAAGTCATTCGCCACCCATGCGCCGTTCGTGGCGCCCGTGCCGTCGGTCCACGACGAATCGACGGCCGATGCAGTCCAGGTGCCGTCCCCGCCGTCGACGACGCTGTTGCCGTGAAGCGCGCTGTTGCCGCCGTCCCAGAACGTCGACGGCCCGGCGGCCGCGGTGATGACGGGGTTCACTTGCGGCGCGATCGACGCTTGAACAAATGGATTTACGTTCGGCGTGACGTTACTCGGCACGGGGCCAAGGCCGAGCGTCCCGCCAGGTTTCGTCAGCGTGCCGGTGTAGCTGAGTAGCCGATAAACGTCGGGCAGCAATCCATCGTCATGGGTATTCGGAACGTATTGGCCGCCCGAATTGACGGTGAGAGACGTGTTGTTGCCGGTGAAGTTCATCCAGCCGGTGAGCGTCGCCGGGTTTTGGATCGTGACCAGGCTGCCCGCGGTGCTGATGGTGCAGCCGAGGGTCTCTGAGGTCGCAACGGTGCCGCCGGCTACAGTGCATTGCTGCTGCGCGACCGCGCTGTGCTGCACGAGCGTCGACGACAGAAGCGCCGAGAGCGGGAGCAGAGCAACCTTCCACTTCCGGACCGAGGGGATTCGTCTACTGCATGAAGCCTTGGTGCGGCCCTTCGCGAGCTCCGAAGCGGCCACCCACAGGCCCTTCGCGACATTCCACACCACCCGGAAGATCCGGTTCACGGCAGCGCCCCTGCCCGATCAGCGACGCGCAACTCGGCCCGCAACGCGTCCGTTCCGACGCGAAGGTCGCTTTCAATCCAAACGTGGGCGGCTTCGCCTCGGATCTGAGGAGCCGCGTCGGCGGACCGGATGATACGAATGACAACGATCTCTGGCGCGTGGTCCGTCGCGACCGGCTCGAGAGATGCTGTGACATCGGTGCCGCGCATTCGCTGCACCTCGTCCTGGCCGTAGAAGGTCTACGGCGTCTCGGCCGAACCGAGGCCCGTCGCACCCGAGGCGCGCGGGGACTTTGGATCATCGACCGGGCACCGGCCAGTGGACCTTGGTCCCACCGCGGATCGGCCCGAGCGCTGCGGAGCGATTCGGCGGCACCACTCGTTGTCAATGGCGCTGTGCTCGGTCGGTCGGGATCAGCGATTCACGTCGACCTGCACGACGCGAGCGAGGAGTTCGCGAGCGTCGCGTTCAGCGACGTGACGTCGCTCACGGCACGTATCGGCGCGCGGCTTGCGAAGACCTGGAAGCAGGACGAGTTTCAACCGAACGAGAACCGGGGCTGGTTGCGGCTCTCGATCTGGCACGAGTTCGAAGGCGATCCGCAGACTGCATTCGCGAGCGACGCAGGCACTCGGGCGTTTCGCCCGACAAGCCCCCAGGCTCGTTTCTAGTGTTCGGTCTTCATCTCCATTTGGCACGGCGCTTCCCGCGCGGACCAAGGTGCGATTCGAATGGCGGCGGCGCTCAGTTCTCCGCGCCCTGAACCTCGACGTTGCTCGGCTTGCTCAACACCGCCATGACGACGCGCCGATTCGCGGCGCGGCCGTCCCCGGTCCTGTTGTCGGCGATCGGCCGGCGTTCCCCGTATCCCGTCACCGCGAGTTGGCCCGCGCTCGCGCCCTGGGATATCAGGTAGTCTCTCACCGAGTGCGCTCGTCGTTGCGACAGGCCCACGTTGTAGCTCTCCGGGCCGACGCTGTCGGAATGCCCTTGCAGCTCGACCTTCATCTGCGGATAGCGCTTCAGGGCGGCAGCCACCTCGTCGAGGATCGATCGCGCTGCGGGCGTCAACGCCGCAGAGGCGAATGCAAAGCCCACGCGGCGGAACGTCACCGTTTCGGTGCGCGGACAACCCAACGCGTCGACGGCTACACCGGGTGGCGTGTTTGGGCACCGATCGTCAGGATCGAGCACCCCGTCGCCATCGGAGTCGGCCGGTTCCGCCGGTGGCGCCGGTGGCGGGAGCGGTTGCGCCGCGGGCGGCGGCGCGGAACGCGCCGAGCCGAAACTGAAGAGGAAGCTGAGACCGAACAACGTGTCGTGAAAGGTGCTCTGCTGCGGCGTGTCGGCCCAGTCGTAGCGGAGCTTCACTTCCGGGCGTAGTTGAAACGCGAAGGTCCGCTCGCGATTCTCCGCGATGTCGATCAGCAATCCGGCGCCGAGCTCAGCGAGCGGTCCGCTCAGGTCGTCGCTGGTGAAGTCGTTCTCGATGTACCCGGCGCCGAACGTCAAGTAGGGCGAGAATCGGTCGGCGCGGGCGAATACGCGCAAGGCGTCGAACGAGTATGCGGTCTGATCCAGCTCGAGGCCGGGGCGATCGAAATTGGCTGTCAGAGCATTGAGCTCGACGCTCCACCGTTCGCCCAGGTGTTTGCCGCCGCCGAGCGCGAAGTGGTAGTCGTCGTCGACGCTGCGGTCGCTGTCGACCCACGTGTAACCATATTGTTGATAGACGTACCACTTGCCCGTTTCATCGGCGCCGCGCGCGGCGGCCGTGAGGCCGAGTGCGCAGGCCAACCCACACGCGCGAGTCGGGCTCATACGTAACCGCATGGTTCCTCACCTCGTGCCGCACGGCGCTGACCGTCACGCGGGAACGTCACTTACAAACGAAGCTCGAACACGCGTCGAGCGGCTGCTTGCGGCGTAAAACCTAGACCGCAGGCCGAGCGGCGTTCTATTGGACTTTGGTCTCGGGGGGCTCGCGAACCTTCGGGCCTGCGCGACACCTCAGCCGCCGAGCCAAGTTGGGAGTTCTTGCGAGGTACCGCTGCCCCATCGGGCGAGGGTCCAATGGCCTCGCGCTCGTGTTCGGTGTACGAAAGCACGTCGCGCCAACACGTCGTGTCAACATGGCGCGCCGCAACTCGGCCGGCGCCGGCGCAGTCGCGTTGCGTCTGCGTCGCTGGAAGGTGCTTTCTCGAGCGACTGCATGAACCGTCTTTCCGTTGCTTCCGCTATGCGGTGGGTGCTGCTTTGCGTCCTGCCCGCGGCCGCGCATGCCGAGTGGGTGGAGCGCGTCGATGACGGCATCATGGGCACGCGGATCGTCGTCGAGCTGTGGGCGCAGGATGCGGCGACCGGCAATCGCGCCATCGAAGCCGTGCTCGCCGAGATGCGGCGCATCGACGTGACGATGAGCACCTACAAGCCCGACAGCGAAGTCTCGCACGTGAATTCGCGCGCGGCTGCGGGCCCGATGAAGATCAGCAAGGAGCTCTTCGACCTGCTGCAGACGGCGCTTGAATTTTCACGCATCACCGAAGGCGCTTTCGACATCACCTATGCCAGCGTCGGGTTCATGTATGACTTTGACCGGCAGATAAAGCCGAGCGAGGCCCAGATCGAGTCCGCGCTGCCGGCGGTGAGCTATCGCCACGTGATCCTGGATCCCGGGGCCCAGACGGTACGTTTCAGTCAGGCGGGCGTGCGCATCGATCTCGGCGGTATCGGCAAGGGCTATGCGGTGGACCGCGGCATTGCAATCCTGCAGTCAATGGGCATCGGCCACGCGCTGGTTGCCGCCGGGGGCGACAGCCGCATCATCGGCGATCGCTTCGGTAGTCCCTGGATCGTCGGCATTCGTCATCCCGACGACAGGAACAAAGTCATCGCGAAGATTCCTTTGATGGACACGGCGATATCCACCTCGGGAGATTACGAACGATTCTTCGACGAGAACGGCAAGCGCTATCACCATATCCTGGACCCACGCACTGGGCAGTCCGCCAGCAAGGTGCGCAGTGCCACCATCTTGGCTTCGACCGCGACGCGCAGCGATGGCCTGTCCAAGACCGCGTTCGTACTGGGCCCCGAGCGGGCCATGGAGATTTACGGCCGGCTCGATGATGTCGACGCGGTGCTCGTGACGCCGGATGGGCAAGTGCTGTACTCGAAGGGTCTGCACGCGGCCGAAAGATAGCGGCGAGCGGCCGTCTCAGAACAACTTCCTGAACTGGAGCGATGCGCCGAGCGTCTCGATCTCGCCGTAGTCCTGCGCGTCGATCACGATCTGGAGCGACGTGTTGTTGCGCCAGGTGTTCTCGAAGCCGAGGCCGTAACGCAGGCCGTCGCGCGCGTGCTCGTCCCCGCGCATCTCGAACGGTTCGGCGACGGCGAATTGCGCGCTGAGATTGCGATCGTCGAGCGGCTTGTCGTGCACGTAGTTGGCGTAGACGTAGAACACCGTGATCTCGCCCGTGTGGTCGGTGTCTTCAAGGGCCTTGCGCACGGTGACACCCGCCTCGCCACGCAGCGTGTCGGCATCGAGATGGGAGTACGTGAGGTTCAGCGCGTCCGCACCGGTTTCGGTGTAGGCGCCATCGCTGAAGCGGTCGTAGCGCAAGATCGCCTGCGGCTGAATCAACCACCTCCCCGGCCGCTCGAAGTTGTACCCACCTGCTGCGCTTGCAGCGAAAGCTCGGGCATCGCGCTGTCCCTCGGCGTTGCGGCGGATCGGCCCGACCGCCACCGCGCGGCTCGACGTAAGATCATGCCAGCCGTATTCCACCATGCCTTGCACGAACCAGCGGGCAGGGCTCCAGTAGCTGCCGTACGCGCCCATGGTCCAGCTGCGATCCTCGACTTGTCCACTATGCGCGCCGTCGACGACCGGCGCGCGATAGTTCACGTCCATGACGTCGCGCGCGAGATAGCTGCCGACCACGCCGCTCGAGCCGAGCGCTACGTCCAGTCCGAGGGTGACGCCGCCGCTGCCGCTGTCGTAACCGGCGCGCAGAATGTCGCGGGCGTCCTGGTTGCCGTCGAGATAGGTGCCGCGCAGCCAGAAGTCCACGCCTTCGCGCAATCGATACGAATCGAACAAGCCACTCGCCGCGGCATCCTCCGACGTGTGAACCTCTGCGATGCGGTTGCTCAGCAACCCGAAGCGCGCGTTGATCTGCGCGTTTACGGCGGCAGGCAAGGCAGACGGATCGCGCGGGCAGATGCCCTGCACGATGCCAGGCAGAGCCTCGAGCGGCGTTAGTACCAGCGCGCCGAGAATCGGCGCGGCCGCCGTGCCCGACACCGCGCGGCGCTGCGCATCGAGACTTGCGACGCAAGACAGCAGCTCGTCACCGCCGGGCGTTACAACATCGTATGGAACGAGCGGGATGGATGTGATCTGCACCTGCACGTTGTCGGGGTTCACGATCGTCTCGAAGGTGACGCCGGCGTATCTTTGAGTCGGATTGACGAACTCACCCGCTACGCCGGCGGCCGTCCCGTAGGTGTAGAGGAGGTTCTCCGGAAAGGTGCTCGACGGGTCCGGCAGATACTGGACGCTGCCGCCCAAACTAGCGGTGCCGCTGACGGCAAGCAGATCTACGCCGCCGTGATCGTCGAGCTCGATGTCCAGCGCGCCCGTGGCCTCCTGGACGAAATCGCCGCCGACGGAGAGCGTACCGATCGAAGCCCCCGGTGAAACGTGGCCGGCGTTGATCGTCGCGCCGACGCTGCCGGTGCCGCCGAGCGTGCCGTTCACTCCGACGGTCACCGGCGAGGCGATTGCGCCGTTGACCAGCAGCTGGCCGGCGTTGATCGCGGTCGTGCCCGTGTAAGTGCTGGTGCCGGTCAGGGTCAGTGTGTTCGGCGCCTCCTTGGTCACGCCGCCGGTACCGTCGATGGCCGCGGCGAACGTCATGTCATCGCGGCGGTTGAACACCAGCGTGCCGTTGTCGGTGATGTTGCCGGCGACGCTCCCGGTCGTGCCGCCGTCGCCGAGCTTAAGCGTACCCGCCGAAATCGTCGTGCCACCCGTGTAGGTGCTGTCGCTCGTCAGCGTCAGCACGCCCGCGCCCGCCTGCGTCACCGTGCCGGTGCCGCCGATGATGCCGGCGTAGGTCACCGCGTCGGAGCGGTTGAACACGAGCGCGCCGTTGTCGATGACGTCGCCGACGATGCTGCCGGTCGTGCCGCTGGCACCGAGCTGCAATGTGCCCGCGGCGATCATGGTGCCGCCCGTGTAGCCGTGGTCGCCGGTCAGGATCAGCGTGCCGGTGCCCGTCGCCGTCAGGCCACCGTCCCCGCTGAAGACCCCGCTGAAGCCGTCGGTGTTGCCACCGTTGTCGATCGTCCCGCCAGAAGTTGCCAGCGTCATGGTGCGCGCCGAGGTCACGTCCGCCGTCGTCAGCAGAGTGCCGCCGTTGAACGTCAATCCGCCCGCCGCGTCGCCGAGATTGAGGTCGCTGGCAATCGACAGCGTGCCGCCGCGGATCGTCGTGCCGCCGCTGTACGTATTCGGGCCGGCGAGCACGAGCGTGCCCAGGTCGACTTTGTGAATGCCGCCGGTGCCCTCGATGACGGTGTCGATCGTGGCGGTGAACGCCGCGCCCGCGGCAGTGCCGTCACCGACACGAATCAAAGTTTCGGGCAGATCCGTCGTCAAAGATTCACCGGTGATCTGGTAGCCGCTCACGGCGAACTGCGCGCCGCCGAAAGTGACGGCGCCGCTGCCGTGGTCGACGGTGACGGCACCCGGCGCTCCCTCGAAGATCGCGAAGCCATTCGCCAGCCACGTCGAATTGGTGCTGCCCGTGATGTTCGTCCAGGCCTGGTTGCCCGGCGCGGAGAGCCACGTGCCGTTGCCGCCGTCGACCGTGTGGTTGTCGAACCGCGCCGTGTCGTCGGCGTCCCAGAACACGAGCGGCACCGGCGGCTTCGCGTTGATCAGGTTCACCTGCTGGGCCACAGACGTCTGGACGAACAGATGGACGTTCGGCGTGAGCCCGGCGGGGATGGTGCCGAAGCCCAGCGTTCCGCCGGGATTGGTGAGGGCGCCGGTGTAGCCGATCAGCCGATAGGTGCCGGGCAGCAGCCCACTCGAGTTGTCCGTCGAGATGTTCAGCGTGCCGTCGAGCGTGAGATCGCCGTTGACGAGGAGCAGGTCGTTGGTCAAGCCGCCCACGCGGTTCGGCGTGTTGAGCTCGTAGTCGAGCATCGAGCCCGCGTTGAGCGTCAGCGTGCCGACGTTGAGCGTGCCGGGACTGTCGCCGGGCGCGATGTGCCCGCCAGTGAGCACAGTCACCGGCCCCGCGATGCTGCCGATGCCGCCGAGCGTCGCGCCGCTTTGCACGAGGGTTGCGGTGTTCCCGAGCGAGCCGTCGACTCGCAACGTGCCCGCACTCACGGTGGTGACTCCGGTGTACGTGCTCGCTCCCGTGAGCGCGAGGATGCCGGTTCCAAGTTGCGTGAGCGTGCCGCTGCCGCTCACTGCAGCACCGAACGTGATGGTGTCGCTGTGATTGAACACGAGCGCGCTGTTGTCGACGATGTTGCCGGCGATCGTGCCGCTGGTTCCGCCATCGCCGATCTGCAGCGTGCCCTGCGAGAGGGTCGTGCCGCCGCTGTGGGTGAGGTCGCCGGTAATTGTGGTGAGACCCGTACCGGCATTGATCAGCGTGCCGGTCCCGGAGACATCGCCACTGTAGGTGAATGTGCCGGCGCGATTGAAGATCAGCGCGCTGTTGTCGACGATGTTGCCGGCGACGCTGCCTGTGGCGCCGCCGTCGCCGAGTTGCAGTGCGCCGGCTGAGATCGTCGTATCGTCTGCGTATGTGGTATCGGCGGCGAGCGTGAGCGTGCCGGCGCCGAGCTTCAAGAGCCCTCCGGCGCCGGCGATGTTCTGGGCGATGCGGGTGGTGTAGACATCCGTGTCGATGGCGCCGCCGCCGATGCCAAGCGTGATGGCGCGCGTGCCGGCAAGATTGAACGAATTGCCGAATTTCAGCGCCCCGCCGTCGAACGACAGAGCACTGCTCGCGTCGCCGAGACTCGAATCTGTGGTGGCGACGACGACGCCCTCGAGAAACTCCGTGCCACCGCTATAAGTGTTGGCGCCTGTGAGTACCAACGTGCCCGGCCCGCTCTTGATCAGCGACTTCCCGATACCCGACACAACGCCGCTGACGGTGACGACGCCCGTGCCTCGGTGCGAGACAAGAAGGTCGTTGTGAAGATCGACATTGCTGGCGAGCGTGGGACTGCTGTTGCCCGTCACGGAGATGACTGCGTTGGCAGTCGCGCCGACTTGCCGGAATGTGATGGGCGCGCCCGAGAGCGTAAAGGCGGCGCCCTGGGTATTGCTGAAGACAAGACTGCCGAGCGTGAGATTGGTCGTGTCCACCGTGACCGACTTGCCGTTGAGCGTGGAATCGAGATCACCAAAGGCCGCCGAGGCGCCGACGCCGTTCGGCTGGATGTCGGGCCGCCAATTCGCGGCAGTGCTCCAGAGGTGACCGCTGCCTTCATCGTCCCACTCACCACTGGTGCCGACGGGAAGGAGCTCGAAAAATCCGCCCGTGTTCTGCACGACGACGGCGCCGGGGGCGTAGCTGGTGCCTGGCAGTCCCTCGAAGATGATGCTGCTGAGCATCGTGTCGGAAAAACGGCCGGTCACGTCGCTCGTGAAACGGAACTGCTCGACGCCACCGCCGGTCCCCGTGATGCCGTTCCAGTTGCTGATGGTCAGCTCGCCGGCAGGATCCCAGCTGCCGACCGTGCCGAGCGTCAGAAACCCGGAATTGCCGGCCATGTTCACCGTGCCGATGCCGGCGAGGCGCAGCTCACTGCCGGCGGCAAAGTCCTGGCTCTGACTCATCGTGAGCGTGCCATTACCCATCGTCAGATTGTGAATCTGTGAGGCAAGGCCGCTTGCCCCAAAGGTTAACGTGCCGCTGTCTATGACGAGATTCGGCGTGTCGAGGACACCGCCGGTGACCGTCGTGGTGGTGCCGCCGCCGCTCTTGATGAGATCGCCAGGCGTACGCAACGTACCGAAGGAATTGCCGCTGACCGTCTGCGTCGCTTCGAGGTAGGTCTTGATGTTCGAGCCCGTGACCGGGACGGCGTTCGGTGTGGAGGTGATATTGAGCCCCGCTGGCCCCAGGGCGCTTAGGCCCCCGACGTCGACGTTGCCGCCAAGATGAACGCTCGCGCCATCGGCGACGAGAATCTCGAGCCGGCTCTCCACGCCCGCGCTGGCCGTCGTTGGTCGCACACTGATCGCGCCGGTGCCGAGATAGCTCTGTCCTGCTTCGGCGCGCCCGAGTGTGACGTCGCCGGCAGGGGCGTTGACTTGCAGTGTGCCGCGCGTGACGGTCGTGCCACCCGAGTAGCTCGAATCGCCGTTCGTGAGCACGAGCGTGCCGTCACCCGCCTTCTTCAGGCTGCCCGCTCCGGTCAGGTTGAGGTTCGCACCGAAAACCGCCGTGCCCGATACGTTCGCGGTGCGCGCGCCAGCGAGAGCCGTGGCGCTGAGAGCGGCGTCAGGATTCAGTGTGAGCAGGCCGAGCGTGCCATCGAGGCCAAACGTGGGCGCGTTGAGGAGCACCTGATTGGTGAGTGTGCGCGCGCCACCGAAGGACGCGAGCGTGCCGATCTTGGTTGCGTCGCTGAAAATCAGTTTGCCCGTCGTGCCGAGTGCCTGGTCGTTCCCGGCTTGCAGCACTCCCTGCACGAGGTCGGTATCGCCGACGTACTCGTTGGCGGCTTCGAGACGCAGTGTGCCCGTGCCGTTCTTGATGAGACCGGCCGCGCCTTCGAGGATGTGAGTGCTCGTAAACGCCACCGTGCTGCCTGCAGTGACGACGATGCCGGGTGAGCTCACGAGTTGGCTGCGCCCGTTGTAGTTGAGCGTCAGGTTGCCGGTGAACTCGGCGGTGATTTTGGCCGTGCCCACCGGGGACTGGAACACGAACGGATTGGCAAGGCTGCGCGGGCCATTGAGAGCACTGATCCTGGGATTGTTGCCGACGTTGACGTTCTGGTAGGTGATCGTACCGGTGCCGAGCGCGTCATCAGCGCCGATGCCGATCACCGGGCTGTAGCTGGTGAGAAAGAGGGTGCCACCGCTGAAGGTGTTGGCGCGGAGGAAATTGACGGTCTGGTTGGAGCCGCCGAACTGGAAGCCGCCCGGGCCGGCGATGGGCGTGTCCAGCGTGAGTGTTGACCCGGCGCCCGAAAGCTGCTTGAGCCCGGAAGTCACGTAACTGCTGGCGCTGCTCTGAAACGTCAACCCGTCCGGCGCTATATGGTTAAGGTTGCCGTCAAAACGGACCGACGCGTTCACCGTGCGTGCGCCGCCTTCCGCGGCGATGCGATACCAGCCTAAGGCATTGCCACCCGCGGCCGAGCTCTCACCGATGCGCAGCGCCTGCGTGCTCAAGGCCGGATCGCCGGTGTCGGTGCCGGCGCCAAAGAGAGTGCCGTCCGTGGCGACGCGAATTTCGCGCGCGCCCCGGTCCAGGGCGACGTTGTTGCCGGGCGAGCCTCTGAGCCAGAAACCGCCCGTATAGTCGCTGCCGGCCGCGTTGCCGCCGAAGCGAATGATTCCCGCGTCGGGGAGCGTGACGGTCCCTGGGCCAGCATAGTTGCTCACGATCCCGCCGGCGCCGCTGATCTTGCTCGACAAGGTGAAGATCTGCGTGCCCAGGTGCCTGAGCGCGAGCGGATGGGTGGTGGGCAAGTTGATGTCGCTCGAGAGCACCGCGCTGTTGTCGTTGGCCACCGAAATCTGCGGGTCCACGGCGCCATTGTCGAACGTGATCGCACCGCTGCCCTGCGACGTGATGTTGAAGCTCGACGGTCCCCTCTCGACGAGCAGCTTGCCGAGCGTAACCGGGGAGTCAACGATGATCACATTGTTGGGGAGCTTGCTGTCGAGTGCGCGCACGGCGGCCACTGCGCCTACGGCATTCGGGGACACGCTCCCCAACCAGTTGGTCCCGGTGCTCCAGAGGCGGTCGGTATCAGGCTGCCCAACGCCGCCGGCACCCCTCCATTCGATCAGGGCTGCCCCCCCAGGCGCGAGAAACCAATAGTTAGTCCCGCCGACGTTCTGCGGAACGAGACTGGCGCCGCGTTCGAAACCGGTGAAGGCGACTTCGGCAAGCTGCGCCGCCGAGAGGCTGCCCGTGCCGTTGGTGAAGCGCACGTAGGTATCGCTGAGCGTGGGTTGCGCGGCGGTGGACCAGATGCCGTTGGTGTTCTGGATCAGCAGCGACCGGCCCACGCCCGTGGTCCACAGACCGCGCGTGAATGTAATGGCCGAGTGGTCTTCGACGTTGATCGAGGCGTTGCCGTCCAGCTGCAGATCGCCAAACTTGTTGATGACAG
>Ga0137409_10005399_pt1 | contig 13323 bp, 9 predicted proteins | sample CZODoug1_16funga_FD_122059 | JGI IMG/M metagenome (GOLD analysis project Ga0137409, IMG submission 122059) | Vadose zone soil fungal communities from Angelo Coast Range Reserve, California, USA - CZODoug1_16fungal (Hybrid Assembly) | ecosystem: Environmental > Terrestrial > Soil > Vadose zone...
TTCACGTCGCGGTGAATCACGCCGCGCTGATGCGCGGCGCCCAGCGCCCACGCCACTTCCTGCAGCAGCTTCGTCGCCAGGCGCGGCGGGAGCGGGCCGGCCCGCTCCACCCGATCGCGCAGTGTCTCGCCGTCCACGAACCCCATCACGAAGAACACGAGCTCACCGTGTGACTCGACGAGGTGAATCGGCACGATATTGGGATGCGAGAGGCCGGCGGCGGTGCGCGCCTCCTGCAGGAAGCGGTCCCGCTCGTCGGGGCGCGTCGCGAGGTGCGGTGGGAGCAGCTTGATCGCGACCGGACGATCGAGCGCCACATCACGGGCGAGCAGCACGATCCCCATGCCGCCTCGCCCGAGCTCGCGCTCGATCGAATAGCGGCCGGCCAGCAGCTCCTGGAGGGCCAGGAATTCGGCGCTGATCGACGCGGTCATGTGTGTCTCGTCCTACGAGCGGAGCCTCGCTGCGTTTCGAGCGGAGCTCCCTCGGTCGCCGAACTCCCTAAACGCTCACTGAGAACAGAGCTTCTCGCCGGCCGCCGGCACGGCGAACGCCGGCATTCCATGACGCGCCAGCGTCTGGTTGAACGCCGCCAGGTCCACCCGAACAACCTGTCTCCAGCGCGCGACCAACTTTCCTAACTCGGCGCAGCTCGAACGGGCCACCGCCAGCGCCGCGCGCGTCGGCACGTGGTCGGCGTTGTCCTGCACCGTCAACTCGATTCCAAATTCGCCGTTCAGATCCACGAAGCTCCATGCCGGCGGCGGCGCGTCCCAGACCTGGCGCGCGTCCGTGAGGGAATCGCCGGCAATGGAATCCAGCGTCGTCACGAGCGTCTTCGCGGCTTTCCCGACTTCAGATCCTGTGTCGTCCGGGGCGATCTTCGCGACCGCAGCACGCAGCTCCGCCACGGGCTTGAAATCAGTCCACGTCGCCTGGAGCCCGGAGTGCAGCCGCATGTTTAGGGAGTGCTGTGCGGCGAGCGCCGACCGGCTGACGTGTGAGCGTGGATCGGCGTGCACAGTGATCGTCTGCGTGTACCGGTTGCCGTCGACGGTGAGCCGAAGGCGGTAGACGCCCGGCACGGCCAGGGGTCCTTCAGGCGCCGCCGGCGTCGAACCGGGATTGCCGTTGAAGACGTAGCTGTGCGCGAACGCGGGCGGCGGGTCGTAGCGCAGGTCCCACGTGGCACGATTGAGCCCGACATTCGTGGGCAGCGCGCTCGGCGGCGCGAGCCAGAACCGTTCCATCGGCGCCCGGGCGGTTTCGCGCAACGGCGTGGGAGCTGCGCTCGTCATGTGGCGCACGACGGCGCCCCGCGCATCGAGCACATCGATCGCGATATCCGCCGCCGGCTTCGTGCCGAGGGAGTAGTAGACGAGGGCACCCGACGGCGGATTCAGGGCCTGCGGCTCCTCCTTCGGGAACGGTGTGTTGTAATTCACGTTGCGCCGCACGCGCACCGCATCGCTCGGCTTGAAGAGATGCGTCGCTTGACTCGTCGACGGCGTGCGTTGCCGCAGCACCGCGTAGTCGTCGAGCACCCAGATCCCGCGCCCGTAGGTGCCGACGATCAGATCGTTGTCATGAATCGCGATGTCGTTGACCAGCGTCGTCGGCAGGTTGAGCATCAGCGACTGCCAGTGGTCACCGTCATCGAACGAGACGTACACCCCGCTCTCGGTACCCGCGAACAGGAGACCGCGACGTTTTGGATCCGCTCGCACGACGTGCACGAGCGCGCCGCTGGGCGCGGTGGCCGGTAACCCCGTTATGATCTTCGTCCACGTTTTCCCGTAGTCGCGCGTGCGGTAGATGTACGGGCCGTAGTCGCCGCGACGGTGCAAGCCGAGTGCGGCGTAGGCCGCGCCTGCATCGAGCTGAGAAGCCTCGACCATAGTCCAGATCGGGCGCGCGGCGATCTGGGTGCCGGGGATCGTCACGTCGCTCCACGACTTCCCGTGGTTACGCGATACCTGGATGATGCCGTTGGTGGCACCGGTCCAGATCACGCCGGGGGTGACGGTCGATGCGGCGACGGACCAGAGAGCCCTGGGCGGCATGGTCGTATCGCGGGCGGGCTCGTGGACTCCGGTGAGTGTGGGAGTTCTCGGATGCGGGATGGAAAGATCGGGGCTCAGCTTGGTCCAGGTCACGCCGCCGTCGGCGGACTCCATGACGAACTGATAGCCGGCGAGCAGCTCGGGCCGGCCGCGCCACGTCGCAAAAGCGATCGGCAGGTTGAGCGACGCGCGCAGCTTGAGCGAGGGATCCTGCTCGGGTCCCACGTTGATCCACTCGCCGCCGGGATAGGTGATCTTCGCGATGCTGAGCCCGCTCGAGTACACGACGTTGGGGTTGCGCGGGTCGGGGAGGATCGTGCCCCACTCCCAGCCGGGCACGGGCTTCCAGTCGATGGGGGTGATCGTCCCCAGATTGCCGCGACTGCTCGTCGCGATCGCGCCGGCGTCCTGCTGGGTTGCGTAGATCCAATACGGAAATGCGTTGTCGGCGGCGATGTGGTAGACCTGCTCCGTCGACTGGTTGTACCACGAGCTCCACGTGTCGCCGCCGTCGAACGAGACGATCGCGCCCTGGTCGTAGCCCATGAGCATGCGCTTGCCGTCGGTGGGGTCGATCCACATCACCTGAGGATCGTCGCCGCCGGGCGGGCCGCCCTTGAAGGCGGTGAAGCTGTTGCCTCCGTCCGTGGACTTGTAGGCCGTCACATGGAACGTGTAGACGATGTCGGGATTCTTCGGGTCGACGAACACGCCGCTATTGTAGCCGCCCTGGCCGTTAGCGATCCGCCTATCGTCCGCGGCCATGTGGCGCCACGCCGTGCCGCCATCGTCGGAGCGATACAATCCGAAATCACCGATGAGATAGACGCGCGGCGCGTTCGTGCCGCCCGCGACGGCGAGGGAGATGCGACCGGTGAGGCGCGGCAGCCCTCCGCCCGAGATCTCGGCCCAGGTGACACCCGCGTCCGTGGATTTGTAGAGACGCGAGCGCGTCTGCGCGGTGTCCGGATTCGGTGGATTGCTGGCCCCTGGCGCGAAATAGCGGTACATCGTGGCGGCAAAGATGACATCCGGCGCATCTGCCGCTCGGGCGAGCGTCCCGATGCCAGTCTTGTCGTCGACGTACAAAGTTTTGGCCCAGCTCGCTCCCCCGTCGATAGAACGGAACACACCGCGCGCGTCACTCTGGGTCTGGAAGAAGCCTCCCAATGCGGCGACCAGGATGATGTTCGGGTCGCGCGGGTGAACCAGGATGGAAGTGATCTGCTGCGTGCCCTCCAGGCCGATGCGACGCCAGGTGCGTCCGGCATCCGAGGACCTATAGATCCCGTCGCCCATCCCGTCGAAGAAGGAATTCAGATCGCCTGTGCCGACGTACACCACGTTGGGGTCCGAGGGCGCGACCTCGACGGCCCCGATGGACGAGACGCTCTTAATGGAATCGAAGATCGGGTACCACGTTTCCCCCGCACTCGTCGTCTTCCAGACACCACCGTTGGGGGTGCCGACGTAGAACACGCCCGGTTGCCCAATCGCGCCCGACGCCGCGGAGATACGTCCGCCCCGGAAGGGGCCGACGTTGCGCCAGACCAGCGCGGAATTGAGAGGGGAATCAGTAGACTGCGCGCCGAGCGGAGTCGCGACGAATGTGACGGCGCAGAGCGCCAGCAGGAACGGTGCGCGCATGACGAGATCCGATGAGGAAGACGATGTGAATGTATCCATATCAGATTACCGCGTCGAACACCTCACCGGATCGCTCTCCGTCACTCCAGGAATGCGAACGCGATACGTTTGGCCGTGCGGCTCCGACCAGCGCAGCTCCCACCACGCCAGGCCGCCCTGCCGCGACCGCAAGTGCATCTCCAGCGCCGGATCGTCGTCCCAGCTCACGACCGTACGGGCCGCGTCGTCGGCCACGACCTCCACACGCGCTTGCGCCGCAACGTCGCCGGTGGCGACCGGCCATTCCGCCGCTCCGCCGAGCTGCAGCCAGGCGTACAGCGTGTCACCCGAGCACCAGACCCGCTGGATCCGTGGTGCCGGCACTCGGGTGGACGACCGGCGCGGGAGGACGCGCCGCTGCTTGCCGACGACGAGATCCAGTGGTGGCGCCGCTCCCGGAGGCAAACTGTCTCCCGTGGATATCGACGCCGCGAGGCGGCCGAGCACGCGCCCGAACATCGCCGCCTCACCCGGGCCGTAGATCGTCGAGCCGCCTTCGTAGTACTGTGCCGTGTATTCCTCGGCCGTCGTGACGTACTCCATGTAGCCGTTGGCGTGGCCCAGGATGAGCGCCGCAGTCACCGGCTGCCCGGCCGCGCGGGCGCTCGCCAGCATCTGCTCGCGCATCCGCCTTCCCGCCGTCGTCGTCACCTCCGCCGGGACCGCGCCGATCATGCGATTCCCCAAGCGCAGCACCATGACCTGCGCGTAGGACGGCAGATTCCCGCTGATGAACAGGTGGTTGGGGAGGCCGCCCAACGCTGCGTCGAAGAGTTGGCGCTTGTGCGCCTGGCATCCTGGCACGTCTGGGTTGGGCGAGCCCTGCTCGAGGCCGACATTGAACAGGCCGAAAAGGTGCCACCCATCAATGCGCGTGTGGGCGTCGTCCGCGCCGACCAACGTGCTGAGGCCGAGGGCGGGCTCGGAACAGATGCCGAGTGCACGCGCGCTATCGCGCAGGAACAGCGTCGTAAATGAACGCCCCAGCTCCAGGCGGTCAATCAGGGCCGTCCCGAGCGCATCGAACAACGCCACCGCGCCGTCCCCAACACTCTTCCCGATCACGGTGATCGCCTGTCGTGCGGCGTGGCGGCAGGAGGCCAGGTGGGTGACGGTGGGAGCGCGCCACTCCCACAGGGTCCGCGCGAACGGGCTGTTGAGCGCGGGCATCGGCGCGAGTGTCGGGACGTTGCAGCGGCTCTGCGGCGGCCAGGCCGGCGAGACATCGCCCTCGGCCCCGTTGGCGAACAAGTACACGGCGCGGGGCACGAAGCCGTCGCTCCCGCGATTCAAGTCTCGGTCGATGTGGCGCTCCAGCCGCCGCTCGACGAGGCCCTGAATATCGGCGTCGAGCAGGTCGTTCGATGGAGCGTTGCCTGTGCCGTGCATCGCGAAAATGCTGAAGGCGCCGGCGGGCCGGAACGCGCCAGTCGCCGGGTCGCGCTGATCGACCCGCAACATGGCGAGCTCCGGATCCACGAGCCCGTATTCCTGCGGCAGCCCAGCGGGCGCGTCCGGTGGCGCGGTGGGCAGCGGAATGTTGCGAAGGATGGCGGGAAGGCTGCGGATGCGCGTTTCACCCCAGACGGCGCGACTCCCCCACGCCACGCGCGCCGGCCGCAGGTCGGCCGCCGCGGCGTGAACTGCACGGGCAATACGCGCGGTGAGCGAATCGACCATCACGGGGTCGAAGCCCGCGACCGAGCTTCCCTCGTCGTTGTACCCGGCGGCTTCGAAGAAATGACCGGGACCGGCATGCGTGTGGGTCGCCGCGATCACGAGGCGATCCGCCCCGATCCCGTCCGCGCGCGCGGTCAGCGTAGCGACGCGGCGGTGCAGCAGCGCGGAGCTGAGGGGGAGATCGGCGACGACGAGCGCCAGGCGGTTGCCGCCGCCGTCGGCCAGCACGAGCACGCGCGCATAGAGTCGCAACCGGTACCCGCGCGCCTCGGCGCCCTCAGGACCGTTGCCCGCCAGCCCCACGCCCGGCGGCGGCGTGATGTCCACGCGAGCAAACCCGGCCTGCAACGACGCCCCCCCCTCCGTGCCTGGTCGCGGCGCCGGGCTCAACGCCCCAGGCATGCGCACGCGCGTGGGGCCGCACGCCACCAGCAGCATGGCCGACGCCTGGAGCAGCAGCGCACGGCGCTGACTCACTGCCCGTTCCGCGTGTTGCCACCGAGTACGATCGTGATCCCCGACCACAACCACACGACGAAGTCCCGACTCCGACCCGGGCCGTCGAACTTCGTGGCAGCATCGACATTGAGCTGCGACCGAGCCCCGAATGCGAGCGTGGCCGACCCGATGCCGGACAGGTGTCCCGCCCGCACCTCCGTCCCCAGACCGAGGGCGACATGCGTGACGCCCCGCTTGGCGAAGTTGGCAAGCTCTCCGGGCCGGGTGGGGCTGGGCCCTTGCCCGACGTTCAGCCCCATTTCCGTCTGGACGAACACGAAGGCATACGGCGGAAAGGGCCACCCAAGAACCGGGAGATCGAGCGATGCCTGGAGAAACGCTCCATGCACCCGCTCCACATCCCACCAGGCTTCCACGGTTGGGTTGAGGTAGCGGCTGGTCGTCGACAGCGACGCGAATACTTCCGTTGTGTTGCGAGCCGGGGCCACGCCGCCTTGCGCCGCGTCGCCGTGGAAGGCGTACCGCGCGACGCCGGCGTGCAGGCGGGTTGGTCCCAAGACGAACGAGGCCTGCCCCCAGATGTCGTGCTCGCCAAGGTGTCGAGCATCGGCGCCTGTCTCGGATAGCTCGCCTGGCGAGGCGCGGTCCAGTTCGTAGTACAGGGCGGCACCGCTCTCCAGCGAGATGCGGTGGACTTTGAGTCCGACGGCCAGCGATGGCTGCGCGACGAGGCCCGCCGCTCGGGAGATGCCGTGCCACACGTGGCGCCCACCGATGGACACGTCGGTGCGGGCGGAGAATTGTGCGGCGGCAGGCGAAGCAGCCACCATCAATCCCGCGAGACACGACCAGGCATGTCGCACGGGTCTAACGTACCTCTCTTAGAGAGTCTTGAGAAACGCCACCAGTGCCGCCCGGTCCGCCGCCGGCAGCGCCTCGAACAGATCGCGCGCGCGCGCCCCCTCGCCGTCGTGCATCTCGACCGCCTGCTCCGGCGAGTTGGCGCGGCCGTCGTGCAGGAAGTGCGTCACGAGCCTCATCCCCATCAGCGGCTCGGTGCGAAACTCGCTCGGCGTCGCGAGCCCGAAGCAGATGTCCGCCAGCTTGGGGCCCATGTCGTGTAACAGGAGGTCGGTGTAGGCCGCCACCTCTTTGTGACGTAACGCCGCGATCGGGTTGTCGCCGGTCCGCAGGGTCGGTACGTGACAGCCGGTACAGCCCACGCGCGCGAACACGTCGCTGCCCCGGCGCGCCTCGCGCGACTGCTTGAGCGGCGTCGGCGGAGCGAGCAGACGCACAAACGCGTCGGTCAACTCGAGGCCGCGAGCGCCGATTTCAGGTTCGGGCGCCGGATCAGTTCCGGCGGGAAGCGAGTCGCCGGCGACGGTGCCCTCCTGCGGGACGGAAGGATTCGTAATGCCGATCTCGGCCTGAAATGCGCCGTCGTTGAACTCGCGCAGAGTCGGCACGAGCGCCTTGCGCCCGAAACGTCCCAGGCGGCCGTCGAAGAACCGATTCGGCCGGCCGGAAATGCCGTCGTGATTGCGGTCGTCAGGGTCGGCGTACGAGAGAATTACGGAATCAGGGACCGCGTCGAGGAGCCCGAAGCCAAAGATGTCGGGTGTGGTCCGCTCGGCGACGGTCGTGACGATCGACGGCCGCGGCTCGCGGTCGATACCGAGCGCCGCGTGCAGGGCAGGGGTTACGCTGTCCTGGAACACCGGCCCGCCCTTATCGGCGAGCTCGTCGCACGTGGCGCCCGCGCGCTCGGCGTGAAACACCGTCGCATGGTGCTCGACTTCGTCGCCGTTCGCGCCAGCCACGGGGTCCTCATGACACTCCCCACACCGGCTGGCGTTGAACAGCGGACCGAGACCGACCGCTGGCGTGAAGGTGCTGTCGAACACGGCGCGACCGCTGTCGAAACGCGCCCGCTCCGCGGCCGACAGGCCGCGCAGCGGTTCCCCTGGCTGCGGCGGTCGGCGACACGCCGCCGCGCTGCACATGACGGCGAGGGCGATCCAGCCGCGCGTCATGGCACCCGCCCCACGCCGGCGTCCACCCGGCCGACGCGCTCGATGGTGTACGCGACAAAGCCCGTCGGCCGGCCGCCGAACGAGGCGCGGATCACGTCGCCGGGCTTCAACTCCGCCAGCTTGATCGGCGCGCCCTGCCCGCCGTCCCGGTTGGTGATGGGCACGCTCGCGGGAACCTGCAGGCGTACGACGCGGAGGGCGTAGCCGACGCCGGTCGTGACCTCGAGCGTGCGCGCACGCACGTTCACCGCGCGAATCGCACCCCGCACGCTGTCGTGCGGCACGGTGGGGGGGGGCTGCTGTGCAGCGAGTGCTAACGGAGCGACGAGTGAAGCGAGCGACAGAAGCGTGACCCGGTGCACGGATCCTCCTGGGGAAGGCTCCCGAGGAGTACCCCTATTGGGTCGTGGGGTGCCGAATCACGCCCATGAACAGGATCGCGCCCGACAGGTTCTCCCGCAGCGCAAAGATGAATGGCCGATTGATGACGATCGCTGGTGGGCCGGCGCTTGTTAGCCCGACGCCGACTGACGTGACTGCCGCGGCCACTGTCCCCTCCTCGTTGACATCGACGTAGGTCTTGTGTTTGACCTCCGTGATGCACAGCTCCGATGGACTGTGGATACGCGTGAAATCCGCCGTGAGCGGCTCGCACCCGAAGGCAATGCCCATGCCGAGCGTGGCGAGAGATGGGATCAGGGACAGGTTGTTCGTGAGCTTGAACTTCGGCAGGAACATCTCGCTTTCCTGCGGCTGCAAACTCGCCGTCCAGCTGTCCCATTGGTCGGGCGTCAGCGCGTCAACCAGATGATCGGCGCTGCTGGTGTCGTGTGGCAACACGATGGTCATGGAGAATGCAGCGCCACCGTACGGCAGGTCGACAACGGTGGCGTTGGGGCGAAACGCGGTACGGAGCTCCGTCAGCCCACGCGCCATCGTTGGCACGTTCACGAACGAGCCGTCTTGCAGCCGGAAAGGCATGGGTCGTGTCAGCTGGGGGTCGAATTGCACCGTCCAATCGCCCTTGAAGTAAATCGCGTCGATGAGATACAGCCGCATGCCATCAGGAATCTGATCGACGATCTGATCGATCACGCCTCGAGTCTGCTGATTCACCCAGTCATTGATCGTCGCCGGCGCAGTCGGGGACGCGAAGTCGAGCGCCGTCACCTGGGCGTCGTAGTAGTCATGATTGGCATCCAGGAACGCCTGCTCGACTGAGTAGCCCTGTTTGTACCAGATCGAGTTGGCGATCTGGAACCGTACGTGCGGATCGAGCTCGCGCAGGAGCTTGATCAGGCTGCGATAAGACTCGTTCACCTCCGCGACGCTCATGCCGTCGAGCTCGAGCGTCGACCGCATCGCTTCCTCCGTCGTTCCCGCCGCGCCGTTGTAGGTCATGGCGAGCGCCGTGGCCACCGACAGCGGGGACACGAACAGATTCAGCAGCGTATCGCGCGTATCCGCCGTCGCTTGCTTGAGCAGCTTGATCGCAAACCGATTGTCGGCCTGGATCAGCAGTTGCTCTTGATTCGTCAGCGCTCGGGGTAAGGCGGTAATGCGGGGCGGGGGACCAACGGGATCTTTCCCACACGCAACGGCGAGCAACACCAGGGCAATCGCGGGCACACGAACAAGCTTCATGACGGCCTCCTTGTCTAGACTATACCCCCGCGATTGCCCCGCGCGTCACTGTGGCAGGTTCACAACAAATCGGTGTCAACTCGATCGCTTAGTGCCTGTCCAAGCCGCGTTGTATGTTGCAGTCGTCCCGCTGTTCCCTCATTTGGAGGCACCGCATGCGCGCCATCCTCGCCGCCCTCGTTCTCCTGACGCTTCCCACCGCCGATTGGGAATTGCTGGGCACTCGACGCGTGAACTTTACGCTCGATCATGACGCCATCCTGGTGGGCGCCCGCGAAGGCGGGTTCACCGCGATCAAACTCGAAGTCGCCGGCGGCAATCTCGAGATGTACGACATCAAGGTCACGTTTGGAAACGGCCAAACCTTCTCGCCCGATACGCGCATCCAATTTCATCAGGGCTCCTGGAGCCGCACGATCGATCTCCCCGGCCCCGTTCGGATTCTGCGGCGCGTCGATTTCTGGTACCGCAGCCGGTTGCGCCTCCCCCCCGCCCGTGGCGCGGCCACCGTACGTCTGTTCGGCCGAAAGTGAGCGCAGCACAGGGTGCGATATTCGCGTACGCCGTTCTCAGTCGAATGGCGTACGTGCTGTTTGTGGGATCGGCACTGCGGCGCCAGGACAGGAACGGGGTGCACCCGGAGCGGGTCGCGCGAGCCGAAGCGTTCCGCCGGTTCCGGCGGACGGCGGCGGTCGTCATGAATCACGACGCGTTTGCCTTCGTGGTGCTGTGCCTCGCGACCCGCAATACGTGGCACCTGGCGTTGCCCGCAGTCGCAACAGTTGCCGGTGGCGCTGTCCTGGTCATCATCGGCCTGGGCACGAAGCTGTGGGCCGCGCGCACGCTGGGGAGCGACGCGTACTACTGGCACAACTTCTTCGATCCCGCCGCGGCGATAGGGCCGGTTTCGAGCGGTCCGTACCGCTTCATTTCAAGCCCGATGTACACGATTGGATATCTGCAGACCTACGGGCTGGCGCTGATGGTCCGCTCGCTGCCGGGACTCATCGCCGCGGTCTTCTCCCACGCGACGATTCTCGCTTTCCATTTTCTCGTCGAGAAGCCGCACTTCGAGCGTCTGCACGGCTCTAGCTGATCCCACTTCCAGCACGTCTATTCTGGCGGCGTGGCACGACCAAGCGAAGACCAACCGGTGCTCGCCGAGTGGGCGCGCACGTTACAGCGCCGGATACGCCAGCGCGGCATCGACGCGTTCATCCTGCACGGACCTGGCGTGCGCGACATTCACCCGCTCGGAGCGCGGCGGCACGGCACAATCGGCGACTTCCTCGGCGAGGTCATGTTCTCCGACCGCACCGTCATCATCCTCTATGACCGCGGCTCGGGGATCCGGTTCACCGATCCGCAAGCTGAACAAGACTTTCGGCTGGTGCTGAAGGCGTACGACAAGGTCGGCGGCACCAACCTCGCCCAGGTCCAGCCGCGGGATCCGGACCGGGCGCTGCAGGTCCTCGAGACATACCTCCAATATCAGTTGAAGGAGAACCCACGCTTCTCGGCCGCCATCATCATCGACTTCGCGGAAACGCTCGCGCCAGCCGGTGATCCCGGGCAGCTGCCCGTAGAAGATCGCAACTCGATTGTGACGCTGCGGCGCTGGTCGGCCGACCCGTTGTTTCTGCAGCGGCAGGTCACGTTCTGCCTCGTGTCGGAAAGCACGGCCACTCTGAACGAAGCGCTTGTCGCCGATGCCCGCACATTCGAGCTCAACGTTCCCGTTCCGGACGAACGCGAGCGGTATGCGTATCTGGCTGGTCGAGGAGCCACCCCCCAGACGTTTTCGCGCATCGATGCCCGGAAGGTTGCGACCCTGACGTCCGGCCTGACGTGCCTGCATCTGGAAAGCCTCATGGCCGAGGCGGATGCAAACGGGGTGGCGCTGGACGCCGAAGCACTCACGCGGGAGAAGAAGCGCCTTATAGAAGAAGCGAGCGGCGGACTGTTGTCATTCCTCACCAGTTCGATCGGACTCGATGCCGTGGCCGGCAACGACGCCGCGAAGGCATTGCTGCGGGAGACCGCGGCGGCGCTCCAGCAGGGGCGACTCGACGTCGTGCCGATGGGTTTTCTTGTGTGCGGACCGGTCGGAACAGGGAAGAGTTTCATGGTACGCTGTTTCGCGGCGGAGATCGGCATTCCGGTCGTCGAGCTGCTGAACTTTCGGTCGATGTGGCAAGGACAGACCGAGGCGAATCTCGAACGCATTCTCGGCCTGCTCGACGCCTTGGGGCCGGTGGCCGTCGTCATCGACGAGGCGGATGCCGCGCTCGGCAACCGGGAAAGGGGCGGTGGCGATTCGGGCGTCTCGGAGCGGGTTTTCGCATCGCTCGCCGCGTTCATGGGCGACACCCGGCGGCGGGGCAAAGTGATCTGGTTTCTGATGACGTCTCGCCCCGACCTCGTGCCCGTGGACTTGAAGCGCCAGGGGCGCGCGGAAGAGCACATCGCCCTATTTCCCCCGGCGACGGCGGAGGAGCGCGCCCGCGTCTTCGAGAGCCTGCGGGCCCGGCTGCAGATTCCGCTCGAGCCGGGAGTACAGGCCGCAACGCTGTTCAACGAAGTACCGCATCCGATGTCGCCCGCCGATATCGAAGCCGTGCTGGTGCGCGCCAGCCGCCGCATGGCCATCGCCAAGCAGCCGGCACTCTCGGCGAAACTGTTGCAGGAGCTGATCAGCGATTTTCAGCCGCCCGCCTACCCGGTGGAAATCGAGTATCAACGGCTCATTGCGGCATTTGAATGCACCAGCCGGCAGCTGCTGCCGTCCGATCTCGCCGCGCTGCCACACGCACAGATCGCCGCGCGGTTAACCGAACTGCGCGACGTGCTGGGACAGACGAGAGGAGGGCGCTGATGCGACGCGTTGCCCTTCTACTATATGCGTTTAGCGGCGACAATCCCTGGAACGCTGGCCACCACGAGCGTCGCTTGACGGTCTTGCCGGCGGGCGGTAGCACTAGGGCGACGGTCACTCCCCACAGAGGCATGAATATGCGACGAGTCGGCAAATTACTCGCGTTTCTGCTCATCCTGCCGGCGCTGATGCTGGCGCAGAACGGCGTCGTTCGCGGCCGCATTGCGGATGCCGCGGGCGCGCCTCTCGCGCGGGCTCTGGTCGCGGCCGAAGGCAGCGGCTTGCACGCGACGAGCGACGATCAGGGCCGCTATGAGATTCGCGGCCTGTCCTCCGGCGCCTACCTGCTGCGCGTCCGGCTGCTCGGCTACCAGCCGCGCACCGCGCGTGTCGTTGTGGACCAGGCGCCCGTCACCCAGGACTTCGTCCTCACCGAACAGCCGATCAGCCTCTCGCCCGTGGACGTGGTCGTCGGGTCGCGCGCGCGGCACACCGCGGCCGAGGAGCTCGCGGTACCGGTCGACGTCTTCACCTCCGAAGTGATTGCGCTGCAGGGAGTGACCGAGACAGGGCAGATTCTGCAATCGCTCGCGCCCTCGGTGAACTACCCGCATCAAAGCGTCACCGATGCGACCGACATCGTGCGGCCGTTTACGATGCGCGGCCTGTCGCCGGATCACACGCTCGTGCTGGTCAACGGCTGGCGGCGCCACCAGACGGCGCTGGTCAACACCTTTGCGTACGGCACCGGCGCCGGGTCCAGCGGTGTGGACCTCAATGCCATTCCGTCGAGCGCGATCGACCGCATCGACGTGCTGCGGGACGGCGCCTCGGCACAGTACGGCTCCGACGCGATCGCGGGCGTCGTGAACCTGGTGCT
>Ga0137409_10005400_pt1 | contig 13323 bp, 14 predicted proteins | sample CZODoug1_16funga_FD_122059 | JGI IMG/M metagenome (GOLD analysis project Ga0137409, IMG submission 122059) | Vadose zone soil fungal communities from Angelo Coast Range Reserve, California, USA - CZODoug1_16fungal (Hybrid Assembly) | ecosystem: Environmental > Terrestrial > Soil > Vadose zone...
CGCGCTAGCCATGGGTCCGGTCTGGGGCCCTAACAGATAGCTCAGACCGAAGAAGACAGCCAGGAACGTCGGCACGAAGGTACTGGCGGCGATCACCGGCCCGGGTAAGCCAGGAAAGAGACCTGCGTCCTCGTCACCCGCGTCGTCCTCACCGACCTCGATCCGGTCTTCGGGAAAGACGTCCTCATCGGTGATGAGGTCGGACGGCTCGGGCAGCGGCTCGCTAGGGATCTCGTCCTCCTCGGTTTCGCCATTCACTCTGAGCAGCACGAAGCATACCTAGGCAAGTGACGTGCCACCGCATCGGCACGGCGAGTCCGTCGTTCGGGGTGCGAATAGACCGCCGAGGACGGCCGGGAGAGGAGGAAATTCCGACACCGGCCGTGGATTTTTTTCCGGTGCCGGCCGCGTGTGCTTTGGCACGCCGGTTGCGACGAGCGCGCCGCTCAGGAGGTGCTCATGCGAGCGATTGGCAGGATATTCCAGAACGGTGCGCCGCGCTGGCGGGTGGCAATTCTCGAGGCCGATTCCTCGTCGCGCGCGGTGCTTCGCGCGGCGGTCGAGGACGCGGGCGGTGTGGTGGCGGTGGAGGCGCCCCTGCGGCTCGACGCGGTAGCGGTGATGAAGCAGACCCGCCTCGACGTCGTGATCATGGCGCCGAGCCTTTCCGGGGCGCGCGAGTCCGCGCTGATGCCCCGGATCACCGCCGAGCTCGACTGTCCGGCGGTCCTGTTCACGAGGGACACCGATCAGGCCGTGGTCAAGCAGGCCAATCGCGCCGGTGTGATGGGCTTCATGCTCAAACCGCTGCGTGCCGCGGAGGTCGGGCCGACACTGGACGTGGCGCTCGCTCGGTTCCGCGAGATGCGCCGGCTCCAGCAGGCGCGGGCCGAGCGGCCGCTCGTGGACCAGGCGAAGGGCAAGCTGATGAGCGATCGCCAGCTCAGCGAGGCGGAGGCGTTCCGGTGGCTACGGCGCCACGCGATGGATTCGCGCCAGCGTCTGGGTGATGTCGCCCGGGAGGTGCTCGCCGGCGAGGCAGCGCTCCAGGCGGTCCCGGAGGGCGCTGGATGACGCGCTGCGCACGCGGGCCGGCCTGGAAGCGATTACACGATCGGCGCGGAAATTCCTACCCGGTCGGGGAACTTCGTCGTTTGAGCCGAGCTTCTGGCTTACAGCGGGGCCACTTGGAGCCGATGGCTTGACGCTTTGCATGGCATGGCCGATGCAGTTTCTCATCCCACGGAGGTGACAGCCATGGAGATCATGGTAGTGGCGACGATGCTGCTCATGCTCGTGCTGCTCGGGGTGGCGGTCAAGCTCTACGACCTCAAGCGCAAGCGAGAGGAGGAGGCGGTCGCGGCTCAGGCGAGAGTCTCCGATGCCCTCCTGATGGACGCCAACCTGGCCGGGCTGCCGCTGACGCCGACCGCGCATCTGCCGCTCTGGAAGGGCTCGCCCTTGGTGCTCGAGATCAAGGGTGCCGTGCCCAGACCGGAGCTGCGGGAGGCGGCGGTGGATGTGGCGAAGCGCGAGGTGGGGCGCAGTCGGTCTGACTTCCGCATCGAGGACCGGATCGCGGTGAATCCGGGTGGCCTCGGCCACGCGGCCTAGCACATGCGCCGGCGCCTCGTCCCGTATCTGGTCCTGCTCGTGGGGCTCGCGGTCTGGGCCCCGGCGCCCGCGCGCGCCGGGGCCCCGACCGACCAGCTGAAAACCTCGGTCGAGCAGATCGTGAAGGTCCTGGAGGACCCGGCGCTCCGGCCCGAGGCCCGCAGCCGCGAGCGCCGGGCCGCCATCCGGAAGGAAGCCGAGGGGGTCTTCGACTTCAGCGAAACCGCGAAACGCGCGCTGGGCCGGCACTGGCAGGGGCTGGCCGAGAAGGACCGGCAGGAGTTCACGGCGCTGTTCACGGATCTGATCGAGCGAGCCTACATCTCGAAGATCGAGCGGTACAGCGGTGAGCGGATCGCGTACGCGGGCGAGGCGGTGGACGGTGGCCTCGCCACCGTGCGAACGCGGTTCGTGACCAAGCAGGGGACCGAGGTCCCGGTGGACTACCGGATGCAGCAGCGGGGAGACCGGTGGCTCGTGTACGATGTCTCTGTCGAGGGTGTGAGCTTGATCAACAATTACCGGACGCAGTTCGAGAAGATCATCCAGACCTCCTCGTATGCCGAGCTGGTCCGGAAGATGAAGGCGGCCGAGTTCGCCGCGCCGGCCTCCCCCCGGTCGTGAGCGCCTGCATCAGGCACTCCGGGCTCGTCCGGCTCCTGGCGGGGGCCGCTCTGGTCGCCGGCCTTGTGGCGGTGGGCGCGGGCGTCGCGTCGGCGGGAGAGCGTCGCGCGGGCACGGTGCTCGCGGTGGATCCGCAGTCGCGCACCCTGACCGTCGACGAGTTCGGGGCCAATGCCGAACGGCGCGCTCTGCGGGTGCAGGTGGGACGGGAGGCGCTCGTGCTGCTGTCGCAGCGCAATCAGGCCGGTCGTGACCTGAAGGAGAGCTTCCGGGACAGTGCGATCACCCTCGCCGACGTCCGCGTGGGCGACTTCGTCGTGATCGAGCTGTCGGACGACCCGGAGGTTGCCCGGCTGGTGATGATCACCTTGCGGAGGGGCGCCGGGTCCTAGTGCGCGTGGAGGCGCGCTGATGTCCGACGGGTGGGGGCGCCGGTTCCGGGGCCTGCGTCGCCGGACTCTTTTCGCGGGCGCGCTGCTGGCCATTCTGGTGCTGCTCGGTGGCGGGCTCGCCCTTTATGCGGCGCGCGCGCTCTCCCGGTTCGAGCGGGTGGAGGCACGCCGCTCGATCGTCCTCTACGCTGCCCCGCCTGTCCTCCGACAGGGCATCAACGTGGGCGCGCTCGACCTGGCCGGGATCCTGGCCCGCCAGGGCTATCGCGAGACCCGGAACGCGGGCGCGCCCGGGCAGTTCTCACGGTCGGAGAGCGCGTGGGAGATCAACGTGCCCGGCGCGGCCCGCGTGAGGCTGGCGGTGTCGGGCGGCCGCGTCACCCAGCTCCAGCAAGGCGACGGCGCGGTCCAGAGCGTCGCGCTACCCCCCGAGCTGCTGGCCAGCGCCGGTGCGGACATGGGCGAGAACATCCGCCCGGTGCGCCTGCCCGACGTCCCCGATGTATTGCGGAACGCGGTTCTGGTCACCGAGGACGCGCGCTTCTACGAGCACGGCGGCCTCGACCCCCGTGGCATCGTGCGCGCGCTGTGGACGAATGTCCGGAAGGGCCGGGTCGCCGAGGGGGGGAGCACCATCACCCAGCAGCTCGTCAAGAGCCGGCTGCTCAACCCGGAGCGCACGCTGGTCCGCAAGATCAACGAGGCGCTCCTCTCGACCGCGCTGGAGTGGCGCTACACCAAGGACCAGATCCTCGAGGCCTACCTCAACGAGATCTATCTCGGGCAATCGGGCGGCGCGGCGGTCCGTGGGGTGGGCGCCGCCTCTCGCGCCTACTTCGGCAAGGAGGTCCACCAGCTCACCCTGCCGGAAGCCGCGCTGCTCGCGGGCATGATTCGCGGGCCCAACAACTACTCTCCGGTCGGCAATCCCGAGCGCGCGCGGGAGCGGCGGGACATCGTGCTGACCCGCATGCGCGACCTCGGCAAGATCTCGGAGGCCGACTATCGCCGCGCCCGGAAGGAGCCGGTGCGCGCGCGGACGACTCCGGCCAATGGGCTGGTGGCGCCGTACTTCATCGACTACGTGCGCGCCGAGCTCGAGCGGAACGCCGACATCGACCTGGCCGACCTGCACGGGGTGCGCGTCTACACCACGCTCGATCCGGTGCTGCAGCGCCTGGCCGAGGCCGCGGTGGTCAAGGGAATCGATCGGCTCGAGACAGCGCGGCCGCGCCTGCGCCGCACGAGCCCGGAGGAGCGATTGCAGGCCGCGCTCATCGTGCTGGATACCTCCACCGGCCAGGTGCGCGCGCTCGTGGGCGGCCGCGACTACCGGCTCAGCCAGTTCAACCGCGCGGTCCTCGCGCGTCGCCAGCCGGGCTCGGCCTTCAAGCCGTTCGTGTTCCTCGCCGCGTTGACCCCGCGGCCGGACGGGCCGCGGTTCACCGCCGCGTCGCTGATCGAGGACGCTCCGATCACGGTCATGGTGGACGGCAAGCCGTGGAGCCCGAAGAACTACGACGAGCGCTATCAGGGACAGGTCACGGTGCGGCGGGCGCTCGAGGGCTCGCTCAACACCGCGACCGTGCGGCTCGCCCAGGCGGTGGGCCTGGACACCGTGGTCGGAACCGCGCGGAGCCTGGGGGTGGAAGGCGACCTCAAGCCGGTGCCGGCGTTGGCCCTCGGTGTGTTCGAGACCACGCCGCTCGATCTCGCGCGCGCGTACCTGCCGCTCGCGAACGGCGGGATCGCGCCGAGCGGGGGCGTGGTCGACACCGTCACCGACGACTCGGGCCGCGCGATCTGGAGCGCGAGCCGGGAGCCGCGGCCGGTGATCGGCGCGCCCGAGGCGTTCCTCGTCACCTCGCTCCTCGAGGGCGTGATCAACTCGGGGACCGGCGCCTCGGCGCGCGCGCTGGGCGTGCCCGGCGCCGTGGCGGGCAAGACCGGCACCACCAACGACGGACGCGATGCCTGGTTCGTGGGCTACTCGTCGAACCTGCTGGCCCTCGTCTGGGTGGGCTTCGACGACGGAGCGCCGGCGGGACTGTCCGGGGCGGAGGGCGCGCTGCCGATCTGGTCGGAGTTCATGCGCCAGGCCCTCGACATCTATCCGGGAGGCGCGTTCCCGGAGCCGCCGGGTATCACCTACGCGAAGATCGACGCGACCAACGGGCGGAAGGCGACGCCGTACTGCCCGGTCGTGATCACCGAGGTCTTCCTGACCGGAACGGAGCCGCCGCCGTGCGAGGAGCACGGGGGCGTGTCGGAGCAGATCGGCCGGTGGTGGGACAAGGTCTGGGACTGGTTCAAGAAGTAGCCGCCGCCCGCCGCTCAGCTGGCGAGCAGCCGGCCGTAGCGGCGGAGACGATCCTGGATGTCCCCCATGAAGAGGAAGGCCAGCCCGTCGGAATCCGTGCGCCAGACCAGGGCCGGCACGTTGAACGGCGTCCCGTCCGGGGGCCGGAAGCGGAGCTGGGCCGGCGTGCCGATGTCCAGCCGCTCCCGCGGCCGCACCTTCGTGCCGCGGGCCGAGATGTCGACCGTCTGGAGGAGGAAGCGACGCTTCCCGGCCTCCACCACGACGAGCCAGGAGACGTCCGAGCGGGGATGCCGGCGGCGATCGCTCTGTCGTGTCATCATGGGCGCGGCTTGGAGCAACCGACGTGCCTGGACTCGGAAGACAGGATTTGCAGCCACTTGGACTATGGTCAGGGAAGTATTGGAGCGTCACCATACCGTCGTGACGCTGACAGTGTCCACCACGCGGCGGCCGGTTTTCTTGCCCGCTCAAAGCGTGTAGAGTCGTCCCGCCAATGAGCGTCCCGACAGCGGAGGTCGTGATTTGCGGGGCCGGTATCGCCGGCGTGGCGGCGGCGTATTACCTGGCGGTCCGGCGGGGCATCCGCTCGGTGGTGCTGGTCGACGAGCGCCCGCCGCTCTCGCTCACGAGCGACAAGTCGGCGGAATCCTACCGCAACTGGTGGCCGGGTCCCGGCGACGACATGGCGGCCCTCATGAACCGCAGCATCGACCTCATGGAGGAGCTGGCGCGCGAGAGCGACAACGTGTTCCTCATGAATCGGCGCGGCTACCTCTTCGCGACCGCTCAGCCCGGGCAGATCGAGGACTACGTGAAGGCCGCGGAGGACGCCGCCGCACGGGGCGTCGGCCCGCTGCGCCTGCACCGATCGGCGGGCGGAGACTATCAGCCGTCGCCGGCGACCGGCTACGAAGGGCAGCCCAGCGGGACGGACGTCGTCACCGATCGGAGCCTGATCCGCCGTCACTTCCCCTACCTCGCCGAGGAGACGGTCGCGCTGCTGCACGCGCGTCGCTGCGGCTGGTTCAGCGGCCAGCAGCTCGGTATGTACATGCTCGAGCGCGCGCGCGAAGCGGGCGTGCGCCTGACCGAGGGGCGAGTGGACGCGGTGGAGACGGTAGGGGGACGCGTCACCGGCGTGCGGGTGAGCGGCGCAGGAGGCGGCCGCACCATCGGCACGCCACGCTTCGTGAACGCGGCGGGACCGTACGTCAAGGAGATCGGGCGCCTCCTGGACGTCGAGATCCCGGTGTTCTGCGAGCGGCACGCCAAGGTTGCCTTCCACGATACGCACGGCGTGGTGCCGCGCCACGCGCCGATGATGATCTGGACGGATCCGGTGAGACTGCCGTGGTCCGACGACGAGCGCGAGGAGCTCGGGCAGGCGGAGGGGCTCCGGCACCTGCTGGACGAGATGCCCGCGGGCGTCCACGGCCGGCCGGAGGGCGGCGGGGACAGCCCGGTGATGCTCGGGGTGTGGACCTACGACGTGGAGCCGATGGAGCCGCGCTTCCCGGTGGAGTTCGATCCCGCGTACGCGGAGATCGTGATCCGCGGGATGACCCGCTTGATCCCCGGCCTGGGAACGTACGTCCCGCGTCTGCCGAAGCACTTCGTGGACGGCGGCTACTACACCAAGACCGAGGAGAACCGGCTGCTGTCGGGACCGCTGCCGGTCGAGGGCGCGTACGTCCTGGGAGGCCTCTCCGGCTACGGGATGATGTCCTCGAACGGCGCCGCTGATCTCCTGGCCGACTACATCGCGGAGCGGCCGCTCCCCCGGTACGCGCCCGCGTTCCGTCTCGATCGCTACCGGGACCCCGCCTACCGGACGCTGCTCGCCGAGTGGGGGGATTCCGGCCAGCTCTAGCTCTAGCCCCAGTACTGCATCGCGTCGCGCAGGATCAGCTCGAGCTCCGACTGACCCACCGGCCGCGGCGCCCCCGACAGCAGGCGCGGCTGGCGCAGCGTGCCCTCGATCAGGGCGGGCACGTCGCGCTCGGCGTAGCCGATGGCGGTGAGGCCGTTGGGAATGCCGATATCACGCATGATCGAGAGCAGCGCCCGCGGCAGCGCCTCGCGCCGCTCCGCCTCGCTCAGGTCGGCCACCGGGACCCCGAGCAGCTCGGCGGCGCGGAGGTGGCGCTCCGGCGACGTCGCGTAGGTGAAGCGGAACGCGGCGGGGGCGGTGAGGATCACCGACATGCCGTGTGGCACCATCGGGTGGCGGGTGCGGTAGCCGCTCGGGACGTAGTCGCGCACGAGGCCCGCGATCGGATACGCCACCGCGTGGGGGATGTGCACCCCCGCGTTGCCGAAGCCGATGCCCGCGTAGTTGGCGGCCAGGGCCAGGTGCAGGCGCGCCTCGACGTCGAGGCCGTTGAGCACGGCGCGCCGCAGGTAGCGGGCCGCGTACTCCATCGCCTTCTCGCACCAGATGTCGCTGGCCGGGTTCGCGCCGATGTAGGCCGGCCGGTCGGGCGGGTGATGCTTGGCGCGCGCATTGTAGGGGCGCGTGGTGTAGGACTCGATCGCGTGGGTGAGGATGTCGGCCCCCGCCGCCGCGGTCACCTCGGGTGGCACCGTGAGCGTGTTGAGCGGGTCCACCACGCCCAGCGCGGGCCGCAGCAGCCGGTGCGAGACGCCCGCCTTCACGTTCTGGTCCACGATGTGCGTGACCGCCACCGCGGTGGTCTCGCTGCCGGTGCCCGCGGTGGTGGGCACCGCGATCAGCGGCCGCATCGGGCCGGGCACCGGCACGCCCTTTCCGACCGGCTTGTTGATGTAGTCGAGCAGAGGCGCGGGATAGCAGGTGAGGAGATTGGCGGCCTTGCACGTGTCGATGGTGCTGCCGCCGCCGACCGCGATCAGCCCGTCGAAGTCCTTGCTGCGCGCGTACTCGCCCGCCTCCTCCATGGAGCGATCGGTGGGCTCCACCTCCACGCCGTCCCAGACGTCGGCTTTCACGCCCTGCTCCTCGAGGAGCGCGCGCACGCGCTCGGGGAGGCCCAGCTCGGAGACGTGGCGGTCGGTGAAGATCAGCGCCTTGCGGATGCCCAGGCGGCTGGCGTCGAAGCCGATCTCGTCCATGGCGCCCAGCCCGAACTTGATCGGCGAGTTCTCCATCACGAACACGGTCTCGGTCGGCAGGGTCACGCCCTTCATAAGGGCCTCCAATGGGTCGCGATGCGTGGAATGTCCGGCTCGCCCGAGATTATAGAATCGCGCGGCCGACTGCGATACCCTCGCCCATTCTGATCTATGCGCTGGTCTCTGGGCCGACCCGGCCGACTCGCGCCGGCCCGTCTTGCGGTGCCACCGTCAGGCCCGCTCCTGGTCGACCCGATCGAGACGACGCCTAGGGGTGCGGCTCCGCGTGTCCCGACGAGGGGGTGCCCCCGCCCGGCCTTCGCGTGACAGCCAGGACGGCCGAACGGCTAGGAGGGAAGCGCGACGCGAGCGAGAAGCTTGACGTCGTCGAGCAGGGCCCCGGCTCCGCGGACGACGCAGGTCAGCGGATCGTCGCTCACGCGGATCGGCAGGCCGGTCTGCTCGTGCAGCAGCAGGTCGATGCCGCGGAGGAGCGCCCCGCCGCCGGACAGCACGATGCCCTTGTCCACGATGTCGGCGGCCAGCTCGGGCGGGATCTGCTCGAGGCACGTGTGCACCGCGCTCACGATGGCCATGATCGGCTCGCGGAGCGCCTCGCGGATCTCCTCGCCGGTCACCAGGATGGTCTTGGGGATGCCGACGATCAGGTCCCGGCCCTTGACCTCCAGGGTGAGGTGCTCGCCCGCGACGGGATAGGCGGAGCCCAGGCGCAGCTTGATCTCCTCCGCGTGGCGCTCACCCACGAGCAGGCTATAGTTCTTGCGGATGTGCTGGATCACCGCGGTGTTCATCTCGTCGCCTGCGATGCGGGCCGACTTGCAGTAGACGATCCCGGACAGGGACATCACCGCGACTTCGGTGGTGCCCCCGCCGATGTCGACGATCATGTTCGCGCCCGGCTCCGCCACCGGCAGTCCCGCGCCGATGGCGGCCGCGATGGGCTCTTCGATGAGATACGCCTCACGCGCGCCCGCCTGCTTGGCCGACTGCCGCACCGCGCGCTTCTCCACCTGCGTGATCCCCGACGGCACCGTGACCACGACGCGCGGGTGCACGATGCTGCGCCGCTGGTGGGTCTTGCGGATGAAGTAGTGGAGCATCTTCTCGGTGGAGTCGAAGTCGGCGATGACCCCGTGACGGAGGGGCCGGATGACCGAGATGCTCCCGGGGGCGCGCCCGAGCATGGCCTTGGCCTCGTGGCCGGCGGCCAGGACCATCCCGTCTTTCAAGGCCACGATTGACGGCTCGTTGAGGACGATACCCTGTCCTCTCACATACACGAGAGTATTGGCGGTCCCCAGATCCACCGCCAGGTCATCGGCCAGGAAGCTCATGAGAGATCTCAGAGGCATGTCCGGTCCTTTCGGGGCAGGGAGAGGACGCAACGGATGTGCCAGTGGGGTGGGCAGCCGGGAGGACGCGAAGTGGTTGCCGGAGGGCCGTCTCCCACTACAGGCGGGGGTGACCAGGGGCCGGTCTCCAGCGAAAGTGTCAGCATGGGTAGGTTTTACATTACACCAATGTAAGATTTACCCCGCCTTCTGGCCCGGGAAAGGGCCTTGTCAGCCCCGGGGCCCCGTCGTAATCTTGGGCGCCATGAAGGGCCCCCGAAAGCCTCTCGCGAAGATCGAAGGCCGCAAACGCATGCAGCAGAGCGGTCTCACGGTGGCCTGGCACGGCACGCGGAGCCGGAAGGACTGGGCGGCCTACGTGGAGAACGGCAGTGAGCAGGGGCGCCTCGTGCTCGCCGAGCAGGTGTCCGAGCGGGCGGTCAAGAGCCTGCTCGCGAAGATCCAGAGCCTCTCGCGGGATGCCCTGGAGGCCATGGGCCGTCCGGTGGAAGCGGTCGCCGCGCAGGGCGGGGGGCCGCCGCCCCGCCGGCCGCGCGGGGGCGGCGAGGCCCGCTCGAGCTCCGACATCATCGTGCAGGCCCTTCCGGGCCGCCAGCTGGCCCTGAGCGGCGACACGGAGGCCGAGACTCCGGCCATCGCGAGCCCGCGCCGCCGCCGGCTCCCGGCCAAGGTCGAGCGCAATCCACCCGCCGAGACCCGCCGCCCGGCGCGGGTGTCCGCTCGGGATCTGGCGGGCACGGTGCGACAGCTCCGCTCGCGGCTCGAGGGGCTGGAGGAGGAGCAGGAGCAGCTACGGGCGGAGCTGGCCCTGCTGCGCGGCGACGCCGAGGCCTACGAGGGGACGCCCAGCATCTTCGTCACGGGTTGGTTTCGGGCGACGCTGGTCTTGATCGTGCTGGCGATCGTGGTGGTGATCACCGTCCCGTGGCTGATGGACTTCCTCGACGGGGGCGCACGGGAGCCGCGCCCACCGGTTCGCAACGAGGCGCCGCCGGCCTCGCCGAACCCCATCCCGGGCGGTCGCTGAGTCTACTGCTCCGCGCAGCGGAGCGCGACCTTGGCGTACTCGATGCCGCTGGGGTAGTAGTGGATGGTCCCCGTGTCGCCCTCGCGCTGGAAGGTGTCCCCCGACCAGCTGTCGTTGATCGCCTTGACCGTGACCAGGTGTCGCTCCAGCGCCGCCTTGCACTCCTCGCCGGTGGTGTACCGTCCGGCGATGATCCGGTCGGTCTGCAATCGCGGAACGCGGGCCAGCCAGCGCAGGACGATGGTGTCGAGCGGGTTGTCCTTGACGATCACGGACAAGTCGGACCAGAGGAGCCAGACCAGGCTCAGGGCGCCGATCCACTTTCTCATGGCGAGACTCTAGGTCTGGACCTGCCCCACTGTCAAGGTCGGGCTCCCCGGGAACCAGCGGGGGGCCCCGTGCGTTTGCGCACACGCACGACGCCGCGACGCGAGGGCCAAAAACCCGGCCGACGGAGGTAGAATGGGACCGCAGATGGAGACCATCCTGGTGGTGGACGACGAAGCACAGGTCCGAACCCTGGCGAGGGACATCCTGCTGGGAGCGGGCTATCAGGTGCTCGAGGCCGAGGACGGCGACCAGGCGCTCCGGATCGCGGACGATCACCAGGGCGCGATCCACGTGCTCCTCACCGACATCATGATGCCGGGTATCAACGGCAAGGAGCTGGCGGACCGGTTCCTCGTCGTGCGCCCGGACACGAAGCCGATCTTCATGTCGGGCCGGGCCGCCGAGGTGATCAGCGACGCCGGCGTGCTCATCCCGGTCGACGCCTTCCTCGCCAAGCCTTTCACGGTGGAGCGGCTGCTGAACAAGGTCCGCGAGCGGCTCGAGTATCGCTCGCCCTTCTCCCGCCCGCGCTAAACGTCTGGCCAGCGGCGACGACCCGATCGAGCTCCTCTTCGCCCGGGGTGTGACCGACGGACTCCCGGCGGTACCCCCCACGGCGGCGCGCGTCGCGGCGGCGGTGGCCGCCTCGGGTCGCTCCCGCGACGAGCTGGTGGCGGAGATGCCGCCCAACTTCGGGCGTGCCACTGTCGAGAAGATTGCGGTCAACGCGGTGATGGCCGGCTGCCGGCCCGAATACCTCCCGGTCGTGCTGGCCGCGGTCGAGGCGGTCTGCGACGACCGATTCTGCCTGCTCGGCGTGTCCGGGACCACCGACGCGGTGGCCCCGCTCGTGATCGTGAACGGCCCGATCCGGGGGGCGCTCGACATCAATTCGGGCACGGGCGTCTTCGGGCCGGGCTGGCGCGCGAACGCGACGATCGGCCGGGCCCTGCGCCTCTGCTGGGTCAATATCGGGGGGGCGCGGCCCGGCGTCATCAGCATGTCCACGTTCGGGGGCCCAGGACGCTACACCTACTGCATCGGCGAGAACGAGGAGGCGAGCCCGTGGGAGCCGCTGCATGTCGAGCACGGGTTCGATCCAGGCGACAGCACGGTGGCGGTGCTCGCGGCGGAGGCCCCGCAGATCGTGGCCGATACGCGGAGCCGGAGCGCCCTGGATCTACTCACCACGATCGCCCGGAGCGTCGAGGTCGTCGCCCACCACAAGGCGGTGGGGCTCGGCGATACCGCGCTCGTCTTCTCGCCCGAGCACGTGACCACCCTGGCCGCGGACGGTTGGTCCAAGGCCCGTGTGCGGCAGTTCCTCTGGGAGCGCCTCCGCAAGCCGGTGCGTGAGCTGCTGCCCGGCCGGGACGGTGGGGAAGGGCTCTCCGACGAGGCGCTGGCCGCGTTACCCGAAGAGGCGCGCAGCGAGACGCTCATGCCGAAATTTCAGGCCGCGGAGAGCCTCAAGCTCCTGGTGGCGGGTGGGCCCGCGGGCCGCTTCACCGCGATCGTGCCCGGCTGGCCGTTCCGCAACGCGCCCTCGCGGCTGGTCTTCCGGAAGATCACGCCGGGCTAGCCGCTGTCCATCTGGGCCGGGCGCTTCACCCGGTCGCCGGGTCGGAGATTCAGGATGGCCTCCGGGAATACCCGCGCCAGCCATCCCACCACGTCGTTCACGGTCACGACGCCGATCGGGCGGTGCTGGTCGTCCACGAGCGGCACCGTCCGGTAGCCGGCACTGTGCATGCGGTTGATCGCGAAACAGATGCGGTCGTCGGGGGTGAGCGCCTCGGGGTCGGCAGTCATCACCTCCGCCAGGCGCGTCCGCCCGAGGTCGCGCCCCTGGCGGACCACCCGGGTGAGGAGGTCGCGCTCGGTGAAGATCCCGACGAGCCGGTCGGCCTGATCCACGATCACGACGCCGGCCCGGTGGTTGTCCACCATCCGGGTGACCGCCTCCGCGACGGAGGCGTCCGGGGATAGACGGATCGGCTCGCTGGGGGCGAGCAGCCGAACCTCGTCGCTGAGCAGGGCGTCTTCAAGCTTACGGAACTCCGCATCGAGGGACTCAGAGTACTCGTCGTGGAACTCGCTCATGGTTGCCACCTCGTGGGGTGCAGCATGCTAGGCGCGCATCGAACGTGGTGTCAAGGGTGGGAAGGCGCGTGCCTACTCAGGGAGTGGCAGCGCCCAAGCACGGTGCAGGGGTTCCCATCGCCCGCGCGCGGAACCGGACGCGTGTAACGGGTGGCCCGATGCCGCTTGAAGCCGGGTGTCCAACGACGAGGCTCAAGTGTCTGATGAGGCTGATATCGTCGGATGCAAGTGCTGCGGGGTGCATCCGGGGGGCGTGGCACTGACTCTTCCGCGGTGGGGCTCTGGACGCGGCGGCGGAGTGGCACCGAGTTTGCCGAGTAACAACCGCCTTGAGAGTCATCTGCCCGCGGTGCCAGCAGGAAGGGAAGCCCTCTCTTCTGGTCACCATTGACATTCAGGGCGACGACCGTGAGGTCCACGGGCTGTGCTGGACGCACCGGCTCCGCC
>Ga0137409_10005401_pt1 | contig 13321 bp, 12 predicted proteins | sample CZODoug1_16funga_FD_122059 | JGI IMG/M metagenome (GOLD analysis project Ga0137409, IMG submission 122059) | Vadose zone soil fungal communities from Angelo Coast Range Reserve, California, USA - CZODoug1_16fungal (Hybrid Assembly) | ecosystem: Environmental > Terrestrial > Soil > Vadose zone...
CCTTCTGCTCGTCGCCGCGCTTTTTCGGCAGCACCGCGAGGCCGAACACCGAGGTCGGCAGCTCGAGCGGCGCGGCATGCACGTGCGCGTCGGCCGCCGAGTCGTGCAGGATGTGGTCGAACTGGATCTCGTCGATCTTGGCGATGGCGCAGATGTCGCCGGGGATTGCCTCGCTCACTTCGACCTGCGTCTTGCCGCGCAGCAGGTAGAGGTGCCCGGCCTTGATCGGTTTCCGGGCCTCGCCGACATAGAGCTGCGTGCCGGGAGTGAGGCGGCCCTGGTGCATGCGGAACACCGCGACGCGGCCGATGTAGGGGTCGATCTCGATCTTGAAGACGTGCGCCAGCACGTGCTTGCCAGGATCGGGCACCGGCTGCAGCTCGGTCTGCTCGCCTTCCTTCGAGGTGCTGGTGTAGGCGGGCGGGTTGCCCTCGGCGGGGTTGGGCAGCAGCTTCTCGATCACTTCCAGCAGCTCGGCGATGCCGGCGCCGGTCTTCGCCGAGGTGAAGACCACGGGGATGAGGTGGCCTTCGCGCAGGGCGCGCTCGAGTGGCTCGTGCAGCTCTTCCGGCGTCACCTCGCCCTTCTCGAGGTAGCGCTCCATCAGCTTCTCGTCGACCTCGACCACCTGGTCGATGAGCTTGCGGTGCGCGTCCTCGACCGAGGAGAAGTCGGACTCGCCCGAGGGCGCGAAGAAGCAGTCGGAGACCTTGCTCGCTTTGCCCGCAGGCAGGTTGAGCGGCAGGCATTCGCGGCCGAACGCCTGCTGGATGCGCTCCAGCAGCGCCGCGAGGTCGACGTTCTCGGCGTCGATCTTGTTGATGATCAGCAGCCGGTCGAGGCCGCGCTTGGCGGCCCATTGCACGAACCGCCCGGTCATCATCTCCAGGCCGTTCTGGGCGTTGATGACGATCGCGGCAGTCTCCACCGCCGCGAGGGCGGGCAGGGCGTGGCCGAGGAAATCGGGGTAGCCAGGCGTGTCCAGCAGATGAACGCGGTGATCGGCGTAATCGAAACTCGCGACCGCGAGCTTCAGGGAGTGCTGCAGCTGCTTTTCGAGCGGCGTGTAGTCGCAGACCGTGCTGCCACGATCGACACTGCCGGCGGCGGGGATGGCGCCCGCCTTGGCGAGCAGCGCTTCCGCGAGGCTGGTCTTTCCCGCTCCCGACTGCCCGACCAGGGCAATCGTCCTGATCCGCTTGATCGAATGTGCCACGGGCCCTCCTCTCCCCGGGATTTATAGCAGTACCCCGGAGGGCAGGGAAGGCCCGCACCATCACTTCTTCCCGCAGGGGTCGGTGCAGGGCGGCGGAGGCGGAGGAGCGTTGTTCTGCTGGTTGTTCTGGCTGCTCGAGTATCCGTCGGAGCGGCCGCCGTCCTTGCGGGACATGTAGACGCCGCCCGCTACGGCCAGCCCGCCGGCGATCAGCCACTTCGCCTCGATGCCGGCGAGCACGCCTTCGAAGGCATTGAACATCCGGCTGTCGAGATACACGGTCTCGTACTGGCGCTTGCCCTGCAGGGCGAAGCCGTACGCCAGTTGGCGTTCCTTGGGGGTCGTCGCGCCGATCGGGACGCTGACGTACAGCATCGTCATCGGCACGGTGCTCTGAAGTTGCGGTTCGTCTGCTTGCGTGGGCGCGGACGCGATCAGCGCCGCCGCCAACAGGGTGAGTTGCCTGACTTCCATTTCCTTGCCCCTCCTTTGTGCGGGCAAGGTAAGAGTAAGTCGTGAACTACTACACGCTCTATCGGGCGCAGAGCAGAAATCCTGATCTGCTCAGCGGAGATTTCCGTTTCTTCGTGTCTTTCAGCGAGCGCGACGCGCGGCCGTATACGCGCGCCAGCCGCCGAACTGGGTAATCTCGGCGCCGCGCGCGATGAGCCACGGCTCACCCAGCACGCCCAGCACGTCCGCCGCGTCGCTCAGCAGCACCTTGCCGATGCAAAGCCCGGCCGGCTCGCCGGCGAGTACCTGCGCGAATCCCGCCGCGGGCAGCTCCCAGATCTCCAGCGCGATCGCGGCGCCGCCTGAATCGACTCGCAGCATGGCGGGGTGGATGTCGCCGATTGAATACAGCCGATACACGGGAGCGGTCTTCGCTTCGCGGACAAAGCTTCCTCCGCAGCCGAGCAGATTGCCGTTCAATTCGAGCCCGCGCATGAGCGTGCCGTTGACGGCCAGGAGCACGGCGCCGGCTACTTCTTCCCGGCTTGCCGCGTTTCGAGCAGCTCGCTGCGCTTTTTCAGCGTGTCCTCGAGGCGCGACTTGGGCACGAGCAGCACACGCTCCGCAAACAGCTTGTCCTTCTCGGCACCGCCGGACTCAAGCTTCACGTAGTAGCTCTCGCCCTCGAGCTTCCCGACCCGTACCGCGTAGGACAGCTTGCCGAAGGTCGTGGCGTTGAGGCGGGTCGGCTTGTCGAGTCCGGTGGTTTCGGGGCTTGCGTCTTTCGGCGCCACGTCCGCGAGATCGAGCAGGCTCAGCGAATAGGTGGCGGCGTTGGCCCGGCTCGAATCGATCTTCTCGCCCGGCCGCTGGCTGGCGAGCTTCCAGGAGGCATTCTCGGCCGCGCGCTCCAGGCGCCAGCCGTCGCCGCCGGGGTAGCGCACCTCGAGCGACTTCACCTTCTCGATCTGGAAGGAGCGCTTGTCGATCCATTCGGCAGACTTCGCCGTCGCCTGCAGCAGCGGATCGGAGATCATGTAGACGCTCTTGTCGTCGCCCGGCAACATCACGAAGCGGCCGTCGCCGAGCGCTCTCTCCGGGTTCTCCGGCTCGCTGCGGAAGAGTTTCCTGCCGATCAGGAGCTTCGCCAGCGGCTTGCCGTCGGCGCCGGCGAATTCCAGCTGAGTAGCTGCCGTTGCGCCTTGCTTCCCGGGCTCGTCCAGGTTGAGCCGGGCGCGGTCTTTCTCGCCAACGGGCTCGCTCTGCGCGATCTTCAGGCTGACCGCCTTGACGACGAACTCGCGCACCTTGGCAAAGTCGGCGGGAAAGTCGCCGCGCTCGACGATCACCCAGCCGTCTTCTTTTCTCGAGAGGGTGAGCGTTGACTTCGGCTCGACGATCCGGATCCGCGCGATGTCGGCCGCCTTCAGGTCCTTGAAGAGCAGCTGGCCGAGCGACGACACGTTCTGCGGCCGCCGGGCACTATCCTCGCGCTGCAGGAGAAGCGCGGCGCCGCCGAGCGCCACCAGCAGCACGACCAGGATGGCGACGATCCGGGCGCTCATATGGCCCGGGTTCTGCGCAGCAACGCGACCAGCAGGCCGATCAGCGCGACCAGCAACGGCATGAGGGCGATGTTCGCCAGCTTGGTCCAGAACACGAGGCCCTCGGCGTCCTGGCGCAGGGTCTTGCGCACTTCCTTGAGCGCGAGGCGCGTCTCGGCGACGGTCTTGCGGAAGCGCTCGAGCTCCACCTGCTGCTCGGGGCTGAGGATCTGCGCCGGCTTGCCGCCTGCGCCTGCCGCTGAGCCTTGTGCTTTCTGCAGCTCCTGCAGCTTGGCGGTGGTCTTCTGCAGCTCTTCCTCGAGGCCGCGGATCCTGCCGAAGTACTGCTTCTGCGCCTCGGCCTCGAGCTCGCGCACCACGGTCAGCGGCCGGAACGACGCGGTGCGGCTCCTGAGCGAGATCAGCGCGTCGCCGGCGGCGAACTGCTCGACCATGCCGAGGGCGAAGGCGAGGTTGCCGTTCGAGGGCACCACCACCTTCCGGCCGAAGACGTCCTGCACGTCGACCGCGGCGCCGTCGGCCAGCATGTCGACGTCGGCGACGAGGATTACCGCGTTTTCGCCAGCGGACTCCCGCAGCGCCGGCGTATTGGGAACAGGCGCGTCTTTTCCGTCCTTGCTTCTCTCCTTGATGCCTTCCGGAAAGGCCGTCTTGAATTTACCCGTGAGGCGGAGCGCGAGGGGCATTGGCTTGCCCGAGGGCTTGAAGTTCTTGGTCGCTTCATCGCCCGACTTGATCACCTCGGGCCCTTCGACCAGCATCGAGTTGGGCGAGCTCTTCAGAAGCTCGGCGACCTTGAGCTCGGAGCCCTTCACCTCGAAGCCGCCGCCGAAGGCGTAGAGCAGGGTCTCGATGCTTGCGGTAACGACGTCGTCGCGGCTGAACGCGGTGCGGTTCAGGGTCAGCACCGTCGGCGTGTAGCGCGCGCCGGAGCCCGAGCCGAACACCACGTCCGAGACGACCTTGCCCGCGGGCATCTCGATGCCCCAGGCCTTGAACAGCGTCGGCAGGTTCGAGCTCGAGCCCTGTTGCGGCGGCATGCCCGGCATGGTCGGCGACTGGTCGAAGTAGGCGTAGGGATCGACGAAGGCGATCAGCTTGCCGCCGCGCAGGACGAACTGGTCGAGCGCGTACTCGGTCTGCGGCTGCGCGTCGCGCGGATGGATCAGCAGCAGCACGTTGACGTCCTTCGGGATCTCCTTGGCGCTCATCGGCACTTCGCGGATCTCGAATTCACGCTTCAGCTCGTTGGCGAGGTACCAGGGGTCCGAGCTCTGGCGGGTGAAGGGGTTGAAGCGCTCGCCCATCACCGGCAGCCCGGACATCAGGCCGACCTTGGGCCGCTCGGGCGAAGCGACGCGCGCGATGGCGCGGATCAGGTCGTACTCGAGCAGCCGCTCGCGCTGCGGCGCGATGTTCGGCAGCACCTGCTTGCGCTCGAGCTGGCTCACCGAGACGCCGAGATAGAACTGCTCGCCCGACGTCAGTTGCTGCGGGTCGACGCCGTCGAGCTGCGCCGCGTCCTCCTCCTCGGAGTCGGGCTTGGGGTTGTAACGCTCGACGATCAGGTTCGGGCCGGCGACGCTCTTGAACTCGCGCACCAGGTCCTCGACTCGCTGGGTGAAGCTGCGCAGCGGCACCGGCACCGACTCGCCCTGCGAGACGTAGAGCTTGAGGCGCACCGGCGCCTGCAGGTTGCGCAGCACCTGCTTCGTGCCGTCGGAAAGGGTATAGAGCTTGCCGTCGGTGAAGTCGGCGATGCGGCTCGGCACGCGGGTGACGAGATAGTTGGCGGCGACGAGGAGCAGCAGCAGGGCGACCAGCCCCACCGTGGAATAGATCAGGTGCTCGTACTTTTTCATCCTGCCTCTCACCCTGACCTGTGCCCGCGGATGACCACGCCCGTGGCGAACAGCGCGAAGCCGATCACCGAGAGAAAGAAGCCCAGGTCGCGGGCGTCGATCACGCCGCGCTGGAAGCCGTCGAAGTGCGTCACTACCGAGAAGGCGGCGATGGTGTCGACGAACGCCGGGCTGCCCCAGCGCGCCAGCAGGTCGGTCACCGGGTTGAAGCCGGCGAGGATCAGGAACAGGCAGATCACCACCGACAGGATCAGCGCCACGACCTGGTTGCGCGTCATCGCCGAAGTCATGCAGGTGATGGCGAGGTAGGTGCCGGCGAGCAGGAAGCTGCCGAGGTAGCCGGCGGCGATGATGCCGTTGTCCGGCGAGCCGAGCAGGTTGACGGTGATCACCGCGGGAAAGGTGAGCAGCAGCGCCACCGCGAGGAACGCCCACGAGGCGAGGAACTTGGCGACGATCGCCTGCCACGGCGCGATCGGCAGCGTCAGCAGCAGCTCGATCGTCCCCGAGCGCCGCTCCTCGGCCCAGACGCGCATGCCGACCGCCGGCACGAGCACCAGGAACAGCCACGGATGCCAGCCGAAGAAGGCGGCGAGGCTCGCCTCGCCGCGCTCGAAGAAGCTGCCGGCGGTGAAGGTGAAGAAGCCGGTGAGGAGCAGGAAGATCACCAGGAACACGTAGGCGACCGGCGAGGTGAAGTAGGCGCCCAGCTCGCGCTTGGCGATGGTCCAGATGGCTTTCATGCTTTCTTCGCCGTGTCGCGCTTTACAGTGTCTGGAAGCGTGATGCGGCGGAACACCTCGTCGAGCTCGCCGCGTTCGCTGTACATGCCTTCCACCTTCCAGCCGTGGAGGTTGACCATCTCCACCACCGCCTGCGCCAGCTCCGCGGCCTTCGCTTTCTCTCTCGGGTAAATGCGGAACGCGCCGTTCAAGCTTTCAACTCTTCCCAAAGAAGATAATCTTTCAAGAGAAGCCCCTCGGGCTTGCAGCGTCACGGCGCCGGCGAGATCCGACATCGCGCGCAGCTCCTGCGGCGTGCCGTTGGCGACGATGCGGCCGCGGTCGATGATGATCGCGCGCGTGCAGGCCGCATCGACCTCCTCGAGGATATGCGTCGAGAAGACGATCGCCTTGTCCTTGCCGAGCTCGCGGATGAGGTTGCGCACTTCGTGCTTCTGGTTCGGGTCGAGGCCGTCGGTCGGCTCGTCCATCACCAGCACCTGCGGGTCGTGGATCAGCGCCTGCGCGAGGCAGGTGCGGTGCTTGTAGCCCTTGGAGAGCGTGTCGATCGACTGGCGCAGCACCGATTCGAGGAAGCACAGCTCGACCACGTGGCCGACCGCCTTCTTGCGCGCCGCGCCGGCGAGGCCGCGCAGCTCGGCGGTGAAGTTGAGGAAGCCATGCACCGTCATGTCGGGGTACGACGCCGCGTTCTCCGGCAGGTAGCCGATCAGGCGCTTCGCTTCCAGCGGCGATTCGGCGACGTCGTGGCCGCCGATCGAGACCTTGCCCGAAGTCGGCGGCATGAAGCCGGTGACCATGCGCATGGTGGTCGACTTGCCGGCGCCGTTCGGGCCGAGGAAACCGAGCACCTCGCCGCGCTCGACGGAGAACGAAACGCCGTCGACGGCGCGCTTCGCGCCGAAGGTCTTGACTAGATTTTCGATCTTGATCATGGACTAAAATTCGGGAAGGGCGCGATTATCACCCAAGTTCGAGCTAAGGAAATGATTATGCGTTTGCTGTTTGGTTCCCTGTTTGGTTCCCTACTCCTTGCATTCAGCCTGGGTTCCCCTGCGCAGCCGTACCCCACCAAGCCGGTCCGGATCGTCGTGCCTTTCGCACCGGGCGGCGGCTCGGACTTCATCGCCCGCTTCATGGCGCAGCGCCTGACCCTGGGCCTGGGGCAGCAGGTGATCGTCGAGAACAAGCCCGGCGCCGGCGGCATGCTCGGCATCGAGCAGGGCGTGAAGTCGCCCGCCGACGGCTACACGCTGACGCTGATCGCCTCGAGCTACACGGTGAATCCGAGCATCTACAAGTTCACCTTCGACCCGGTGAGCGACATCACGCCGATCATCCAGCTCTCGCAGGGTCCGCTGCTGGTGGTGGTGCGGCCGTCGCTGCCGGTGAAATCGACGCAGGATCTGATCGCGCTGGCGAAGGCAAAGCCGGGACAGATCAACTTCGCCTCGTCGGGACAGGGCAGCGTGATTCACATGGCGACCGAGCTTTTCCAGAGCATGGCCGGCGTGAAGATGAACCACATTCCTTACAAGGGCACCGGCCCGGCGCTCACCGACACGATCGGCGGCCAGACCGACGTCTTCTTCAGCAGCACCGCGACCGCCGTGCCGCACGTGCAATCGGGCAAGCTGCGCGCCATCGCCGTGACCACCGCGAAGCGCATCCCGGCGCTGCCCGATGTGCCGACGGTCGGCGAGTCGGGCGTCAAAGGCTACGACGTCGTCCTCTGGCACGGGCTGATCGGGCCGAAGGGCCTGCCGCCTCCGATCGTCAATCGCATCAACGCCGAAGCGGGCAAAGCGCTCAAGGTGAAGGAGACGGCCGATCAGTTGCAAAGCGACGGGGTCGCACCGGCCGGTGGCTCGCCCGAGCAGTTCCTCGCCCAGATCACGAAGGAAATCGGCGTCTGGCGCAAGGTTGCGGCCGACGCGGGAGTGAAGGCGGAATAGCTAGGCTGCGGCGCGGGACTCGCGCTTGCGCTCGTGCTCTTTCAGGAAGCGCTTGCGCAGGCGGATCGACTTCGGCGTGATCTCGGCGAGCTCGTCGTCGCCGATGAATTCGACCGCGTACTCCAGGGTGAGCTGGATCGGCGGGGTGAGCAGGATCGCCTCGTCCTTGCCGGAGGCGCGGATGTTGGTGAGCTGCTTGGTCTTGATCGGGTTCACTACGAGGTCGTTATCGCGGCTGTGGATGCCGATGATCATGCCCTCGTACACCGGCTCGCCCGGGTTGACGAACATGCGGCCGCGTTCCTGCAGCTTCCACAGGGCGTAAGCCACCGCCTCGCCGTCGTCCTGCGACACGAGCACGCCATTGCGGTGCTCCTCGAGCTCGGCCTTCAGCGGGCCGTACTCGTCGAACACGTGGCTCATGATGCCGGTGCCGCGGGTGAGGGTCATGAATTCGCCCTGGAAGCCGATCAGGCCGCGCGCCGTGATGCGGTAGTCGAGACGCACGCGGCCTTTGCCGTCGGGCTGCATGTCGACCAGCTCGCCGCGCCGGCGGCCGAGCTCCTCCATCACGCCGCCCTGGTTGGCGTCCTCGACGTCCACCGTGAGGACTTCGTACGGCTCGCAGCGCTGGCCGTCGATTTCCTTGTAGATCACGCGCGGCCGCGATACCGCGAGCTCGTAGCCCTCGCGGCGCATGTTCTCGATCAGGATCGTCAGGTGCAGCTCGCCGCGCCCGTGCACGATGAAGGTGTCGGTGTCGGTCGGGTACTCGACGCGCAGCGCGACGTTGCTCTTGGTCTCGCGCTCCAGGCGCTCGCGGATCTGGCGGCTGGTGACGTACTTGCCTTCGCGGCCGGCGAGCGGCGAGGCATTGACCAGGAAGTTCATGGTCAGGGTCGGCTCGTCGACGCGCAGCAGCGGCAGCGCGTCCGGATGCTCGAGATCGGTGATCGTGGTGCCGATGCCGACTTCGTCGATGCCGTTGATCAGCACGATGTCGCCGGCGACCGCTTCGTCGACCAGCTGGCGTTCGAGGCCTTCGAACATCAGGACCTGGTTGACCTTGGCCTTCACCGGCGTCGAGTCGGGTCCCTGCAGGACGAGCACTTCCTGCGCCGGCTTGAGACGGCCGCGGCGGATGCGGCCGATGCCGATCTTGCCGACGTAGCTCGAGTAGTCGAGGGAGCAGATCTGCAGCTGCAGCGGCTGGTCGGCGTCTTCATCGCGAACCGGCACGTACTTCAGGATCGCGTCGAACAGGGGCGACATGTCGGCGCTCTCGTGATCGAGCTCCTTCTTCGCGAAACCGAGCAGGGCGGAGGCGTAGACCACCGGGAAATCGAGCTGGTCTTCGGTCGCGCCGAGCTTGTCGAACAGATCGAAGGTCTGGTTGACGGTCCACTCGGGGCGGGCGCCGGGGCGATCGACCTTGTTGACCACCACGATCGGCTTGAGGCCCAGCGCCAGCGCCTTGCGCGTGACGAAGCGCGTCTGCGGCATCGGCCCGTCGACCGCGTCAACCAGCAGCAGCACGCCGTCGACCATGGAGAGCACGCGCTCGACCTCGCCGCCGAAGTCGGCATGGCCGGGGGTGTCGACGATGTTGATATGCGTGCCGCGGTAGCGCACCGCGCAGTTCTTCGCCAGGATGGTGATGCCCCGCTCGCGCTCGAGGTCATTCGAGTCCATCACCCGCTCCTCGATGTGCTCGTGCGCGGCGAACGTCCCCGACTGGCGCAGGAGCTGGTCGACCAGCGTGGTCTTGCCGTGGTCGACGTGGGCGATGATGGCGAGGTTGCGTAGCGCGCGTGGCATGGGAAAGAAGCGGCAGATCCTTGAAAAGCCGCGCATTGTACGTGAGAATGATTTCCCCCTGTTGGCTAAATCCACCCCTCTTTTCTCTATGGACAAAGCATTACTTTCGAAGACCGCGGCCGCCATGGTCGCCAAAGGCAAGGGAATCCTCGCCGCCGACGAGTCCGCCGGCACCTGCGAGACCCGTTTCAAGTCGATCGGCGTCGAATGCACCGAAGAGAGCCGCCGCAGCTATCGCGGTCTGCTTTTCACGACGCCGGGCATCGAGCAATTCCTCTCCGGCGTGATCCTGTTCGACGAGACGCTGCGCCAGAAAACCAACGACGGCGTGCTGTTCGGCGACTATCTGGCGAAGAAGGGCGTCATCCCCGGCATCAAGGTCGACGCCGGCGCCAAGGACCTGCCGCTTTGCCCGGGCGAGAAGGTGACCGAGGGCCTGGACAACCTGCCCAAGCGCATGGCCGAGTACTTCAAGCTCGGCGCCCGCTTCGCCAAGTGGCGCGCGGTGATCACTATCGGCAAGAACATCCCCAGCCACACCTGCATCTATGCCAACGCGCACGCGCTCGCGCGCTACGCCGCGGTCTGCCAGGAAGCCTCGATCGTGCCGATGATCGAGCCCGAAGTGCTGCTGGACGGCGACCACACGGTCGAGCGCTGCGAAGAAGTGACGGAAGCGACGCTGCGCGCCACCTACGCCGCCTGCGCGGCGTACAACGTGTCGCCCGAGCACTTGATCCTGAAAACGAGCATGGTGGTGTCCGGCAAGAGCAATTCACGCCAGGCCGGCGTGGATGAAGTCGCCGAGCGCACCATGCGAGTGCTGAAGCGCACCGTGCCGGCGGCGCAGCCCGGCGTCGTCTTCCTCTCCGGCGGCCAGTCGGACGAGGCCGCAACCGCGCACCTCAACGCCATGGCGGCGATGAAGGGACTGCCCTGGCCGCTGACCTTCTCGTACTCGCGAGCGCTGCAGAACCCGGCGCTCAAGGCCTGGAAGGGCCAGGCGGGCAACGTCGGCGCGGCGCAGAAAGCCTTCCATCACCGCGCGCACATGAACGGCCTCGCTGCGCAGGGCAAGTGGCGCGCCGAGCTGGAGAAGCAGGCAGCGTGAGCGCCCTTTACGAATCGAGCCTGAAAAGCCTGCCGCGCATCGGCAAGGGCAAGGTGCGCGACATCTACGCGGTCGGCAGCGACAAGATGCTGATCGTTACCAGCGATCGCCTTTCTGCGTTCGACGTCGTGCTCACCGACCCGATTCCCGACAAGGGGCGGGTGCTGAACGAGATGGCGAACTTCTGGTTCGGCAAGCTCGGCCACATCGTCCCCAACCAGCTCACCGGCGTCGATCCTGAATCTGTTGTTTCATCTTCAGAAAAATCTCAGGTTCAAGGCCGTTCGGTCGTTGTGAAGAAACTCAAACCGCTTCCCATCGAAGCGGTGGTGCGCGGCTACATCATCGGCTCGGGCTGGAAGGACTACCAGAAGACCGGCAAGGTCTGCGGCATCGAGCTGCCGAAGGGTCTGCAGCAGGCGCAGAAGCTTCCCGAGCCGATCTTCACTCCTGCGACCAAGGCCGAGACCGGCCACGACGAGAACATCTCCTTCGAGGAAGCGGCGAAGCTGGTCGGCCAGGATGTCGCGGCCCGGGTGCGCGAGATCAGCATCCGCCTCTACAAGGAGGCAAGCGAGTACGCGGCGAAGAAGGGGATCATCATCGCCGACACGAAATTCGAGTTTGGTCTGGACAGCAAGGATCAGATTGTTCTCATCGACGAGGTGCTCACTGCCGACTCGTCGCGCTTCTGGCCGGCGGATTCCTACAAGGTGGGCATCTCGCCGCCCTCGTTCGACAAGCAATACGTGCGCGACTATCTCGAGACGCTCGACTGGAACAAGGCGCCGCCGGCCCCCAAGCTGCCGGCCGAGGTGATCCGCAAGACTTCCGAAAAATATCGCGAAGCGCTGGAGCGCCTCACCGGGAGAAAGCTTTCATGATCGGCATCGTGATGGGTTCCACCTCCGATTGGGAGACCATGAAAGCGGCGGCGAAGGTCCTCGAGGAGTTCGGAGTCCGCTACGAGGCCAAGGCGATGTCCGCGCACCGCACGCCGCAGGCGGTGGCCGAGTGGGCGTCGAGCGCGCAGAAAAACGGCATGAAGGCGATCATCGCCGCTGCCGGCGGTGCGGCGCACCTCGCTGGCGTGGTCGCCGCGCACACCGCGTTGCCGGTGCTCGGCGTGCCGATGCCGTCCAAGCACCTGCAGGGCCTCGATTCGCTGCTCTCCACGGTGCAGATGCCCAAGGGCATTCCCGTCGCGACCTTCGCCATCGGCGAGGCGGGCGCGGCCAATGCCGCTCTCTTCGCCGTCGCGCTGCTCGCGCTTTCCGACAAGGACATGGCGAAGAAGCTCGACGAGTTCCGTCGCAAGCAGACCGAAGCGGTCCTGAAAGCCGCCCCGCTCAAGTTGTGAGCAAGGAGGTCCGGCGCGCCGCGGAGATTCTCGGGCGCGGCGGGCTGGTCGCGTTCCCTACCGAAACGGTTTACGGCCTCGGCGCCCACGCCTCGAGCGCGAAGGCGATGGCGCGCCTCTACAAGGTGAAAGCCCGGCCTGCCGATCACCCGGTGATCGTGCACTTCGCTTCCGCCGCTGAGGCATTCAAATGGGCAAGCGAGGTTCCTAAGGAAGCGAAGATCCTGGCTGAACGCTTCTGGCCCGGTCCGCTGACGCTGATCCTGAAGCGCTCGCCGCTAGCCAAGGACTTCGTGACGGGAGGGCAACCGTCCGTAGGCGTACGCGTCCCCTCACATCCGATCGCGCGACAGCTGCTGAAGGAATTCGGCAAGCCCATCGCGGCGCCGTCGGCGAACCGCTTCGGCCGCGTCTCGCCGACGACCGCAGCGCACGTGGAAGAGGATCTCGGCAGCGATGTCGATCTCGTCCTCGAGGGCGGACCGAGCGAAGTCGGCATCGAATCGACCATCGTCGACCTCTCGAGCGGCGCCCCGGTCGTTCTACGCCCCGGGAAGATCTCGCAAGCCGACCTGAAGGAAGTCATCGAGATCGGCAGTACTCCTTCCGCCGTCCGCCATTCCGGCGGCATGGAGAAGCACTACGCGCCGAAGACTCCGGCGCGCCTCGTGCCGACGCACGAGCTCGACAAGGAAATTTCGAAGCTGAAGGCGAGGGCGGCGGTGCTCGCCTTCACGCGGCCCGACGAGAGAGTCGACTTCTGGCTGCGCATGCCGCGCGACCCGGCCGCCTACGCGCAGAAGCTCTACGCCGCGCTGCGCGAGCTCGACGGAGCGCATTGCGACGCGATCCTCATCGAAGCGCCGCCGGCCGAATCCGGATGGGAGGCGGTGCTCGACCGGTTGCGGAAGGCCACGGCGTAGCCGCATAGGACCTTCGTCCAACTGACTCGCCGCCGGTGTTGGCGCAAGAATGGGCGAGCAATGACGAACGTTCGCCTCTCCTTCAAGATCACCATCCTGGTGCTGTTCGCGCTGCTCACCACCGGGGTGAGCTCGGTCCTGCTGTACGTGAACTACGTGCGCAATGCCGAGTCGACCATTCTCGCCGCCGACAGCCTGCTCGAGCAGGTCGCCGCCCGGGTGTTCGCCGCCTCGGAGCAGATCATCGAGCCACTGGACGCGCTCACCAACACGGTCGCGCGGCTGCCGGGGATCGACGCCAGACCAGCACCAGGG
>Ga0137409_10005402_pt1 | contig 13320 bp, 7 predicted proteins | sample CZODoug1_16funga_FD_122059 | JGI IMG/M metagenome (GOLD analysis project Ga0137409, IMG submission 122059) | Vadose zone soil fungal communities from Angelo Coast Range Reserve, California, USA - CZODoug1_16fungal (Hybrid Assembly) | ecosystem: Environmental > Terrestrial > Soil > Vadose zone...
GGAAGGTCGCGCTGGGGGCTCCGGCTGCGACCGTCACGCTGGACGAGCCCTGGCCACCGTCGTGTTGCTGCTGGAAAGCGTGACTTGCGCGCCCCCTGCGGGCGCTGGCCCGCTGAGCGTGACTGTGCCGGTGGAGGAATTCCCACCCGTAACACTCGTTGGATTCAGCGAAAGCGAGGAAAGAGAGAGAGACGCGGGAGCTGAAGATAGTTCGAAGTCCAGGACTGCGGGATTGGGATCGTTCAGTGAAACCGCCACGAACTTCGCAGGAGAGATCATATAGATGACGGCGTTGCCCCCGGTGCCGGAAGTGACCGTCATGGTTCCCCTGCCATTGGTTGGCGATGGGGAGACGGAGTATGTGGCATTGAAGGCCACGCCTGGGTTCGGCCCGCTCGAGGAGCCGATGTCTTCAATACCAGTAATATTGCCGGTGGGGGTGGTACCGTCCGCCGAGAACTCGCCGGAGAAGACAACCACTCCGAAATCCACCGGGTTGGTCGCAAAGCCAGCATACGTACCATTCAGCGTGCTATTGGTGAACGAACCGGCGGCCTGGGGTTCGCCGAACCCGAACAAAACATTGGAATCCGAAACGAAGAGGAAAATTTGATTCAAGTTCACCAGGTAGGCAGCCAGGCTGAATCCTCCAACCGTAATCGATGTACGCCCGTTGCTCGCCACACTGTACGTCCCCGGCGCAGCGGTGAAGGAATTGGGCGCCCTACAGTAGTTCTCGTCGTAAGTCAGAGAAAAGGCGCCGCTGCCGTTGGCAGTGAGCAAACCCGCGCCCGCTTTGGGCACGCCTGACGCACTACCGCAGATGGAAAGTCCGGTGAGGTAAATCACCATGTTGCCGTTCAGCGAGGCATTGGTGAAACCTCCCGCGGGAATTTGCTGCTGCACCACGACGCCATTTAGCAACGGGGTGGCGGTCGTGATCGTGTCACTCTCCATCACAAACAGCTTTCCTGAATTCACGATGTAAAAGACGAAATTCAGGCTGTCGGGTGTTCCCCCAAACGTGAAGGCGAGGTTCATGGTGCCCCGCCCGGTGGCGGTATTGGACACCGTGTAATTCGCTGCCGTAAAGATCATCGGATAATCGGTGCCGTAAGCGTTGACGTCTCCAGCTGCGTTGGTGAGGGCGCCCGTCCCGTTCGAAGTAAATCGGCCCTCGATCGCCGCGCGATTATTTACGTTATCTAAACCAGCGGCGCCAAATGCGTAGTTACCCGTTATTCTGGCCGTGCTATAGGCAGTAGTGTCCGCTTTTTCCATGGTCCCCGAGCCGATCGTTCCCGCCCCACCTGAGGCGTCGAACTCGATGAACTGGGCGTTGCCGTTGGCCATCATCGCGAAGGCGAGCCTCGCGCTTCCCCCGCCGATATTAAAAGTCATCACGCCCCTGCCGTCTGCACCGATCGAATAGGTCCCGGTGAACGATTGAGCGGCCGCTCCGCCACCCACGGCGTTGGTGTCCAGTTCGCCGTTGGTGAGATTGCCGGCCCCGTCCGCTGTGAATCTTCCCACGGCCGCAAAAACAGACGAGATACTCCCGGTTCCTCTGATCCCGGTGAAGGTAAATGCGTAGTTGCCATTCAGCTCAGCGAGGTTCTGGGGGTCGGTTGGTCCGACAACCGTGATGTTGAATGCTTGAGTGGCAGTTTGCGTAGGAACGCTCGAGTCGGTCACTTGCACGGTGAAGTTGCTTGTCCCTAAGATGGTCGGCGTGCCGGAGATTTGTCCGCTCGTGGACAGAGTCAAGCCTGACGGCAGAGTCCCTGAAAACAGCGACCAACTATACGGGGCGGCGCCGCCGACAGCCGCGAGGCGCTGATTATACGCTGAGGATTGCGTGCCGTTTGGGAGAGAGGTTGTGCTGACTGAGAGGGGCGGCGGAACCGCGGCCACCGCAATGGCTGGGCTGGCGACCTCCAAATTACCGCTGTCATCGACCGCTCGACTCTGAACGGTCAAGGTTCCGGAAGTGGTGGCTGTGAAAACGTAGCTCCAATTCTCGCGACCCACCGCGGGGTGCCAGGTTGCTCCGCCGTCCACAGAAACCTCAACTCCCCCAACTACGCCGCCGCCGAAGTCTTGTGCGGTGCCGGAAACAGTTACCTGAGAACCCGCAGTTACCGTGGTTCCGGGCGCAGGCGACGTGATAGTTGATGTGGGTGGGATAGTATCCGTGGAAGCAGTTGCTGACACGAGGCCCGCTTGCAGTGTCGCGGGCTGAGCTCCCATGTCTGCGAGAAGATTCACGTTAGCCTGCCGCATGTTGGGATCGGCAGGCAAGCCAGCGTACCCAGCATGATCGGAGTCCACGCCCCACGACCAAAGTATCGTGCCCGCTCCGAAAACCAAGGCTCCGCTCCGAGCCCGGTACAGGGTCAAGTGATGCGTTTCAGTACCATTCGAAAAGTAGTAGCCCGAGGTAGGAGAGAAGTAGAGATACTGTGACACCGCCACAGTAGTGGTCGAGAGCCGTATCAGACCCGCGGGCCTGAACCCATTGTCAACGTCCTCATCCGACTCATATCCGAGCGTACTCTGCGGAAGAGTGGCAACTTGGCCTGGCCCGAGTGTCGCAATGCTGGTGTTCCGCCAGAAGCGCATTCTGCCGTCATCCTGAGGCACGGTGATCGCGTTGTTTTGAGGCGCGCTCACCTGGGACATCACGCCGCTCAACGCGTTTTCCGGATGGCCTCCATCGGCCGGAGGGCTGAAACGCGCGTCCCGCCAAAGGCCCGTCCATGTAGGGGGGTCAGCAGGGTCGATTTTACTTCCATAGGTCCCATTTGTAGATGTCTCCTTGTAGCAGACGAGCGTTCGGTAAGGCGTACTTGTGCCGTCAATGCTCGCTTCCCAGCGGGTTTTCCAGAAGACTTCGTTGCCGCTAAAAAATATCAGACTCACGGGATTGCTGGCGGCGTCCCGGGCAGCTTCCACGTTGGTGCGCTGCCCGCCCGACCAGTATTCGTCATGCCCTACAGACATAAAAACTTTGTGCTGAGTGATCAGAGCGCCGTTACGGTCCGTATCTACGCCGGTGAAATAAGTGGCGTCGTACCCGTTCGCCTCGAGGAACCGAACTATCTCGTATTCAAAGGAGAAGAAATCCAAGTGGGTCGACTGGCCGGCATTGACTGGCCGGTTGTAACTGACTTTGTAAGCGCGGCCGACCGGGTTTCCCGAATAAAAACTGTTCCCGCCGTAGGCATTGTAAGCCTGCCACGTTGGGTCGGACGTTTGCACCAGAATATCGGAATGGCTGGAATCATTGCGTACAACAAAAATTAGGGGACTCGCCTCGCCAGTATCCAGCCGTAGGAGTTTGGCATAATAGATTCCTGACGTGGCAGTGCTCGGTACGGTCCAGGACGCCGAAATCCCCCAGTTGCCGCAGTCTATCAGTCCAGTCGAACTATCTGTCAGACAGGAAGGTTGAATTTGCGGCAGAGAAACCGAGGGCGAGATGGAAGTGACGAATCGACCATCATTTCCCTGATAGTAGCCTAGACGATAGATATCGATACGGTACGAGGCAGCAGGTGTGGAGATTTTGAAGAATATGGTTTGGCCCACGTTCACGCTGATGTCGGTCGTAAAGCCCTGAATATTCGGTGAGCCTGACCCATCAACATACCACTGACTAGCGGGAGTACCTGGCAGACAATTCTCCGCCTCGATGGGGTTTTTCGGTGCCGTGCACGTGGCAAACGCAACCGGAGGCAAGAAGCTAGGGACTAGGAATGCGAGCAGAAGAGTCGGTAGGGCGGGCAGATATCGGCGGGCCAGCATCATGGCGAGGTCCTTTCGTATGCAAAGCCCAAAGAAGAAGGTGCTGAAGCGTTACTTCGCCTGCCTCAACAAAACCCGCTTCTCTCATCCACTTTTCGATTAAGGATAAGACCTGAGTATGGCATCGGGTGTTTATAGTAGTTCGGAGCCTTTTGGGGAATCCCATTCTTGAAGTACTGAAAATCGTTAAGCTGTCGTGCTAACGAAGTCTAAGGAAATCCCTCCGGCAGGTCGAAGCATGACCCGAATCACACTAGAGAGTACATGCCACGCATCAGTCCCGCTTGGGAAGCGCCGAGGAATGAGCATCTTAAGCCGAGAATGCTTCGCACCTTCAGTCATCGACGGAGATATCTCGAGCCAGAATTGAGCATAGCGAAGTCCGCGAATGGTTCCGATTACTGGATTAGCCGCAACCAATTTCAGTAATTCCCCCCATTGACTACGGGATTCCCTTAGGGCTTATGAAGGGTAGAGGGGATTCTAGGTCGGGCACAGCCTGCCCTCTTCTCTTGGGTGGCGCTTTCACCGGCTAACGCGGCCTGTGGGAGCCTGAGGGGGCCGAGGCGTACCTTGATGCCAGTAGTGTCCTGGTGCTCGAAGAGCAGAGAGATGGTTTTGCCGCAGACCAGGCTCACTCCTTTGGCGGCTACCTGATTCAGGTAGGCAAGGGCCGGAGAATCGACATGGCACCTAGATCAGCAGACCCCGGATATTTTGCACTTCCAATTGGCACGAGAGTTGGAACGACATGCCTTCCGAAGCCATTCTCGCATCGGCGGCAACAGGGACGCCTGGCAAGGCTCGCCCTCCGGCGAACCAAGGAGTGGGGCTTCTGCTGATGGACTCTTCGCTGAATCCTATCTCATGTAACGACGAGACGATCCGCATCCTCAGCTATCCAGAAGCACCCCAGCATATAAGGCGCTTGGATGTCTTCCTGAAGGATATGATTCAAGCCCGTCTTCTAAACCCTCGATCCACCCAACACTCACATTTCGTCACGGAGTTTGTATCGGGAAAGAGGCGTTATCGCTGCTGGGCTTTTCATCTGAATCGACATCTAAGAGGTTCTTCACACCCGGCCCTTGAGCTTCTGCTCGAGCGCAGCGCTTCAGGATTGCTTTTTCTTCCTCGAATCGCCCAGCAGTTTAAATTCTCGCGACGCGAGCAACAAGCGGTGGAGCTGCTGTTGCAAGGCCTTTCCAACAAAGAGATTGCGAATCGAATGAACATCAGTCCCAACACGGTGAACACCTTTTTCCGGTTGGTCATGATCAAGATGGGGGTCTGCAGCCGTTCCGGGATACTCGCAAGAATTATCAGAGCCAGCTTCTCGAGCGCCTCCATTTGACCTTTCGGTTCATCGAACCTCAGTTTCAGTAGGGAGACGCTCTTGTCCATGAGATAAGCGTGAGGGCGCTGACTCGTTGACCGAATGCCATGCAACTTTCAATGAGTAGTGCGAAGTCCCTCGCGTTGGACACTGGTGGAACAAGGACACCACATACTCTGCGTAATTCATTGATTACACAGTAGCTAGAATGGTGGAGGCGGGGGGAGTCGAACCCCCGTCCGAAAAGCGCTACGACACGAAGCCTACATGCTTAGCTCAATTCCGTTTGGTTCGCCCGCCACGCTCAGAATGAGCAAGAAACGCAGCCGGCTAGTCCGATGGTTCTCGCCCGAGCCTTACGGACCGAAAGGCTCAGGCCAGCTCACTGTGTGACGCCTCTGACCGGGCCCATGAGCAAAGCCCGGGGAAGCGGCAACTTAATTAATTAAGCTGCAAGTGCCAAGTTGTTGTTGGCATTTCTAGTTTCCACCAAGTTACGGGCAGGTGGGTCCCGGCATGCCTTCGGGCCGCGACAGCTTCCGTCGAAACCGTGTCGCCCCCATTGACCCTTCTATTCTACCACCCGCGCCAAGCCTGGGGAGAGTGGTCTGTTCTCGGTAGCCAGTCTTAAGGAAGAACTGCCCCCCTACACGCCTTGACGCTTTTCGATTGAGAGATAATTGCAGCCCACTGCTCCTGCCCGTTAAGCAACAATTGGGCACACCGGTACCGCTGACCCGTTGACTCCAAAGCACCTACCTCCCAAAATGCCAATACGGGGGATTTCGGGCGAAACACCCCCGAAAACCGGTATGGCACAAGAACCCAGCGGGGTGGAACAAGCTATCGTGCGGGCGCTTCGCGATAATCTCGAGCGCATCCAGCGCACCGCGGATGAGCTTCATCATGCCGTCAGCGACGTGGTCTCCGCGTGCGCTAGTAACAAGCCTACCAACGCGCTTCCATCGTTGCTCCGCGCGCAGACTTCCGCAGCCTCTCTTGCCGCTACACTGGAAGTACTTTCGAGATTCGTGACTGTCTCGATGCAGACCGGCGCGCGGTCGGCGCTCGAACTTCAAATCACGGACTTGGTCGGCAAAATTGCTCCCGAGCCGCCTGCTGCACCACCGCGCGCCATGCCTTCGCAGCCGGCGCCGAAGGCGGCCCAGGCGCCTGTTGCACCGGCCGTTGAGGGGCCGGCCGTTGCCGAGATTGAGTTGCATGCCGAGCCGGAGCCGCTCGAGCTTATGGAGCCCACCGCCGCGGCCCTGGCTTCCGAACCCGAATTCGAAGGGGAGTTTGACGTCAATCGCCTTTCCCCCGAAGAGCAGGAATTGCACCGCCGCGCAAATCGGGTCGCCAAAGTTTCGATGCAGGATATCAAGATGCTCCGGCCGGAGCAGGTGCGCCTAGGCCGCCAAAACAAAGACCTCTGTATCCGATTGAAAGACGACATTGAAAAAGCTCATCGAGAATACGACCGCCGTTTCAAACCCATCATGGACCATCCGATCGACTACTTTTATCGCTGGCTGGTGGAAATCCTTGCTGAAGGGGACGCACACGCCCTCGGCGAATATCCCTACGCCACGCCCGCGCGCCATCACTAATCGAACGCTGGCTGCTCGCCTTAGTAGCGCTTCCCAAGATGCCGTATTATTCTGTGTTTCTATGTCACGGTCCCTCGTCGCGTTAATACTCATTGCCGTCTTGTCATTTGGGGGCGCGTTCGATGCCATTGCGCAATCGTCCAAGCACCATCGCAAAGCGAAAAAGCCCAAGTCGCCGCCTTGCCGGACCGGCTGCAAGCCGGACACGTCGGCGCCCCAAGTCGCCGGCGATACACCGGAAGACGAGGCCGCGCAAAAAGAACTTTCTGATCTCGCCCGTGCGCTCCACAACTCCACGCCGGGTGCGTACGACAGACTCTCGGCCTTCGCCGTCAAGAACACGACGAACGTTTGGGGCGCGCGCGCCGGGCTTGCTCTTGGCTATGAAGAGTATTCGAAGAACCGCACCGCGCAGGGTCTCGGGTGGCTAATCAAGGCGCAGGACGACACGCTGCTCCGCGAGTACGCCCTGTACTGGACCGCGCAGGCGCAGCGGGCGCTGGGGCGCAATGCGGACGCCTACAAAGTGCTGCAAACCATCCAGCACGATTACCCCAATACGGCCATGCGCGAGCAATTGCTGGAGGCCTTCGCGCCCACCGCGGTCCAGCTCGGACACGCTCAGGAAGCCATCGACGCGCTCGACGCCTATTCCACCACGGCATCAAAGCCCCCGCTTCTTTACGAACGTGCCCACGCCTATCAGACCGCGCATCAGCTTCCTCGCGCCGCGAAGGATTATCAAACGGTCTTCTACAAATTCCCTCTAGCCGATGAAGCCAAGCCCGCTGGTTCCGCTTTGTCGCAGCTGATGCACGCCTTGGGAAAAGAATATGTTTATCCCGGCGTGGAACTGCAGGAGCAGCGCGCCCAGGCTTTTTACGACGCACACAAATGGAAGGAAGCGCGCGCTGAATTCGAAAAGCTCCTCACCATGCTCAAGGATCCCGCGAATCCTGCGCGCCAGCGCGCGCAGCTTCGCGTTGCGGAGTGCCGCGTTCAGTTGAAAGGTTCACCTTCCTTGATCGCCGCGCTGAAGCCTCCGGACCTCGAAGTGGACGCCGAGCGGCTTTACGCCTTGTCTCAGGCTTACCGCTCCGATAAAAAGGAAGCGGAGATGTTTTTGGCGCTGAACACGCTGGCGCAGAACTATCCGGTGAGTAAATGGACCGAAGAAGGCCTGATGGCTGCAGGGAATTACCATTGGGTGGAACTCGATCGCACGAAAGCGGTCATCAACTACCAGCGCGTCCTGGATACCTTTCCGAACGGAAAATACGCCTTCAACTGCGAATGGCGTATCGCCTGGCTCGCCTATCTAAATCGCCAGCCCGATGCCGATGACCGGCTCACCACATTTCTCCTGAAGTATCCCGTGTCGGCCAATTCCGTTGATGCCCTCTATTGGCTTGGCCGCAACGCGGAGCGCGGTGGAAACCTTGCGTACGCGCGCAGCTATTACAGCAAAGCTGTCAAGCGTTTCCCGCAAACGTACTTCGGCAATGCCGCGGCTGCCCGCCTCGCAAAGCTTGGTCCCGGCGAAGAAAATCCCGCGGAGCTTCTGGAAAAAATCCCGCCGCCGCCTTCACTGCGTCCTTTTGATGAGCCGGTCCCGGTGGCCGCCGTGGACCGCTGGGCTCGCGCGCAGGCCCTCCGCGCCATCGCTTTCGACGCCTCCGCCGAGCAGGAGCTGAAGAACGCATACTTTGCGACCTCTTCGCCGCGCTTCCTTCTGGAAGCCGCGCAGGCGGCTTTCGATCAAGGTCACTACGGCGCCGGCATGGCCTACGCTCGCATCATCGTGCCGAATTTCGAATCCCGGAAGATCAGCGATCTGCCCGTCGCCGCATGGAAGGCGCTCTATCCATTCCCCTACGAAGCGGCGTTGCGCCGCGAAGCCGCCAAAAACGATTTCGATCCCATGTTTGCCGCTGGCCTCATTCGCCAGGAATCCACGTTTCAGGCGGACGCCGTCTCGCACGCCAACGCGATCGGGTTGATGCAGGTTCTTCCGAAGACGGGAAAACTTCTTGCCAAGCAGCTCAAAGTCCACTACACGAAAAATAAACTTTTCGAGCCCGACTACAACATTGAACTTGGCATGCTTTACATTGCAAGCCTGGTGCGCCAGACGGGTGCGCTGGAATACGCGGCCGCTGCCTATAACGCCGGCGAAGACCGCATCGCCGCTTGGAAAGCCGAGCGCAATTACGATGAGATCCCCGAGCTCGTCGAGTCCATTCCGTTCACGGAAACACGCGAATATGTGCAAGTCGTCTTGCGCAACACCGAAGTCTACCGGATGATTTATGGGCAGCCGAGCGTGGCTACGCAGACCGCCACTGGCCACGCCCGTTGACGGATTGCCCTTTTACCGTGATATTTCCTTGCAAGGGCGCGGCATGTGCGCCCTTAAGGACACGATTTCATCGTTCTGAGAAGGTGCAATGACCGCTCCCGACCTCTCGATGGCACAAATCTCCCGCCGCATGCTTTCGGCAAAGGCCGAGCAATTCACCGAATCCGTTATCCGGGAAATGACGCGCCTGGCCTTGAAGCATGGCGCCGTCAATCTGTCCCAGGGGTTTCCCGACTTTGCCGCCCCCGAGGAAATCAAGGAAGCCGCGCGCAAAGCCATCTCTGATGACATCAATCAATACGCCATCACCTGGGGCGCGAAGCCGCTGCGCGACGCCGTTGTCGAAAAATTTGAGCGCACCCAGGGCGTCAAGTACGATCCCGAGCGCGAGATCACTATCTGCTGTGGCTCGACCGAAGCGATGATGTCCGCCATGATGGCCATCATCAATCCGGGTGACGAGATCGTAGTCTTCGAGCCCTTCTATGAAAATTATGGACCAGATGCGATTCTGAGCGGCGCCACGCCGCGCTTCGTCAAGCTGCGCACTCCCGATTGGGCCTTCGACGAAAAGGAACTCGCGGCCGCCTTCGGCCCGCACACCAAAGCGATCATTCTGAACACGCCGAATAATCCCACCGGCAAAGTTTTCGCGCGAGCCGAGCTCGAGTTCATTCGCGACCTCTGCGTCAGATGGAATGCCTACTGCATCACCGACGAAATTTACGAGCACATCCTTTACGACGGCGCCGAACACATCTCCATGGCGGGCATCGATGGCATGCGCGACCGCACCATCGTTATCAATGGCCTGTCGAAAACGTACAGCGTTACAGGATGGCGGGTCGGCTGGGTGCTGGCTCCGCCAGAACCGACGCAACCGATTCGCAAGGTGCACGATTTTCTGACCGTTGGCGCCGCCGCGCCTCTCCAGCAAGCCGGCGCGAGTGCCCTGCACTTTCCGCAGGGCTACTACGACAAACTTGCTGCAACTTACGCGGCCAAGCGCGAACGTCTGCTGAAGATTCTCACCAGCGCGGGCTTCACGGTGTTCAAGCCTCGCGGCGCGTACTACATCATGACGGATATTGCGCGCTTCGCCGATCCCGACCCCGTTCGCTTCCAGGCCGGCACAAAAGACGTGCGCTTCGCCAAGTTTCTCGTCGAAAAAATTGGCGTGGCCGTCGTCCCTGGCTCCAGCTTCTACAACGACGCCCGCGACGGTGCCTCGCAGGTCCGCTTCACGTTCTGCAAAAAAGAAGAGACCCTCGCTGCGGCCGAAGAACGCTTGGCCAAGCTCCACGCCTAGTCGGGCTCTTCTAGAATCAGGATTGCCGAGGACATCGATTCAGCCGAGCACAGAAACTCTGTGTTAGAATCCACTCGCGATGAGCACTCTACCAGGTAAATTGGATCTCATTCCCGCGAATACTCGACTTGAAACTAATGGCGACGGCGCGGCGTTCGACATCTCCGCAAGCGCCACGCGCACGTTTCTCTGCCGCCTCACCCTGACCGATCAGATTGAGCAGGAATCTCTAGATGTGTCGATCTGGGGTTCTGCTGACGGGGAAATGTGGACGAAGAAGCCGCTCCTCAAGCTGCCGCAGCAGTTCTACCGCGGCACGACCAAGATGATCCTCGATCTCTCCCTCCGCCCGGAGACCAAACTCATTCGCGCTCGCTGGGAACTGTTCCGCTGGGGCAGGGTAGCGCCGACACCCATGTTTGTCGCCGGCTTGGAGCTCGCGGAAATCCCGCCAATGTCCCGCGAAACCCCCACAGCCCGAAGAGCGCTCGCAGCCAAGTAATTCCGCAATGGGGAACCCCGGACATGCGGGGAGGAATCCGCCCCCGTCATTTTCAGGGTTGCTATTTGGCTTCTAAATTCTATATAAATTACGCAATCTCAAGCGATCAAGGGCTTTTTTAGGGGTAGGAGACTGACGGTCGGTTGCCCTGTGGTGGTTAGCCTCCTACCCCGCGAGTGGTCTTGCCTGTATAGACGAGGTGAGCTCCCAAATAGTTTCCTGACTCCATCAAAATAATTCGTCTAATTTGTGGCCCTTCCAGGTCCTATTCACCCACGGGCACGGTGTCCAGATACCGTGCTACCGCTGCCTTCCACTGAAACTTTTCAGAGATTGCTGCCTGTAGCGCTTGGGCTGCGGCCGGTTCGCCATGGGTCAAATACGTTTGCTTCGGGGGCGATGGCAGCGCCGCCAGCCATCGCAACAACTCGCTCTTTCCCGCGTGGGCGGAAAACTGTCCCATCTCCACAATCTCCGCGCACACCGGCACATCCTGGCCGTAGAGCTTCAGCGACTTCGCGCCCTCCTGCAGGGCCCTCCCGCGCGTGCCCTCGGCCTGGAATCCAGCCAGAATTACCGCATTGCGCGCATCCGGCAGCCGCTGCACGAGGTGATGCAACACGCGTCCGCCGCTCACCATCCCGCTCGCCGAAATGATGATGCAGGGCGTTTTGACGTTATTGATAGCTTTCGATTCTTCGACCGACCGGGTCAGATGAAATTCATGCACGCTCAAAGGATCGCCTTTTCCGCCGCTGCCTTCTTCCCGCGCATATTCCAGGTCGTGATCCTCTTTATGCTTCAAATACAAATCCGTCGCGCTCAGTGCCATCGGGCTGTCCACGTAGACGGGCAAGCGCGGAATCCGCTGCTGGTCCTCCAGTTGCCGCAGGTAATACATGAAGGTTTGCGTCCGTCCGATCGCAAACGCCGGAATCACGATGGACCCGCCGCGCTTCACCACGCGATTCACGATTCCCGCCAGCAATTCCGCGGCATCGCCTTCTGGATGCTCACGGTCGCCGTACGTTGATTCACATACCAGGATGTCCGCCTTCGACGGCGGTGTGGCGGGGTCTTTCAATATGACTTGGTCGTATCTCCCGATATCGCCGGAAAACACGATAATCGTCTTTTTCTCGCCTTCGGCAATCGTTAACTCCAGGCTGGAAGAGCCGAGAATGTGTCCCGCGTCATAGGACACCACGTGAAACTCCGGACTGATATCGAAACCGCCGCTGCGCGGCATGCTCTTGAACAGCTTCAGGGCCGGATCAACATCTTCCGGCGTGTACAGCGGCTGCGGGTTGGCGTGATGGCTGTCCTTATGAATCTGTGCGTGCAGCGTGTCTTCTTGCTGCAAATGAGCGGAGTCCTTCAGTAGGATAGTGGTGAGTTCGATCGTTGCAGGATTTGCAAAGATCGAACCGCGATAGCCCGATTTCACCAGCACCGGCAGCCAGCCGGTGTGGTCCAGGTGCGCGTGTGTGAGCACGAGATAGTCAATCGTCTTCGGATCGACCGGCAGCGGCTTATAATTCCGGTCCTGCAGTTCCTGTGAGCCTTGGAAAATTCCGCAGTCCACAACCAGCCGCTTGCCCGCCGCTTCGACCAGATACCTCGAACCCGTAACGCATCCCGCCGCGCCCAGAAAAGTAAGTTTTGCCATGGCCTGCCATTCTACAGAATTCAAGTCACAAGCACATCTCAGCGACTGGGTGCTCCCACAAAAGAAAACGGGGCGCATCGGTAGACTCGCCCCGCTCTCTAATCTGACTTATGACTTACAACTTAGAACTGAAAACTTGATTCAATCCGCCGCGTTGGCCTGCTTCGTCTTCGCGACAATCGATTCAATGTTCAGTCCCAGCCCCTTCGCCACGCCTGTCCCGTACGCTGGATCAGCTTTGTAGAAGTGCTGGATTTGCAGTTCCTGAATGCGCTGGGGCACGCCATTGCCCAAGCTGGAGACGATGTTATCGATCAGCCGCTGCTTCGCGTCCGCGGGCATCAAGCGGAAGAGATTCCCCGGCTGCGAATAATAGTCGCCGTCGGTGCGGTGATCGTGGCGTGCGACGGTTCCGCTGACAGCACGCGGCCGTTCGACGTACGAACGGTCCTGCGTCGGGCCACCGAAGCTGTTCGGCTCATAGTTCACCGCCGCCCCACCGTTTCCGTCGAAGCGCATCGCGCCGTCCTTGTTGTAGGTGTGATACGGGCACTGCGGTTTGTTTACCGGCAGGGAATCGTAGTTGACGCCCAGGCGGTAGCGGTGCGCATCGGGATAAGAGATCAATCTCCCCTGCAACATTTTGTCCGGCGAAAACCCCATGCCCGGCACGACGTTGCGGGGTTCGAACGCCGCCTGCTCCACTTCCGCAAAATAATTTTCCGGAT